>Ga0082212_10013935_pt1 | contig 10038 bp, 6 predicted proteins | sample TergutNt197P3_FD_71548 | JGI IMG/M metagenome (GOLD analysis project Ga0082212, IMG submission 71548) | Neocapritermes taracua P3 segment gut microbial communities from Petit-Saut dam, French Guiana - Nt197 P3 | ecosystem: Host-associated > Arthropoda: Insects > Digestive system > Gut ... | reverse complement strand
CAAGTTCGACGCCGGGTGCGGGTGGCCGTCCTTTTATCAGACCCTGGCTGGAGATCGCGTGGAACTCCGACAGGACCACTCACTGCCTGGCCGCCACCGCACCGAGGTGATTTGCGCGGCTTGCGGCTCTCACCTGGGGCACGTGTTTGACGACGCGCCGCAGACGCCCACCGGGAACCGGTTCTGCATGAATTCGGTGGCGCTGAGTTTCGAGCCGGCCAGTTAACGGGTACCGCGCCGCGGCCCCTGGCAAAGCGGTTGCCGCTAGAATTGGCCGGTGATCAGCGCCCAGGCCCTCTCGCTGCGCATCGGCGCGCGGCTGCTGCTACGGCCCAGCAGCTTCCGCATCGGCGGCGGGGACCGCATCGGCCTGGTGGGGCGCAACGGCGCGGGCAAAACCTCCCTGCTGCTCCTGCCCGTGTTGTGCGCGGGCCTTTTGCGCGCGGACGACGCGGCGCAAAATTTCACATGGCAGCAGGCCAACGGCCGCATGGCCTCGGCGTCCACGCGCGCGGAATTTTTGGAGGCCGCCGAATTGTACGCGCGTCTTCCGCCGGACGGCGGCGCGATGTTGAACATGGGCGCGGCGTTGCTGATGGCCAACGAACCTGCCGCCGCGCGCGAGGCGCTTGCACGCGCGGAGCGGCGCCTCGGGCATTCCATCGTTCCGGGCCTCGAGCACGACGTGCTGCTCGCGTCGCGTTTGCTTCATGACGCGCGGGCGGAAAATCCCGCGCCACGTTACGAAAAGCCCTGGCCGCGCGTGTTGTTTTTTTGGCACTACGCGATGCCCATGGACGCGCGCCTGACGCTCGGCGCGGCAGGCTGGGCCATCCTGTGGGCCGCGTTGCTCCTTTGGCGTCTCCTAGGGCGCCGGTGGCAAGGCGGACGACGCGCCACGCTGGAAGTTTTCGTTGGCGCCGCGTGTGTCGCCGCCGTCACGTTGATGGCGGTCTTCGGCGCGAGCGGCGTGGTTTCGACCGCGCAGGAATGGGCGGGCCAACGGCGCGGGCCGATGGAATGGGTCGCACAGGAAACGGAGGAGACACCGTGAGAAAGGATTTTCATGCCGTCCGCAACCTCGCGGCATTCTGTTTCATCCTCCTCGCGGCCTCCGCGCGCGCGGGCGTCATGGGGGCGTGGGTCGAGGTTTCGAACGCGCGGCCCTACGTGGGCGAGGCGTTTGTGTTCACGTTGCGCGCGACCGTCACGCCGAGCACGGAGTTGGAACGTGAAAACATTTTGGGATTGGAACGTTACCCGCTCGCGCTGGGGACATTGCGGCGTGCGGGACGGGCGCGCGCGGCGGACGGAAACGAGGTGATCTCATACACCGGCGTGTTCCGCCCCACCGCGGCCTTCGCGTCGCGCCTGGAGTTGACGCTCACCGGCACAGGCATGGAACAGCGCCGCAACGGGTTTTTCACACAGTGGGTGGGTTCGCCGTTCCGTGTCCAGGCGGCCCCGCGCGAGTTCACGGCGCTGGCGTTGCCAACAACCGGACGCCCCGAAAACTTTTCCGGCGCCGTGGGAACATTCACGCTGGACGTCCAATACTCGCGCAACGAGGTGCGCGCGCGTGACGTTGTGACGCGCGAAATACGGCTGCGCGGCGCGTTGGACAATTGGGCCGGGACGCTCATGCCGGACATCCCAGGCCTTGGCGCGGATTTCACGGTTTACGAGCCGGTGGAAGTTTCACGCGCGGACAACCCGCCGGAATTGGTGTTGCGCCAGCAATTTTTTCCGCTCAACACCAACACCACGGAGGCCGCGTCGCCGTCGTTCTCGTTTTTCGACCCCAAGGCCGGCGCGTACCGCACGCTCCAACCGCCGCCGGAAAAATTCGTTTTCATCGCCGATGACGCGCCCATCACGGTCGAACACAAAATACTGGGCTTTGAAAAACCCGCGCGAAACGACGCGAAAAACGCGCTCCCGACCGAACTGGCGTTGCCGCGGTTGCGCGGCGCGGAGGAACGCGTCGAAATCACGCGCCCGACCCAGGCGCGCCTCGCGCCCTCCGGAAAGGCCGTGGTGTTGTTCGAACTCGAGCCCGGCGCAAGCGTCACCGTCGCGGAACGCGCGGACGGATGGGCGAGGGTCGTGTCGCGTGGACGCGCGGGCTGGATTCATGGATTCAACTCCGATTTTACCCCCCCCTAAAACAACCATAAGGTAAAAGGCTTGCGCTGCCACGGTCCGGTTTGTTATCATTATACCCCATGCCACGCCCACGCATCCTCATCATCGAAGACGACCCCGACGGCGCGCAATCCGTTTGCGACGCGGTCGAGGACGCCGGGTTCGAAACCACCCTCGCGCGTGACGGCCGCGAAGGTTTGGAAAAACTCGCGGAGGTCTCGCCCGACCTCGTGCTCACCGACCTCGTCATGCCCGGCCTCGACGGCATGGCCGTGCTCCGGCGCGTCCGCGCGGAGGCGCCCCACACGCCGGTCATCCTCATGACCGCGCACGGCTCCGTGCCCTCGAGCGTCCAGGCCCTGAAGGAGGGCGCGCACGACTACCTCATCAAGCCGCTCGACCTCGACGAACTCCAGGCCAAGGTCCGCGGCGCGCTCGACAACGCCGCGCTCAAGCGCCGCGTCGCGGACCTTTCCGCGGCGGTCAATTCCAAGTTCGCGGCGCGCGAGGTCGTGGTCGAGTCCGCGGCCATGCGCGCGGCGTGGCGCCAGGTCGAGGCGCTGGCCGACACCATGGCCACGGTGCTCGTCACCGGCGAGAGCGGGACGGGCAAGGAGTTGGTCGCGCGCGCGCTGCACGTGGACAGTTGCCGCGCGTCCGGGCCGTTCGTCGCGATCAACTGCGCGGCGTTCACGGAGACGCTCCTGGAGTCCGAACTCTTCGGCCACGAGAAGGGCGCGTTCACCGGCGCGGTCGCGCGTTACGCGGGCGCGTTCGAGCGCGCGGACGGCGGGACGCTGTTCCTCGACGAGATCGGCGACGCGCCGCCAAGCGTGCAGGTGAAACTGCTGCGCGCGCTGGAGGAACTGGAGATCCGGCGCGTGGGCGGCGCGGCCGCGTTCCGCGTCAAGACGCGCCTGGTCTCCGCGACGCACCGCGACCTCGCGGCGCGCGTCAGGGAGGGCGTGTTCCGCGAGGACCTGTTTTACCGTCTCAACGTCGTGACCATCCACCTGCCGCCGCTGCGCGAGCGCCGCGCGGACATCCGGCCGCTGGCCGACCGCTTCATCGCGCGCGCGTGCGCCAGCCACGGCCGCAAACTCGCGGGCGCGCACCCCTCGTTTTACGCGCGGCTCGAGGCGTTCGACTGGCCCGGCAACATCCGCCAACTCCGCAACGCCGTGGAGACCGCGGTGCTGCTCGCGGCCGACGGCACGCTGCGCGCCGACAGCCTCCGCCTGCCCGACAACCACGCGCCCGGCGCGGAAATCCCGGGGGATTCCCCGGGGGAGGCCACGGGCGACCCGGGGGACCGCGTCCAATTCCCGGACGGCATGACGCTGGAGGGCATAGAGCGGCGCGTGCTTGAGCAAACGCTCGAGGAGACCGGCGGCAACCGCACCCTCACCGCCGACAAACTCGGCCTCTCGCGCCGGACCATCCAACGCAAAATCAAGGAGCACGGCTTGCCGTACTGATTATGTCCATCACAAGCATGACGGGATTCGGGCGCGGGAGCGCGACGGACGCCAAATGGGGCGCCGTGGTTGAAATCAGCGCGGTCAACCGCAAGCAGTTCGACTGCTCGGTCACGATGCCGCGCGCGTTCGCGGCCGCGCTGGAGGCGCGCGCGCTGGACGTTGTGCGCGCCGCGGTCGCGCGCGGCGCGGTCCGCGTGGGCGTCACGCTCAGGCCCGCGGCCGGCGCGGGCGCCTCCGCGCCGCTGGACCTCGAACTCGCGCGCCGCCGCGTCGAGGAACTCCGCGGGGCCGCGGCCGTGCTCGGGCTGCCGGACGACCTCGCGGCGTCCGCGCTCATGCGCATGGACGAACTGTTCGCCCCGGCGGACGCCGGAGACGACGGCGACGCGGCCTGGCCGGTCCTGGAGGCCGCGCTCAAACAGGCGCTCGGGGGGCTTCTGGAGATGCGCCGGCGCGAGGGCGCGGCCATCGCCGCGGACATCCGCGGCCGCCTGGTCCAACTCGCGGAACTCGCGCGGGACATCCGCGGGCGCGCGCCGGAGGTTCCCAAACGCTACGCCGAGGCGTTGCGCAAACGCCTCGCGGAACTCGGCGCCGGGACGGGCGTGGCGGACCCGGACGCGCTCGCGCGCGAGGTGGCGCTCTTCGCGGACCGTTGCGACATCAGCGAGGAGATGACGCGCCTGGCCAGCCATTTCGAGCAGGCCGAAACGCTGCTCGCCAGCGAGGCGCCGTGCGGCCGCGCGCTGGATTTTTTGTGCCAGGAGTTTTTCCGCGAGATCAACACCACGGGCTCAAAGGCCAACGACCTCGACATCACGCGCGCGGTCATCGCGTTCAAGACCCTGCTCGAAGCTGTTCGCGAGCAGGTGCAAAACATCGAATGAGGGCGGGTGTCACCGCGGCCGGGGTTCCTCCGTCACACCTATTTATTTTGATAAACGCAACACATCGGCGAGTTTGCGTTCGTCCAGCGACGCGACCCAACTTTCGCCGTTGCCGACCAGGTCCTCCGCGAGCGCGACCTTGGACTCGATGAGCGCGTCAATGTGGTCCTCGAGCGTGCCGGCGGCGATGAACTTGTGCACCATCACGTCGCGCGTCTGGCCGATGCGGAACGCGCGGTCGGTGGCCTGGTCCTCGACCGCGGGGTTCCACCAGCGGTCGTAGTGGAAGACCTGCGTGGCGCGTGTCAGGTTCAGGCCCGTGCCACCGGCGCGGAGCGAGAGCACGAACACCGGCGGGCCGTCCGGGGACTGGAACGACGCCACCATTTTGTCGCGCTCGGCGCGCGAGGAGCCGCCGTGCAAAAACGGCGCGTCCACGCCGAACGTCTCGCGGATGTGGCGTTGCAGAAGCGCGCCCATCTCCGCGTACTGTGTGAACACGAGCGCGGCCTCGCCCGCTTCGAGCATTTCCCCGAGCATCTCCTCGAGGCGCGCGAGTTTGCCGGAACGTCCCGCGAGTTTCTCCTCCCGCAACAGTTGCGCGGGATGGTTGCACACCTGCTTCAGGCGTGTCAGCACGCCGAAAATCATGCCGCGCCGCGTGATGCCCGCGGCGTCCCCCACCCCGCGCTCAAACTCCGCCAGAACATCGCGGTACAGCGCCGCCTGCTCCCGGGTCAGGCGGCAGAACACCTTGGCCTCGCGCTTCGCGGGCAGGTCATCGGCCACGCCGGGGTCGGTCTTGTGGCGGCGCAGCAAAAACGGCCTCACGATCTCGCGCAATTTTTCGCGCGACTCCGAGACGTCCGCGGTCCGCGTGAATTTTTCGTTGAAACTTTTGCGCGACCCGAGCAGGCCCGGGTTCAGGATGTCCATGAGGCTCCACAGGTCCTCCGCGCGGTTTTCGACGGGCGTGCCGGTCATGGCCACGCGCGTGGGCGCGAAGAGGGCGCGCGCGGCCTGCGACTGGCGTGTGACGGGGTTTTTCAAGTTTTGCGCCTCGTCGTAGATGAGCCCGCCCCATTTCACGCGACGCAGGGATGCGTAATCGCGGTACAGCAAATGGTAACTTGTGACCACCATGTGCGCGTCCTTCGCGGCGTCCGTGAAACTCCCGCCCACCGCGCGTCGCGGCCCGTGGTGGAGCAGCACGCGCAGGCCCGGCGTGAACCGCGCGGCCTCGCGCAGCCAATTGGTCATCACGGACATCGGGCACACGAGCAACACGGGATCCTTTTGCCCCGCCTCGAAAAGGTGTCGCAACATCGCCAGCGCCTGGACGGTTTTGCCGAGGCCCATGTCGTCGGCGAGGCACGCGCCGAGCCCCCAGCGGCGGAGGTAGAGGAGCCATTCCACGCCGCGCTGTTGATACGGGCGAAGCGTTCCCGCAAAAGGCTGATGGCTGGCGGCTGACGGCTGGATTTGGCCGATCTGGACTCCTGGACTCCCGGACTCCTTAACTTCAGGATTCCTCATTTTTTTAAGCACGTTTTGCAACCATGCGTTCGCCTCGACGCCGACCACGCGCAACCCGTGCGCCGCCTCGTCCACGCCCAGGAGGAGGCGCGTGAAATCCTGGCCGCGCAGGAGTTCGGTTTTGCGCTTGAGAAGGCGCGCCGCCTCGCGCGCGGCCTTCCTGTCCACCTCCACCCATTGGTCGCGCCACCACACCAGCGGCTCGTTTGAGGAGGCCAGCGCCTCCAACTCCCCGGCCGTGACGGTTTCGCCGCCAATCATGGCCTCCCAATTCACACGCACCAGATTTTCAACGGAGAAGAAGGAGGCCTGGCCCCCCGGACTTTCAAGCCCCCGGGCTCCCTCCTCCACCATGACCGCGCGGACGCCGATGTCCAGGCGTTTTTCGCGCCACCATTCCGGCGTTTTTACGACGAAGCCCGCGGCCTCGAGCATGGGCGCGTAAACGCGTAAGAACTGGTGCGCCTCCAGCGTGGTCAGCGCGGCTTCCGCGTCTTTCAAAAACGGACAGAGCCGCGACGCCTGGCCCAACGCGGCCAACATGTCATGGTCGGGCGTTTTTTCCGAGCGCACGGCCAGGAAAAAACAGGATGGATGGCCGGGATCCGGGGGCGTGTCGCCCGCCGTCAAATCAAACGTCCATTCCGCGGCCGCGCACGCGCCCGCAAGCGCGGGTTTTTGCCACCACGCGGCGGACTCCACCAAACCCCTCAAATCCTTTTCGTTGTCCCATCGGATGACGCGGGCGTCCCCCCTCAGCGATGAAACCCACGCGTCGTGCGCGCTGTAAAAACGCCCCGCCTCGGCGTGCACGCGCGACAGGCGCGTCACACACGCGGCGCGCACCAGGCGGTCCACGCACATCTCCAAAAATTGGATGGCGGCCATGCGCGGCGCGTCATGCGTGGCATGGTCCCGGAGGCAGGCGCCTGCGGGCGGCATCCTCTCCGCCAGTTTTTCCAGCCGCGCGTTCTCCGTGAAATCCGGCGCGGGAATCCAGCGCGACTCGTAAAGCCCCCCCGCCTCAAGCAGGCCGGGCAGGAAGCGGCCGCGCGCCACGAGCGCCGAGGCGAAGTCGAAAATTTCACGCCAGCGGTGGAACGTCGCGCCGCCAAACACGCCGCGGCCGAAGCGTGTGTTTTCGTCGAGGCCTTGCAACAGCCCGAAGGTCTCGCGCCAATCCAGCGAAACGCCCTCCACCTCGGTTTCGGCCATCTCCGCGTTGTCCTCCGCCTCGTTTCCAAGGCGGCCTCCAACCATTTCGCCGTGGCGCGTCGGCACGCCTGCCACGAACGTTTGGACGCGTTCCCTTGCGACGTGTGGCAGGGCGGCGGACCTGCCACGGGCAAACGTCCCGGGAAGTCCCCAAACCACGAGGGCGCCGTCCAGCCACGAACTGTGCAACACCACGGTCACGGGCCAATTCCTGCTTCTTTCATGCCGTCCATCATACACGAAGGCGCCCCTTTTTTCAACTTTATGATTTGGCACGCCTTTTGCGGGAAGCGGGGCATGAAATGGATTTTATGCTTGGCCGCGCTTTGGGTGTGCGGCGCGGCGTCGGGGGCGCCGGGGTTCCGGGTTTTTTCGTCCGACGCGACCGGCGCAAGCGCGCCGCGCGCGCAGGACGTGACGGCGGGCGCGGAGTACGTGGAGTGGTTGCTGGAGCCGGGCGAACCGGGGCTGGCCAGCAACGCGGGCGCGCTGGTTTTCGAGGTCTTCATTGACAAAAACGCGCCCGCGAGCGTGCAGTCGCTGGTCCATGTGACCGACCGCGAGGGGCGCCGTTTCCAATCGCTGCAGCACGCGCCGCTCACACCGGGCCAGACCAACCGCGTGACCGTGGCCATGGACGCGGACGCGCCCAACTGGCAGGCCGTGGGCCACACCGCGGCGTGGCAGTTGCGCGTGCGCAAGGCGCCGCGCGAAATCGGATTGCGCTTCTTCTCCTCGCGCGAACCGTGGGAGGGCGGGTGCGTACTGTTGTCCGCGGCCATCGTCAAGACGCCCCGCGCGGAAAAACCCCCGGAAATCACCAACCTCCGCGCGCCGACCCACGCACGCGTCAGGGAGTTGTACGAAATCAGGTTCGATTTGCCGGACCGCTACATAGACCCGTTCAACCCCGCCGAGATAAACATCACGGCCATTTTCACCTCGCAGCACGGCCATTCGGCCATGGTTCACGGTTTTTATTACCAGGACCATTTCCGCGTCCCGGGCGCGGTGTTCGACCGCGTCGCGCCGCAGGGTCGAGGCGAGTGGCGCGTCCGCTTCGCGCCCGACCGTCCGGGCGAATGGGCTTTTTCATTGACCGCCCGGGACGCGTACGGCGTCTCCAAGCCCGTGGGGCTGAGGTTCATGGTGGCGGACTCCGACGCGCCGATGTTCGTGCGCGTCTCCGCGGCCGACCCGCGCTATTTCGAAACCACGGACGGCGCGTTTTTCTACCCCATCGGTCACAACATACGCTCGCCGTTCGACACGCGCATGGACAACCAGTTCCCCTTCCGTCTCCGCCACGACGAGGGCACCACGGTCTACCGCCGCTACTTCAAGGACATGGCCGCCGCGGGCCAGAACATCGCGGAGGTGTGGATGTGCGCGTGGTCGCTCGGCATCGAATGGAGCGCCGCCATCCCCGGCTACTTCGGCGCGGGCGACTACAACCTCGCCAACGCGTGGGAAATGGACGAGGTCCTGCGCTGGGCGCGCGAGTCCGGCCTGCGGATCAACCTCGTGCTCAACAACCACGGCCGCGTGGGCGACTGGTGCGACCCCGAGTGGAACGACCACCCCTACAACCGCCGCCAGGGCGGATGGCTCGACCGCGCGACCGACTTCTTCTCCGACCCCCGCGCCATTGAGATGCAAAAACGCCTGTACCGTTACACCGTCGCGCGCTGGGGTTGGGACGCCACGATTTTCGCGTGGGAACTCATGAGCGAACTCGACCTCGTGGGCAGCGACTGGCAATCCTACACGCGCTGGGAGATTGTCGAGTGGCACCGTATCATGGCCAACACCCTGCGCCAGCAAGACCCCAACCGCCACCTCGTCACCACCCACTTCTCCACCGACCACACCAAACTGCCCGAAAATTACGGCCACCTCCGCGAACTCGACTTCCACGGCCTCGACGCCTACCACAACGGCCAGCCCGAGAACGTCGTGAACCTCATCCTCGCCTCCTGCCAGTCCACCGAAAAGTACAAAAAGCCCGTGGTCATCAACGAGTTTGGCGGCTCGCCCAACGCCACCAGCATCCACGACCTGCGCCGCGAACTGCACGCCGCGCTATGGGCCTCGTGCGCGAGTCCCATGGCCGGCACCCCGTTCATCTGGTGGTGGCACGTGGTGGACGAGTACGACCTTTACCCCATGTTCACCCGCGTGCGCGACTTCATGGCGGGCGTGGACAAGCGCGACCCGCTCCTCAGGACCGTCCACGCGCGCGTCGAGATGCCCGCCGCGCAAAGCCAGCCGCCGCTCGCATGGGACAGGCCCGCGCAACCCCGCGTCGAGGCCGTGTGCATGGCCTCGCCCACCCACGCCATCGGCTGGCTGTGGGCGCGCGAGGCCTACACCCGCGCCTCATGGGACGGCCGCGACTTCGACATCCAGGGCGTCAAGGTCACGCTCAACAACCTCACCCCCCCCGTGTGCCGCGTGAGTTGGTGGGACACCCAGGCCGGCGAGGAGGTCAAGCGCGAGCGCCTGCGTCCCGTCGAGGGCCGCCTCGAACTCTTCCCCCCGCCCTTCACGCGCGACATCGCCTTCAAAATCGCGCCCGTCACAACGGAGTGATTGGAGGGCGAGACTCTGTCGAGCCGAACGTAGCACAGGCCTCCCGGCCTGTGCTACGATATAGTAAAATCACTTAACATCAGCACATCTCCTGTTTCGGCGCGTGAGGACACGCGCCCTCCAGTTTTTTGTTTTACCTCCATGCTTCGCACTGGAGGGCGGCTGTCCTCAGCCGCCGTAAC
>Ga0082212_10013934_pt1 | contig 10038 bp, 3 predicted proteins | sample TergutNt197P3_FD_71548 | JGI IMG/M metagenome (GOLD analysis project Ga0082212, IMG submission 71548) | Neocapritermes taracua P3 segment gut microbial communities from Petit-Saut dam, French Guiana - Nt197 P3 | ecosystem: Host-associated > Arthropoda: Insects > Digestive system > Gut ... | reverse complement strand
CCTCCATCCTTCGCGCTGGAGGGCGAGACTCCGTCGAGCCGAACGTGGCTTAACCTCAGCACATCTCCTGTTTCGGCGCGTGAGGACACGCGCCCTCCATTTTTTTTGTTTTCCCTCCATGTTTCGCGCTGGAGGGCGGCTGTCCTCAGCCGCCGCAACAGGAGAATGTCCTAATGTTGAAAAAAACACGATAAGCACCACAACACAGACCGGGAGGCCTGTGCCACGTTCGGCTCGACAAAGTCTCGCCCTCCATTTTAGTTTTTCCCCACTGGGGAATTTTTGCTATACTTCGCGCCATGAAAACACCCCTCCTTTGTTTTTACGCCTTCCTCGCGTGCGCGGCAAGCGCGCAGGACATTGAAACGTTGTGGCAAGAAGTCGCGACCGCCCGCGAAAAAGACCAGCCGAAAACGGCGATCGCCGCGTTGGAGAAAATTTACGCCGCAAGTGTCGCCAGCGAGGCGTGGGACGACGCGCTCGCGGCCCTCGCCGAAAAGGCCATCCTCGAAGGTCGCATCGAAGAGGGCGCGAACGCATACGGCGCGGTGTTGAAACTCGACGCCGCACGCAAGGACGCGCCGGAAAAACTGAAGCCCCTGCTCGACGCGCTTTCCGCGGAATGGATGTACGGTTATTATTCCGAAAACGCCTGGCGGTTCAGCCAACGCGGCGCAATCGCGGACGCGGACGAGGGCGACGACATTGACTCGTGGAGCCTGCCGCGCATTGTGAAGGAGGTGGACACGCGCCTCGCGAACGTCCTCGACAAGCCGGAGATTTTCACGTTGTATCCCGCGTCGGAGTTCACGCGCGCGTTCACACGCAAAACCCCGGGCGACGCCTACCGTCCGACGGTGTACGACATCCTCGCGTGGCGCGCGATCCAAAATTACACCCAACCCATGCGCGGCGAGGACGGTTTCGCCGCGACGCTTGACATGCCGTTGCTCGCGGACGCCGACACGTTCGTGGCATGGGCAGGCGACTTGCCACGCGACGCGTCACGCGGCGCAAAGGCGTTGCGCCTTGTGGCAAGTGTCATGACTTGCCACAAGGAGCGGGACGACGCGCTGGCGTTCGCGGACGCGGATTTCAACCGCATCGAAACCGCGCGGCACCTGTTGCAAATGGCGCATGTGGACGCCGGCCTCCTGTCCGCCGCGCATGAAAAGGCGTTGTATGCGTTTGTCGCGGCGAACGCGGAGAACGAGATTTCCAGCCGCGCCATTGCGTCGCTGGCCATGCGTTTGTTTGAAAAGAAGGAATACCTCGACGCGCTCGCGCTCGCGGAAAAAGGCAGGGAACGTTTTCCGGATTCGCCCGGCGCGAAGGAGTGCAACAACGTCATCCTGAACGTGAAAGAGCCTTCGCTTTCCATGCGCGCGGAAAATGTGTGGGCGTGGAGCAAGCCCGAGGCGCGGCCCCGCGGCGTCATTGACGTGACGTGCCGCAACACGCCGGAGATTTGGTTCCGCCTGTATCCGAACCCCGAATTGCTGGACATCAAAAGGGGAGCCGACCTCGGCCATGACAAACTAAAAAAATTCTTGGCGAAGGAACCCGCCCATGCGTGGAAAATGGAAGTTGGGAACAACGACCATCAGGAGGTTTCGCGTCCGTTTGAAATCCAGGATGAGATGAAACCCGGCGCATACGTGCTTGTCGCCTCGACGCGGGAGGACTTTTTGTTTGAGCAAGACAAAAACAACATCGCCGCGGCCGCGATCCAAGTCAGCGACCTTGCCACGGAAATAATCAATGTAGAAGGGACGCATCACGTCAGGGTCGTCCACAACGAAACGGGCGTTCCCATTGAAGGCGTGGAGGCCACATGTTTTGCCTATTCATACCAAAATAACAAAACCACGGAAACCCACGCAAAAACGGACGCGGACGGACGTTGCGAATTTCAAACCGCCGCGCAGATGAATGTTTCGTTTAGTTTCGCCAAGGGGGATGACCGCATCCATGTCGGCGACAATTATTATGGGGGGTGGGGGCGTTCCAATGAGCGCGACGAGGGCCGCCGCGTGCTGCTGATGACCGACCGCGCGATTTACCGTCCCGGCCAGACGGTGCGCTACAAGGGCATTTATTACACGGCCAATCCCAATACCGGCGTGTATGAAATCCGCCCGAACGCGGAATACACCCTCCGCCTCCTCGACCCCAACCACAAGGAAATCGCCTCGCGCAAGGAGCGCGCAAATACGTTCGGTTCGTTCGCGGGTTCGTTCACCCTCCCGCAGGACCGTGGCACAGGCGTGATGGTGTTGCAAATGGCGGACGGGGTCAACTCGTCCGTCTCGTTCCGCGTCGAGGAGTACAAGCGTCCGAAGTTCGAGGTGCTTTTCGACCCGATGAAGGAGGAGGCCAAACTCAACGAAAACGTGACGTTGAACGGCCGCGCGGCCACGTATTCCGGGTTGCCGTTGGAACAGGCGAAGGTGAAGTGGAGCGTGGAGCGCGTCACCATTTACCCGTGGTGGTTTTGGCGTTTCAACCCGGAACCCCCAAAGCCGCTGGCCAGCGGCGAGGCGGAGACGGACGCGGACGGGACGTTCAAAATCGCCTTCATTGCCGAGCCCGCGCCGGGCGCGAAACCGGAGGATTCGCCCGTGTTTCATTACACCGTCCGCGCGGAGGTGATTGACGCCACAGGCGAAACGCGCTCCGGCAGCCAAACCATCAAACTGGGCTTTTCCGCCATCCGTGTTTCGCTGGACATCCCGAAATGGTTTGAGGCCGACGCGCCGCACGAAATGACGGTCAAGTTGGCGACGCTCAACGGCGAGCCTGTCGCGTCAACGGGCAACGCGAAGGTTTGTTCGTTGCGCCAACCGGAACGTCCCTCGCGGGATTACGAACAAAAAGACGCCATGAAATGGGAGGCGCAGGAGGACGTTGAAAACGTCCCGTTCAAAACCGATGAAACGGGCGCGGTGAAATTGCCGCTCCAACTGCCCGCCGGGATTTACCGCGTCGAGGTGAACACGCAGGACAGCCAAGGCAACCCCGTGGTTGAAAAGGCCGTCCTCTTCGTGGTGGATCCCGCGTCGAAAACATATCCCGTGAAAATCCCGTTCGCGCTGACGCCCCGCGAGGAAACCTGCAAGGTCGGCGACACGTTCCGCGTGTTGTGGGGGAGCGGCTATCCGCAGGCGCATGGCGTGTTGGAAATCTGGGCGGACAACACACTGCTCAAGCGTGTGGAGTCGCAACCGGGCGAAACGCAAAGTGTGATGGATTTCGAGGTGACGGAAAAACTGCGCGGCGGGTTTAGTGTCCGCGCCTGCATGGTGCGCGAAGGAAGGTTTTGGGAGGAAACGCGGCGGATTCATGTGCCGTGGGACAACAAGGAATTGACGTTGAACTGGACGCATATCAATTCGAAACTCGAGCCGGGCATCAAGGAAAAATGGACGCTCACCGTGAAGGACAACGACGCGAACGCCGCGCGCGCGGAAGTGGTGGCCGCGATGTTTGACGCGTCGTTGGACGCGTTTGCCCCGCATGGATGGCAAGGGTTTAACGGGTTCCGTTACGAATCCACTTACATACATGCGAAATTTTCGATGAATAAAATAAACCACTTCCCACAGTACATGCACATGTCGTATCCCGGTTTGTGGGGGATGCGATACCCGGATTGGTCGGGGAGGCTGGTGGACATTTGGCGTATGCGATATAATCGGCAATCGTTCGGCAGGGGCGGCATGTGGTTGGGGGGCGCGGCACCCGCGAGTGCCAGGGCCATGCCAATGGCGGCAAAAGCCATGCCAATGGAGGCAGACGCCATGAAGGGCAGGGCGAGGGCGGAAGAGGGCGTTGAGTTTGATTTGGATATGGCCTTTGAAAAAGCCGATGCGGACATGAGCGACGCCCAACCCGACCCGCCTCCCGCCGTCATGCGGAAAAACCTGGAGGAGACCGCGTTTTTCATCCCCGACCTGGTGACCGACGGGGAGGGCGAGGCGACCTTCACGTTCACCGCGCCCGAGGCGTTGACGGGCTGGCGCGTGATGGCGTTCGCGCACGACGGGGCGTTGCGCTCCGGCTCCGCCGAGGCCCGCGCCGTGACCCAGCGCAAACTCATGATCACGCCCAACCTGCCGCGCTTCCTGCGCGAGGGCGACCGCATCGTGATCCCCGTCAAAATCACCAACACCGGCGACACGCCGCAACACGGCGCGGCCACGCTGACGCTTGTGGACGGGATGACCGGAAAACCCTTCAACATGGAGGGCGAGCGTCCCCGCGAGCCGTTCGACCTCCAACCCGGCGCGTCGTGCGTGGCCTCTTGGACGCTCGACGTGCCGGACCACGCGGCGGGGTTGTGGCAATACGCCATCCTCGCGCAGGCCGAGGAAACCGGCGACGGCGAGGAGGGATTTTTGCCCGTCCTGTCGCGCCGCGTGCAGGTCACCGAATCCCTCGCCTTCTCCGTTCGCGGCGGGCAGGCCAAGACGCTGGAGTTCAAGCGCCTCGTGGAATCCGCGAAGGACAAGACGCTCCGCCACCTCGGCGTCCAGGCCGAGATGACGCCGAACGCGACATGGAACGCCATCCTCGCGCTGCCCTACCTCATGGAATATCCCCACGAATGCGCCGAGCAGGTTTTCCACCGTTACTACGCCAACGCGGTCGCGCGGCAGGTCGTCTCCGAAAACCCGACCATCGCCGAGGTCTTCGCGCGGTGGAAGGCCGCGGGCGGCAAGGCGCTCGAAAGCCCGCTCATGAAAAACGAACACCTCAAGGCGGTCGCCATCGAGGAAACCCCGTGGCTGTGCGCGGCGGACAACGAGACCGAGCAGCGCCGCAACATCGCCGTGTTGTTCGACGCCGACCGCCTCGAACGCGAGCAGGATTCCGCGCTTCGCAAACTCCTTTCCAAACGCAACGCCTCCGGCATGTGGCCGTGGTTCGCGGGCGGCCCGGACAACGCCCACATCACGACGCTCATCATGACGGGGTTCGGCAGGATGCGCCACATCGGCGTCAAAATCCCCGACAACGAAATGCTCAAAACCATCACCGCCGTTGACAACACGCGCCTGCAAGAGGACGCGCGCTACAAGGCGGCGAACAAAAACGAAATCCGCCCCCTCTCCGCGGACGACGCGTTTTACCTCTATGGCCGCAGTTTCTTCATCAAGGACATTCCCCCCAACGCCAACCTCCTCGCCCTCATCAACGAGCGCATGAACGAGGCCAAAAAAGACTGGACAAATCTTTCGCGCCTCTCCCGCGCGCAACTCGCCATCGCGCTCAAACGTTTCGGCGACCCCGCCACCGCGTCGGAGATCACGCGCTCCATCCGCGAAAACGCCTTTGTCTCCGAGGAGCAGGGCATGGAATGGCGCGACGCCGCGCGTTCGTGGTGGTGGTACGAGCGGCCCCTCGAGGCGCAGGCCATGATGATCGAGGCGCTCCTCGAGGTGGACGCCGACCAGGCGTCCGCCGACGCCTGCGCCCTGTGGCTGCTCCAGCAAAAACACGTCCAACGCTGGCCCACGACCGTCTCGACCGCGAACGCCGTGTACGCGCTCCTGCTCGGCAAAGGCAACGTCTCCCTCGCGCCCTTCAGCGAGGCCGAACTGTCGCTGGGCGGCGCGGTCGTCAAGCCCGACGCGGCCGAGGCCGGCACGGGACATTTCACCGTGCGTTACGCGCCCGCGGACATCACGCCCGAACTCGGCAAAATCCACGTCCAAAACCCCGGCAACGCGCTCGCCATCGGCGCGTTGCACTGGCAGTATTTGCAGGACATTGGCAACCTCACGCCCTCCGCCGACAACAACCCGCTCACGCTCAAGCGCCAACTCTTCAAACTCGAAAAGGCGGACGGCAAGCGCGTGTTGCGGCCGCTTGACGACAGCGTGAAACAGGGCGACACGATCATCACCCGCGTCGAGGTCCGCGTGGACCGCGAGATGCACTTCGTGCATTTGAAGGACACCCGCGCCGCGAGCCTCGAACCCGACGACGTGCTTTCAACATACCGCTGGCAGGACGGCGTGGGGTATTTCCAAAGCACCCGCGACACCGCCACGCACTTCTTCTTCGACCGCCTCCCGCGCGGCTCGTATGTGTTCGAATACGCCAGCCACGTCTTCCAAGAAGGCACCTGCAACGGCGGCTTCGCCGAAATCCAATGCATGTACGCCCCCGAGTTCAACGCGCATTCCGCGTCCGAGGTGGTGGAGAGCAAGGGTCTGTAACCATGCGTGTCGCCATCGCCTATCCCCCGCTGCCCTCCGAAAAAGGCGTCCCGCTGCTGTCGCAAAACCGGCAGTTCCAATGGTTCCACGCGCCGACGTTCATCTATCCCGTCGTGCCCGCGTGCGCCGCGACCCTGGCGGCCAACGCGGGACACGGGGTGCTGTGGCTCGACGGCATCGCGGAGCAACTCACGCCTGAAACCTTTGACGCGCGCCTCGTCGCCTTCGCGCCCGACGTGGTGATGGTCGAAACCAAGACCCCGGTCGTGAAGGCGCATTGGAAAATCCTCGCGCGCTTGAAAACGCTGCTGCCGCAAACGCGCCTCGTGCTCGTCGGCGACCACGTGACCGCGATGCCGGGGGAGTCGTTTGAAAATTCGCCCGTGGACTTCATCCTCACCGGCGGCGATTACGATTTTCTGCTCGCCAACCTCCTGCGCCACCTCGAAAAAAACGAGCCGCTTGAGCCCGGCGTGTGGTTCCGCGACGCCTCGGGCGCGTTGCAAAACACCGGCCCGTTCCAACTCGACCACGACCTTCGCGCGCTCCCGCGCATTGACCGCGGCCTCACGCAGTGGCGCCTGTACGCCGAAAAAAACGGCAACTTCCGGCGTCTGCCAGGCACCTACACCATGGCCGGCCGCGACTGCTGGCACGGGCGTTGCACGTTCTGCTCGTGGACCACGCTCTACCCGAAATTCCGCGCGCGCGAACCGCTCGATGTGGTGGAGGAAATCGGCGGACTCATCGGCCTCGGCGTCCGCGAAATCATGGACGACACCGGCTGCTTCCCCGCGGGCGCGTGGCTCGCGGAGTTTTGCAACCTGATGATCGAGCGCGGTTACAACACGCGCGTGCGGCTCGATTGCAACATGCGTTTCGGCCGCCTCACGTTGGACGATTACAAACTCATGCGAAAGGCCGGTTTCCGCTTCGTGCTCTTCGGGCTCGAATCCGCGAACCAGGCCACGCTCGACCGTCTCGACAAGGCGCTCACCGTCCAACAGATCCGCGACGGCGCGCGCTGGGCCGCGCAGGCCGGGCTGGACGTGCACGTCACGGTCATGCTCGGCTACCCGTGGGAGACGCGCGAGGATGTCGCCCACACCGTTTGCCTCGCGCGGACGCTTTTGCGCAAGGGCCATGCGTACACGCTGCAGGTCACGCAGGTCATCCCGTACCCCGGCACGCCGCTGTTCCGCGAGTGCCGCGAAAACAACCTGCTGCTCACCGATGACTGGGACGCCTACGACATGCGCGGCCCGGTCATGCGCAGCCCGCTTTCCGCGTGCGAGACGCAGGCCGCGATCCGCTCCATCTACCGCGCGTTTTTGCATCCCGAGACGCTCCTGCGCCGCCTCTTCTCCACGCGCCACCCGCTCGACGACCTGCGCTTTTATTGGCGCGGCCTCAAATCCCTGCTCGGCCACTTGCGCGACTTCGGAGGCCGCGCGGGCCGATGAAATTTTCCAACCCCGCACATGGACATCACACAATGAAAAAAATCATCCCGCGTCAAACCTTGCTTGTCCCGCTCGCCGTCGCGACGGTCGTGTGGGCCGCGAAACTCCCGGCCCAGGAGGCGGAGGCGGAAACCCCGGAGGTTTGGCGTCCCGCGCCGCCCGTGACCAAGATCCCGTATCCCCTCCGGCCCGTGGTGTCAAAGGACAGGCAACGCCACGAGCGCCTCGACACCATGACGCTCGACGGCACGTTTGAGTCGTACGCGAACGGCACGCCCATCTCCCAAATCAAGGACAAGAACGGAAGCGGCATTTTCTTCGGCGTTGACGCCTGCCGGATTCTCAACACCGGTTACAAGAGCCGCTCCAGTCTGCTCATCCCCAGCGGCGGCGGCACCACCTGCGGCATCGAGGAGAAAAACCATCCGCTCAAGCCCGACACGTGGTACCGCGTCAGCATGATGCTCAAGGGCGTGCCTTACCGTTTGAGTTTTTATTACCCCACCCAGGATCCCACCGCCAACGACGGCAAAGATGGTGCCAACAACATGGTCATTGACCACAACCACGGTGGCGGATACTCCTTTTATTATGTCTGCTCGAAGTGCGAATACGTCAAGGAGGGCGGCGCGGCGGACGGCAACTGGGTGATCGGCGGGTTCCGCGTGATCCCGGACGCCTGTCCCGAGTGCGGCGCGGAGGGTTCGCTCTACCGCGACGGCGACCGCCGCAACTACCCCGAGTGGACGTTTGTCTTCGCGGATTTCAAAACCTCGGACTACGTGGGCCGCATGTCCAACGGCGTTTATTATTGGTACACGGTCTTCATCACCGGCGCCGCGAACACGCAGATTGACGACTTCCTCGTGTACGAAATCACCGGCGAAGGCGGCGACCCCGTGCGCGGCGATGAGTACACCGCCCCTGAAAAACAATAACGTAATCCGTGCAATCTGTGGATAAAAAATCCGCAGATTGCACGGATTGCACAGATGTAAATAAAAGGAATCATCACCATGCAATTTTCATCCGTCACCCGTGTCATCGGCTTGTCCGTGGTTCTCTCACTGGCCGCCTCCGCCCAAAACTTCGCCTGGCTCGAGGGTGAAAACCCCACCTCCGCCAACGTCCCGCCCAACTACCCGGCGCGGGGTGACAAGGACATGCTCTCCGGCGGCGCGTGGCTCGGTTACGAGGTCGTGGGCGACGAGGTGATCAACGTCCTGCCCGACGAGGAGGAGGGGCTGCTCATCGCGTACGACTTCGAGGCCAAGGCCGCGGGCGAGCACGAGGTGTGGGCGCGTGTCGCGTACGAGTTTGAACGTTCGCCGTTTGATTGGCGCGTGGACGGCGCGGCATGGACGCGCATCCCGCCGACCGCGCTGACCACCGACCTCATGGAGACCGCGCCCGGGCATCAACTGGGCTGGCTCCTGCTGGGCAAGGCCCAACTCGCCGCCGGCAACCACACGCTGGAACTGCGCCTGCCCATGACCTCCGGCGACTACGGCAAGACGCAACCCCTCCACTTCGCGCTCGACGCAATGTGCGTCTCGTTGGATCCCTTCTTCCCGCACAGCCGTTTCAAACCCGGCGAGGACTGGCAAACGGAAAAGGACTGTGAGGCGGCGAAGCATGTTTTCAAGTTTACCAGTTTATTTAGTGTTAAGCTCGATGGCCTTTGGGAAGTCTGCCGCAACGACGAAAACAACCCGCCCGCGGACATCGCGCAACCCATGACGGATTTCCCCAAGGAAATGCGCTGGACCGCGATTGACGTGCCCAGCGACAAAAACGTGTCGCGTCCTGATTTGGCCTACGCGCACCGCTTGTGGTACCGTACGCGCGTCGAGATTCCCGAAAGTTGGGTGGGGCGTACCGCCGAGTTACACTTCCCGCAAAACAGTTTGAACACCACGGTGTTCGTCAACGGCCAACAATGCGGTTTTTCGCCGCATCCCTTCACGGAGTTTTCCGTGGACATCACGACCGCGCTCAAGCCCGGCGTGAACGAAATCATGATTGGCATCCGCGACGCATGGTACGGTTTTTCCACGAGTCCCAACAACCCCATGCGTCTGCGCGGGAAATTCAACCTGCCCGCCAAGACGTTCTCGGAACCCGGCCAGGATTTGGCGTTTCCGATTTGGGGACACCCGGAATCCGGCATCCTCCAATCTCCATGGCTTCACGTGCACAGCTGTCAGGTGTACATCAAGGACTTCTTCGTCAAACCTTCCTTTGTAAAAAAAGAAATCGTAGCGGAATTTACACTTACCAATGTAGGGAAAAATCCGGTAAACGCCATGGTCCGGCCCGAGGCCATTTTGATTCAACGTGGAAACTTCAAT
>Ga0082212_10013933_pt1 | contig 10039 bp, 8 predicted proteins | sample TergutNt197P3_FD_71548 | JGI IMG/M metagenome (GOLD analysis project Ga0082212, IMG submission 71548) | Neocapritermes taracua P3 segment gut microbial communities from Petit-Saut dam, French Guiana - Nt197 P3 | ecosystem: Host-associated > Arthropoda: Insects > Digestive system > Gut ... | reverse complement strand
TCGCCTGAAGATTTCGAGCATGGGGAGGCCGGCGCTGCCCTGAGGTTCTCCATCGTCGGAGTAACGTTCCGGCCCGCCGCGCAATGTGTAGCACCAGCAGTTGTGGCGCGCGTCATGATACTGTGTTTTGACACGCGCTATTTCTTCTCTGGCCTCTGTTTCGCTGTTTACGGGCACAACATGACCGATAAACCGCGACCGTTTTTCAATAACTTCAGACACTCCGGCCCCCGCCGGGGAAAGGTAGCCACTAACCACTACAACCTCCGCCGCCTTTCGGCGGTCCCCCTTCTTGGAAGGGGGCTTCCCTGAGCCCTAGCGCACTAAACTAGACAACGTAAGTTTTTAGCCGCCCGTAAAGTTCCGGGTTTATTATGGCGTCGATTTCGATGCATTGTTCCAGATAGCGGGCGTCTATTACCGCGCTTTCTCTGTGCAGCGTCTCTACCAGGCCCGCTTTATCGTATGGGAGGCGCAGTGTGACTTGCTTTTTCTGCGCGTTGAGCATCCGCTCGATTTTTTCCAGAAGGGCGTCTATGCCCTGGCCGGTTTTGGCGGATATTTCGACTGTGTTGTCTGCGCGGCTGCGGACGTCGTCTGTGAATATGTCGCATTTGTTGTATGCTTCCAGCCGGGGGATCGTTTCAGCCCCGAGCTCTGTGATAAGTTCGTCTACGACACGCGCCTGTTCTTCGCGCTCGGGGCTCGAAGCGTCGATCACATGTATTATCAGGTCGGCGTATTTCAGCTCTTCGAGTGTTGCCTTGAACGCATTTATAAGGTGGTGCGGGAGTTTTCTGATGAATCCGACGGTGTCGGAAATCAGCGCGTCCAGGGTGTCGCTGACAGTCATGCGGCGCGTTGTTGTGTCCAGGGTGTCGAAGAGCCTGTTTTCCGCTTGGATGCCGGCGTCCGTCAATGTGTTGAGCAGTGTCGATTTTCCGGCGTTCGTATAGCCGACGAGCGCGACGACCGGGATGTTGTTTTTTATGCGCAGCCGCCGCTGCGTGTCGCGGGTGCGTATGACTTCGCCGAGCTCTTCTTCGAGTTTTTGTATCTTACGCCTGATGTGGCGGCGGTCGGATTCGAGCTGCGTTTCTCCGGGGCCGCGCGTGCCGATGGGCGCACTCGTTCCGGTTTGGCTGGTGAGGTGCTTCCACATTCCTGTCAGCCTCGGCAGCAGATATTTATACTGCGCGAGCTCGACTTGCAGCCGCCCTTCCCTTGTACGCGCGCGCCCGGCGAAAATGTCAAGGATCAATGATGAGCGGTCTATCACTCGTATGTCAAGGTCTTCCGCCAGCGCCCGCATTTGCGAGGGCGAGAGTTCGTTGTCGAACACCGCCAGCGTGCATTCGTGCAGCTTGGCTATTTCTTTCAGCTCGCCGACTTTTCCCTCGCCTATGAATGTCCTCGGCTCCGGCGCGCGGCGGTTTTGCAGCGTCCTGCCGAGACATACGCCGCCTGCTGTTTCGAGCAGGGCTTCCAGCTCGTCGAGGCTTTCTTCGGTCGAGCGGTCGCGCAGTTCCATGCTGTCTGCCGCCAGCCCCGCGATCACTGCTTTTTCGGGTTCCCGGTTTTCAAATATTTGTTCCAAATCGCATTCTCCATATTACTTAACTTTTTTGGTCCAAGGCTCTTTGCTCTTGTCCGGAAAAACAAGCAGAGCGCAACGTGATGCGCTCTGCTTCTGTGTTGAGTGTTTTAGAGTTATTGTTCCAAGCCGAATTTTCTGTTGAACTTTTCGACGCGTCCGCTGGTGTCTACCAGTTTCTGCTTGCCTGTATAAAATGGGTGGCACTTGGAGCATATCTCTATTCTGATATCCTTCCTGGTGCTTCCCGTCTCAATAATCTCTCCGCAGGCGCATTTTATCGTTGTCTGATGGTAATCGGGGTGTATTCCTTCTTTCATTTTTCTCACCTCTAACGCAATAGTGATAACCGTCCTTGACGGTCAACGCGGAAATCATATTAACACATCGGTAACTCAAGTGCAAGAGTTTTTTCGAAGGCGCTCTTACTTCAGTGTTTAAGCGAATCTATAAACGTCTTCAGGCGCTCCAGCGCGATCGATATGTTTTCAAGCGAGGAAGCGTAGCACATGCGGACAAAGCCTTCGCCGCTCTTTCCAAACGCGTTGCCGGGTATGACGGCGACTTTCTCGCTCAGCAGGAACTGCTCGCAGAACTCCTCGGACGAAAGCCCGGTGCTCATTATACTGGGGAACATGTAAAACGCGCCCAACGGTTCGAAGCAGTCCAGGCCGATCTCGCGGAGCCCTGAAAGCAGATGCCGCCTGCGCTGGTCATACTCCCTGCGCATATTAGCGATGTCGCTGTCGCCGTTTCGCAGGGCCTCGATCGCCGCGTATTGGCTGGTTGTGGGCGCGGACATGACGGCGTATTGGTGGATTTTCAGCATTTGCCTGATTATTTCAACGGGGCCGCAGGTGTAACCCATGCGCCATCCTGTCATTGCGTAGCTCTTGGAAAAACCTCCGACGTAAATCGTGCGCTCCAGCATGCCCGGCACGCAAGCTATCGAGGCATGCTGCCGGGAGTATGTCAGCTCTGCGTAGATCTCGTCGGATATCACCATGATGTCCGTGCCGCGCAGGACGTCCGCTATAGCGTCAAGGTCGGCGCGCTCCATGATCGCCCCGGTGGGGTTATTCGGGAAGGGGAGCACCAGCGCTTTCGTCCTGGGAGTTATCGCTGCGCGCAGCTCGCCGGCTGTGAGGCGGAACTCGTTTTCTGCTTTTGTCTCTATGAAAACCGGTTTGCCGCCGGCTAGCACTGTGATCGGTCCGTAGCATACGAATGAAGGCTCGGGGATGATGACTTCGTCGCCTGCGTTTACGATTGCGCGTATCGCAAGATCGATCGCCTCGCTGCCGCCCACCGTCACGATTATCTGGTCCTTGTACCCGTAGTCGAGGCCGAAGCGCCTGCTGAGGTATTTGGATATCTCTGCGCGCAGCCTCGTCAAACCTGCGTTGCCTGTGTATTTTGTGAAGCCGTTTTCCAGCGAATGGATGCCCGCGTCCCTGATGTGCCAGGGCGTCACGAAATCAGGCTCGCCGATCCCCAGCGATATTGCGCCTTCCATATCCTCAAGTATATCAAAAAATCTCCTTATCCCGGACGGCGCGAGGGATTTTGCGCTGTCGGACAGGATGGAATCATAGTCGATCATACGAAAAACAGCCTCTCTTCCTGCTCGGGTACCTTCGCGAACACGCAATTGTATTCTTTGTACTTCTTCATGACGAAATGAGTCGCCGTCGACGTTACGCCTTCGATCGCTGCCAGATGCTCGTAGACGAACTGGGCGGCGTCCTTCATTGTCCTTGCGGTCATCGTCACCAGCAGGTCGTATGTGCCGGTCATCAGATAGAGGCTCTCGACTTCGTCGTACTGGTATATGCGCTGCGCTATGCGGTCATAACCCTCCCCGTGCTGCGGCGATATTTTCACTTCGATCATCGCAGTCACGCTGTCTTCATCGAGGTTGTCATGATTTATCAGCGCGGTGTACTTTAATATCGTACCGTCCGCTTCGCATTTTGCAATGAACTCACGGACTCCGCGCTCATCCCGCCCCAGCATTTCCGCGATTTTATCAGCAGTCAGCCTGCTGTCTTTCTCCAGCAGCTTCAATACATCATCCATTCGTCCTCACCCCTTGTTCCTCACTTCTCACTTCTTACTTCTTACTTCTTACTTCTTACTGACCCCTGAGCCCTGACCCCTGCTCCCTCATCAATCCTTGACCATAACATTTATGACCGCTGCTGTGCCTTTGCGCACCGCTTCCATGCCCGCTGCAAGGGCCTGACGCAGGTCGCCCGGGTCTGAGACAGTTTCTGCATATGCCCCGCCTGCAGCCTGCGCGACGAGGTCGAGCCGCGCCGATGGCTCAAAACTTGACCAGAACTGGTTGGCTTTAACGGCATAACCGTCGGGATGTTCCGCTGCTGTTATCATCCTGGGCGCTTTCCACCCCTGGTTGTTGTATATGACTGTTAAAAACGGCGTTTTGTACTTTGCTGCCATCCAATAGACAGCTGTCGGGCATGAGAATATGTAGGTCCCGTCGCCGGTGAGAGCGACGACGTCCTTATCGGGGCATGCCAGTTTCATGCCGATCGCGGCGCCGCCGTGCCAGCCGAGGGAGCTGCCCCCGCTTGCGAACATCGTGCCGGGCTTTTTCCTTGTCAGCAGCCTGTCCACGATCATATGGTGCGAGATCGTTTCATTGAGTATCACCGTCTCGTCGTCGACGATATCCTTGATGCACAGGGTAAGGAACTCCGGCGTTATGTACTCGTCATCTCCCCCTGTGCTGCTCCACTCATCGCGCAGCCGCTTATGGATGTCGCGGACTTTTTGCCGCCTTGTGTCGATCAGCGTCTTGTCGAAAATCCCCGGGTCCTGCTCGATCTCTTCGTTCAGCTGCCTGATCGCCGTGTATGAGTCCGCGCGGATGAACCGTTCAGCTTTGATGTACCATGTTGGTATATGCTCTTTTAGCGGGTCTGTATCGATATAGAAAACGCGGCAGCTTTTTTTCGGGCCTGTGTGCGCGGGTATCCATGGAACGTCGCAGTCGATGACCAGCGCGAGGTCTGAGTATTCGATGAACCCGCGCGTGTCGAAGCCGGAGTGGTAAGGACTGTCGCCCGGGAAGTTCACGCAGGACGCGTTTGCCTCTATCACGGGGATCGCCAGGCTCGAGGCGAGCTTTTCGAGTTCACCCGGGCATTTTTTATTGCGCCCGGAGTACGATGTGATAATGAGCGGTTTTTTTGCTTTGGCGAGAGCCCGCGTCAGTGTTTTCACGGAATCCCTGTTCAGACCGGCAGGGGAGATAGCGCCCCATCTGGAAGGGTCGGCGCCAATGTCTATGCCTTCTTCCTCCAGGACTTCACGCGTAGCTGTCATATAGACAGGCCCCATAGGTTCGCTTTGCGCTATCTGGAGCGCGCGGTACGTCATCTGCTGGATGTTCTTCGCGCTCTTGTACTCATGGTCAAGCTTTGTGTACCCGCGGACTATCCCTGCCTGATCCGCTGCGTTTTGAAGGTACTGTATAGTCGCGTTGCGGCCGCCGCGAAGTTCCCCCTCAATGGTAGAAGGGGACAGCCCGGCGAGGATATAGACGGGGGTGCGGCACCGAAAAGCGTTGTGTACCGTGCCGCCGAGGTTCTGCGTGCCGACGTCGACGTGCACGAACACGGCCTGCGCCTTGCCGGTGATTTGCGCGTAACCTTGCGCCGCGCTCAATGCCGCTGTTTCATGCGGCGAGATGATAATGCGCGGTATGGCGAGGCCTTCGGTCTCGTGCTTTGCCCAGCTTTCGATTATCGGCGGGTAATCCGTTCCCGAATTTATAAACACGCAGTCAACTCCCGCTGTCATAAGCGCATCATTCAATGCATCAGCGCCCGTATAAAAAACCTGTTCAGTTTCATTCATGATGTTTGTATTCATTCCCCTCTGATTATGCAAATTGATATTCTGCTTGAGCCCTGAGCCCTGAGCCCTGAGCCCTGAGATATAACTAATACTTCTCCCTGAACGAGCGGATCTCGTCAAGCAGCTTGTTGACGTCATATTGATTCTCGTGGAGCGGGGGTTTTTCAGGCTCCGCTGCCTTCACGGCTTCCTGTGCCGGCGCTTCCGCTGCGCCCGATGCAGCCGCGGCCTCCGCCTCATCCTGCTGCGCGAGACTCTGGTAGCCCCCCTCGGGTATCGTATCCACGGAGAACTCCGTAGGGCGTACGTCCGGGTTGACCATCATCACGCCGTCCGCCGTGTCCAGGAAGAGCACCTTGTCGCCTTCCCTTATGCTCAGCCGCCTTCTGATAGAAACAGGGATAGTGATTTGACCTTTACTCGTAACCTTTGCCATTTCCAAAGCTATCATCTCCTTTTATTATCAAGCGAAGTGAGTGCTGCGCCAATACCTTTTATTCCTTGCAATTCTTACGGATATAATAATTTATTTCTTGTAAGGATGTCAACCTTTATTTAGGAGTCAGGGGTCAGGGGTCATACGAGTGGCTAGTGGCTAGGAGACGGGGGATGAGAGGGATCAGGGGTTAGATGGCGAAGGACACGAGTGTTGCGTAGATAGGAGTAGAAATATTGTAAAAAACTCAAAAATTTTGAAAAATCTATTGACATACCGAAAACTGCAAACTATAATGCTAAACGATTTAGATATTATGCGATTTACGTATTAACAAATTTAGCTAAAAGCGTTTCGGATATAGGGCAAATATTTGTGAGCCTTGCCAAACCGGAACGCAAACCGAACGGAGGTGGACCACCATGGACGAATCCACGCTTGCGATGGAATTGATGAAATGCACAGGAAGGCTCTTTTTCGGCATGAGGCCGGGGCATAACCACATCCGGTCGATGATGCACGGTGAGATGTTTATCCTCGACCATCTCGAGCGGACAAAAGAAACCGCAATGCCGGGCGAATTGAGCAGCATGATGCACGGAAGCTCCGCGCGAACAGCGATAGCCCTGAGAAACCTTGAGCAAAAAGGATACATAAAAAGGGATATCGACAAAGCAGACAGGCGAAAAATCATCGTATCGCTGACTGAAGAGGGGCGCAGGCTCGCCCTGGAAGAGCGCGAGGGAGTTCTGAGCAGAATGAGAGCGATCGTGGACGAGCTCGGAGAACGCGACGTCCGGGAGTATATACGCATAGTCGGGCGCATAATCGAAGTATCTAACAATTTTAACAGAGAATAAAAGAGATTTATTAGGAGCGTGACAAATGGTAAAAGTTTTTAAGAGGCTCGGGCCGCGGGAACTGCTGATGATATGCATCAGCCTTGCGTTCATTCTGTGCCAGGTGTGGCTGGACCTGAAACTGCCGGACTACATGGCGGGAATAACCAAACTGATAACTACCCCGGGCGGCCAGGTAAGAGATGTGTGGGCCGAAGGCGGCAAAATGATCTTATGCACGATCGGGAGCGTCATATGCTCGATCTGTGTCGGATTGTTCGCCTCAAGAGTTGCCGCAAAGTTTTCGCACACGCTGCGCAGCGATGTGTTCAAGCGCGTAGAGAGCTTCTCGATGGAGGAGATCAACGGTTTTTCGACCGCCAGCCTCATAACGCGCACGACCAACGACATAACGCAGATACAAATGGTCATCGCGATGGGCATGCAGGTCATCATAAGGGCGCCCATCACAGCGATATGGGCTATCACGAAAATGTCGACGAAGAATCTTTCGTGGATGGCGCTGACAGGCGGGCTGGTGCTGGTGATGGTGGTCATGATCACATCGCTGATGATATACGCGACGCCTAAGTTCCGCAGGATACAGTCACTCATAGACAACATCAACCGCGTAACCCGCGAGAACCTCACCGGTATCCGCGTCGTCAGGGCTTACAACGCCGAGAGTTTCGAGGAGGACAGGTTCGAAGAGGCAAACGTGGACTTCACCAGTAACAACTTGAAAGTGCAGCGCGCGATGCAGCTTATGAACCCTGTCATGAGGCTTGTCCAAACGGGGCTGTCTCTGGGGATATTCTGGATCGGCGCGTACCTTATCGACGCTGCGTTTGGATTGCAGGACAAGGTCGGGCTGCTTGCGGACATGACGGTGTTCTCGCAATATGCGATGCAGGTCATAATGGCGTTCATGATGCTGCCGATGATATTCATGATACTGCCGCGCGTGGCAGTATCGGTCAAGCGCGTAAACGAAGTGCTTGATACGGAGCCGAAGCTGCATGACGGGACGGTTGTGGAATCAGCGCCCGGCGTCGTAGGCGAAGTGGAGTTCAAAAACGTCAGCTTTAAGTATCCGGACGCCGAAGAATACGTGCTTCACGACGTGAACTTCAAGGCAGCGCGCGGTGAGACGGTAGCGTTTATCGGCTCTACGGGCAGCGGGAAATCCACGCTCATAAACCTTGTCCCGCGTTTTTACGACGTAACGGAAGGCCAGGTGCTCATAGACGGAGTGGACGTCAGGGAGTACACGCAGGAGGCGCTGCGCAACAAGCTTGGGTACTTGCCGCAGCGGGCAGTCCTGTTCATGGGAACGGTCGCGACAAACATTACATTCGGGGAAAACGGCAAGCCTCCAATCAGCGAGGATGACGTAAGGCATGCCGCCGATATCGCGCAGGCCTCCGAATTCATTACAAAGATGGAAGGCGAATACGAATCCAAAATATCCCAGGGCGGAACGAATGTGTCGGGCGGCCAGAAGCAGAGGCTCGCCATTGCTCGTGCAGTCGCCAGAAAGCCGGAGATATACATCTTTGACGACACATTCTCGGCGCTCGACTATAAAACAGACAGGGAACTCAGAGCTGCCCTCAAGCGCGAGACGGAAGGAGCTACAAGCCTGATCGTCGCGCAGCGCATAGGCACGATAAGGGATGCGGATCGCATCGTCGTGCTGGATGAGGGCAACGTCGTCGGTATCGGGACCCACGGCGAGCTGATGAGCACCTGCGGCGTTTATCAGGAGATCGCGTATTCTCAACTGTCAAAGGAGGAGCTTGGAGCATGAGCGATAGAAATCGTTATGAAATAGGCCAGAACGATCAGCAGCAGCGCGGGTTCGGACCGGGGCCGGGGCGCGGAGGCCCGATGATGCGCGGCGGGGGAGGCCCGATGGCTCGCGGCATGGCTGAAAAGCCGAAGGATTTCAAAACTGCGATCACAAAACTGTTCAAACGCGCAAAGAAGTACTTGCCAGCGCTTATAATATCAGTAGTATGCTCGATCTACGGAGCTGTCACAACTCTCATGGGGCCGGGATGGCTCGGGGAGATAACGGACGTCATCACGCAGGGCCTTGGGTCGTCTGTAGACCTCAAACGGGTATCCAGCATATGCGTCATGCTCATAATTATTTTCGCAAGCGGTTCGCTGGTCTCATATATCCAGGGCTTCACGATGACGACGGTGACCAACAGGTTTTCGAAAGAACTGAGGACAGACATTTCGCATAAGATAAACAGGCTTCCGCTCAAGTTCTTCGATACGACGACGGTCGGTAACATCATCAGCCGCGTAACGAACGACGTTGATACAATAACGATGTCGCTCAACCAGAGCGTAGCGATGCTGGTATCGTCAGTAACGCTGTTCTTCGGTTCGCTGTTCCTTATGCTGAAGACAAACTGGATCATGGCTCTGACGGCTGCGGCGTCTACGATACTGGGGTTCGTCATAATACGCATTATCATGAAACGGTCGCAGAAATACTTCAGGCGCAACCAATCCAACCTGGGGCAGCTCAATGGCCATATCGAGGAGATATACGCGGGGCATAACGTCGTCAGGGCATACAACGGCGAACGCGCGGCGATAAAAGAGTTCGACAGGATAAACGACGCGCTGTATGACAGCAACTGGAAGTCGCAGTTCCTTTCGGGGCTGATGATGCCGCTGATGCATTTTGTCGGAAACCTCGGCTATGTGGCGGTCTGCGTCGTCGGCGCGGTGTTTGTACTGAACGGCAGGATAACCTTCGGAGTCATAATCGCGTTCATGATGTACATCAGGAACTTCACACAGCCGCTCAACCAGATCGCGCAGTCCATGACTTCTATGCAGTCAGCCGCTGCAGCAGCGGAACGCGTTTTCGATTTTCTCGAGGAGACGGAAATGCGCGACGAAAGCGGCGTTACGCAAAAGCTTACGGACGTCAACGGCGAGGTCGAGTTTGACAGCGTGCAGTTTAGCTACGACCCAAGCAAGATCATAATCAACTGCTTCTCAGCCTCGATATCACCCGGGCAGAAGGTCGCTATCGTCGGGCCGACGGGCGCGGGGAAGACGACGCTTGTCAACCTGTTGATGCGGTTTTACGAAACAGACAGCGGAGGAATAAAAATCGACGGAGTGCCGACGAACGAACTGACGCGCGAGAATGTCCATGCGCTCTTCGGCATGGTCCTGCAGGATACATGGCTGTTTGAGGGTACGATAAAGGAAAACGTGATTTACAGTAAAACGGGCGCAACGGATACAGACGTC
>Ga0082212_10013932_pt1 | contig 10040 bp, 10 predicted proteins | sample TergutNt197P3_FD_71548 | JGI IMG/M metagenome (GOLD analysis project Ga0082212, IMG submission 71548) | Neocapritermes taracua P3 segment gut microbial communities from Petit-Saut dam, French Guiana - Nt197 P3 | ecosystem: Host-associated > Arthropoda: Insects > Digestive system > Gut ... | reverse complement strand
GTTCGGTCGCGCCGAGTACGCTTCCGGCTGCTACTGCTCCGGATGCTCCGCCCAGCGCGGCTTGTGTCCCTGCGCTCATTCCCGGCCCTGCTGCCTGGTCAGGCTGCTGCCCTCTTTGGATGCTTGCCTGGGCTGTGACGCCTGTGGCGCTGCCTGCCGTGTTAGCGGAGACGCTGCCGGGGGTCTGCGCTGATGCCGGTTCTTGCGCGGCAACATCCGGGCCTACTTTCTGCGAGCCTGCGACAAGCGGTGTGTCAGTTCCGAGGGGCGCGGCTGCGTCCGTTGCTGCAGCGCCTCCTGCCTGTTCGGGCGCGGCGTAGTAGTTGTTTGTGACGGAGTTGTCCGTGTTGTTTATAGTCGTCGCCGGCGCCGGCTGCGGAGTTGCCCCTCCGGCAGCCGCAGCTCCGACTCCTGCCGCTGCCCCGCCTGCTGCTCCTCCAACGGAGGCTACGACGACGGGGTTTTTGTAGAAGTCGCGGTTGTGTGCTTTCATTGCGTCGACTTTTTTTACCTGGCGAGTCTCCACGCCGCCATAGTTTTCGACATTCTTTATCAGCAGCTCGCCCGCTGTGTTGAGTATGGCCCTGGACTCTCCAAGCTGCGAGTTCATTTTTCGCAGATTGTCGCGTATTGGCGCGAGCATGTTGTCGTTGCCGAGTTTGCTTCTTATGGCTTCGACCCTGCTTGCGTACTCGTCGACCATTTTCGCGACGGCTTTCATTTCTTCCCCCTGCTGGCGGAGCACTTTGTAGGATACTTTGTAAACAGCCATGTTTATGACCATTCCTTTCCCGGACTTTTCAAACTTATCGAGCCCCGGCCGCGTTCTGCGGACACCGGGCAGTTTTTTGCATGCTTGGTCTGCAAGTAACTCATTATCTCATTTTGTTCTCCGGCAGTTTGTGCATTTTAGACGCTTCGCTCTGGACGGCTTTTTCGTTGCGTTCATATGCGTCGGCGGAGTCGTACAGCGCGTTGACCATGCGTCCGAGCGTTTCCAGCCCTTCGTTGCATTTATTCAGGAGCTGCTGAAAGCTTGCGTTGAATGAGTCTGATGCCGCGCCGGTCCAGATGCCTTTGAGCGAGTCGACCTGCCCTTTTGAGCTGTACAGGCTGGTGCGGTATGATGTATGGCACTTGCCAATTTCGTCGGCGTACTTGCGCAGTTCCGCCGGGTTTACTACGATTTCTTCACTAGCCATGTTCACATTACCCTTTCGCCATTTTTGCTTTTATCGCGTCTGCTGCCGCGGTGTCTGCTTTGCCATAGGTCGTCGATACGGTCGCGAGGGTTGCTGAGCAGCCTTTGATTGCCTCTGCCATAAGCGCGAAATCGCGCGCGTTCTCCGAGTAGGCCCGCAGATAGGCTTGCGCGCCTTCGCCGGCCCAGATTTTCTGCAAGGCCGCTACGTTCTCGTCCAGCTTTTTCTTGTTTGCAGTCATCGTGGCGTAGATTTTGTCCAGTTCGGATGAAGCGGTCTTCATCTTTTGAAGATTCACTGTACTTTTTGCCATATTTTATAATCCCTTTCCTTTTGGTGTCGCTGCACGGCACTGGCAGTGCCGGCGCCTGACTTGCGCTATGCAGCCGGAGGTCGAACTCAAGTCGCCTGTCGACTGCTTAACCCTTGGCGCCCGCCCGTTCGGCGGCCTGCCTCGCCGCTTCGTCAGCGGCTTTCATCTTCTTTGCTGTGGCGCGCAGAAATTCAGCGGTGTCGCGGATATATTTCGCTTTCTTTTGCATGTCTTCGCGGACGCCGGTAACATACTTTTTGTAAGCTGCCGCTGCTTCGCCGGTCCATGCTGCTTCGATGTTGTCGCCGACTTCGCTGAGTTTTTTGCAGCACCGGTTTTGTATGTCGCTCGCCAGTTCGTCCAGCAGCTTTGCTTGCGCGATTGTCTGGTTGTAATTGAAGTTTATCGCCACAGGTATAGCCCTTCCCTTCCTCTTTACTTCGCGGGGAGCCTTGGAAAAATAGGTAAGTTCCGATTATTTTCGCCTGTCATCACCGCATGGGGCTGTCGAACTTGAGCGATTTGCCTGTCTCCTGTACAGACTTTTCTGTTTTGTCGTAGATGCCCGCGAGTTCGTGCAGCGTCGCTTTATATCCCCCGAGCGTGCGCAGCAGGTTGCCTGCGCTTTTTTGCACGGCGTCTACTGTGTTCTTTATGTTATCTGAGGTATCGCCCTGCCATGCGCCGCGCAGCCCTTGGGTTACCTTTCCCCATTCAGAAAAGCAGGTCTCAAGTTCCCCGGTTGTCTTACTTATCGAGTCCGCAGTCGCTACGAATAGTTGCGTATCGATCTTTGTGTCGGTTCCGTTCGCCATTGTAATTATAACTCCTTTCCTGCATGTTTCGGTTCGCGTTTTCCCCCGGGTAACGCGAGCTCAAACTCCCGTCATCGCAGCGAGCTGACGCCGGCTTTGATCTCGCTTTCGGTCTTTTCGAACTCGGTAGCGGATTCTATGAGGCCCGCCGCTACTTCGCGCAGTTGCGCGATCATTTCCTCCATGGCGTCGCTGTCTTTTCGGAAGTTGTCCATGAAGCCGGCCTTTACGTCGGAAACCCAGCCTTTATCAAGGTTGGCGACGGCGTCTTTGAACTTGCCGACGCAGCCGCTGACCCTGCCGATTATTTCATCCATCTGCTTGGCTGCGGCTTTTATTTTCTCGGAGTCTATGTTACTGATGTCCGGCATTTTTCGCTACGCCTCCTTCAAAGCAAAATGATTGTGTCGCCGCTTTTTACGCCGACTTCGCCCAGGATTTCGCCATCTTGCAGCAGGCCTTCGAGCGCTTGCGAGCAGAACAGCACCTGCGCCGGGTCGGCGAATATCTCGCGGCCTTCCACGGCGGATATTTGCGAGATAAATTGGTTTTTCACTTTGCCGACGGTCATAGCGCTGTCGGCTGAGAACTCATATGTCCGCGCGACTCCGGGCGCCTGGACGTCGAGATATATCTTGCTCATTGCTTATAGCACCTCTTTCAGATTACTCCCGGAGTGATGATTTTTACAGCCACTCCGTTGCCGTCGTCGGCGTAGCCTGTTCCTGCGGGGAGTTGCCGCACGCTGTCGGCCGCAGACATCTCAAAGCGCAGGATGCTTTGCTGGTCAAACATGCCGCCCAGGTGGATGCCTCTGTTCCAGCCTGCCCATGTGCGCATAGCGGCGTAGCGGGCCATATCGGAATAGTCGTCGGGTGTGACTGCGGCGAAGAACTGGATTTTATGCTCGCGGCCTTTTTCAAGGGCGACTTCGAGGAAGCCGCTCATATCCATATCCGGGCTGTACACGGCTGTCATGAAAGCGGACATGTCGTTGATGACGAATACTATGCGCCTATAGCCGCTCATCGCTTCTTTCACATCCCGGCTCTCGTCGCGCGCGTCGTTTACGGCGCCGTTACGTCCGGAGAACTCCGGGACCATCACGCTCTCCATCAGGTCGAACAGCTCCGGCTCGTTTCTTACGACAGCGTCGAATATGCCGCCGTCTCCGGGCGCGGACGCCCAGGATGCAAGATCGCCGCCCTCGCCGTCGCCGTCAAAGAGGTACACCAGCGCTCCCTTGGACTTGGCCTGCATGGCGAGGAACGCGAGCAGGTTCGTTTTGCCTGTCCGCCCCGCGCCGCCTACCGTGTAGCAGAACTCTTCGTCCAGCGAGACCGCCGCCAGCTTTCCGTCGTCAACGCGGAGCCCTAGGGCAAGCTCGTCGTCCGCAAGCGCTTGGTAGTCATTCCTTCCTGTTACATCCTCCGCGCTGAGGCTTTCCGGAGAATCGCCCAGCTTCCTCACTCCCTCGCCGGGCGCGGGTACTATGTCCGCAAAGCGGCGGCGCAGAGTTTGCGCGAGCGATGTCCCGGGTTCCTCGCGCACGCACAGGGCTGTCTGGAACTCCACCGGCGCCGGGGCTTTTATCAGGCCGCGTCCCGGTATGCGGCCCTCGGGTACGATCTCGGTGCGGTCGCCGATGACTGCTTCATATTCGTACCTGTCGGGCATCTGCAGCGCGATCCCTGCGGTGATGTTCTGGCGGATACGGCTGCGCAGTTCGCCGGAGTTGTTCATGCTGAGTATCAGGTAGATGCCGTAACTGGCGGCTTCGCGGGACAGCGAGGCAAGCACGTCTTCATACTGGTCGTAGCTCTCGGTAAAGGCGACATAGTTGTCAATGAAGAAGAGTATCGCAGGGCAGTCGTCTTTCTGAGTCACATACTCCCGGAAGGAGCCTACCCCCTGGCCCGAAAACTCGCTTTTCCTTTGCGCGAGCATATTTTGAAGCAGGTCGAACACTTCCCCTATCTTCTCATCGTCCCCTTCGAACAGCACGCCGCCCACATGCGGCAGGCTGCCGAACACGGCCATAGTGCGGCTGGAAAAGTCCGCTATGTAGATGTTGACTTTATCGGCCGGGTATCTCGTAATCGCGCCGTAGATTATCGTCTGCATGAGCGTCGTCCTGCCGGAGCCGCCCGCGCCGCAGATGAGCAGATGCCCGTCGCTCAGGAAGTCTACCGCGACCGGGTAGCGGTTCTGCCCTTCGGGATTATCCGCCAGGCCGATGGGGAGCAGCAAAGAGAAGCCCTCGGGCGCGGCGATTTCTTCCAGTTCGTCCAGATAAATCGACTGCGGGAGCGGCGGCATCCATATTTGCTTGATGGCGGGGATGCTGTTTTCCTCCGCCAGGCTTGCGGCGTATCTCACGATGGCGTCCAGTTGCGTCATCTTTACGATGTTATCGGATTTCTTCTGCGATTTCTGCTTTGGCACGCCGTTCCTGCCGATCAGGTTCAGATGTTCAACCTTCATATTCTTATCATCGGCAAAGGGAACGTCCGGCTCGTATTCCGCGCCTGACCAGCCTGATTGGAACTCTTCGAAGATCTCATCGCTGCCGACCTGGAAGTAGCCCCTGCCGGTGCCGGTGATGAACGCGGCGTCGGGGCGTTTAAGCATCTCGTTCGAGTCCTGCTTGTCCGCGACACGCAGGCACAGGCGGAACCGTGTGTTCGACCAGATCTCGTCGTCGACGACGCCTGATGGTTTTTGCGTGGCAAGGATGAGGTTGACTCCGAGCGAGCGCCCGACGCGCGCGGCGGATACAAGCGCGCGCACGAACTCGGGCTGTTCTTTCTTCAGTTCCGCGAACTCATCGGCGATGATAAGCAGATGCGGCATTGGTTCCGACGCGGCTCCGGAGCGGTAGAGTTCGATGTACGCGTCTATGTGCTTGACTTTATGTTCGTTGAAGACGCGCTGGCGGTTCTTTATTTCGGCATTGATTGACAGCAGGGCGCGGTTTGTGGCGTTGCCGCCCAGGTTCGTTATGACCCCTGATAGGTGCGGCAGTCCGAGGAAGCTTTGCGCCATTCCGCCGCCTTTGTAGTCGATAAGTATGAACGCGACTTCATGCGGATGGTAATTCACCGCAAGCGAGAGGATATAGCTTTGCAGGGTCTCCGACTTACCGGAACCGGTCGTGCCTGCCACAAGCCCGTGCGGGCCGTGGTACTTCTCGTGTATGTCGAGGTAGAGCGGCTGGTTGCCGGATTTGTACCCGACCATGGAGCGCATGCTTTCATAAGTCCTGTTGTCGAGCCAGTTGTGGAGCATATCCAGGTCTTCCACGCGCGAGGTCTTGTACATATCGAGGAACGTGAGCATCTCGGGGATCGCGGATGATACGTTCATCTCACGCACCCTGTAGCCGGACAGCTTGCGGGCGTAAGCGCTTATGAGCCCTTGCGCGACGGCGTCGAAAGCAACTCCGGCGAGCGGCGGGAACGCGCCTGTGGTGCTGTAGAATCCCTTTCGATCATCATCGTCGCGGATGATAGCCGTGCAGCCGGACGGCAGTTTGTCGGTGGAGTCGACCATGTATACTACCGTCAGCCCGAGTTCCGGGGTGGGGTTCGTGAGGTATTTCGCGATTGGCTCGCTCTCGACAAGCGACCAGTCAGCGACAAGCACGATGTAATGGGGGAGCGGCTTCCCTTCGGACTCGACGCCATCCCGGCTCTCAAGCCTGTCGCGAATGACGCCGCTCAGGTGGTACATCACATCGCCGACCGTGTTTTTGTCATTGGCTATAAGGCGCAAGCTGCCGTCGGGCGTCCAGACGTGCGGCAGGAATCTGAAGTAATCCCACTCGTCCGCTTCCCGCATGGGGTAGACGCAGCACATGCGCGCTTCCGTATATGGATGCAAGCCTGTGATCTGCACCGTGAGCAGCCTTCCGAGGTTCAGCGCCACGCTGCGGTTTTTGCTAACGATCCCGACCATGTTGTTTTCAAACAGCGATAGCCCGACCGGGACGCCGGCAAGCATCGACATCATGCCTTTTATCTCGTCGACCTTGTCGTTGAGCGGGTCGCGCACCGCCATGATCTGTTCCTTCGCGACTTCGACCTTGTTGGGCGACGGCACATTGCCGAGGCCCAGGCGTACTGTCAGGAAATCGTCGTGCGACGCGCTTTTTTCCCACAGGCGCGTGTATTCGTTCATGCAGTACGATATGACCTCTTCGGAAGAGGGCAGCATTCGCATAAGGACTCCCCGGTTGTACTCGAGCCTCTGCCTCAACTGCTCGGCGATCTTTGCGATGTAGCTTGTGTACATCGTCACGCGTGCCGTCTCTGTTTCCTCTTCTTCCTTTTTCTGATAGCGGATGTTCAGCAGCGCCCACATTGCTCCGAGTATCGCCGCGCCGACCGACATGATGAGCCCGCCCGCGACCGAGCCTTCGCCGCCCATCATAAATACTCCGGCTACCATTGGGATCATCATGGTGAACGCAGGGCCGATGGTGAATATTATCGGCTGGCGTTTCTGCTCGTTTTTCTGCGGCGCTTTTTCGACTGTGAATGTGTCGTCGTTTAGTTTTTCCAGGTTCCTGGGCGCGCGCAGGAAGTAGGTCTCTTCCGCTTCAAAGTCGTCGCTTCCTTCTTCAGTATAGCTTGAAGTTATATGGATCGATTTGAGCCTCGACTCGTCGACGGCGCATGCGCCTTTCGGGTTGTTAATGGCAAGGACGTTTCCCAGGTATACGATTTTGAGGCCGATTATGTATACTACGTCGCCGTACATAAGCCTCTTCTCGCCCGTCAGCAAGCGGCCGTTTACGAAAGTGCCGTTGACGCTGCCCAAGTCCCTCACGATGGCGGCGCCGCCGTTGCTTATTATCTCTGCGTGGTTCGGCGAGCAAAACTGGTTGCCGTAGCGGACGATGTTTCCTTCCGCGCTGCCTATCCTCACTGCGGGGCAGGCTGCGAAGTCAAGCAGATATTTCCCGAAATGCGAGTTCCCCTCGCCGGCTTCGTCTACTGTCATGGAAAAAACCGTCTCGGTGCCGCGGAGCTGGCAGTTGACGAGCAGTCCCGGCTGCAGCTCAGCGGACTTGATCGGCAATTCGTCCTGCGTGATCACGAACTGGTTGCTGTCGCTCATCGTCCACACGCCGTCCCAGACCGCGAGCGGCAGCGTGATGTCATCCCGCCAGCCGCTGATGTGCGGCCTCACATCGACCGGATGCGTCTTGTTATTGGCGGCCGGCAGGTATATTTCCTGAAAACCGTTTTCAAATATAGTGGTAAGAATCAGGCTCATGCAGTCTACCCCCCTCTGCTCAGACGTCGCTGCGGGAGTTGCGGAATCTCGTGAAAAGCTCCATGTACTCGTTCATCTGATCCGCGAGGCAGTCGACGACGACCGCATAGAAATAGTGTTCATCGTTGCGGATGTTTCTCCAGCCTTTGACAACGGCGCACATATAGCGGGTCTCGCCGTCTTTGTTATAGGTCAGTTTGAAGTAAGCCATGGACTCGCTGTCGAGATACTTGTCGTCCGTGACAGCTATGCCGCCGGGCGTGTTCTCCCTGACCGATTGCAGCAGGGAGTCTTTCGTCGCTACGATGTCGCTGACGTTATAGCCGCCATCAACGATCGGGTACTGGTTGAGCGTGATGATGGTAAAGAATGCCGAGTTATCCATCGAGCTCAGTTCGATAGCGTCGTCGTACTTTTCGGAGACATACAGCTCCGACGTCGGGTAGCCCATTCCAAGCCCGAGCGTTTCCACGATAGCTATGGAGTCGAATGTCTTGTCAGGGTCCAGCGTCCAGTAGCTCGCTGCGCTGCTGCTTTCCGAGCCTCTGATATACTCGTCGTTATAACTGTCGACAAGCGTGTACTCATCAGTGATGTCAAGCACATACGGGCTGTTGGCCCCGTACAGCTCGCCATATATGCGCACGGTGCTCCCGTCGATGACGTAATCCCACGTTTCCGTTTGATCGGAGTCGCTGTAGTAGACTTCCATGGTGCCGTCGCTATAGAACCACATACTGTCGTCGTCCCTGTCGCCGGCCAGATAGAAGAAGCTTCCGGTGATATCATACGCGGGCGCGGCGGGCTGTGCCGCGCTCTGCCTCGGCACGCTGTAGTAATACACGCCTTCATCGGATACCAGCGTCTGATCATCCTCAATCGCCATGACGAGAGTGACCTCTCCCCCCTCGACCTCGACGTCAATCCATATGAAGTCGCCTTGTACCCTGAAGTATCCTTCGATCGTTTCATCGTTGTATGCAGTATATATGTCGATCGAGCCGTCGTTGTAGAAGTAGACGTTGTCGCCATACTCGTCTCCATCTGCGTAGTAGTAGCCGTGGATATCGAATTCCGTCTGCGCGCCGCCCGTCGGCGATGTCGTTGGAGTAGTCGTTGGCGGGGTCGACTGCGTTACGGTTTCGGAAGGTATCACAGGCGACTGTATGGCGGGAGAGGGGTCGTCTTTTCCGCCCAGGACGATGATAAGCACCACGACGAGGATTATCACCAGCGCGGCGCCTCCGCCAATAATTGCCAACATCTTCTTGTTTTTAAGCAAACCGCCGCCGCTCTGCGGGCTTGCGGGTGGCCGCTGGCCCTGCGGAGCTTGCGGGCCTTGCGGGCCTTGCGGGCCGGGGGCATAAGCGCCGGGGCTGCCCTGTGGCGGGGCATTCCATTGTGGCGGGGGGCCCCCCCCCCGTGGGGCGCCCCCCCGGCCCGGGGGCAGCGCGGAACTGACCCAAATGGCGGGCGACACCGCCAGCCGTTCCATGCGCATCCTGCTCCAGAAAATTTATCCCCTGCAGGTGATCGCCGCGCTTTCCCCCCTGCTGGGGCTGCTGGGCACCGTGGTGGGGATGATTTTGGCCTTCGAAAAGGTTTCCGGCGCAGGGTCGCTTGGCAATGCCGCCATTTTGGCCGATGACATCTCCCTGGCCCTCATGACCACCATGGCCGGCTTGTGCATCGCGGTGCCCATGCTGGTTTGCTACCATATATTCCGGTCGCGCATCGTGCGCCATTCGGTTCTGCTGGAATCAGAAGTGAACCGCCTGATGGCGAAATGGTTTTTGGCGCCGGACCGGAAAAAGGCCTGATCATCGCCGTCTTGGCCGGACCCCCCCTTTTTCCGCCTTTCCGAGGGACCCTTGCCCCATGCGCTGCGAAATCGATGATGAAGCCGTTTCCTTGGACATGACGCCTATCATAGATTGCGTCTTCCTGCTGCTCATATTCTTCCTGGTGGCCACCACCATGAAGAAAATCGACCATGAAATGCCCATTGAGCTTCCCGAAGTAGCCCAAAACGTCCTCCTGGAAGTCCAGCAGCCGGACGAGTGGCACATCATCGGCGTGACGGCGGAAGGCGAATATTGGCTGGACGGGCGCGTGGTGGGGCAAGGCATGCTGCATGACGAAATACGCGGGCTGTCGGGCATCGACCCCGCCATCAAGATACGTGTGGATGTGGATCGAGCCGCGCCCTTCAGGGATGCGATGATGGTCCTGGAGCTGCTCCGGTTTGAACGCATGCTGAATGTGAGCCTGCATGTCAAAAAACGGACTCGTTGACGGGCCGGCCCCCGGCATGCCGGAATCCCCCGCGACAGGCGGGCGCCTGGCGGCCTGCCCCCAGGCGGCGGCGGGGCCCGCGGGGTAGAAGACCTCGTCGGGCGGGCCGGGGACCGCCATCCGGAAAGAATCAGC
>Ga0082212_10013931_pt1 | contig 10040 bp, 9 predicted proteins | sample TergutNt197P3_FD_71548 | JGI IMG/M metagenome (GOLD analysis project Ga0082212, IMG submission 71548) | Neocapritermes taracua P3 segment gut microbial communities from Petit-Saut dam, French Guiana - Nt197 P3 | ecosystem: Host-associated > Arthropoda: Insects > Digestive system > Gut ... | reverse complement strand
CAGCGATATGCACATGCCCAGGAACAGCATGTGGTACGCGTTTTCCTTTGCATCGAAGTAGCTGGTGCAGGAAAGCACGATCTCCTGGTAAACGTCCAGGAAGCCCTCCATGTCCCGGTCGAACAGGCATTGGAACATCTCCGCGAGGTCGTTGCCGTCGACGTTAGCGGAGTCCGCTACGATGCCCACGAATTCGGACCGGACTTCCCCGTTGGGTATCCGCACCGTCACCTTGGGCCTGCCCGGCAGCTTTTCGGCGACCGTCAGGTAGCCGGCGTTTATCAAAAGGCCCCACAAAGTGCGGCGGTGCCTAAGCTCCAGGAACGAGCACGTGAGGTCGGCATCGACGGCAGCCGACCCTTCGGCGACCAGCTTGTCGAAGCTTTTGCGGAACAGGCCGCCGGCTTCTGAAATCGATTTGTGCACCAGAAAATTCGCGGACGTTTTGATCCAGTAGTTCTCAAGCGCCCCGGTTTTTGCGTAGTTCAACACAGACCATGGGTTGTACACGTCTGTGCTGCCGAACAGGTACCCGTCGTACATCTGTTTCACGTCGTCGTTTAAATCAAGGCCGTAGTGCGAAAGAAGCCCGCTGGTTTCCCCTGCCGTCAGCCCGAAATGCTGCGAATACGGCTCGTCTGTAACTGTGTACACTGTCAGGTTGTTGAGCTGGGAGAAGATGCTCTCCTTGGCTATCCGCTGGATGCCCGTGAGCAGCGCCCGGTGGAGGCTGTCCTGGCCTTTCAGCGCTCCGCCGTAAAACCCGGCGAAGAAATCTTTCAACTCGCCGTGGTAGCCGTGCTCCACCGAGCTCATAATGGGCTGGTCGTACTCGTCGATAAGGACGATGGGCTTGATTTTATAGTGCTCGTGCACCGTTTGGATGAGCTCCTCAATCGACGTAGCCAGAAAGCTTTTTTCTATGTTGCGGTTCCTGAGCTTTTCATAAATCATGTTGAAAGTGAAATAGTAGTCGTTTTCCATGTCCATCTTGCCCTTGAACGCTGCGTTGTATTTCACGTATTCTTTAGACACGACCTTGGCAATTTGGAACAGCATTTCTTCTGCTGTGACGGCTTTGCAGTCCTTGAAGGAGAAGAACAGCACCGGGCGGGAGTTGATCTGTTCCGCGTACTGGGTGCCCATGATGGCAAGCCCCTCGAATATGGCTTTGCTTTCTGCTGTGATGTCGAAGAACTCCCGTATCGTGGTCATGTTCAGCGTCTTGCCGAAGCGGCGTGGCCTCGTTACGAGGGCAGCCTTGTCAAAAAATTGGATGAAGTCCCGTATTATCAGCGTTTTGTCGACGTAGTACATGTCGGCTTCCCTTATTTCCCTGAAGCTGTCTATGCCAATAGGCAATATTTTTTGCATTTCGTACTCACCTCCTCGTTAAACCTTGTGAGCTAGTCCAGTATCAGTATATACGATTGCAGGGGCAAATGCAATGCACACACTACCTCATGTCCATTTTCTGTTCGCAACAGGTTTGCCATGCCCGAAATGCACAGTTATACCTTTGAACGCACTTATTTTTGCGGCGCTCTTCGTCATATTCGCACGATCACCGTAAATCGGCGATTTTACAGGGGCAACGATATTCATCAAAGCGTCGCCGACAAACAGGTCGCTGTCGCCAAGGAGTATCCCGAGGGAGCCTTGCGTATGCCCCGGAAGCCCGATGACTGTTGCTTTGACGCCGTAAGGTTCCAGCGAATCACCATCGCTTAGGTAGATGTCAGGCTCGAAGGGTTCAATTTCCTCAAGCCCAAACTTCATCGTTGAGGCAAGGATAATTTTGCCCAAAAGCGTATGGGCGATCAAAGGCTCTTCCATGTTGTTCTTAATCAGTCTAAAATCTGCCCTGTGCATGGCAATCGGAGCTCCCAGCGATTTGGACAGGGCGGCGGCGTTTTGCATATGGTCGACATGGCCGTGAGTCAGCACGATCAGCCTTATGTTTCTATCCTTGCATTCGTTAAAAATTTTATCCCTGTTGCGAGTGCGGGACGTGTCAATTAGAATAGCACCGTTGTCGCCTTCGACGAGGAAACAATTGTCAATGCCAAATTGTATTCGCTTAACCTTCATTTTACTCATGCGGTTCCTCCTTTATCGTTCGGATTTGACGACCCCCGTCAGCAATCCGGCGTCGCTGTAATCTCGCCTACGCGCAAACCTGTGCAATTTCCCATAAGCACAGTAATTATAGTCTTGCGAGATGCTTCTTGTCAACATTGGGAAAGAAAATCGAGCCCGAAAAGCCCGGAAGGATCGAAAAGCCCACAAATCCACGCGAATTGTCGGTTGAACCGAACCTGCAATTGCATATAATGTAATTAACAGGCGACAACGTGTTGGCTGTTTTGCCCAAACGACAGGAGGTCTGACATGGACAAGCAATCAAAAAGCAGGGCCGCCACGAGGGAAAATCTGCTGGCGGCGTTCTGGTCCCTCTACCAAAAGAAAAGGATCGAGAAAATTACCGTCAGGGAGATTACGCAGCTTGCCGGCTACAACCGCGGCACGTTTTACGATTATTTCATCGACATCTACGATGTGCTGGATCAGTTCCAAGATTCCCTGCTCGACTATACCCGCGTGGCTATAGACAAATACAGGAGCGACGGCATAAATCAGGAGATCGTCGAATACATTACGAACACGTTTCATACAAAAGGGGAGTATTTCAGCGTTTTTCTTGGGGGAAACCGCGACCCGAATTTCCCGGACAAGATGAAAAAAGTGATAAGGCCGATTTTTACGAGGTTTGGGGGTTGCATGAGGACAGCGAAGAAGCTGCCCATATATTTGAATTTGCGATTTCGGCGATAATCGGCGCCCTCAGCCATTGGTACAGGAGCGAAATGAATATGCCATACGAAAAATTTCTTTCAATGACAAAATCAATGATGGCAAGCGGCGTGTTTACGGAGCTTGAGAAAATTTCAAGCCGGCAAGACGCGAGGTTTCTTTTCAAGGAGGTGCTTGAAGGATGAAAAACAAGATGATTCCGACAATCCTGCTGATTGCTGCAGTTTTGACAGGCGGGGTGCTGCTTTCGCTTGACGGCAAGGATGCCGTTTCCGTTTACGCGCAGAAAAGGGACAGCCTGCTTGCCGCAGAACAGTACAACGTGTCCTTTCAGCAGGTAGGCGGACGCGTGACGGGGGTGCTTGTAGAAGAAGGGCAGTTCGTAGAAGCGGGCACGGCGCTCATAACGCTTGACGCAAGCGACATAGACCTTCAGATGGAAAGGCTAACAGCCCAGATAGAAACGATGGACTATCAGATCGCGCAGGCTCAGGCATCCGTTAAGAACTACGATGTCAACATGCAGAGGACGGCGGTTCAGACCGCGAGGAGCACACTTGACGCTGCCCAAAAGAACTATGACCGTACGGCGGCATTGTACGACGAGGGCGCGGTATCGGAAACAGCCTACGAAGATTCTAGGCTTAGGTTCACATCGGCGGAAAACACGCTGGCGCAGAACTTGGAAACCCTGCAAAAGCTGGAAAACAATTTGACGGTGTCGGGAATGAACGTACCGGTTTTGGAAAGCCAGAAAAAAGCCCTTGAAATCCAAATGGAAACGCTGCTCGACCAAAAAGACCGCATGGTGCTGAAAGCCCCGGTTGACGGAACTGTGCTTCGCATTATCCCAAAGGTCGGGGAAAACGCTGCAGCGAACGCGCCCTGCGTGGTTCAGCAGAGCAAGCAGCTCATATTCGACCTTTATGTTCCCGAAACGAAGGTGCTTGATTTTGCTGTCGGCAGTTCTGTGCCTGTTCTCATCGTTGCAACAGGCGAAAAAGCGTCCGGCACTGTCCAGTACGTCGTCAGTGCGCCCGGTTACACAAGCAGCAGAATGTCACGCGACAACTCGCAGGGCGACCTTGCGTCTTTTCAGGTGCGCTTTGCTTTGGATGAAGGAGCAGGAAACCTGCTCCCCGGCATGACAGTGGAGGTGAGGCTAGATGGGGCAGATTAAGGATGAATTTGAAAAAGTCATGCGTCGCAAAACTTTTGCGCAGGTTTTTGTTGCACCGATCCTGATCGCGCTGCTTTTCAGCTGGCTTTTCAGCAGCAACCAAATCCTTAAAAGCCCGATTACGGTTATAGATCTTGACAACAGCATGTACAGCAGGCAACTCATCGACAAACTGGATGCGTCACTGTATGTAGATGTGGCGCGGGTAATGAACGAACCGATCGAGCCTGCCCTGATTCTGACGCACGATTCAACCTGTGCTGTAGTTGTCCTGCCTAAGGGTTTGGAAGAAAACAGGTACCGGGGTAAATCGAGCAACATCGGTTTTGTTGTGAACGACTCCGTGGCCGCCGCAGTGGGCAACCTGCGCCAGGGCGTGGCAGAAGTCCTTGCCGGCGAAAACGCTTCCCTGCTCATGTCGAAGCTGCTTGGGATGGGCCTTTCTTCTGAACAGGCGCAGGGTGTGGCCGGCAGTCTTTCGGTTCAGCAGCGCAGCCTGTACAACCCAACTTCAGCTACAGTCAATACGACGGTCATCGGTTTTGTGAACCTGATCATCCTTGCCCTGTTCGTAAGGCAGACTGCTCAAATAGTTCCACGTCTCAGAATAGAGGGGCGTTTCGACGAAGATATAATATCGCCGCTCGCGCTGTTTTGCAGGATAATCCCCCATGTACTGCTTTTCCTTGCAAGCATGCTTTTCACGCTGGGGCTGCTCAAGCAGTTTGGCGGGCTCAGGTTTGGCGGCAGCGTTGCAGCACTGCTGTTACCGCTGTTTTTGTATTTGCTGGCGTCGGGGTTTTTCACCATGCTGCTCAGCTTGCCTGTGAAAGACCCTGGGGGAACCCTTCCGCAGCTGGCGGCGGTCGTAGGCCCGTCCTTTTTCTTTTCTAATATCCTGCTCCCCGTAGCGTTGATGCCGAGGCTCATACAAATAATAGCCATGGCGTTCCCTTTGAACTGGTACACCAAATGCTATCAGGCTGTCGCCCTGCGTGGCGCCGGCTTTGCAGTGCTGGGACAAGAGCTCGGGATGCTGATGATCTTGCTTGCGGTGTTTTTACTGTTGATGGTTTTGATGATCGGGCTTGAAAAACGTTCAGCATCAGTATAAAATAGACATGAAAGGGGGGGTGATTTTTGAAAGCGAACGATGATATGCGCCGTCCCGACTGGTCGAGGCAACTGATTGAAGGTTCAAACATCAAGTGCTTGGACAAGGAAGCCTTGCGCATCGCACGGGAGAATTACAAAATCAAGCAAAACCGCAATCATATTAGTGCTGAAACGAACAAGATGAGTGACGAAGAGTTTTTGACAAAGATGAAGCTCGTCGTCAACGGCAAGCTGTCGAACGCTGCGATGGTTCTCCTCGGCAATTCAGATTACGACAATATATTGGAGGTACCCGTCCGAATCATGTGGCGGTTGTATGGTTCTAACGACATGGTAAAGGATTATATGGAATTCAACATACCATTTATTACTGCCGTTGACAAAGTCTACGCCAAAATCCGCAACCTGACTTATCGTTACATGCCGAACCAAATGACATTGTTTCCTATGGAGACGCAGCAGTATGATGCGGACCTGCTCAGAGAATTGTTGAACAATTGCATTGCCCACCAAGATTATTTGATAGGCGGCAGGATTTACCTCGATGAATTCGAGGACACGGTAATAGTTTCCAATCCAGGAAGTTTCTTGCCAGGCGATGTACATAAAGTGTTGAAGCCCGGCTATACTGCGCCGTATTATCGCAATCAGCTTCTTGCGGATGCCATGGCAAAATTCAATATGATCGACACGGTGCAAATGGGAATACGCAAGGTTTTCAACATTCAGCGCAACCGTTATTTTCCAATGCCGGATTACGATTTGAGCATACCAAAAAAAGTCGCGGTTACAGTATATGGCAAGGTGCTTGACGTGAATTACACGCACCTTCTTTTTGAGCGCGACGACCTTGCGCTTGAGACGGTATTTCTACTTGACCGCATCCAAAAAAAGCTGCCTTTGGAAAAGGAACAATATAAAACGCTAAGAAAACTCGGAGTGGTCGAGGGGAAGATGCCAAATGTCTATGTTTCGGCGAAGATAGCGGATATCATTGGTGAGCGAGCGCTTGGCAGCTAAAAAGCGAACGCGGAGAAAATAGTAAAAATGATTAGCAGAAATAGTTTTGATGTTTTTTTTCTGCTAATCATCTGCTAATCAATCCATGAGCAGTGCCACAATTAACCTAAAATCTTATTAAGGTCGACTTCAGGCGTGGAAATCGGTGTGAGGTTGAAATTTTCCACGAGTGCGTTCAAAATGCCCGGGGACAAAAACGCGGGCAGGCTCGGGCCGATGTAGATGTTGTTGATGCCGAGCGCAAGCAGGGTCAGCAGGATGCAAACCGCCTTTTGCTCGTACCAGGAAAGCACAAGCGTCAACGGCAGCTCGTTCACGGAACAATTAAAGGCTTCAGACAGGGCAACGGCAACTTTGATTGCGCTGTATGCGTCGTTGCACTGCCCCATGTCCATGATGCGAGGCAAACCGCCGATTTCGCCCAGGTCAAGGTCATTGAAGCGGTATTTCCCGCAGGCGAGGGTAAGGACAATGGTGTCTTTGGGCGTTTGCTTCACAAATTCTGTATAATAGTTTCTGCCCGGTTTCGCACCGTCACAGCCGCCTACGAGGAAGAAATGCTTGATCGCGCCGGATTTCACCGCGTCAACTACCGTGCCAGCCACGGACAACACGGTATCTTTTGCAAAGCCTGTGGTGAGCGTGTCCCCACCGTTGATACCTGTCATTTTGTGCGGCTCTGCATAACCGCCGAGCTCAAGCGCCTTGTCGATAAGCGGCGTAAAATCCTTGTCCTCGCCGATATGCACCATGCCGGGGTAAGACACTACCGAAGTCGTAAACACCCTGTCTGCATAGGATGGCTTCACAGGCATTATGCAGTTGGTTGTAAACAGGACTGGCGCAGGCATGCCCTCAAATTCGCTCTGCTGGTTCTGCCATGCCGTGCCATAGTTGCCTTTGAGGTGCAGATATTTTTTCAGCTCCGGATATCCGTGCGCCGGGAGCATTTCGCTGTGTGTGTAAACGTTGACGCCCTTACCTTGCGTCTGCGCAAGGAGCAACTCAAGGTCATGCAGGTCGTGGCCGGAAACAACAATAAAGGGACCGGGCTCAATGGTGCAGCTGACTTTTGTGGGTGCAGGCTTTCCATATGCGCTTGTGTTTGCTGTGTCGAGCAATTCCATACATTTCAAATTAACGTTGCCAAGCTCCATAACCAGCGAAAGCAGTTCGTCAGCGGTGTGGTCCTCGCCAATGGCAAACAACCCTTTGTAAAAAAAGGCGTTGACTTTTTCATCGGTTTTGCCGAGCACAAAAGCATGGTGAGCATAAGCCGCCATGCCGCGCAGGCCAAACAGAATAAGCGATTTCAATGAGCGTATGTCCTCGCTTTCTTCCCATAGCTGCGCCATGTCATAACTGTCGTTTCTCCGGCAGCCCGAAGTGCAGCCGTCGCATTTCGGTATGAGTTTTTCTTTTTCGTTTCTGACGATTTCGATTTGCTGCTTGATGGTTTCGTCGTTGAAATTCACGTTGGTTACAGTGGTAAACAGGCCATCAATCACAGCTTTGTGGGTGCTCTCGGTAGGCGTGTTGACGTCCGCTGCCCTAGCAAGGCCGATTAGCTCCCCTGTGAGTGCGTCTTGCAGATTGGCGGTGTCGGCTTTTTTGCTGCATGCTCCGCCACTCGTACAGGCTGTTCCTTTTGCGGTTTGTTCACATTGAAAACAAAACATTGACATAATATCATCATCCTCCTTTATTTACAAACGCAGGCTGTCGCCCACAACTCATCATAGGACTCTACCGTCGGTCGATATAGTAACCACTTGCCACGGAATGAGCTTGTCACAGTTTTTAAGCGCCTTTTTTACAGCGTTTTCAATGCCGCCGCAGCATGGCACTTCCATTCGGGCAATTGTTACGGATTTTATGCTGTTCTGTTTCAAAATGGCGGTCAGTTTTTCCGAATAATCGCCTTCGTCGAGTTTTGGGCAGCCAATGATGGTAATCCTGTTTTTCATGTACTCGTTGTGAAAATTGCCATAAGCGTAGGATGTGCAGTCAGCCGCGACAAGCAAATTGGCGTCGTTTAAGTATGGCGCGTTGACGGAAACGAGCTTGATCTGCACCGGCCAATGGCTTAAGTGCGTTCGAGCTGGCGCCGTTTGGTTCTGCGAAGGTTCAACTTGGCTCTGCTCAGCGTGGCTGCCGCGCTCGTCAAAAGCTATCGCTCCGGTGGGGCAGATCGGCAGGCAGTTGCCAAGCCCGTCACAGTAGTCGTCGCGCAGCAGTTTTGCTTTTCCGTCAACGATGCCGAGTGCTCCCTCATGGCAAGCCGACACACACAATCCGCAGCCGGTGCATTTGCTTTCATCAATGCTGATAATTTTTCTAACCATTGCATTTTACCCTTTCACATTTAACATTGATTTTCTACAAGAAGTATACTACAATAAAGATAACAAGTATGTTGTTTATACAACGGAAGGATGCGGTTTTGAAAAAAGTTTTTGAAGCGGCAACAAACAACCCCTTGTTTCAAGGAATCGCCTTCGGCGATTTTGAAAACATGATGACTTGCTTGTCGGCAACGAGGGTTTGCTACAAAAAATGTGATGTGATACTGTTGTCCGGCGATAGTGTGAATTTCGTGGGATTGGTTTTGTCGGGCAGCGTTCAGGTCATAAGAGAAGACATCGACGGGCGCGTTATGCTGCTAAACGAACTTGGCGTTTCCGAAATCTTCGGGGAGGTGTTCGCCTGCGCAGGAATAGACCACAGCCCTGTCACGGTGCAGGCGAAGGAAGATGCGGAAATTTTGCTTGTAAATTACAAAAAAATCATCACATCATGTACCGCTGCCTGTCCTTTTCACTCAAGGCTCATTGAAAACATGCTGAAGCTGATTGCTGTCAAAAGCCTTGTCCTTAACCAGAGGATCGAAATATTGTCAAAGCGCACGACCAGAGAAAAGCTGCTCGCGTTTTTCGACATGCAGCGAGGTGCGGCAAAAAAGTTCACCATCCCCTTTAACCGTGAAGAATTGGCGCAATACCTTTGCGTCGACCGGAGTGCTATGTCGAGCGAGCTTTCAAAGATGCGCAACGAAGGGTTGATGTTGTTTTCAAAAAACGCGTTCGAAATATTATGAGCGACAAGCATTGAACTGAGCAGATGTATAATTTCAAAGGAGACTGACATGGGGAAACGCATTTTTGTTAAAGGAGTGACCGCATTAACAGTTATTATAGCGATTGCCGCAATAACTGCTTGTTCAAATATGCGCTCGCTGGATTTAGATGCATTCAAAAATGGTTTGAATGCTCCAGATGTGTATTTCAAATACAAGCCTATTTTAAAAGAGTTCAACAGGGTAACTCGTGATAATATGTCTTTTATTTACGATTGTGACAGAGACTTGTATTATTCTGATGATTTTAGTGTTTGCTATGTCGTGTCAACGAACGAATTGCAATTTATGGTAAAATCCGGAAAACGTTATGAAAAGAGAATTTATTCCGTTAGCACTATGGCTAAATCAGAGGATGATGCATATCTGGATTATTTTATGTATAGTGGAGAAAGTGCTTACAGTGAAAAGAAGGGGGGCATTGGCCCCAGACTGGAAATATTTAGTTCAGGATTGAGTTTTAATTATCCAACAGAAGGCAAAATAGTGAGTTGCCAAGCAAGCAAAAGAGCAAATTGTAACGCGAACAAGGGACTCAGCAATATTCGCAACATGTACAGCATTCACGTTAATGACTTCGATACAAAAAGGCAAACGGGGATTTTGCTGTATTCAGCTAAAAATTTTTCGCTTATTCAGATTTTTAAAACCAGTATTAGTGATGATACGGAAAGCACAACAATTGAAAATCCAAATGTTTTTTTGATAAGAGGCTTTTATAATACATTTCGCTCTTGTAATGCTGAAAAGGCAGAAGCCTTTTGCACTTCAACT
>Ga0082212_10013930_pt1 | contig 10040 bp, 9 predicted proteins | sample TergutNt197P3_FD_71548 | JGI IMG/M metagenome (GOLD analysis project Ga0082212, IMG submission 71548) | Neocapritermes taracua P3 segment gut microbial communities from Petit-Saut dam, French Guiana - Nt197 P3 | ecosystem: Host-associated > Arthropoda: Insects > Digestive system > Gut ... | reverse complement strand
GCTGGAGGATTAAAAATAATAAAAAAAGCTGCCCGTGCTTTATTAAAAACCGGACAGCCTTTTTTTTAATCAGCCTTTAAAACAAAAATTTTACAGACTGGCGATGTTTTTCTTGGTTCCGAAATTACAACCGGAATCTTCTTCCTTCTTAACTGTTTTGCCGTTAAGCAGGTCTACACCGGCCTGGATTCCCTTGCTGCCCATGGCGGCGGGGTTCTGAACCATAACGCCCAGAATGGTTCCGTCCATAATAAGAGGAACGCACCGGGCACTTTTGTCCCAGCCTACAACCACGATTTTTCCGGATTTACCGGCTTGTTTTACTGCCTGGCCTACGCCTACAGTAGCGCCTTCGTTACAGGCATAGATACCGGCCAGATCGGGATGGGCCCGCATAAAGTCCTGGGTAATGTTCATTGCTTTTGCTACGTCGCCGTCGGAATACTGAGTACCAACAATCTGAATGTTGGGATATTTCTGCATCTGAGATTTAAATTCATTTTCCCTTGTCATGGTGGTGCCGGCGCCGGCCTGGGCATTAACAATGGCTACTTTTCCCTTTTGACCAATGGCTTTGGCAAGTTCGTCTGCAGCCTGACGGGCAGCTGCGCCGTTATCTGTGCGAATAAAGGCGTCGTATTGTCCGGCTGCGCCAATACCGGAGTCTACCAGTATTACTTTAATACCGGCGGCTTTGGCCTTGTTTACTACGGGAACAAGGGCTTCTGCATTCAGCGCTGCCAGAAGGATGATATCATATTTAGCGGTTATGGCATCTTCCATAATAGCAATCTGCTGAGCGGCGTCAACTTTACCGGCGGGAGCACTGTTGTTAAAGTCTATTTTAAGCTTGGCAGCCTGCTGCGAGGCGCCCCTGGTAAGTTTTAACCAATGTTCATCCATAGAGTCCATGGCAATGAATATTGCCTTTGCAGGTGTATTTCCAAAGGTACTCTTCTGGGCAAACACCGGCACTGCCATGATCACGAGGATCAGGCATAATGCTGCGAATACAATTCGTTTCTTCATCTTTTTCTCCTAAAAAAATTTTTAAGGCGTCTCAACGAGCGCCAAAAATACCCCAATTAACGTTTAAAACACGCTAAACTTTCTCGCGGTTTCGTATTCGATCCAGGAATACAGAACCTACAATTACCAGGCCGATTACAATCTTTTGTATAAAAGGATTTACACCCATAAGGTTAAGACCGTTTCGCAGAATGCCTATAATAAACGCACCAATAAAAGTTCCAATGCCTGTACCTTCGCCGCCCATGGTACTGGTACCGCCGATAACCGACGATGCAACTGCATCCAGTTCGTACCCGTCCCCTGCGGCAGGACCTGCGGAATAAACTCTGGCTGCCAAAAGACATCCTGCCAGGGCTGCCAGGAATCCGGAAAACATATACACCATCATGATTGTTTTTCTGGTATTAACGCCGGAAAGACGGGCTGCTTCATAATTACTTCCGACAGCGTAAACATGCCTTCCCCATTTTGTCTTCTGCAAAATAAAACCAAAGATAAAAACAGTGATCAGCATTATAACAACAATGTTCGGAATCTTGGGCACCCCCGGAGGTACATAGTACCCGCCCATTTCTATATCGTAAATATTTCCAATGCCAAAGTTATATCCTGTTCCCATTGCGGTAAACGAGTTAGGCAATCCGCTGATAGGATATCCCTGAGTCATTGTTAAAGCCAGGCCGCGGGCTATGGTCATGGTTCCCAGGGTTGCAATAAAAGGAGGCAGTCTTCCAAAAGCAATCATTGCCCCGTTTGCCGCCCCGGACAAGACACCGGTTAAGAGGCCCAATAAAAGGGCAACGAACATCGGCAGATCCGGATGAATCCCTATAAACTCATCGTGAACCATCATCATCCCTGCCACCATGGCGCAAAGGGCAATATTGGAACCAATCGAAAGATCGATACCGCCGGTAATTAATACGTATGTTTGACCCATGGCGATAATTGCAATTACCGTGGTCTGCTGGGCTACCGTCAGGAGGTTATCCACATTAAAGAAGTATTTTGTAAAAATGGTAAAAAAGAGGCTTAAAAGCACCAGTCCCATTAAAGTAGAAAGGATCTGCTGCTGAGCCCTTGAAAGATTCATTTTGGGCAGTGAAATACCGGCCATCAATAACCCCCGTTCCTAGTATTGTGTCGCGTAATGCATTATTTCTTCCTGATTGGTTTCTTTTGTAATCAGTTCTTTGGTGATCTTTCCGTTACACATAACGATAACACGATCCGACATACCCAGTACTTCCGGCAGTTCCGAAGAAACAAACATAACACCAATGCCGTTCTTTTTAAGATCGTTAATGATGTTGTAAATTTCGATTTTGGAAGCAACATCAATACCGCGGGTGGGTTCGTCAAAAATAACCACCTTGGCGTTCCGTAAAAGCCATTTGCCTACTACTACTTTCTGCTGGTTGCCGCCGGAAAGTTTTCGCACATATTGGGCAACGCTTGGTGTTTTTATCCGCAGGCTTTCTACCATTTTTTGGGATTTTTCTGTTTCCAGCTGATTTACAATAATTCCGTATTTGGATATGAAATCGAGGCTTGGAAGAGTAATGTTTTCTGCCAAGGTCATTTTAACGCAAAGACCGTCGCGCTTGCGATCTTCGGGAGCACAGAAAAGCCCCTTGTCGATGGCATCTTTCGGGTGTTTAATTTTAACCGGTTTTCCGTCCAAAAACACTTCGCCGGCGCTCATCTTGTCCGCACCTGAAATGGCGCGTACTGTTTCTGTCCGGCCTGCACCCATGAGCCCTGCAAAGGCAAGGATCTCGCCCTTGTAAAGTTCAAATGATACGTCTTTAACCCCTACACCATGCGGAGAAGAAAGGTTTTTTATTTCCAGGACTTTTTCTCCGCGCGGTACTTCTATGCGGGGGAATTTTTCGGTTAAGGTACGGCCAACCATCAGGCTGATAATTTCCTGCAGATTGGTTTCGGCAAAGTTAAGCGTTTTTACATATTTTCCGTCCCGGAGTATGGTAACCCGGTCCACAATGCGGGAAAGTTCTTCCAGCCGGTGGGATATGTAAACAATGCCCTTGCCCTTCTCTTTTAACAGGGCGATTACAGAAAACAGGTCTTCTATTTCTTTTTCCGTTAAGGCGGAAGTGGGTTCGTCCATAATAACAATATTCACATTCATCGACAGGGTTTTGCAGATTTCCACCATTTGCTGTTTTGAAACGGGAAGTTTATTTGTGGGTGTGGCTGGATCAATATCTAAATTTAACTGGGATAAATATTGCTTTGCTTCTTCATTCTGTTTCTTTTTATTAAGCACTCCTCCTGTATGAGTATATTCCCGGTTTAAAAAAATATTTTCTGCTACTGTCAGGTGAGGGCACAGATTCAATTCCTGGTGGATTATGCCAATCCCCTTGCTCTGTGCGGAAAGGGGGGTAAGATCGTGGATGATTTTTTCGCCCTGGATTACCAGATCTCCGGAATCTCTGGTATACACCCCGGAGATGATCTTCATTAAGGTGGATTTTCCCGCCCCGTTTTCTCCCAACAGGGCATGAACCTCTCCGGCTTTTAAATCAAACTGAACGTCTTCCAGTGCCGGTACCCCGGAAAAAGCCTTATTAATATGTTCAGTTCGCAGTAATTCATTATTCATAAAGAGGATAAGTATATCATTTTTTTTGAAAACTGGCAAGATTATCATTTGCCTATGATAATGTACAGGACTCTTTTATTAAAATTGTGTAAGCTAATAGAGGTGATTATTTTTATACAAGGATCAGCTTACGGCGCAGAAATTAATACTTTTGGATATTGACGGTACTCTGGCAAACTTGGATGGATATGTTCCGCCTTCGGCGATAACTGCCTGCCGGGAAGCCCGCAGACAGGGTCATTTATTGTACGTTTGTTCGGGCCGTCCCCGGATTCATATCAGCAGCAAAATCCTGGCTATCGGCTTTGATGGGGCGGCAAGTGCGGGAGGGGCTCACATCGAAACAGGCGATACCTCCGGCGGTGCACCATACCAGGGAAAAGTTATTTTTGACGCGGTAATGCCGGTTGAACTGATAAAACAAATTTCCGGTTATTTAGACAAGTGGCAATGCGGTTTTTCGCTGGAAAGAAACGACGAAACATTGGCAAACTGGTATCATATTTCGCATTGGGAGCGTATTCTTAAACAAATAACCGATTTAGGCAAGACAGATGATGATCTTGCCGGTCATATTAATAATCTGAAAAAAAACCCCCTGCCCGATAATCCTGAAGATCCCGGTAATGTTTGCTTTTATGAAGGGATCAGTAAAATAATGTTTGTTGTCAGCGATAAAATATCTTTTGCCGATATTGAACAGCGCTTTGGCCGGGTATGTGAAATCTTTTACACCCCCTATTTCGGAGACGAATGCGGCGAAATAGGCTCTCTGGGGGTTCACAAGGGTTTGGCTCTTAAAAAAATAGCTGAATACCATGGAATACCTCTTTCCGAAACAATTGTTTTTGGCGACAGCGACAATGATCGCCTGATGATCGAATGCGCCGGAATTGGAGTAGCCATGGGAAATGCCACTGACGCCCTTAAGGCAATAGCAGATGATACAACAAGCTCACTCGATGATAATGGTCTGTTTAACGGATTTAAAAAGCTGGGATTAATGTAATGCAAACCCCATTTTGCCAGGCTCAGCGGCAAATTGTAGCTTTTTACGGCTTCTTTTATTACACTTAATAATATGAACATACTCGTTATAGGCGGTGCGGGGTATATTGGGAGCCATGTTGCCCGGGAATTCCTTGACCGGGGAAATAAGGTAACGGTATTTGATAACCTTTCTTCCGGATTGCGGGAAAACCTCTTTGTAGATGCACGTTTTATCCATGGTGATATTCTCCGCTATGAGCAGTTAACCGCAGCAATGAAGGGAAACGAAGCGGCGGTATACCTTGCAGCTTTTAAGGCAGTGGGTGAGTCGATGCTTAAGCCGGAAAAATATTCGGTTAACAATATTATTGGTACCATGAACCTCCTTAATGCAGCCTGCGAGGCGGGATTAAAATACATAATATTTTCTTCCAGTGCTGCAATTTATGGTGAGCCGGCATACCTTCCTATTGACGAAAAACATCCTGCTAATCCGGAAAACTATTACGGCTTTACCAAGCTGGAAATCGAAAAATTCCTATTATGGTACGACAGACTTAAAGGTATTCGGTATGCAAGTCTTCGTTACTTTAATGCAGCCGGTTATGACATAAAGGGCCGTATTTCCGGGCTTGAACAAAACCCGGCAAACTTGCTGCCGGTAATTATGGAGACGGCCTGCGGAATGAGGAAAGAGCTGGAAATTTTCGGCAAAGATTACGATACCCCCGACGGTACTTGTATAAGGGACTATATTCATGTAAGTGATCTGGCCGCTGCACATGCCCAGGCTTTGGACTATATATGCAAGAACGATAAAAGCCTTACGGTAAATCTGGGAAGCGAAGCAGGCTCTTCGGTACTGGAAGTACTGGAAGCAGCCCGGCGTATTACCGGACAGTCAATTCCATCCCGTATTGCAGAACGCCGTCCCGGAGACCCGGCAAAGTTAACTGCATCAGCAGGCCTTGCCCGCACTTTACTTGGCTGGAAGGCTGAACATTCCGACCTTGATACCCTTGTGAGGACAAGCTGGGAAGCATACTCGGCTAATGCAGCACACTCATTAAACTCAACCTATGCTAAGAACGTTGAGTACGCTGAATCAGGGAAACATCAATGACCTGCCCGAATTGTTCTTCTGATAAAATCCATCCAATAACTGAAGTAAATTCAAAGACCAAAGGATACGGTTGTTGCAAAGGATCACTGGGTTATATCTTCCTTGGCCCCATTGGCTTCGCTTGCGGCTTATGCGGAATGGGAAAAGGAAAAACCACCACCAATGTCTTATGGGTATGCGGAAACTGTGGACACAAATTCAACGGCGGGAATTAAAGTCTGGGTTTTTCTGATGCGGTTGGGGGCAACAACAGGCTGCCATCAATTGTATGAGCGCAGTCTGTTTTTTCGAAAGTACCAGTTCCCCGTTTGTGCCAGATGTACGGGGCTTTTTCTTGGTCAGATGGCAGGAATTGCTTCATTATTGCTGTTTATCAAATTAGATATCGTATTGCTGCTGTTATTTGCAGCAGTTTCTGCTGTGTTATTAGGGGTTGACGGTTTTCTCCAATTAAAAGGAATATGGGTTTCGACTAATTTTCGGCGCTTAACTACCGGAATACTATGCGGATTTTTTGTAACTGGCTTTTTTATCAGAATTATTGCACTATTTGTACTATGAAAAAATATACTGTCGTTTTTACCTCTCATTATGGATATTATAAACTAGCATGAAAGATACACTTTTTTCGTTTATAGACAAGGCAGAAGACCTGGCAGTTGAACTGGAAACAGAGCTTTGCAAGTATCCGGCTATTGCTCCTGAATCGGGCGGTGAGGGTGAATTTGAAAAGGCCTGTTGGCTGGAAGGGTGGCTTAAAGAGCGGGGGTTTCCCTGTGAACGGATTGATATTGCAGATAAAAGAGCCAAAGGCGGAGTGCGGCCCAACCTGGTGGTAGATGTGAACGCCGCCTGCGGTCAGGGCGGTGCGGCAAATTGCAGCGCTGACGGTTCTTTCGGCGGTACACTGTGGATAATGAGCCATTTGGATGTAGTGCCTCCCGGTGAGATGTCTTTATGGGAAAGCGATCCCTGGACGGTAGTGCGCAGGGACGATGGCCCCCTTGGACCGAGGCTTATCGGGCGGGGAGTAGAAGATAATCAACAGGGGCTTGCCTCATCCCTTATTGCTGCGGCTGCCTTTAAGGAAACAGGTCTTGTTCCCCGACTTCCGGTAAAACTCCTTTTCTGCGCAGATGAAGAAAGCGGCAGCAACTACGGCGTGGCAGCGCTGCTCAGAGAGCGCCCCGGCTTGTTTGGGAAAGACGATTTGGTGCTGATTCCCGACGGAGGGGACAGTAAGGGCGAAACAATCGAGATTGCCGAAAAAAATCTGCTCTGGCTGGAGTTTACCACCAAGGGAAAACAGGCCCATGGTTCCCGGCCGGATTTGGGAGCTAATGCGCACCTGGCCGGAGCGGAACTGGCAGTACGGCTCCATAACGAATTAAGCGAAATCTTTAACGAAAAAGATCCCCTTTTTGAGCCGGATTATTCTACCTTTCAGCCGACCAAAAAAAGCGCCAATGTTCCGAATATCAACACTATTCCGGGAGAAGATCAGTTCTGCATGGACATGAGAATACTTCCCCGGTATCCGATACAGATCGTTCTGAAAGAAATTGATCGTATTAAGACAGAAGTTGAGAAAAAGCACGGTGTAACAATTGGTTTTTCCGCCGCCCAGAGGGTAGAATCCCGGGCCACACCGGCGGATTCTCCGCTGGCAGCTATGCTGTCCGCCGCAGTCGAAAACGTGTACGGCATTAAAACAAGGCCTGTCGGCATAGGGGGCGGCACTGTGGGGGCTTTTCTGCGTAATACCGGAATACACTGCGCTGTCTGGAGCTGTATGGACGATACTGCCCATCAGCCTAATGAATATGCGCTTATCGGTAATATCCTCGGAGGCGCAAAAGTAATGGCGCTATTAATGGGTGAAATGAGCATTTTCAAAAACTCTGTTAGTTTTTGAAAATGCTCTTGGAGAAAATTGCTAATTCATTATTATATAACAAATTAGAATATGCAATTTTCTCCATAGGGTAAGAAGCTTTTCCAAAAACTGAAGTTTTGGAAAAGTCTCAGTTTAAAAACCTTAGGTTTTGATTTTAGTTTATTCTGCCAGTATCTTAAGTATCTCTGCCGGACTCTGGGCTTTTAGAATCTCCGCCCGTTTTTCCGAGCTTTTAAAGAGCAGGCTTATTTCTGCCAGGAACTGAAGGTGGGGGCCTGTCTTCTCCAGCGGCGAGAGCGTCATAATAAAAATACGGCAGGGTTCATGATCCAGGGAATCAAAATCCACAGCGGTATCGGAAATGCCGATACAGGCGACTAAATCCTTAATCGTGGCGCTTTTGCCGTGCGGTATGGCAATGCCATGCTTCATACCGGTGGACATTTTCTTTTCCCGATCCATTACCGCAGAAAAAGCCGCATCTTTGTCCTGTACCTTGTCGGCCGAAACCAAAATGTCCAGCAATTCGTAGATAATTTCTTCTTTGGTCGTTCCCTTCAGGTGAAGGCTGATTGTGTCTTTTGTCAGTACCGTCTTTAGATTCATCTTAATATTAATATAAACATACAGGGTTAAAATGTCAAGACAAAAAAAGCTTGCTCCGCAATGGAGCAAGCTTTTGTAATGAAACCCCTCAGACGGTTATTTTTTGATTCGTACCGCCAGTGTTATTACACCCATATCGACATCGTAGTAACCATTCGGTGATCTCCAGGAAAAATCAATTGCCAAACCGGGATACGGCTCAAAGCTGCCCCCTGCTGTTGTTGTTACGGTAAACCCAGGGTATGTTACCGTTGTGTTACTGACACTGGGAAATCCGGAAAATGACACTGAGGCATTATCACGAATAATCGGGTAAGCCAGATCCAGACCTGCGTTTACACTGAATGGGGTATCAAACTTGTAGGTAAATGCCGCTGCTGCATTGGGAATAAATAAAAGTGCTGACCATGATAATTCTATTCCAGACGTTGAATAACTATATGAAAGATAGTTTACTTCGACCCCGGCACTTAATCCTGCTGAAAATTTTTCGCTAAGATTGTAAACTTGTTTGTAACTTGCAGTTAATCCATGGTCTAACGGGGTTACATCCATTCCCATAAAATCAGCGTCGCCAAAGGCAAAGTTGTAACCAAAGGTCCAACTTCGTTCTGCATCTCCCTTAGGGCTTAGAATCCAATCTGTCTCCAAACTAAGACCGAAGATATAGTTAATATCAAATATCGAAAAATTCCCCAAACCAGGTACTGAAACCTTTGATGATGTGGACATATAAAAAGCGTTCACTTCGGGCTTTAGTGTGGTTCCGTTGCTTAACTCAAAATTTTTCCCCCAGCCGGCACTAAAAGTATAGATGTTAGCATCTGCGGTTACTCCGGAAATTTTTTCTTTATATAAATTAAGGCCTAACCCCAGCTTGATACCGCCGAACGACGGAGAACCTAAAAGGAGCTCCAGATTATTTATGCTGTTAGAATTAATATCTCCGGCATTTTTCTGGTAATTTAAAATGTTTCCCGAATAATAAAAACCGGTATACATATCGCCAAAGTTCGTTGCAAATCCAACTACCAATGGCGGTGCTCCGGCGGAACTGCCCTGGAATTCAAGGAAGTAGTTGTCGAATTCCACATTTTCATAGTCGTTAGGATCCATAAAGTCATCTATGTCGTTGCTAAAAATACCCGCTGTGTTGTCCAGTGTCAGCGAAGACTGGGCAGCCAAAGAGGCTGGCAGGAGTGCCAAAAGGAGTAAAAAAACGGTTAAATAGTTGTTTGTTTTCATATATTGCTCCTTACTTCTTTAATGAAGCCATAAAGCCAAATTCGAATGGCTGTAAACCGCCATTAAGGCCCCCCAAAGCAGGCTGGCATCGCATTTCAATTTCCAGAATACTATGAGGCCTGAACACAGCCCCCAAAACGGGAGCAATACTCAATGAGTTTCCAATAAGTGTCCTCTTTGCTGTGCCATCATCTGAATAGCTTATAGGATAGGTAAAGAACAACTGCCCCTTAATGCCAAAAATTTCGCTGAATGAATAGTCAAAACCCATAAATGTTTCTGCATTGATATTAACACCCGATGCTTTGTTACTTCCCACTTTAAGGGATGTGTATCCGGCATTGGCGCCAAGCCCCCAGCCAAGGATTAACTGTTCGGTTATATTGTTCAGCCTGTTGTATAGTATGTTAACGATGTGATCGTGTGCAGATACGCTGCTTTCTGTTTGCATGGCAAGCTTTAGTTCATAATTCATTTGAAGAAAAGAACTGCCGGTTTCTGTGGGATCAAAATCGATA
>Ga0082212_10013929_pt1 | contig 10040 bp, 9 predicted proteins | sample TergutNt197P3_FD_71548 | JGI IMG/M metagenome (GOLD analysis project Ga0082212, IMG submission 71548) | Neocapritermes taracua P3 segment gut microbial communities from Petit-Saut dam, French Guiana - Nt197 P3 | ecosystem: Host-associated > Arthropoda: Insects > Digestive system > Gut ... | reverse complement strand
CTTGTACCCTTCGTCTTTTTGATGTGTCTTAATTTCCTGCGGGAATGGATTGGCTTCGTTTTGGCAAACAACAGCCTTGCCTTCCCTGTCTTGTATATATGCAAGACCCATCTTTTCCAGGTCTTCGCGTAGCTGTCTATTTACCACTTCTATTTCGCTGCGGAACGTTTCGTCTCCCTTTATAACCGGCAAGCCGCAGGATTGAAAAAAACCTTCTGTTTGCTGCCAGGAAACCGGTTGAGGAATAATCGATAACTTTGTTTCTGTCATAGAATTATCATAATACAACATTTTGTCAGCTAGGTAAGCAATGTTTTCTTGCAAAAGAAATCCAATTCGGCGGCTTGTGCAAGGGCTGGAATATTTATATAATTGTCTAAAAGGTGTAAAATGCCGCCTTTAGGGGTTAAGAGTCTTGGAAAGTAAGGCACGCACAAATATTATCAGCTTTTTTCAGGCCCGTGATGAACTGTCCGTTCACAACATACGCCGGGAGCTGTGGCCTGTTTTGTTAATTTTCCCCTTTACGGTTATTATGGGGGACTTGCGATATTTCGACCTCCGTATCACGGCAGCGGGACTTGAATCTTATGAACTTATGCTTTTTTCCCTGGGGCTTGGCTGGCTGTTTTTAACCTGGACACCAAAACGCCTGTTAATTCCGCTGCTTCGGCTGGCAGCGTTTTGTTCCGCCGCTCTGCTCCCTTTTCAGTTTTTATTAACAGACGACACAGCGCGGCTTGCAGTGTTTATGGCGTTCCAATTGTTAAACGGCATATGCGCCGCCTGTGCTTTTGGATTGTTCTGCTTTGAACTAAACAATGTTGAACGGCTTTTTGGTATGTCTCTTATACAGCTCTACTACGGTTTTTACTATACCATCTGGCGGGCTTTTCCTGCCGTTCAGGCCGCCGGAAAAACATGGGCCGCGGCTGTGGCAATGGCCCTTTACCTTGTTGTGGTTTTTGCCTGCTCCAGGTACAAGCATCAAGGGCTTGCAGATACGGCAAACAGCGGTAAAGGTTCCGCTGCTCCCTTCGTAATCGGTTTGGATATGGTGTACTACATGATCATGTGCATGATCAATTATATTGAATGGGCGGAAAACAGCGTGTCCAGTCTGGCGTTTGGGCTGGGAGCTTTTATCTCTGTTGCACTGGTTATTATTATTCAGCTGCGAAATAACCGCAACGCCATGTATACCTGGCTTTTATTCCTGGCCCTTTCCCTGTTGGGTCTGGGCGCCCTCCTGTACGATTCTTCTGTAACCCTTATCTCCGGTTCCTTTGCCTATGGCCTGGGAGACGGCCTTGGCTACATCATCATCTATTATATCTGCGCCGCTGCCATAAAACGGAGCAAGTCGTTTAAAATGTTCAGGCTATACTGCTTTATGTTCTTTGTTCAGTATTTCGTGATTTCGGGAATCTTTTCAATTCTCTTCAATATTATACAGGCACCAAATAAAGTTGTTGCTTTTGCAGTTGTGCTGGTCTTGTGCAGTGTCTGTTTCCTGCTCATGCCGCTTATGCAAAAAAAGCTGTTCGATATTGACTGGACAGACGGCCTGTACCTCCGGGATATGGCGGAATATTCGAACTCCCTTTCCGAAATAGAAACAATCGACGCCAAAGATCACCTCTATCTTACACCGCGAGAGCAGGAGGTTTTTACTATGCTGCTTACTGATATAGCGCCCAAAGAAATCGCCTATACCCTGAAAATCAGCTACGATACGGTTCTTTACCATCAAAAAAAACTGTACCGTAAACTGGGAATTCAAAGCAGGACCGAATTGTTTTCCAAATACTCTTCCATTCCGGTTGCAGATATTAAGTAGGAAATAACCAGCGTATGGCCTCCTGAAACCGGTATTTTTCCGGCGGTACCCGTTTAACTACAAGATTTTGTAGCTTACCAAAGCAATTTTTTACGGAAACTACAAGATTTTGTAGTTAATTAATGGATTATTATGGTGTTTTTTATTGTTATCTATGTAGAGTCGGCTGAAAAGATTCGCCAGGGATAGATTATTGCCATAAATTATGGTGAAATAAGCTGAAAGCTGTATTTGACTTTTTTTGGCTGTCCTAGTATCTTTTCAACTGCCAGATTTTGAACAGAAGGAGCTTGGTATGAAAAACACAATTAATTTCTTTGGGATTGCCGTACTTGCTGTAGTAACGGGAATTACAATGTTTGCCTGCGGCGGAGGCGGCGCCAAAAAAAGCGGTTTAAAGAACAATCAGTATCTTGGTGCACTGCCGGCATTGTATGCTGATTATGAACTTGCAGAGCAGACATCTGAGGCAAAAATTGAAAAAGCACGGGGAACCGGCAATGTAAAAAAATATATAAAAGTAAAACAGGAAGAAGAAAAAGCATGGGAAGTCCGGGAGGAAAAATTCGAGGCAGATAAAAAAGCGGAATGGAACAAGCTCGATGGCAAGGAGATTCCGTATACAGTCAGCGATGCTTTTGATAAACTGGACATTAAGGTTGGTACTGTAAAACTAATCGGCGAAAGCGAGGTATTTCACATCCCGGTAACTGCCAAAAAAGATTTTACTGTAAGCAATTTACGCAACAGATATGATTACGAGGAGATTTTTTATAAGTTCCTTGGAAAGGACGGTTCTGTTATCGACAAGGGAGGAATGTATCTGGTGTTTTTGGGGTTTTCAAATTCCAAATCATACAAGGAAGGCGAGAATATACAGTTTAACGACAAGGACATTACAGGCTTTTTTAGAATCAGCGAGCCGGAAAAATGGGTAGATTTTACAGGCCTGGAATTCATTACAAGAGAAGAATACATGGAATAATATTTTTTGACCTGATTTTTGTGGAGGTTTTATGAAACGTTTTGTTTTTGCAATTCTGTTTTGCGGGATATTCTCTGGTTTGGTTTCTGCACAGGCAACCATTACCCGTTTTGCAGTTGTGGATATGAATAGGGTTGCTTCTGCTTATGCCAGTCAATCTCCTGAATTCAGGGCTTTTACCGAAAAGCGGGATAAAGTTCAGGCAGAAATAGAAAAGCAAAACAAGGAACTGCAGGAACTTAATGTAAGGCTTGCTGAAGCTCAGGAAAACGAAAATAAAAGTCAAATCAGAAATCTGGAAAACCAGGTTCGTACAAAAACCCAGGTGCTTCAAACTTACATTAAAAATAATTTTGCGGAATTGGAAGCAGAGCAGGACCGGCTTTTAAACAACGAAGCCTTTAAAACTCAACTTACCAATATTATCCGTGCCGTAGCAGAAAGCGAAGGCATAAGTATGGTTTTAAGGAAGGATGATCCGGCAATACTCTGGAACAGCCCTTCTGTGGATATAACCAGTAAAGTACTTGAACGGGTTCGATCTATCAGGCGGTAATCTGATTCTTTAAACAAAGTCTCGCATGAGATTTTTAGATTAGCTGGCGGCTTTAATACCGCAAAGGATTTTTTATGAAAAGGACATTATTTACAGTTGCGTTAATCAGTTTTGTACTGGTTCTGGGGTTTTCTGTTTTGGCCTGCGGCGGAGGCGGCGGCGGTGGCAGTCCATCTGCTGTAATTAAGCAATATCATGCTGCTATGTCAAAAGGAAACCTTAAGGGTGCAATGGCATTTATGGAACCGGAAATGGCAGCGATGATGGAAGGGCTTTGGGCAGAGATTGATAGTGATCAATATAAAGAAGCTGTCGAAGAAGCAAAAAAAGAAGCTGCCAAAACAGGCGGCATTGTAAAAACCGAAGAAGAAATTGACGAGGATAAAGCTACCGTTATAATTACCTATAAAGATGGTTCAACAGAGACCATGAAGATGGTAAAACTGGACGGAAAATGGAAGATTACCATGGGTAAATGAAAACGCATAACCGTAAATTTTATGTGTTAACCGGCATTATTATATTTACGCTGTTGATAGCGTCAATGTGCGTTTATATAATAATGCCAAGAGGCCATACGCTTAAAATAGAAAAAAATCATGGGCTTTTTGAAATTGTAGAAGACGGTGATATTATCTGCCGTCTTGGAAACAGGCTGTGGTCCGAGATTTTCAGCGGCCTGTCAGTAACCGATAAACGTTTTTCGCACATTGGAATAATCCGCATACATAATGATATTGTTTCAGTAATACATGCAGAGGGCAGTACAGGATATGGGACAGATTATGTAAGCGAAGTATCCCTGGATGATTTTTTACAGGTTGCCCGAAGGATAGGAATATTTAGAACCATTAATGTTAACGGCAATGAAATATCGCACATTGCTCTTGAATATGTTGGAATCCCTTTTGACTGGGATTTTGATCTGGAAGATGGATCCAGGCTATATTGTACTGAATTGTTATATGTTATACTAAAACGCATCAAGCCGGAAATACAATTGAATACGGTATATTATAAAAGATGGGGAATAGATATTATCCCTCTTGAGGCAGTGTCCAATTCGGAATATTTTTCAGAGGTTTATTATATTGATGAAATTAAATGAATACTATTGAGCCAAAAAACCGCTGCCCCTGGTGCCTGGAGAATGCTGACTATACGCGCTACCATGACAGGGAATGGGGTGTCCCGCTAAAAAACAGCCGCAAACTTCTTGAGTTCATTATCCTCGACGGTGCCCAGGCGGGTCTTTCCTGGCTTACCATCCTGAAACGCCGCGAGGGATACCGTGCGGCATTTGACGGCTTTGACCCGGAAAAAATTGCACGCTACGGAAAAAAGGACGAGGCCCGGCTCCTGAAGGATCAACGGATAATACGAAACAGGCTTAAAATAAGTTCTGCTATAGGAAACGCCAGAGCATATTGCGAAATGAAAGAAGCAGGAGAAGATTTATCCAAGTGGCTGTGGATGCAAGTGGACGGAAAACCAATTATTAACCATTGGAAAACACTTTCGGAGATTCCCGCCTCTACGGAACTTTCGGAAAGGATATCAAAGGAATTAAAAAAGAAAGGGTTTACCTTTGTCGGCCCAACCATTATCTACGCATTCCTCCAGGCATCGGGGTTTGTAAACGATCATCTTGTTGATTGTTACCGGTGGAGTGCCGTTCAGAAATAACGCCAGTATTCCGGCATCTGTAATAGACAGAACACTGGCTTGCTGCACAAACAATACACTGCTTAATGATTTTTTTTGTTACCTGTGATATTGTCAGTATATGAAAGAAGAGCTTTTACGTTTTATTCCACAAAACGATGATTGCGATTTTATTAGAATTAAACGTTTTCAGCAGCGTATGAATGAACGCCTGCCGGGCATTTGTCCAGAACGTGCGGAAATTATTACTGCCAGTTACCAAAAGACCGAGGGCGAACCCATTGTAATTCGCAGGGCCAGGGCATTTGCCGAAATACTTGCTAACATGACCGTTTATATAGAACCGGATAGCCTTATCGTGGGAAATCAGGCGAGATGCAATTTTGCCGCCCCGGTTTTTCCCGAATATTCCTACGACTGGGTTATAAATGAATTGGATCAATTTGAAGGCCGTTCAGGAGATTATTTTACGATTACGGACGACACCAAAAAGCGGCTTCGCGCACTGGAGCGTTATTGGAAAGGAAAGACCCATAAGGATCAAGTCCTGTCCAGACTGCCTGACATAAACCGCCAGGCGGAAAAACAGGGTGTGCTTCACCGCGGCGGTATTTCCATGTCCGGAGACGGTCATATAATTCCAGATCACACACTGGTACTCAAAGAAGGGTACAGAGGTCTTGCGGAGATTGCCCGGAATAAATTGGCACTGGACGAACAAAGCGGCGGAAAACAATTGAATAGTGAACAACGGGATTTTTACAAAGCCGTGATTATTTCTATGGAAGGTGCGCTGCATTATATTAAGCGTCTGGGCAAAGCGGCAGCAGAAGATGCGGAAAAAGAAAACGATCCCAAACGAAAAGCGGAATTGCAAAACCTTTCTGCAATGCTCGGAACTTTTATGGAATACGACAGTACCAGCGCAGCTGATGTCACCAGCACAGTTGATGTCACCAGCACAGTTGATGTCACCAGCTGCGCTGGTGCGCGAAATTTTTACGAAGCGGTACAAACTGTTTACATGACTCATCTTTTAATGATGATAGAAAGTAACGGCCATTCTTTTTCATTTGGCCGCTTTGATCAATATATTTATCCGTATTACAAAAATGATGTTGATAAGGGACTAATTACCAAAGAAAAAGCGCTGGAAATAATCACTCACTTTTTTATTATGACCAATTCGCTTAATAAGCTCCGTCCATGGGATCATACCCGGTATTCGGGCGGCTATCCTCTGTATTCCAACCTTATGGTCGGCGGCATGAGACCTGACGGAACAGACGGTACTAATGATCTCAGCTACTTATGCCTGGAAGCAATGAGTCTTTCGCGTCTGCCGGAGCCGAACCTTAGCGTACGCTTTTGGGAAAAGACACCGCATAATCTGATCCTCGACTCTGCCCGGCTTATCAGAAAAGGTTTTGGTATGCCTTCGGTTTTTTGTGACGAGGTGGTAATTAAGGCGATGATGACACTGGATCTGGACCTTGCCACTGCACGGGACTATGCATCAATGGGATGTGTCGAAACTGCTATACCGGGCAAGTGGGGGCACAGGGCAACCGGCATGACATATATCAACTTCGGCAAAGTCTTCGAGATAGTGATGGAAAACGGCGACTATAATAATTACGAAGAACTGTGGGCGGCCTGGAAAAAAACGCTGGCGTTTTATTTTAAACTTGCTGTAGACTGCGACTTGATTTGCGATCAATCACTAAAATACCATGACGCCGATCCTTTTGCCTCCGCAACTGTTGACTGTGCTCTGGAGCGCGGCAAAACGATCAAAAACGGAGGTGCACGGTACGATTATGTAAGCCAGTCCAACATCGGCCCTTCAGTTGTCGGCGACAGTCTTGCCGCAGTAAAAAAAATTGTATTCGAAGATAAAGTAGTATCCATGGCACAGCTTAAGGAAACGCTAAAAAATAATTTTGAAGGCCCGGATGGAAAAAGAATACGCTCGCTGTGTCGCAATGCGCCCAAGTTCGGCAACGACAACGACTATGTGGATTATATCGTAGCCGATGTTTTTGAATCGTATCTGGAATTGCTGCCCGCATATAAAACCGACAGGGCGGGGTGCGGCCCCATTGGTTGCGGGTATACGATGTCCACTTCCAATATTACCAGTTATGTTCCCAATGGTTTTGATGTCGGCGCAACTCCCGACGGCCGGCTTGCGGGGAAGCCGCTTAACGAAGGGGCATCCCCCTGCCTGGGGGCGGACAGGGAAGGGCCCACCGCGGTGATTAATTCAATCTCCAAACTGCCAAACGATCGCATTGCAGGGGGCCAGCTTCTTAACATGCGCTTTTCTCCCGGCGCGCTGGAGGGGGAAGAAAACCTGGAAAAATTCGCCTGCTTTATCGAAGCGGGCAGGCAAAAAAAAGTTTTTCATAACCAGTTTAATATTGTAGATTCTGCAATGCTCCGCGCGGCAAAGGAAAACCCCGCATTGTACCCTAACCTAATGGTCCGGGTTGCTGGTTACTGCGCCCTTTTTTCCACACTAATGCCCGAAGCCCAGGATGCAATTATTGAGCGGACAGAACTTAGCTGGAACTGAAATGGAATTGCCAGGTCAAAATAACCATACCGGGTTTATCTCCAAAATACAGGGTTACTCGACAAGGGACGGTCCCGGTATACGCTCCACCGTTTTTTGCGCCGGCTGTAACCTGCGCTGCCTGTGGTGCGCAAACCCCGAGCTTATCGAAGGTAAAGTACAAACCCTTCATTACAAGGACACAACCGAAACAATCGGGCAGTGCATTACCCCGCAGGAGCTGGTACAAAAGCTTGTTCGGGACAAGGTGTTTTACGATCAGTCCGGCGGCGGCGTTACCTTTTCCGGCGGTGAACCGGCCATGCAGGCTGAATTTATTGCAGAAACATCAGCCTTGTTAAAAAAAGAAAGCCTACACATTGCTCTGGATACCGCCGGTGACATCGAATGGGAAACGCTAGAACGTGTCTGCGAAAAAACAGATTTAATTTTATACGACATTAAAGCGTTCGATGATGCAATTCACCGCCGCTGTACCGGTGTTTCCAATTCCCGCATCCTGGAAAATGCCGAGCGCCTTGCCCGTGCGGGTAAAAACATTTGCGTGCGGCTGATACTTGTACCCGAATGTAACGATGGAGAAGATTTTATTAAACGGCTTGATTTTGTACAGTCGCTTGGAAAAGCGGTATGTCAAATAGATATACTTCCCATGCATAGGCTGGGGGCAGGAAAATACAAAGCACTGGGCATTCCCGATCCCATGGAAGGAGCAAAGGACTGCCCCAAGGAAACTGCCGGGAAGGCAGCTGCCGAAGCAGAACGCAGAGGATTTACAGTAACCGTTGGGGGCTGAACCAAAGACAAAACTTATCATAAAGGAAAATAATGAACGCAGCGCAGCGAAGAATAGAAATTTACCAATGCCTCGAAGAATCCCGTTCTGTCGAAGTAAACAATCTGGCGGAACGGTTTAATGTTTCTACCATGACTATCAGGCGGGATCTCCAGCTTTTTGAAAGCCAGGGGCTTGTAACCACCAATTACGGAGGCGCCATCCTGAACCGCGGCGCCGGCATCGAGCCTGCCTTTGCCCTTAAACAGGGCATTATGACCACAGCCAAACATAACATAGCGCAGGCTGCGGCATCTCTTTTTAACGACGGCGATACAATTATCGTTGACTGCGGAACCAGTACTGTAGAAATTTTTAAATGCGTAAACAGTAACATAACAATTGTTACCGGCGCCTGGTCTGCCATCGGCTACCTTCACGGCAACCGCAAAGTAAAACTAATACTGGCCCCCGGAGAATACGACGAACTTTCCGCCGGTGTGGTCAGCACCATGACAGCGGATTTTTACCGGAATTTTCATGCGGACTTTGTCTTTATAAGCACCCAGGGGCTTTCTCCGGACTACGGAGCAACGGTCCCATCCCCCCGGGACGCCATGGTTAAACGCGCTTTGTTGCAGGCGGGAAAAAAGGCAGTACTCCTTGCCGACAGTTCAAAAATCGGCAAACGCTTTTTTTCCCGTCATGCAAAAACAGAAGAGTTTGATATTATTATTACCGATAACGGAATTTCCAAAAAACACGCTGCCGAAATTAAAAAGCGCTGTAAGAAGCTTATTATTGCGCCTTAATGCAAAGTTAAGGATAACCCGTAAAACACATTCCGCAGTTTACGGAATCTTTATCTCTTTGGGGTCAAAGTCCGCTTTGGGATAGTGCAGATCCATACTCTCCAGGGTTTCCACGAGAACCTGCGCCACAAGGAGGTTGCGGAACCATTTTCGTTCGGCGGGCACGATGTACCAGGGCGCTTCCGGAGTGGAACATTTTTCGAAGACATGTTCAAAAGCTTTTTGATAGTCGTCCCAGCGGAGTCTTTCGGGAATATCCTGAGGGCTGAATTTCCAGTTTTTTTCCGGCGTATCGAGTCTTTGCTGAAGCTGCGCCTTTTGGTGGTCGCGGGAAATGTGGAGGAAGAATTTAACTACGCGCGTGCCTTCGTCGTGGAGAAGCGCTTCGAAGTTGTTGATATGGCCATAGCGTTTTTTGACAGTTTCTTTTGGGGCAAGTTCTTTGACGCGGACAATAAGGACATCTTCGTAATGCGAGCGGTTAAAAACCCCAATGTGCCCTTTGCGCGGAACATTCTGGTGTACGCGCCAGAGATAGTCGTGGGCAAGCTCTGTTGAGTTGGGCGATTTAAAGGAAACCACTTTACAGCCCTGCGGATTGACTGGCCCGAAGACATTCCCAATGGTCGAGTCCTTACCCGCCGCATCCATTGCCTGCAGTACAACAAGGAGGGCCTTACTGCCGTCCGCATAAAGAAGCTCCTGCAGATCCTTCAGCCGCGCAGAAAGCTCCGCAAACATTTTCAGCCCTTCTTCCTTGGTGAGTTTTCCTTCGTACCGGGTGGGGAAGGAATCGAGTTTTACGGATTTACCGGAATCTATTTTGTAT
>Ga0082212_10013927_pt1 | contig 10041 bp, 5 predicted proteins | sample TergutNt197P3_FD_71548 | JGI IMG/M metagenome (GOLD analysis project Ga0082212, IMG submission 71548) | Neocapritermes taracua P3 segment gut microbial communities from Petit-Saut dam, French Guiana - Nt197 P3 | ecosystem: Host-associated > Arthropoda: Insects > Digestive system > Gut ... | reverse complement strand
TGGTCACCGCCGGCGCGGGCGTGCGCCTCGACATCCCCGGGTTCCCCATCCGCCTCGACTTCGCCGCGCCCGTCATCAACAACGACCCCGACGCCCGCAAGGAGGTCTTCACCTTCTGGCTTGGCCGCGACTAACAAGGGAGCATGGATTTTTAATCCGTGATTTCAAGCGGGGTTGAATGACGGATTAAAAATCCGTCCCCCCTTTATGGAGGGCGCGTGTCCCCACGCGCCGCAACAGGTGGAACGCGGGCTTTCGACCCGTGACTTCAAGCGTGGCAAAATGACGGATTGAAAATCCGTCCCCCCCTTTCAGGGAAGTCTTCACCTTCTGGATGGGTCGCGACTGACACGGGGCTTTGTTTTTTGCGGGGCAATCTTCCTGTTGCGGCGCATGAGGACATGCGCCCTCCATGGGAGATGTGGGGGAGGCGTTTCATCACGGGTTAAATTTGGTTCATGAGGCCGCTTGCAAAATCAAATTGCCGAAACCAGCCGCCGAACACCTCTCGCGGCGGCGCGCGGGGACACGCGCCCTCCAAGGCGCCTAGGTGTAGCGCAGGATTTCGTCCACGGTGGTGTAGCCGTCGAGGACGTTGCGGACGCCGTCCTCGCGCATGGTCCTCATGCCGAGCTGGCGGGCCTTTTCCTTGATGAGGAGGGTGGGCTGGCGGGCGTTGATGAGGTCGCGGATGGGATTGGAAACGCGCAGGTATTCAAAGACGCCCTTGCGCCCCTTGTAGCCGGTGTTGTTGCAGAAGGAACAGCCGCGCCCGTAGAAGAAACCGCGGTCGCCGACGTCGGCGCGGGTCAAATTCAAACGGCGCAAAAGGTCGTCGTCGGGGACGTAGGGGGTCTTGCAGTTGGGGCAGATGGTGCGGGTGAGGCGCTGGCCCAGGACGGCCTCGAGGGTTGATGAAATGAGGTACGGCGGCACATCCATGTCAATGAGGCGCGTGACGGCGCCGGCGGCGTCGTTGGTGTGCAGGGTGGAAAAAACCAAGTGGCCGGTGAGGGAGGCCTGGACCGCGATTTCGGCGGTCTCAAGGTCGCGGATTTCGCCGATCATCATGATGTCGGGGTCTTGGCGCAAAAAGGCGCGAAGCACGATGGGGAAGGTGTTTCCCGCAATGGGATTGATCGGCACTTGCACGATGCCGTCAATGTCGTATTCGACGGGTTCCTCGGCGGTGAGGAGCTTGAGGTCAATGGTGGAGATTTTTTTGAGCGCGGAGTAGAGCGTGGTGGTCTTGCCGGAACCGGTGGGGCCGGTGACGATGATGATGCCGTTGGGCTTCTCGATGTCCATGAGGATTTGCTCGAGGACGTCCTCGGGCAGGCCGATGTTCTCGATGTCGAGCGCGACGACGGAGCGGTCAAGCACGCGCAACACGACGGATTCGCCGAAGCGGGTGGGCAGTGTGGAGACGCGCAAGTCCACATGGCGGCCGGCGACGGTGAGGGGGATGCGTCCGTCCTGCGGGAGGCGGCGCTCGGCGATGTTGAGGTTGGACATGACCTTGACGCGCGCGGTGATCGCGTTGGCGAGGCGATATGGAGGCTGCTTCATCTCGTAGAGCGCGCCGTCCACGCGGTAGCGGATTTTCATCTCGCGCTCGAAGGGCTCGAAGTGGATGTCGGAGGCGCGGTCCACGACGGCCTGGTAAAGGACGAGGTTGACGAAGCGGACGATTTGGGAGGAGGCGGCCTGCGACTCGATGTTGGTGATGTCGTCCTCCTCGGCGCCGGCGTTGAGGGAGATGTCCTGCTCGAGCGCGGTCTGGGCGGAGGAGAACATGTCGGCGACCGCCGCGGAATCGTCGCCGTAGAACTGCGCGACGCGGGCGGTGACGTCGGCCTCGCGGGCCATGGCGAGCTGGACGTCGCGGGTGAGGACGAACATGAGCTCGTCCATGGCGGAGGGTTCGAGGAGGTTGGAGGTGGCGAGGGTGACGGCGCCGGGCGACGCGGCGACGGGGATGACGTTGTACATGCGCGCGACGCTGGCGGGGATGGACTTCAACGTCTCCTGCGGGATTTCAATCTCGGAGAGGTCCATGACCTCGCAACCTTGGTACGCGGCCATCATGCCGAGGAGGTCGTCCTCGGAGAGCTCGCCGGAGTCGAGGATGTGCTCGCGGAAGGTGTGGCCGGACTTTTCGCACTCCTCCAAAAATTCGCCGGCCTGGGCGGCGTCGAGGACGCCGTTTGTGATGAGGAGGTCGCAGAGGGAATCGTGCTTGGGGCTCATTTGATTTTTCCTTGGGCGGCGAGGGCTTCCTTGAGTTTTTCGACGACGGTGTCGGCGTCCTGCGACTTGGTGATGAGCTCGTCGTAGGAGATGGCGTTTTTGAGGTAGAGGCCGAGGAGGTGGGCGTCGAGGGTCTGCATGCCGAACTTGGCGCCGGTCTGGATGTCGGAGGTGATCATGAAGGTCTTGTTGTCGCGGACGCGCGAGCGGATGGAGGGCGTGGAGATCATGATCTCGAAGCCCGCGATGCGGCCCGGCTTGTCCGCGCGCGGCATGAGGATTTGCGAGATGACGGCCACGAGGGAGACGGAAAGCTGGGTGCGGACCTGCTCCTGCTGGTTGGTGGGGAAGGCGTCCACGATGCGGTCCACGGTGGCGGCGGCGCCGGTGGTGTGGAGCGTGGCGAAGACCAAGTGGCCGGTCTCGGCCGCGGTGATGGCGGCCTGCATGGTCTCGAGGTCGCGCATTTCACCGACGAGGATGACGTCCGGGTCCTGGCGCAGGGCGCGGCGCAGGGCCTCGGCGAAGTTGGGGACGTCGCCGCCGATCTCGCGCTGCGTGACGATGCACTTCTTGTGCGTGTGGTAATACTCGATGGGGTCCTCGATGGTGATGATGTGGCAGTCGCGCTGGTCGTTGATGACGTTGATCATCGAGGCGAGCGTGGTGGACTTGCCGGAGCCGGTGGGGCCGGTGACGAGGATGAGGCCGCGCGGCCTGAAGAGCAGCTCCTTGACCTGCTCGGGCAGGCCGATCTGCTCGAGCGTGAGGAGTTTCGAGGGGATTTGGCGCAGCACGACGCCGACGTTGTGGCGCTCCATGAAAATGCTCACGCGGAAGCGCGCGGCGTCGCCGAAACTGATGCCGAAGTCCGCGCCGCCGACCTCGTTGAGCTGCTGCTGGTTGGTCGGCGAGGAGATGCTTTTCATCAGCACCTCGGTGTCCTCGGGGTCGAGGTTGGGCATGTCGAGCGGGACCAGCCCGCCGTGGATGCGCAGCATGGGCGGCAGGCCCACGCGGATGTGCAGGTCGGACGCGCCCTCGTCCACGCAGCTCTGCAACAGCTCGTTCATGTCAAATTGGTGGCTCATCAGTCGGCGTCTCCCATGGTCGCGCGCAGGACTTCCTCGATGGTGGTCAGGCCGGAGGCGACCTTGAGCAGGCCGTCCTCGCGCAGCGTCCTCATGCCGAGCTCGCGCGCGCGGGCCCGGACGTCGGTGGCTGTGGCGTGTTCGAAAATCATGCGCTGGATCGAGTCCTCCACCGCGAACATTTCAAAGATTCCCTTCCGGCCCTTGTAGCCGGAGAGGTTGCAAATCTGGCAGCCGCGGCCCTTGTAGACCTTCGCGGCCTGGATGTTTTTGGCGATGGGGCCGAGCATCTTCATCTCGCGCTCGGTGATGGCGTGCTCCTCCTTGCACGGCTCGCAGATGCAGCGCACGAGGCGCTGCGCCATGGCCGCGCGCAACGCCGACGCCACGAGGAACGGCTTGACCCCGATGTCGAGCAGGCGCGTGATGGCGCTCGGCGCGTCGTTGGTGTGGAGCGTGGAAAAAACCAAGTGGCCGGTGAGCGCGGCCTCCATCGCGATGTCCGCGGTCTCGGAGTCGCGGATTTCGCCGATCATCACGATGTTCGGCGCCTGGCGCAAAATCGAGCGCAACGCGGCCGCGAACGTCATGCCGATTTCCTTGTGCACCTGCACCTGGTTGACGCCGGTGAGCTGGTATTCCACCGGGTCCTCGACCGTGATGAGCTTGCGGTCGGGCAAATTGATTTGGCCAAGGCATGCGTACAGCGTCGTGGTCTTGCCCGAACCCGTGGGGCCCGTGACCAATATGACGCCGTCGGGCATCTGGATGAACCCCTCGAATTTCTGCTGGTCGTCGGAAAGAAACCCGAGTTGCGGCAGGCCGAGGGAAATGCTCTGCTTGTCGAGGATACGCATGACGATGGACTCGCCGTGGTTTGTCGGGACGGAACTCACGCGCAGGTCAAGCTCGCGGCCCCTGACCTTGATTTGGATGCGGCCGTCCTGCGGCACGCGCTTCTCGGAAATCTTCATGCCCGCCATGATTTTGATGCGCTGCAAAATCGAGCCTTGCAGGCGCTTGGGCGGGCTTTCGCGCTGCTGGAGCGCGCCGTCAATGCGGTAGCGTATCCTGAAGTTGCGCTCCATGGGCTCGAGGTGGATGTCCGACGCGCGCATGGAGCACGCCTCCATGATGAGCGAACTGACGAGACGGATGACAGGCGCGTCCTTGTCGTCCTTGTCGTCCCCGGCCTCGCCGCCCTCGACCGTGATGTCAAGCCCGTCGCTCCCGGCCGCGGCCGCGAGGATGCCCTCGAGCGTGGACTCGCCGGGGTACAGCCGGTCCATGACGAGCATGATTTCGCTGTGCGGCGCGATGACCGCCTCGACATGGCAGTCGAGCATGTGCGAAAGGTTGTCCAGCGCGTCGTAATGCATGGGGTCCGACATCGCGATGGTCAGCACGCCGTCGTGCTTCAGGAGCGGCACGATCTTGTACTTGTGCGCGGTCGCGCGGTCCATGGCCTCCGCCGCGCGGTCCTCGACCTCGCTGGCGGAGAGGTGGACGTACTCCATGCCGAACTGGTGCGCCAGAAGTTCCAGCACCTGGTCCTCGGTGATCACCCTCATGGAGACCAGCACGTCCACGGTGGTCTCCCCCTCCTGGCGGAGGGACATGGCCGCCTTGTCAATCTGCGCCTGTGTGACCAGCCCGTTTTCGACCAGCACCTGCAAAACATATTCGTCGTTTGAAGTCATGCGTCATTCCCGTGGTTTTGTAAATCCGTCCCGGCGTGTCGCGGCGTGTCCGGCGCGCGAGCCTTGTCTCCACAAAAAACCCCAGTATAACCATCCAAACCCTTATTGCAAGCCAAAACAAGGTGTTTTTTTGGGCGGGACGCCGCCGTTCTTTTTTCGGGCTTGCAAAGGATGCGGGCGAAGCCGTATCATATGTTTTTTCACGCCCGGGTCGCGGGCGGACAAGGATAAAAATGTCGAAGCACAAAAAAAACAAACCCGCGCCACCGGCGGGGAAGGACGCGAATGGACGGCGTTTCGCCACGCCGTTGGAGGAGGCGCTTTCGTTTTACAATCTGCCCGCGCCGGAGGCCGTGCTGATCCGCCACAGCGAAAACATGACATACAAGGTGGTGGCGGGGGGCGGGACTTTCCTCCTGCGCCTCCACAAGCCCGTGGAGGGGCTTCATTTTGTCGGGGCGCCCGGCGCGGCCATGCTCAGGGCGCGCGTCGAGTGCGAACTCGCCTTGTTGACCGCGTTGAACGCGAACGGCGCGGTGCCCGTGCAACGGCCCGTCGCCAGCGCGCGGGGAAGCATCATGGCTTCGCTCGCGGACGGGACCCCGGTTTCCATGTTGGGATGGATCGAGGGCGAAACCTTGGACAAGGTGGAGGCGACCCCGGCCGTTTTGGGCGCGGCCGGCTTCATGTTGGCCAAGTTGCACCGCTTCCTGAGGTCGTACCACAAGACCATGCCGGGGTTTGATTATTCGCAGGCGATGTTCCCGGAAATCGCGCGGCAAATGGGGCTGGCGGTCGAAGGGGGCGCCATCACCCGTTTGCAAGGCCGGATGGTCTGGGCGGCGTTGGGCGAGGCGCACCGGCGCATGGACCAGTTGGACTTGGAAAACAAAAAACTGATCGTCCATGCGGACTTGAACAAGTCCAACCTGCTGCTCGGCGCGGACGGCGTCATCGTCCCGATTGATTTCGGCCTGTGCGGGACCAGCCATTTCCACATGGACCTGGGAAGTTTGTGTGGCGCGTTCGCCACGGATGCCGAGCGGCTCGCGTTGTTGAAGGCGTATGAGCGGGAAAGCGGCCGCAAGGCGAACCCCCGGGAAATAGAACCCTACCTTGCGTTGCAGGTGCTCCTGTTCGTCGCCGGCCAGTGGCGGCGCGCCAAGGATTGGGAATGGTTTGGCGCGGCGATGGACCGCTGGTGCCGGGACATTTTTGTCCCCCTCGCAAAGCGCGTGGATTTTTTGTTTCAACAAGCGCGCGGCTGATGCTTGATAAAAAAAGAACCCCAAAAGCAAGCCCTGTGCCGCGAACGCCCCGTGGCCGCGGTTGCCGGAAAAAAAGATTGTGCGGCGGGGTGCGTTGTGCTACTCTTAACCCCCTGTTTGGCCTTTCGCGGCGGGCGCGCGCGCAAGGCGCCAAAACCCCGCGCCCCACAAGAAGGAAATCGGCAAGGCCATGAAAGACATCCCGGTCAACAACACGCGCAACTTCGTCATCCTGGGCCACACGGGGAGCGGCAAGACCTCCCTCTGCGACGCGCTCGCCTTCAAACTGGGCCTCAACGACCGCTTCGGCTCCGTGGACGCCGGGAGTTCCGTCGCCGACTTCACCGACGAGGAGAAGCAACGCAAGACCACCCTCTTCGCCAAACCCTTCAGCCGCGCGCACAAGGCCGCGGACGGCGCGTCTTATGGCATCGTCTTCACCGACACGCCCGGCTATGTGGACTTCCAGGGCCAGATGCTCGCCGCGTGCGCCGCGTCCGACGCCGCGCTCATCGCGGTGGACGCCGCGTCCGGCGTCCAGGTCGGCACGCGCCGCGCGTGGAAGACCTGCCAGAGGCTGGGCCTCAAGGCCGTCGGCTTCGTCATCACCGGCACCGACAAGGAAAACACGGACTTCGAGGCCACGCTCGCGCAGATACAGGACGCCTTTGGCAAGGCCGCGCTGCCCGTTACCGCGCCCGACGGCAAGGGCGGCGTCACGAACCTCCTCGCCGCGGGCGGCGACGACGCCAAGGCCGCGCTCATCGAGGCCGCGGCCGGCGCGGACGAGGCGCTCATGGAAAAATTCTTCGAGGACCCCGCCTCCATCACACCCGCGGAGACCGCCGCGGGTTTGCGCGCCGCCATGGCCGCGCAACTCTTCAACCCCGTGTTCGCGACGGTCGCGGCCAAGGACGCGGGCATCGCCGAACTCCTCGAAAACATCTGCCTCTTCTTCCCCGCGCCCGGCGGCCGCGCGTTCGCCGACAAGGAGGGCCGCGAAGTCAAGGCCGACGCCGACACGCCGTTCTCCGCGTTCGTTTGGCGCACCGTGGTGGACCCGTTCCTCGGCCAGTTGAGCCTCGTGCGCGTCGTGTCCGGGAAAATCACGACGCCCATGGAGGTCTTCAACGCCTCCACCGGCCAGAAGGAAAACATCGGCTCCATCCTCAGCCTCGTCGTCAAAAAGCAGACCGTCGAGGCGGAGGCCGGCCCCGGCGACATCGTGGCCATCCCCAAGCTCAAGGCCACCGAGACCAACCACACGCTTTGCGCGCCCGGCGGCACCGCCACCTTCCCCGCCATCGAGTTCCCCGTGCCCATCTACTACCTCGCCATCGTCGCCGCCTCGCAGGCCGACGAGGACCGCATGTCCACCGCGCTCCACCGCCTCACCGCGCAGGACCCCACCATCCGGCACGAGCGCGACGCGGAGACCAAGGAGACCATCCTCAAGGGCATGGGCGACGTCCACCTCGACGTGGCCATCAAACTCATGAAGGCCCAGTCCAACGCCAGCATCAACACCTCCACGCCCAAGGTGCCCTACCGCGAGACCATCACCGGCCGCGGCGAGGGCGAGTACAAGCACAAGAAGCAGTCCGGCGGCCGCGGCCAGTACGGCCACGTCTGCCTGCGCGTCGAACCCCGCCAGGCCGACGACGAGGAATGGTTCGTGGACGAGGTGGTCGGCGGCGTCATCCCCGGCAACTTCATGCCCGCCATCCAGAAGGGCTTCGTCGAGCGCCTCCAGGCCGGCCCGCTCGCGCGCTTCCCCGTGCAGAACGTCAAGATCCGCGTGCACTTCGGCTCGTACCACGACGTGGACTCCTCCGAAATAGCCTTCAAAATCGCGGGCAGTTACGCCCTCCGCGACGGCCTTTCCAAGGCCCGGCCCGTGCTCCTCGAGCCCATCATGTCCGTGCGCATCTTCGCGCCCGACCAGTACATGGGCGCCATCAATGGCGGCCTCAGCAACAAGCGCGGCCGCGTGCTGGGCATCGAGGCCGACGAGGGCGTCCAGATCATTTCCGCCGACGTCCCGATGTCCGAGATGTTCCGTTACGCCGCCGAACTCGGCTCCATCACCAGCGGGCAGGCCACGTTCGAAATGGCCTTCTCGCGTTACGAGCCCGTGCCCGCCGCGGTCGCGCAAAAGGTCATCGCCGAGGCCGCGAAGACCGCGGTCGAGGACGAGGAATAAGCAGGCGCAAAAATCGGGACGAAAGGGTGATGGTGTGAAAACGATTTTCAAGCCGTCATGACCCTCCGCCTCCCGCCAGACCTGCCCGTCACCGCGCACCGCGACGAAATCGCGGAGGCGTTGAAAAACCATCCCGTGGTCATCGTGTGCGGCGACACGGGTTCGGGCAAAACCACGCAACTTCCCAAGATAGCGCTGCAATGCGGCTTCGGCCAAAAGGGCCGCGTCGCGGTCACGCAACCGCGCCGCCTCGCCGCGCTCACCATGGCGCGGCGCGTCGCGCAGGAGATGGACTGCGAACCCGGCGCGGAGGTCGGATACCAGCACCGCTTCGAGAACAAGACCTCGCGCAAAACCGTGGTCAAGTTCATGACCGACGGCATCCTGCTCGCGGAGACGCGCGACGACCCGCTGCTCCACGCCTACGACTGCGTCATGATTGACGAGGCGCACGAGCGCTCGCTCAACATTGACTTCCTGCTCGGCCTGCTCAAGCGCATCACCGCGAAACGCCTGAAACTGCGCGTCATCATCTCCTCCGCCACGCTCGACGCGGAACGCTTCTCCGACTTCTTCGGCGACGCGCCGGTCATCCGCGTGCCGGGCCGCCTGCACCCCATCGAAACGCGCTGGCTCCCGCCGGACAACGACGAGGCGGACCTGCCGCGCCTCATCGCCAACGCGCTCGACGAATTGCCGCCGGACGGCGACGTCCTGGTCTTCCTGCCCGGCGAGCGCGACATCCGCGAGGCCGCCGAGCACCTCAACGCGCAACGCCGCAAAAACACCGCCGTCATCCCGCTCCTCGCGTCGCTTCCCGCGGGCGAGCAGCAGCGCGCGTTCACCGAGATGGACGGGTGGCGGCGCGTCATCCTTGCCACGAACGTCGCCGAGACGTCCGTCACGATCCCCGGCATCCGCTGTGTGATTGACTCCGGCCTCGCCCGCGTCGCGCGTTACAACCCGAGGACGCGCGTCCAACGCCTGCACATCGAGGACGTCTCGCAGGCCTCCGCCAACCAGCGCCAGGGCCGTTGCGGCCGCGTCGGGCCCGGTGTGTGCGTCCGCCTGTACGACGAGGACAACTTCAAAAAACGCGACGCCTACACCGACCCCGAGATCCGCCGCACCGCGCTCTCCGGCGTCATCCTCGCCATGCTCGACCTGCGCCTCGGCGACATCGCGGACTTCCCCTTCATTGACCCGCCCGGCAACACCGCCATCCGCGACGGACTGCGCGAACTCCACGAACTCCGCGCGATCGAGCCCGACGGCGAAACCTTCCGCCTCACCCCGCTCGGCCGCAAACTCGCGCGCCTGCCCGTCGAACCCAGCCTCGCGGCCATCCTCTTCGCCGCGCACAACCACGCCGCGCTGCGCGACGCGCTCATCGTCGTCGCCGCGCTCGAGTGCGACGACCCGCGCCGCCGCCCCATCGAAAAACAGGCCGAGGCCGACGCCAAGCAAAAACCGTTCCTCTCGCCCGTGTCCGACTTCTCCTCGTTCCTGAAACTCTGGCGCTGGTTTCA
>Ga0082212_10013926_pt1 | contig 10041 bp, 5 predicted proteins | sample TergutNt197P3_FD_71548 | JGI IMG/M metagenome (GOLD analysis project Ga0082212, IMG submission 71548) | Neocapritermes taracua P3 segment gut microbial communities from Petit-Saut dam, French Guiana - Nt197 P3 | ecosystem: Host-associated > Arthropoda: Insects > Digestive system > Gut ... | reverse complement strand
TTCGCAAGTGCAGCGGATGACACCTTCTACGTAAACCTAGTCAAGTCTGGCACTGGGGAATACACTTTGTCAGTCAAAAACGTTAAAAACTTCCTAACCGCCGAACTGCGTTTTAATATTAGTCCCATAGGCATCATCGTAGAACCGCTTAAGGACTTTACATCCATGGTAGAAGGCAACGTCATCACAATCTCATACCATGCATCAGGCTTGGAGGGTTCCGGTTTTAGTTCCGAAGCATCAAAGGATATCGCAATACTAACCGTCGATGCCAATTCATCGCTAAAACTCCAAAGTGCTGATATGACAGCCTTGATTGGTGGAACAACCGACTACATTAAAGATGTAAAGATCGAAAAGGATGGCTCTGAAGGCGACGACACCCCAAAAACACCCACTCCCCCGCCCACCGGTGGAGGCACATCCAGCGGCAACAGCGGCTCATCGCAGACGACCATACCTGACAACGAAACGCCGCAGGGAAAAGCGTCGTCATTTGCAGCCTTTATTCAGGGCTTTGAGGACAACACTTTCCGAAGGGACGACCCGATGACTAGAGAGCAGTTTGTAGCCATCCTCTCCCGGATAAAGAACGGGGGGTCGACACCCGCTGCGACCGGTTCACCGTCATTCAACGATGTGAATATGTCCAGGTGGTCATACTCCGCCATCGAATGGGCAAAATGGGCAGATGTAGTCGACGCTGACGCTGCTGGCAATTTCCGCCCAGCCGACCCCATCACCCGCGCAGAAATGGCTGTTATGTTCGTAAGGGCTGAAAAATTGACTGTTCAGGCAGATAATATCTTCACCGATATCGACAATCATCCGGCCGCAGGCGATATATTAAAAGCTGTTGAAGTCAAAATATTCAACGGCTACCCTGACGGGACATTCAATCCGGAAGGAAGCACAAAGAGAAGCGAAGCTGTCGCAGCGTTAATTCGCTACTTGCTTGGAGGAGAGCCGGCAGACAGTATGTGGCAGGGCATTTCCCTCACATTTAACGACGTCCCTGCCAGCGACTGGGCATATAAATACATAGCGCTGGCTGTACGCGGGTACGTAGCCGTTCCGAAATAATAAATAGTTTTACCGGTGGAGTGTGCTGTTTTCGCCAGTGCCACTCCACCTTTTGCGGCAAGTAGGCTTGTCGATCCATCATAATTACTTTAGTAGCAAAGGAGGAATACATGAGAAAAAATAATTTAGTAATAATGGCAGTGTGCGTTGCCATAGCGCTGGTACTTGCGATTCCAGCCAGCGGATCCATAAACACAGACGCTAGCTATGCGCCAGTACCTGTCGTTGGCGAGCTTCGTAACTACGAAGAGAACCTAGACGAGAATTTCTTTGCCATAACGAATAACCAACTAGGCCAGCAAGTCATATCCTACAATAAAAATCCAAGTAAAAATTCGGTTAACGATTGGGACAATTGCCTTGCTGCTGATGTCACAGATTATACCCCGGAGTGCGCCTCCGAGTACACGCTACTGTCTGTGACGGCAGCTTTCAGCGGGGTAAGACAATTCGCTATTGAAATACCCTATCAAGACCTAGAGCAAAATTTGGGTTTGCTATGGTCAGAATTTGAGAAAAACTACAAAATGACGGAAAACGCTGACGGCAGTGTCACCTTTAACATTCCTTTGCCAAAAGATAATAATATTCAAACAAACGGCATTACTACAATACTGTTTTTCCTTGACCCCGAGGTAACCAATGTTTCCGGTATACGTACCATGACAATCATCGACGTGAGCTTCGTAGCGGAACCGGAGGCGAAAAGGCCAACAATCAGCGAGTTTGATAACTTCCGTTGGAATGACCCCCCTGATTTTTTTAAAGTTGAAAAGAACGCCAACGGCAAGCAAGTTATATCCTACAATAAATATAGCAAATGGGAACCGATAATTGCGTATGTTGGTGGCTACAGCCCGGAATACACGAGGTTGTGCATGACTATAGCTTTTAGTGGTACTCAAACGTTTGAAGTAGCAATAGTCCCCGGCAGGGGGCATTGGGTTGGTATCCACGAGGACGATCTGGCGCCTGGCCAACAATCAACACTTAACGATGACGGCAGCTATACATTTGACATCCCTTTGTCAGAAGCCGAGGGGGTCCGCGAATTTGGGTTGACCGGAATAGTGCTTGTTCCAGATGCAGAAATCTCCATCTCCGATACGCGTTCCTTGACCATCCTTGACATCGGATTCAGGAAAGACGGGGAACCGGCTGGCTCGCTTGACGAACCGCCTGATGATTTTATACCTCCAGGCGATATCATAAAGATCGTCTCAGCCTCCTCTGACAGAATCTCCGGTACGGATGCCGACTGGTACACCTTTACCGTGAACACCAACATCCCTGCAGCAAAAATAACGTTCGACTTCGATAATGGCCCCTTCATGATTACTTATAGCATAAATGCCGATGGCACCCATAATTTATATGAAGGCTCGCCCTATGTAAGTGCAAATAAAATGATTTGGAAGTGGCTCAGCAACTCCATGCCACCCGGCAGCAATCGAGTTACCGTTACAGCTTATGCCAATGGAAACACAGACATTGCAACATTTATGGTGGAGGTAACGACGGCCCAGCAATACGGCATATCTCTGACGCCAACCGGCACCTTTCCTGATGCCATAGTAGGCTACGACTCGCAGAGACCCAAGACAATAACGGTGACTAACATTGGCAGCAAAATCGGAGATACCGACCCAAGCACAGACGAGCTTACTGTCAGTTTGTCTGGAGCGAACGCAAGCGCATTCAGCCTTTCTGACAGTAACCTCGACAGCATCGCCGAAGGCAGATCACGCACCTTCAATATAACGCCTTTACATGGTCTTTCTGCCGGAACCTACACAGCCACAGTGACTGTGTCTGATGGCAATATAACAGATTTATTGGATGTTAGTTTTAAGGTAACGTCCACCGCAGAACATAATTTCGTGGCAGTAACCGACATAACCGGAGTTCCAAGCACGGCAACCGTTGGTACACAGCTTGCCCTTACAGGCAACGTAACACCTGCTACCGCAACATACAAAACACTTACTTGGAGTGTCAATACCCTAGGCGGCACTGGCGCCGTCATATCAAACGGCAACATTCTAAATACAACGGCAGCAGGGACAGTAACTGTTACAGCGACGATAGCTAACGGGAAGGCCATCGGCACATCTTTTACAAAAGACTTCGATATAAAAGTGACTGCGGCTTCCAGTCCACCGAACGGCTTTACCGGTGGTGGCGGTGGCAGTGCACCCCCCGAGGAGCCCGTTGAGGTCCCTGAAGATCCGGTGCCGCAAATCGGCGCAGTGTCATTTTCATCTTTTATCCAAGGTTTTGAAGATCACACTTTTCGCAGGGACGACCCGATGACTAGGGAGCAGTTTGTAGCTATTCTTGCCAGATTAAAAAATAACGGGACAGCGCCGAAAGCCACAAATGCCCCACCGTCATATAACGACGTGTCTAGGGGCAGATGGTCCTACGCCTCTGTCGAATGGGCAAAAAAAGCCGAAATCATCGAAGTTGGCGATGATGGCCTATTCCGTCCGGAAGACCCCATCACCCGCGCAGATATGGCGGTAATGCTTGTACGTGCTGAAAATTTGACCGAAATGGCAGAAAGCATCTTTACCGACACAAAAAACCACCCAGCCGCAGACGATATCCGAAAGGCGGTTGCAGCCAAAATATTCAATGGCTACCCCGACGGGACATTCAAACCGGAGGCAGGCACGACGAGAAGCGAAGCTGTCGCTGCACTAATCCGCTACCTATTAGGTGGAGAGCCGACAGATGATATGTGGAAAAGCATTTCTATCACTTTTATCGACGTTCCGCACACCAACTGGGCATTTAAATACATAGCCCTAGCTGTGTACGGGTACGTAGCAATACCATAAAAAACGACTTCATGCCGGTGGGTGAAATATTTTCGCCGGTTTGTATCGAGGAGGAAAAATGATACGAAACAGATATTATAAAATAGCGCTTTGTCTTATTCTTTTACTTACTCTTGTACTACCGTCAAGCGGAATAATTCTAGCAAACCTAAGCGACGAGGATACGGTTTTTGCCAGCCTCGCCCCTGCCGGCAACGGTGTTTACGCCCTGTCTATCCGCAATGTGAAAAACCTGACATCCCTCGAAGTCAAGTTTGAACCAAGTGGCTTGTTAGACTGGATGGACATCGACGGATTTTCTACAACATACGACTTTAACAAAGGGACATACACCTTTATGTTCCAATCAGGCGACGGAACCGGCTTCACTTCAGAAACCCCGGTGGATGTCGTAAAAATTCTAATCGACTCAGACGAGCCACCCAAGCTGGCCTACGTTGTCGCAGCGGGGTACAGTGATGGAAATATTATATTTTTCAACTCTGCGATTGAAGCAGGCGGCACGAACGGCTCGAGCAGCGATTTTATAGCTGTAGGCGGAGTGACGGTTACATCAACCTCATTTGCCACAGCAGGGGTGCCGCTTGAGCTTTCTGGCACAGTTGCCCCGTCTGGCGCAACAAAAAAAGCCATCGTTTGGAGCGTCCTTTCAGCGGGCGGCACAGGCGCAACAGTTTCAGGCAATACGTTTTATGCAGAAACCGCAAAAGAGGGTGGGGAAAACGTGGTCATGCTTGCCACCATCACAGATGGTTTGGCTCCTGGCCTAGATTACACCCGGCAATTCACAATCAGAGTGAACCCTGCCCAGGCAGTGTTTGTCCCTGTCGCAAACATCGCGGATCTGCCGGAGTCGGCAACAGCTGGGATCCCTCTTGAGCTTTCAGGCACAATCCTGCCGGCCAATGCCACAAATCAAACTATCATGTGGAGCATAACGGATGCGGGGACAACCGGAGCCACTATCGCAGGCAATGTGTTCAGCGCCACATCGGCGGGGGCAGTTGGGATAATGGCAACAATAGGAAACGGAACAAGCGACGTAACCGACTATTCAAAGACTTTCAATATCAACGTAGTGGAATCTCAGGTTGATTTTATTGCAGTAACAGATATCACTGGCGTCCCTGCCGAAACTGCCGCCGGGGCGATCCTCCCTCTCACATGCCAAATCGCCCCTGACAACGCCACAAATACTACCGTCAATTGGAGCGTCGCAAACCCAGGGGCTACCGGCGCGACTATAGCAGGCAATTTGCTGTCCACAACGGCAGCTGGCACGGTAACCGTCTGGGCTACAATTGAAAATGGCAAAAGTGCAGGCGAAGACTACACAGAGCTTTTTACCATCGACGTAGTGTCTCAAGACTCAGAGCCTAAAACGTTTACCGTAGACTTTATCCTAAGTGGCGGAACCCGCATCGGCGGCGGCGCACTCTCGCAACGCATTGAGGAAGGCGGTTCAGCCATCGCCCCGGCGGTTGCGCGGTCAGGCTATATGTTCGACGGCTGGGACAAACCCTTTAGCGTTGTACGCGAAGACATAACCGTTACCGCGCTTTGGTCATTGATCGCAGGCGGCGGTTCAGATGGTGGCATCGGCGGCGATGTGGACGAAATTGTTGCGGTAGACGGAATTTACTTGACTTCAGGCGGATATGCCACTGCAGGGGTGCCCCTTGCCCTAACTGGCACAGTGCTGCCAGAGGACGCAACTAACAAAACCGTAGTTTGGAGCGTTAAGAACCCAGGCGGGACAGGTGCCACCATCACAGACAGCACTTTTAGCGCTACGTCTGCTGGAACGGCTGTTATTGAGGCTACGATAGAAAACGGCCTAGCTGAGGGCGACGATTTCACGCAAGTTTTTGACATTTCTGTTAGCGCCGCCCCAGAAACAACATACAGGGTGGTCTTTGATCTTGACGGAGGGACGCGAACGGGAGGCGGCCTTTTGACGCAGTATGTCGAACAGGGAACCGCAGCTATTGCCCCGACTGCTACCATGACCAATTACAGATTCGACGGCTGGGACAGGAATTTCAACAATGTTACAGCAGACATTACCGTAACTGCCCTCTGGACATATGTCAGTACAAGCAGCTCTAGCTCGTCCGGCAGCAACTGGACGCCCCGGCCCTTGTCTACTGGCAGCGGGACCACGATAGCAAGCGCTGATCCGCCTTTGAGCGCAGAATCAAATCCAGCTATGGACTACCCAGCACTGGACAACACAGAACTGAGCCCGCCCGTCAGCATCTATCCAGAGGCAAGCCCATTGAGCAATGTGCCAAAAACAGGCCTTGGCAGTATGAGCTTTTTGTTCATGCTGCTTGGAACCTCCCTGCTTGCGATGCTGCAAAGCGCTTTGCGCAGAAAAAATAGAGGTTGTCGCTTTAAGTAAAAAATCCAGCCTTCATCGCCCTACGTCATTGACAATTACAAACGAATGTCTTTGACGTAGGGCTTTTAAAGATTACATGGTGTTGATTACATTTTTCACCCATTTTTTCGATATGAAACGTTTGAACAACAGGAAGGATTTGACCACCTCTTCCATACAAACAAGCAGCACTGCGAAATAAATCGGCAGACGGAGCCACTTGGTGGCGATGAAAGCCATCGGGACCCCTATAAGCCACACACATAGGCTTTCTGTAATCATTGCGAATTTTGTGTCCCCACCCGACCGCAGCACCCCGACTACGTTAATGGCGTTAAAAAGCGTGATGCTCATAGTTGCGCCATAAATTATCAGAATATAGAAGGCCATCTTGCCCCCTTCGGGCGTAAAGTTGAACAGGCTGATGACGGGTTTTGATATTGCAATAAGCGCTGCCCCAAAAACAACGCCTACAGCAACGCCTATTTTCAGCAATTTTTTTGCAAGCTCATAGCCGTATTCAAGCTCCCCTGCGCCGAGCCTCTGCCCTATAAGTATTAAGGCTGCATCGCCGATACTGAAAGCCGCCATGATAAATAGGTTTTCTATGACCCGGCCTGCCTGCACCGCCGCAAACGCAGTGCCCCCCACCCGGGCGTAAGCCGCTGTGTACATCGCAGTCCCAAGGCCCCACAGCGTCTCGTTTAGCGTAGTGGGGACCGCGTTGTTGAAAATCTTCGGCACAAACCCTTTTTTCCAGCCAAAATACTCGCTAGGCCTTCCCGCGATGACGTTTTTCCCGCAGAAAACAACAGCAAGCACCACCAGCATTTCAAGCAGCCTCGCGAAAACAGTCGCAAGGGCCGCCCCAGGGACTCCGAGTTTTGGCGCCCCAAAATTCCCATAAATCAGCATGTAGTTCAAAAATGTGTTCGTGCAGAACGCAAATGTGCTCACATAGAGCGGTATCTTCGTTTGCTGCGTCGTCCTGAGGCAAAACGTGATAGGAACCGTGACTGGCATTAATAAAAAACAAGGGGAACCCATTTTGATGTATTCCGCCGCAAGAGGTTTTAGCTCTGGTATGTTTGTGAAAATATTTACGATATATTCAGCAAAGAACATGCCACAGATAAAAAACACCACCCCCGCGCACATGCTCACGCATATCGCAAAACCAAGCGTCTTCTTAACGTTTTTCACATCCTCTGCACCCCAAAACTGGGACATGAACGTTGCAGAACCGCTGACAAAACCAAACATCAGCATCCAAAAAACAAAGAAAGGCTGTATGCCTATGCCTACTGCTGCAAGGGAACTCTCCCCGAGGTTCCCCACCATCAGGTTGTCTATCAAATTGAGCGACGACCCTATGAGGCTCTGCAGCGCTATTGGGAGCGCAACGCGCATCAGCGTCCTGTAAAGCGATTTATTTTCTATGGTGACATTAATTTCTTCTTTAATATGTCAACAATCCTTTCAGCGGCCAAGCCGTCCCCGTAGGGGTTCACCGCTTGGGCCATTCTTTCGTATTCGCCGTTGCCGGAAAGCAGCGCCCCTGCCATCTCAAATATTGCTTTGCGCGCAGTCCCTGCAAGTTTTACAGTCCCGGCCTCCACCGCCTCGGGCCTTTCTGTCTCGTTCCTTACGACGAGGACAGGCTTCCCCAGTGACGGGGCTTCTTCTTGCATCCCGCCCGAGTCTGTTATGATAAAATGCGACCTCGCCATTAGGTTTGCGAATGGCTGATATGGCAGCGGGGCAATCAGATGAACCCGTCCTGCCCCTCCAAGCATTTTGTCTGCCGCCCCCCGCACTTTTGGGTTCAAATGGACGGGGTAGACAATCTCAACATCTTCAAACGAAGACACTACGTCCATCAACGCAGCAAAAATATTTTCCATATTCGCACCCAGGTTTTCGCGCCTGTGGCATGTCACTGTTATGACACGCCTTCCCGAAAAGTCGATTTCCCTGAGCGGCCCATCCTCAAATTCAAACGGCATCGAGACAACCCATTTCAGTGCGTCTATCACTGTGTTCCCCGTTACGAACACCTTTTCTGCCGGAATGCCTTCATTTAGCAAATTTGCGCGGTTGTTTGCAGTCGGCGCGAAGTGCAGGTCGGAAAGCCTGCTTGTCATAGCCCTATTCATCTCTTCGGGGTACGGCGAGTATTTGTCATATGTCCTTAGCCCAGCTTCCACATGCCCCACTCTTTTTTTATGGTAAAAAGCCGCGAGCGCGGAAGCAAACGTTGTCGTCGTGTCCCCATGGACTAGCACTATGTCCGGATCTTCCCTTTCCATAACGTCTTCGAGCCCTGAAAGGGCCGCTGCCGTTATCTGGCCTATTGTCTGGTTAGCCTTCATAATATCCAGGTCGTAATCTGCTGTAAGTTCGAAAAGGCCAAGCGCCTGGTCGAGCATCTCCCTGTGCTGCGCCGTCACGCACAAGATGGATTGAATATCTTTTTCTTTATTCAGTTTTTTAACTAGAGGCGCCATTTTAATAGCTTCAGGGCGCGTCCCGAACACTGTCAATACTTTCATTTTTGGTCTTTTTTTATTCCCTTCTTTTCTTCTTTTGCTATGTTGACCGCTTTCAGCTTGAGTTTTGCGCTTGGGGCGTCTGTCAGGAAAATGTAAATTAGCATGGCTGCGATTCCAAGCAACGCTATAGGTTCGACAAGCAGCCCCCTGCTGAGCAGGACAGCCGCAACGCCCATTGCCCCACTAATCCCGTAGAGCATCAGCACTGCACGGGCCTGCCCGAAGCCCGCTGCCATGATCCTGTGGTGCAAATGCCCTTTGTCTGCTTCCATTATGGGCTTTTTGTTTATCATCCTCCTCATAATTGCAAAGGCTGTATCGAAGATAGGGACTCCGAGCACGAAAACCGGGGCAACCGTAGCGACTATGGCAGCGCTTTTCGCCGCGCCTTCAATAGCAAGGGCAGAAAGCATGAACCCCAAAAATAGCGACCCGCTGTCACCCATGAAAATTTTCGCAGGGTGAAAGTTGAACGGCAAAAACCCCATGGCGCCGCCAGCAAGGGCCAACATGGAAAGTGTGCCAACCCCGGGGCCTGATGAAACGAACGCGGCATACGCAATTGAAAATGATGCTATCATCGCGACTCCCGCAGCAAGCCCGTCAAGCCCGTCTATGAGGTTTATCGTGTTCGTTATCCCCACTATCCAGACAACCGTCAAAATAAAAGCGGACAATCCCGGAAAAAAAGTGTACGTCGCTTCATTTGAAAAAAAACCTGCTATAAAATTTATCCTGACTCCAAAAGCAAAGACAACGCAGGCCACCACGATCTGCCCAGTAAATTTCACTCTCGCGGACAAACCACGGATGTCGTCGACCAGCCCCAAAACGTATATCAACGCCCCGCCTACGAGGATGCCTATTATCTTTGGGTTGCCCGGTGCGACAAAGACCGCGGTTGACGTCATCGTGCCTACGAATATGGCAAGCCCCCCAAACCTCGGCATAGGTTTGTCATGCATCCTTCGGTTGTCCTTCGGTATGTCGACAGCGCCAACTTTTGGCGCTAAAAAAATGGCAACAGGAGTACAAATTATACACAAAATCAATGCAAAAAGGAAAACTGTCAAGTGGCCCATATCTGCTATAAATCCCCCAACATCACTATTTTCAACCCAGCTTCTGCCAGCATGTCGACAGATAGCTGGTCAGGGTAGCCATCCATGACCACAATTCG
>Ga0082212_10013925_pt1 | contig 10041 bp, 6 predicted proteins | sample TergutNt197P3_FD_71548 | JGI IMG/M metagenome (GOLD analysis project Ga0082212, IMG submission 71548) | Neocapritermes taracua P3 segment gut microbial communities from Petit-Saut dam, French Guiana - Nt197 P3 | ecosystem: Host-associated > Arthropoda: Insects > Digestive system > Gut ... | reverse complement strand
CACCGGAACGACCAAAGCCACTGCCACGCGTGACTTAACAGAACTTTTCGAACTTGGGATACTAACCCAAAACCTCGCCGGAAGAAGTACCAATTATACGTTGGATTTATGCAAACTATAATTGCAAATCCAACAAACAAACAGTTGATCATCGAACATAGCGTATCGAGAACGGGATTTTTTTCCCACTACCTATACAGTGCAGTTGATGTCGCCGATTTCGTGAATCTATTCTGTAATCGGTACGTGTACAATTAATAAAAGTAACGTTGAAATAAAAAAAATGTCTACTTTTGTCATGTGGCATTTGTCTTTTTCTTTTTTTTTAACGCATAAAGACACGGAATTTCAATTATCTGAAAAGCAAATGTTACTTTTCTTTGTAAGAATCAGCAAGTTGAGATGCTTGCAGAAGTTGTATATTAAGTAAATGAAACGCTCAGACATTATTACCCATTTAAAAACAAACGACTGTTTATGGGATTTCATTGTGATTGGTGGAGGTGCCACCGGCTTGGGAATTGCAATAGATGCTGCTACCAGGGGGTTCAAAACAGTTTTATTAGAGCAATCGGATTTTGCAAAAGTAACATCCGGTAGAAGTACCAAGTTGGTACATGGCGGCGTACGTTACTTGAAAAATGGTGATGTCGCATTAGTGTGCGAAGCGCTGCGTGAACGTGGCATTCTTTTTCGTAATGCGCCGCATTTGGTTAAATCTCAACGATTTGTAATCGCTAATTATCATTGGTGGGAAACACTTTTTTATGCGGTTGGTTTACTGCTGTACGACTTGTTAGCCGGGATACACAGGCTGAGACGTTCGAGACCGTTGAGTCGGACAAAAGTAATAAAAGCCATACCGCAAATCATTCAAAAAGGATTATGTGGAGGGGTGGCGTACTACGATGGCCAGTTTGACGACACTCGTTTAGCAGTGAATCTGATGCAAACAGCTATAGAAAATGGCTCTACAGCAGTAAATTACGCAAAAGTAACAGGTTTGTTGAAAAATGATGGCAAAATATCAGGAGTATCTGTCCATGACAAAATTGGCGGAGATACTTTCAATTTGAGAGGGAAATGTGTGATCAATGCGACCGGTGTTTCCGTCGACGAAATTATTCAAATGGACAATAGGGACGCATCGCCAATAATACGTCCCAGTCAAGGTATCCATTTAGTAGTCGACCTGTCGTTTCTTGGAGGCGACAATGCTATCATGATCCCAAAAACAAACGATGGTCGTGTTCTTTTTGGCATTCCATGGCACAACCGGTTGATTCTTGGCACTACCGATACCCCCATAAAAGATTTTGTAATGGAACCTGAACCGTTGGAAGAAGAAATTGATTTCGTATTAAATACATCAGCGTTATACCTCACGCGATCTCCAAAACGGGAAGATGTTCATTGTGTTTATGTCGGGCTACGACCATTGGCGGCTCCAAAACGAAATATGGATGACAAGAAAACGAAAGAAATATCACGTCGACATAAATTGTTCATCGCCCAATCAGGGCTGATTACGATTACGGGTGGAAAATGGACTACCTATCGGCAGATGGCGCAGGAAACAGTAGACTTTGGCATTAAAAAATATGGTTTACGCAAGCAAAAATGTGTGACTAAAAAATTGAAAATACATGGTTACAAGCCAACTGTCGACTTCAGTAACTGGCGGTATGTGTATGGAAGTGACGGCGAAAAGATACAGGCTTTGCAAAATGAAACACCTGAATATGCTGAAAAGTTACATCCTACATTCGATTTTACGGTAGCCGAAGTCATCTGGGCAGTGCGTGAAGAGATGGCTATCACGGTGGAGGATGTGTTATCAAGACGTATCAGGGCATTGGTTCTTGATGCGCGCGCTTCTATGACAATGGCACCAAAAGTGGCGCATATAATGGCCTCAGAACTAAACAAAGATGAATCGTGGGAAAAAGAACAGATTGAGGCATTTGTGAGTTTGGCAAATGGATATATTTTATGAAAAGAATTGATTGATTTCAGATTATATGAAAAAAATTGAACCACCTTTCTCTGTTTCTCCTGCTTTAGCAGCACGGATAAAGAAAATAAGGCATATCGCACTCGATATGGATGGGACTATCTACAAAGGAAGTACGCTTTTTCCGTTTACACTTCCTTTTTTAGAGCGGTTAAAGAGATTAGGCATTGGCTATTCGTTTTTGACTAATAATCCTTCTAAAAGTGTAGCAGATTATTTGAAGCATCTACATAATTTGGGATTAACTGCAACTGCAGATGAATTATACACTACTGCTCAAGCAACCATCTTCTATTTAAAAACACAACTTCTATCCGTTAGGCGTTTGTTCATATTAGGTACGCCAAGCATGATCGATGAGTTCGAAAATGCCGGATTCGTTTCCGTAACCGACAGCGCTGAAGAAGCTGTTGATGCGGTGGTTGTCGGGTTTGATATGACATTAACATATAGGCGATTATGTCGCGCAGCGTGGTGGATCAAATGCGGAAAACCTTATATAGCCACCAATCCCGATTGGGTATGCCCAACCGACCAACCCACCGTATTGGTTGATTGCGGTTCGATATGTGCCGCAATAGAAAAAGCAACAGGTCGTAAACCCGACATCACACTCGGAAAACCAAAACCTGAAATGTTGAGTGGTATATTACAAATACATGGATTGCTTCCCGCCGAAATTGCGATGGTAGGCGATCGTATTTATACCGATATGTTGATGGCAAACCGTGCAGGTGTTTTAAGCGTGCTCGTATTGAGTGGCGAAGCGACATTAGCTGATGCCGAAAATTCAACTCCGAAGCCGGATATCATCCTTCAAGATATCGGACAGTTAGGTGAATTACTTACTGTTCTTTAATTCAATCACTTGTGCGTAATTTTTTTGACAGGTATTTGCAATAAAAATCCAAGTTTTTCTATTTTTCGGGCTACGTGGCCTATACCGATGGCACAGTGATGAGATGGGCCTGCTTTCGACCATTGTTCGATAAATGATTTTACCGAAACAGCAAATTTATACCGACTGTTGGTGTTGCCAATCTGTAATGTCCGGCCGGGAACTGATTCGCCTTCTGCTACTAATAACGAAAAACCTGTCTTTCCTTCAACTACGGAAAGGACTGTGACGGGGCCATGTTTTACCGACATTTGTATAGATAATCCTTTCCCGGGCTTTCCATGATAGACCGGCAGAGGAACGAGTTTTACACGTTCTTCAGCCATGTTAAAGTGAGCCGGCCCGTCATGGCCTAAGAGCAGTACATCGTCGTTGAAGTCCATTGCATAAAATTCCGAAAATGAACCGCCTGCGCCAAATGCTGACAGTATCTTCATCGCTTGCAGGTTTTTCACTTCACATTCGCCCGCTACGGGAATACCTTTACCTGTCAGTAATGTATTGCCTGCGATTACTGAAGTTGCGATATCTTCGTAATCATTCCCGCTATAACCTTCATAATAATAAGCTAAGGCGTCAATACGGTGTGCTTGTATCAACTTGTCTAAAGCAACAGAAGTCAAGGCGGCACGTTTGATTTCCTGTTCTTCACATTCGGAAGTCACAACAAATGCTTCCTTGAACTCATTTGTTTTCGCGGCAATATCATCTGATAAAACATTGTCGCGTATGGCTTTCAGTTCGCACATCTCAATCATTTCAATATGCGTTCCGAAAGTAGCGGTAAGCTCTGTCAAATCGGTATATACATCAAGCATTCCTCCATAATAATGTCCGAGTATGCCCATCCTGCTTTGATTTAATGCGGATTTTACTTTTGCTGCTTCTATCCATTCCGCTATTTCAGCAAAAGTATCCATATCGTCAAGGTATCCTGATACGATATCGTATTGTACATTCGAGCGATTGAACACACATGCGATCTCCGGGATCGAACATGCCTGACAATGCGCTAACCACTCGCCCGTCATATCGCCACGATCGCTCATATTGTTGAGTTTTTCATAATCAATAGCAGCAACCGGTTGAATATTCAGGAGGATAACAGGCGCTTTTATTCTTTGTGCAATGGGTAACACTGTCGATGAAAGAGCGTAAGTAGAAATATACAGGAAAACGATATCTACTTGCTCTCTTTTTAAAAACTCTGCCGCTTTTTGCGCTTTTTCGGGACTGTCAACCATACCTGCATTGATTACAGTTACATCCATACACTCTATGCGTACCTTAATTTGATTAAGATACCCTTCCAAACGGGGCAACAATCCTTTAAACTGCGGCCAATATGTTTCAAGGCCTATACCAAATAATCCTGCTTTCATACGTTAAAAATTAGTTTGTTCTCTCTTTCAAGCCTCAAAGATAGTGTATTTTTTATATCCCGCACAAAGCAAAAATTAACAAAACAACAAGACTGTCAAAAATGAAACAAAAAAAGTCAAAAAAATAATAGTCAAGGAATTTATATACGATACTTTTGCCTCCAAAAAGTATGAATTATCCACAATGCTGCATCCGTAATTATGAATCTTTACGACATATTATTAATGTATTAACTTTTAAACTGAGTATTGCCTATGATTAAAAAAAAGTAACAAAACTATTTAAATCACTAATCAAAATTAAACTTAATCAAATCAAATTTTATTAATCTTAAAACATTTTTTTATGACAAAATTTATAAAAAGTAAATTGTATGCAATAATATGCCTGCTCTTAATTAGTACATTTGCTATCGCGCAGAATGTTTCTGTAAGCGGTACCGTCGTTGATAATAGCGGACCATTGCCTGGTGTGAATGTAGTGGAAAAAGGCACGTTGAATGGTGTAATTACTGATCTGAACGGTAAATATTCACTTACTGTTTCGAATCGCAATGCCATACTGACATTTTCTTTTATTGGTTATATCACCAGAGATATTCCGGTAGCGAACCAAACTTCCATCAACGTAACCATGGCAGAAGATGCCAAACTGATTGATGAAGTGGTAGTGGTTGCTTATGGTACACAGAAGGTTACAAGTATTACAGGCTCTATGGCCAAACTTAACACCGACGAACTGTCCGATATGCCGGTTGCAACTTTAACACAGAAAATGCAGGGCAAATTGCCTGGTGTTCAGATTCTTCAGTCGAATGGCGACCCCACCAGCGGACCATCTATCCGTATCCGTGGCCAGGCATCCATCAATGGCGGTAATACCCCTTTGTTAGTAATCGACGGATATCCGTCCGGCCTCAGTTTGGCTCAATTAAGTCCTGACGAAATTGAGAATCTCACTGTGCTAAAAGATGCAGCTTCAGCATCCCTTTATGGTTCGCGCGCTGCCAACGGTGTTATTCTGGTGACTACCAAACAAGCTAAAAAGGATAGAATCAATATCGAATTCAGCGCTAACTACGGTACTCAACGCGTGAGTAATCAGGGCAAGCCGGATATGATGAACGCCCGCGAATTTGCCCAATTCAAGAAAGAGTACTACGAAGATGCAATGAAGTACGAAGGCCGTACAGCCCCTGTCCCTGACTGTTATGCAAATCCTGCATCTGTACAGGATGGAACAGATTGGTTTAGCCTGTTGCTTAGACCGGCTTCCGTTCAGAATTACAACTTTTCACTATCTGCCGGGCAGGGCCGTACCAGGTCGTCTGTCAACCTCAACTACTCAAAGAACGAAGGCGTTATTCTAAATACATGGTCAGACAGGATTACGTTGCGCTCTAATAATATTTTCGAAGCATCCGATATGTTTACATTTGGCGTAAACCTTTCGGGAGTATACCGCTCCAGTCAAACAACCGCCAATGCCAATTCTACAGGTTCGGCTTTAGGTGAAGGCCGGAATATTATCGAATCTGCGTATCTGATGGATCCGCAACTCAAATACAAAAACGACGACGGTACGTATAATTTCAATTTGACGCAACCTGATATGTTTGATAATCCAAACTGGTATTTGGTATTGATGGAAAGAGAAAATCCGAATAGAAATTTTAATGGTTCGATCAATTCTTTTATGGATATAACGATTTTGAAAGGATTGAAATACAAACTGCAGGTTGGCGCCACTTTGACTAACAGTGTTCGTTCGCAATGGATTCCCTCAACAGCATACGGCGCCATGTTTTCTAAGGCACCGGGTCCGGCAACGGGCTTTTACCAAACAAATAATGGAATGAACTGGCAGATCGAAAATTTGCTGACATACAATAAATCTTTAGGCAAGCACAATTTTGACTTATTGGCAGGATATTCTACCTTTTACAGCACATCAGAAAGTTCAGAAATAAGGTCGTCCAATTTTCCGGATGATGAACTTAATTGGTATGGCGCCGCTACCACCAGACAAGGTCAGACCGGATCCAAATCTGCCTACAGCATGATATCCTATTTTGGACGGGTAAATTATGATTTTGACGGAAAGTATTTGCTCCAGTTAGCGTTACGTAGCGATGGCTGTTCGCGTTTTGGAGCAAATAAAAAATATGCCACATTTCCCTCTGTTTCGGCAGGATGGATTATGTCGAATGAAGAATTTATACAGCATATTGAAAAACTGAGTTACTTGAAACTCAGAGGCAGCTGGGGAGTAGTAGGAAATCATGCCATTGGAAATTACGATTATTTAGCTAACATGTCAGGTTCAAACTATGTTTTTGGGGGCACAGAAACTGCGGGAAGAACCATCAGCCGTCTTGAAAATAATGATTTGACATGGGAGACATCCGAATCGTACGACTTTGGAATTGATATCGGATTGTTCAGGGATCGTATTTTTCTTGTATACGATTATTATTGGAAAAAAACAAACGGCTTGTTTTATCAGATTGAACTCCCACAAGCATCGGGATTTAGTAATATTTACTCCAATATCGGTGAATTTCATTTCTGGGGACATGAGATTAATATAGAAACCCGTAATTTGGTGAACCAGTTCAAATGGTCGACAAACGTAAACATGAGTTTTCCGAGCAATAAAGCTGTTTCGCTTGGCACTTTAGCTAATATTGGCGGTAATTCTATCCAGGGCGACTTCAACCGTACAGAAGTAGGCCGTTCGTTGGGCAATTTCTACGGATTTGTATGTGAAGGAGTATTCATGACGCAAGCCGAATACGAAGCAGGGCCCAAACACGTTTCTTCCATGGTAGGAACGGTTAGAATGAAAGACCTGAATGGCGACGGCGTTATTGATATGACCGACCGTACCTGGATTGGCAATCCGAATCCAACAGTAATCTATGGCATTACAAATACATTCGGTTACAAAAATTTTGACGCATCTATAGTCATGATGGGCTCTTTGGGCAATGATATCATGGACCAGCAATTGGAATCGACCGAAAATCTCGATGGGGTATTCAATGTGACCAAAAGAATTGCCAATCGTTGGCGGTCTGAAGATAATCCCGGTGACGGAATTATCCCACGCACTCGATCAGGCACGACAGAGTTGGCGCGTTATAACAACACGATGTGGGTATCGAAAGGCAACTACCTGAGAATCAATAATCTCACTTTAGGTTACACTGTTCCGCTCAAAAACAATCCTTTTGTAAAAGGCTTGCGCATTTATGGCAGCGCTCAAAACCTTCTCACACTTACTACATACAAAGGAATGAATCCCGAAGTGAGCACCAGTGGAAGCAACGGATTGTACCAAGGGAGAGATACCAGTTCCTATCCGGTATCCAGAACTTATTCGATTGGATTTAATTTAAAATTCTAAATTCTACAAACAATGAAACATTTATATATATATATTATAATTATGTTGGGAGTTATCGGCATTACATCTTGCAGTAATGATTTTCTGATAGAATATCCTCAAACTCAAATTGTGGCAAGCACATTTTATAAAACGCCGGCTCATTTTGATCAGGCTATTACCGCCGCCTATGTAAGACTGCGCGATGTAGCATTGAATTCGATCATGATGGACGAAATGCGCGCTGATAATTCCTATTTTACACGTTATTACGGCGACCGGGGGCCCTATACGACAACCGAAGTGATCGCCCTGTTTCTCGATGACCTGAATTCGGGTCTTTGGATAAACAACAGATATAATAATGTTTATAACGGGGTTTTTCGATGTAATGCGATAATAGATCGTGTTGATGATTCGGAGTTGACTGATGCACAAAAGAATGCCGTTATAGCCGAAGCTAAATTTCTTCGTGCTTTTTATTATTTTGATTTGGTAACCCATTGGGGGCCTGTTCCATTGATTATAAACGAGGTGACAACGTCGGATCAGGCATTTGAAGGCAATTCAACGATCGAACAGATTTATTCTCAGATACTTACTGATGTGAGTGATGCCATCAATGCAGGTACGTTGCCTGTAGCGACTACTTTTCCGCAATCAGGCAAAATAACCATGGGCGCTGCTAAAATGCTTCGGGCTTATGTCAATATGACTAAACCTACCCGTGATTATCCCGCAGCCGAACGCGACCTCAAAGACATCACCAATATGAATTACGCATTGGAAACAGACTATGCACGAATCTTTGCCAAAAACAACAAAAACGGAAGAGAATCCATCTTCGAAGTTCAATACCGGGAAGGAACGACCGGTCTGCATCAGGTTTTTTCATGGAAGTTGATTCCCAAATGCAGGAACATTGCAGTATTGATGGGCATTGGCGGTTCCAATTCGGCAGGTGATGGTAGTGGCGGATGGGTAGTTCCCACACAGCAGTTTATTGATGCATACGAAGCAGGTGACAAACGCTTGTCTGCCTCAATTGGAGTTATTCAAGGCGTTGGAGATCAAGATATCACAGTGGATGCTGCTGAACCTGTATTAGATATTGTCGGATTTACCCGACAGGAAGGAAAAGATTATCATTATTTTGTCCGGAAATTTTACCATCCTCCATACGCTAACAGCGGGCAGGCCGATGATAATTTTCCGATGTACCGCTATGCCGATTGCCTGTTATTATTGGCTGAATCGTTGGTTGAACAAGGAAAAAACGGCGAAGCACAGACTTACTTAGATCAGGTACGCGACCGCGCAGGACTTGCTTCCGTTCCTGCTACAAAACAAAGTGTATTGGATGAGCGTCGTTTCGAACTCGCTTTCGAATCAAAGCGTTGGACAGACCTGATCCGTAGCGGACAAGCCGTCAACGTAATGAATGAATTCGGACGTTACATCAAATCGATTGACCCGGTAATTTTAGATGTTGCTTTTAACGTGACACAAGACAAATTGCTTTTCCCGTTCCAATCAAGAGAGTTGAGGGTTAATCCGAATCTGACTCAGAATCCCGGATACGAAACGTATTGGAAGTAATCACTTTTATTACCTTACCGGGTCTAAACGACCCGGTAAGTTTTTTTTTCACTGTAAATTCAAAATATTACAAAAGCATCATGAAAATTCCATCTAAAATTCCCATATTAACCATTATTATTATTGGATTAATATTCAGTAATTGTTCGCAGAAAAGTGAATGTGGTATTAACAATTTCGAAGCGTTAAGCAATGAGTTTGTCGAACCTGCAAAAGAATACAAAACGGCGCCGTTTTTTGTGCTGAACAACGAGATTACACGCGAAATGATTGACCGTACGATGGCCGACTTCAAAGACAAAGGCTCTGGAGGCGTGTTCTATCATCCACGGCCTGGACTGATAACCGAATACTTAAACGACGAATGGTTTGATTTGTTCCGCTATACGCTCGATAAAGGCAAACAACTCGACATGAATACCTGGATTTACGACGAGAACTCATATCCCAGCGGTTTTGCCGGCGGACATGTTCCGGCACAAATGCCCGAAAGTTACAATCAGGGACAGGGATTACGATTGACAAAATTTGAGGTTTTGCCTGATACGGCTTCCCGGTTTTTCCTTTGTTTAAAAGAAGTAAATGGACAGTTTACCGATATTACCGCTAATCTGCAAAGCGAAAACGGCAAGACCGGCAATTATTACTTGTTTTATAAAGTGTTTAACCGTGCAACTCCATGGAATGGGGGGTTTCCTTATGTCGACTTGCTTTATCCTGGCGTCACAGAAAAGTTCATCGATGTTACGATGACCGGTTA
>Ga0082212_10011114_pt2 | contig 10041 bp, 6 predicted proteins | sample TergutNt197P3_FD_71548 | JGI IMG/M metagenome (GOLD analysis project Ga0082212, IMG submission 71548) | Neocapritermes taracua P3 segment gut microbial communities from Petit-Saut dam, French Guiana - Nt197 P3 | ecosystem: Host-associated > Arthropoda: Insects > Digestive system > Gut ... | reverse complement strand
TAAACAGCATTTCTTCCGTAAAACTTGTTGAAAATGCTTCTGATTTTTTCCTAATTTCTCAAAAAGTTTGCAAAGTATTACGTGCCGATTTCAGAGAACGCACCCGTTTTTTACGCGGGATCATTCAATTGGTAGGTTTCAAAAAAACGACCATCGAATATGTTGCCCCAAAACGCGTTGCCGGCAAAAGTAAATATTCTTTTTGGAAACTCTTAAAACTTTCCCTCACGGCAATTTCCTCTTTTTCCAAAATTCCGCTGCAATTAGGAATTTTTACGGGATTGATTTTCAGCGCCATCAGTTTGATTTTAATCATATTTTCTTTCATCATGTGGATACTCGAAAAAGCGATCCCCGGCTATACCACCTTAATCATCTTTATGAGTGCTTTTGCGGGCATTCAACTTTTTGTAACAGGATTAATCGGACAATATATTAGTTATGTTTTTGATGAAGTGAAAGGACGCCCTTCCTACATTGTAGATGAAGTTTATGCGTTTGAAAACGCGGTAGATGACAACATTAATATTAAATAATTATGAAAAAAAACCAATACAATAATCTTATCAACTCCAACAGCGACACAACATTATTTTTGTGGTTTTTGTTTGCGCTGACTATATTTTTAACCTTATTACCATTTCTCAAAATCGGCGTAACCAACTGTGATGATTTGGAATTTTATTTGAACGGCAGTCGTACATCTCGCGAAATATATGCTCAATCCGCCGGACGTTTTTACTTTTTAATTACAAAACCAGTCTATCACATTGCCTATCTTATTGATAATTTTTACTATACAAAAGCAATTCAGTATGGCTGTGTATTATTATCCTTTACTTTGTTTGGCGTTGTAATCAAAAAAATATTCAAACAAACTGCCTTTACCTTATTAGTATTTTTACTTTTATTCGTTTTTTTGACCGTTACACCGAATTATTTTATACCGATTATAGCGCTACCCGTTTATTTCACTGTGAGTTTTTCTATTTTTTTAATATCTCTTTTATTTTTGATAAAGTATTATGAAACAAATAAATACAAACATTTAATTTTTTCCGTTCTTTTCGCTGCTGTTGCCTTGCTGTTCTACGAAAACTATTTGATATTTATTCTGTTTGTCATGATATTTATCTTTTCAAGAAATATTTCCGAACAGGGCGCTAAATTTCTGAAAAACAAAACAATCTATAAAGAATTAATCCCATTTATAGTAATATGTCTTGTATACGTTGCTATTTATTACCTGTATCGTTGGTATGTACAAACAGAAAAAGGGTTTTATTGTGGTACTACTATTGCAAAAGATTTCAGTTTCAATAATTTTCTTAAATTTATATGGAATCCCAATAACACGGCGCTACCTACTTATGTTTATTTTATGCAACAATCGTGTATTCAACAAAATTCATTATTGGTAGCCGGACATCAAAATAATTTTTGGTATATTTTGGTAAATTCACAACCCGGTTCCATTGTAAATACGCTTATACAATGTTTTTTATTCTGCATTTTGTTTAGTAAGGTAAAACTCGACATTTCGTGGAAAAAAATAGGGATAACGGTTTTGTTCCTATTTGTTTTTATATTTGCTGTTAATTTTTTATTAGCCATAACAGAGAAACACAATGCGCTATATTATAAGATGAATGGTTATGTAACAACCTATTACTCTTATTTTTGCATTACGTTATTTATAGCGTTTTTGGCATATTCCTGCTTAAAGTTGGGTTACCGGAACAAATATATAAAAACATCTGTTATTACAGTTTTTACTGCTTTGATTTTTTATGTTTCCATCATCATCGGTTACAGCAACGACCATTTGAGCAGAGATTGGCAACTCAGTCATGGCAAACATATTATGATGGAGCAAGTGTTGAAAGAGGGTATTTTTGATGAAATGACTAATAACGATCTTATTTATGTTGGTGGTTATGAACAAACTGCTTCCAAATTAGGACGAAACATCTATGCGTTACAGCCAAATTTCTGGGTTTCTTACATTCACACAAGAGGGAACAAAAACCTGAATGTTTATCACCGTTTTGAAATGCTAAAAGACAAAATACAAGCCAATTCGGAACGAAATGTTTACATCCTCACAAAATACGAAACTCAAAAAAGTAGAGATATTCTGTTGGTTATGTCGAAAGTAAATATCTATTCTATAGATTTTGAGAACGAAGAAACCGCATTTTCCGCCGCCACAGCCAACGAAGCAGTCGTATATTATTATTCGGAAAATAAAAATTTCATTTTTCAATTTATCATTCCGCAATCTTTGCCCGAATCAACGGTAAAGATTGATAATAACAAAATACAAAAAGTCTCATCCGGAGTGAACGCCGTGCGGATTGAAAACACAAAGAAGAAAAAAGTCCTTACTACGTTCACTTTGCAGTCAGACGCCCCATTTTTGGTGAAAGATTTTGCCATTTCCAATATCGGTTTTGTGAATGAAGAAATTTTACAACTGCAATAATGAAATTGATTATGTTTGAAAATTACCCCAAAATACGCCCTGAACTCCCTGCCGACTTTCAACGGATTTATAATGAGCATTATAAAAATAACCGCGAAGGAGAAACTACCGGAGCATCTTTAGCTCAAAAAATGGAATCGTGGATGCACAAAAAAGTTGCCAAAGATGTAAAAAAAGAGAACAAAAAATCAACTTTGGAAATTGGCGCCGGAACACTTAACCAACTCAAATACGAAAAAACAACACCTTATGACATTATTGAACCATTTACAGAACTTTATTCCAACTCGCCATATCTCGAACATATACGAAACATTTACAAAGACATAGATGAAATTGACCTTTCTACAAAATACGACAGAATTACATCTATTGCCACCTTTGAACATATTTTAGACCTTCCCAAAGTGGTGGCTAAATGCGCTCTACTTTTGAACAAAAACGGCGTTTTGAGAACTGCCATCCCCAACGAAGGAACCATTCTTTGGAAATTAGGCTGGAAATTCACCACAGGATTAGAGTTCAAATCAAAATACGGTTTAAATTACGAGATTTTAATGAAACACGAACACGTAAACACCGCCCGTGAAATAGAAGAAGTTGTGAGCCGGTTTTTCAAAAAATGTAAATGTTCCTGCTTTGGTCTGGGGAAAAAAATCGCTTTTTACCGATTTTATGAGTGCTTTGAACCCGATGTTGAATTAGCAAAAACCTATCTTACACAAAATTCATAATTTTCAACTATTTATGAAAGAAAAAAACAGAGTCTTTTTATCCAAAACCATCACTTTCTGCAAATCTTACATAGAACTGTCTATTTGGTTGCTTGTTTTTGCTGTTGGGATACGTTTTTTTGAGACAATTCTTTTAAGTCGGATAAACCATGTTTTTGTTTCTAACGTTGATTGGAATTTAACGGGATTGTGTTACGACATCGCTTTATATTTGCGGATAAGTGTTTGGATATTAATTGTTTTCGTGGCAGCGTGTTTTTTAAGTGAAAAGAAATCGAGAGTTGTTCTGCGGATTTTTCAAACGCTGATGCTGTTGCTGTCGTTGATAAGTATTGTGTTTTTTGCTACGTCCGGTTTTCTTTTAGATAAAGTTGTTTTCACCTATTCGTTGCAAGAGATTATTGGAATTATCAAATCGAGCAGCAAAAGTCCGTTTTGGGTTTATGCGGTGGTGGTGGTTTTACCGGCGTTATATTTTTATCTGTCGCGGATACGAATTAAAATTAACAATATATTGCTCATAACCTTTGCTGTTTGCACTATATTATCTTTTTTTCTCTTTAACAACCTTTCTTTGAGTACCAACCAATATCACATAAAAACCAACAAAGAACACTTTTTTTTCAAAAGTGTATTAAAACGACAAACATTTGTTTTCAAAGAAAACGATGAAGATATTGTAAAAACAGTGGAAGAATTTCGCAGTTATTTTCCTGAATATCAATTTGAAGGCGCAGAATATCCGTTTCTTTACAAGGCTACTTACAACGATGTTTTATCACCGTTTTTCAATCTAAAATCCGAACCGCCCAATTTGGTTTTTATCGTCGTAGAGGGTTTGGGTTACGATTTTGTTGAAAACGATTATCAACTAATGCCTTTTTTGGATTCTTTATCGAAAAAAAGTCTTACGTGGGAACATTGTTTGAGTGTTTCGTCCAGAACATTTGGCGTGTTTCCTGCCCTGTTTGGCTCTGCGCCGTTGGGCGAAAAAGGATTTATGGACCAATGTCCTAACAACCCCGAACATCACTCTTTGCTGCGTATTTTGCACCAAAACAACTACACCAATCACCTCTTCTACGGCGGTTGGATGGGTTTTGATAACATGGGAGATTTTTCCAAGGCAAATAATACAACTTATTTGAAAAAAGAAGATTGGGATGAAGATATCACCGCTCAAAAAATCGAAACATATTGGGGTTATGAAGACCATTTAACCTATTTGCAGGCACAACGAAAATTGGAAAAGGTAAAATCATCTCCGCGAACAGAGATATATTTGACTTTGTCCACGCATGATCCGTGGGAATGTCCGGAAAGCGCTTATTTTCAAGATGTTGTTACAAATAAAGTAAATCAAACGACTACCTTATCCGAAAAACAAAAAAAAGATATTATTAATCGCATTGGCATCTATGGCTGTTTTGCCTATTCCGATTGGTCGATACAGCAATTAATAAAAGATTACGAAAAAAGAGACGATTTCGATAATACCATTTTTATCATCACCGGCGACCATAGCGCGTTTACTAAACAATTCGGCGGATATTACAACTATCATGTTCCGTTGATTATCTATTCCGAGATGTTAAAATCGGGCAGAAAAATGAAAGGCGTGGTTTCGCATCGCGATATCACTCCAACGTTTCTTTCACTGTTGCAAAATAACTTTGACATAAAAACACCTCCGGAAGTAACATGGCTGAATACGGCGTTAGATACCTCTTTAACATTCCGCGCCAACACTTTTTCCCCGCTGCAACCGATGGATCACTCCGTAGGCGGCATCGTATATAAAAACTATTTGCTCTGTGAAGATATTTTGGAAGAACTTACCGCCGACGGTTCCCGTAAAATAGACAACTCCGATATTTTACAACAAATGAACAGACTGCTATCCTTATATCGCTATCTCGATTTATATGTGTTGAATAACAATGCTTTAATAAAAAATCTGTATGCACATAGAAAGATAACCAATGTGATTTTTAACGTTGAAGACACCATTGCACAAAAAAGCCATTTTGCGAAAAACTCTAAATTGAAAGTAACAGAAGGACCGGAAAACCATAAAACCACGCTTTATTTCGATGGCTCTAACATTTATCCGATAGAATTTCTTCGCCTGAATGTTCCTGATGATAATGTAGAATTGATTAGAGTTGAAATAGAATTTAAGATTTATATCAAAAACGAAGATAATACAAATTTGATGGTTGCTGTTAACGAATGGGGCGTATCATCTAAAATAGATTACTTAGGCGCCAGTAAACAAAATAAATGGTACACCTACAAAAACAGTTTAACTTATAAAAAAGAAGTCTGGGAAGCAGCAGAAAAAGATATTTTAAAAATCTTTCTATGGAATAGCAATAAATTGGAAGGCTATATCGACGATATTAAAGTAAAAGTAATAGCAGATTAAAATAAAGATGATGACATATTTTTATAGAAAAACCGGATTTTTACTTGTTATAATACTCTTATTAACAGCATCTTCCTGTAAAAAAAGAGAACGAGTAATTAACCCTACACCCGAACATTGGGAACATTTTATCGCCCATGCCGGCGGAGCGATTGATGGGGTAAATTATACCAATTGCCTTGAAGCGATGGATTTATCATACAGCAAAGGTTGTAAATTATTCGAACTGGATTTAAGATTAACCACCGACGGAAAAATTGTTGCCAAACACGACCCATTTGAAATGACCGAAAAAGAGTTTATGTCTCAACTTATCGAAGGAAAATATACCCCCATGAATATGGAAGTCATAAACGTTTGGTTTCAAAACCATCCGGACGCCATTTTAGTAACCGATAAAATAAATGACCCCCAAAAAATTTATGATGATTTTTTATTTCATGACAGAGTAATCATGGAACTGTTTTCGTGGAAAGCCGTTGATAAAGCCATTAAATTGAAAATAAAACCGATGGTTTCCGAAAATTTAATCTTTGAAACACCCGATATAGAACAAATATTAGAGGATAAACAAATAGAATACATCGGAATGAGCCGTTACACTATTGCAAGCAATGAGGTTTTTCTCCAACGATTAAAAGAAAAAGGAATTAAAAATTACATTTGGCATTTGGATAAACCCATCGACGGACAACCGGCAGAACAATATGTTTGGGAACATGAAATGAATTTTTGCTACGGGATGTATGCCAACGATTTTGACTTGCTGGATTCGCTGCGTTGCAGGTAATATCATGGTTCCCGTTATGAATAACCTTAAAAACATTAACAACTATCCGAAATTTTGAATGAAAATTTATTTCATTGGACTCATTATCTCAAATAATTACTAATTTTGCAACCTGAAAAATTCACATTTGCTACTTAAATTGTAATATTATGAAACATTATTTTTCCTTATTTTTGTTTGTTTGCCTGTTTGTCGGCTGTAAAGAAGTTGAACATTATGATTATGATTTCGACCCGATGGCAAATTTTTCCGGCGGCGATACAGTGGTTTTGGATATGGATTTGACCGATGTTGTTGTGAACGGAATTGTTATTCCTTCAACAAATCAAACCGAATCAGGTTTTTTTGAATACGCTTTTAAGTCTCCGCAAAAAAGCGATAAAAAGTATTACTATAAAATCTATTACCAAAACGAAAGTTACAAATTTGATGCAAACGATTCATTGAATTATGAAAATTTTTATGGCAGTTGGGAAGATACTTCTATCGGTTTTTTACCCATAGAAGGCAAAGAAATTTTTGGAAAAATCAGAATAGTCGGCAATCCGCGCAATGAAGAAAAATATTTTGGAGCCGATATTTCGGAAAACAATTTTTCCTTTGAAGCGATTAACGAATACATTAACGTCATCAAAAACAGTGCAGATTGGTATGCCTCCATTGTTGAAAAAGCAAAAACAAACGATGTTACAATAGAAGAACAACTTTATCACGACGCCTTATGGTTAATCAACGATGCACGAAGTAAAGGAGATCTCAATAACAGATGGAAAAGAAACCCGCGAACAGGCATTTATTCGTTTATGTTGGTGATTTGCGATGAAAAAACTTTAGATAAAATTCCCGATTACATACAAAATATCGAATTAAAAAATGATAAAGGACAATTTGTAAACCCGATATATTGGTTTCAAAACAATAAAAAAACCGTTAACGCTATCCTTGTCAATAGTTCGCGGGTATTAAAAACCAGAGCGGTCATAACACCCAATCAAGGTATATTTGTAGATAGAGTTAATGTCCCCTCTATGAATTATACCATAGATACTGAGGATTGTCGCTGTGGAGAAGACGAAAACCTGTACCGGTCGTCACTGTTTCAACAATTTTTTAGCGCTATCAGCAAACAATACACACTGAGAAATATACCTGTCATACAAGACGTAATCGGAGAAGGAAAATTATACACCAAAGATGATTATTTGAAACAAAAAAACGCTATTGATTCAACGAAACTGCTCTACAACTATCCCGTTATCAGCGACGCCCCTTGCTCTACTGTAAAAGTAAGTGAAACAGGCGATTATATATCCGTCATAAACCCCGGCAACAACGATATTAATCATTTAAGAAAAGAATCAACGGGTATCAAAACACGTGTCGGATTTACTTACGGCAAGTATCGCGGTAAAATAAAATTTCCGGAAATGTTGAACCACGACAATATGTGGAATGGACTTACTTATGCTTTTTGGCTTATTTATCAAGATAGCCATCCATGGAACGAAAGAAGAGGCTGTTATACAGGCGGATATATAGATAAAGGAGATGACTCTGAAAATCCGGAAAGAATGCCTTATAATACCTATTCCGAAATAGATATTGAAATAGTGAAATCTTCCAAATATTGGCCCCTATCATCTTACAAAGGCAAAAAATTTACCGAAGATGCAACCTTAACCGATGAAGTAACATTTTGTTGTACCAATTGGGATTTGGCTTGTCCGGCGCCCAAATCGTTTGCAACAGGATTTGCCTCAATTCCATATCAATCAACCTCTTATGACGCATTTCGTTGGTACGATACTTATAAAGCATTAACCATCAAAACACCAATGCAAAACAACGTTTTCAAGGAAGAATATTATTACTATGAGATTGAATGGAAACCAACAGAAATTATTTGGCGATTAGGACCATCGCCCGACAAAATGAAAGTTGTTGGCTATATGAACGACAAATATACTTCCATTCCAAACAATCAGATGTTAGCAATTATTACTCAGGAGTATCATTATTCCGAATGGTGGCCTCCCATAGTTTACGAACAAGGACTTATTCCCTATAATAAAACTGATATCGAAGGCAAAGTATTTGAAATAGTAATAGAATAACTATTCCGATTTTTCATTATCTTCTTGCTGAATCATCCAAATAGCATCTTCCCGCATCACTTCTTCAAGAGGTTTGTTTTTGGTTTTAGATTTCTTTTTCAGCGTTTCCATCCACTCTTCCGATGTGCGCATACTGTTCATTATTCCTAAAATCCGTTTCTCTGTTTTTTCTTCTTCGGATAAGATGACAACTTTGCGTGTACCGTCGCTGTTATAAAATTTATCATAAATAATGGCATTGTCTTTGCTTCTGTTAGTCGGCACATTCGGAGAGTTCAGTTGTGGAAAATATTTATACGGGTCTTGATATATTATGTATTGTGCATCAGCACGCAAAGCCTCTTCAAACGATATTTCATTTTTTATAGATTTCTGTTCTATCTGTGCTTTCCACTCTTGATTAGATTTAATTTCGTTGCAAACATTTTCAACAACCTCATCTATCTTTTCTTTTTCAAAACACAGCGAGAGTATTCCATTCAGCGCCAAATATGAATTTACATTGTATGCTTGGTGGGCGTTATAAAGAAATAAAATATAATCGGACGAGATAAATTCTTCCGCAACATTCACCTGATCCACATGATTGTGGTTTTTATCGAAATAGATACTTTTTGCATAGTACCAATATGGATTTTCGACGAAAATTTTATTTAACGGAACATTGTCAACAATATTCCAAAAATGGGAATCGCCGATGGTGATCATTTTCGGATAAGTGGAGGTAGAATCTTCAACAACTTCAATATCAACATAATAATTGGGCAAACTTTTCAAAGGTCGGTAGAGGTTTAACAGCCATTCGAGATCATCATCAGGATTTCTTGTTTTAGCCGGATATGGTTCTCCAAATTTTAATTTCGGCATATTGACGTCCGACAATGTTGAAAATCTTTTGAATATCGAATCGGCGGCATACGCAGAAGCAATATTACTCCAATGCGCTCCGGCTTGCGAAAAAGGATTAAAAACGGCGTTATCTTTAATGTCGTAAAACATCTTGGTGAAATTGATATAATTAACGCCCGACTCATCAAATTTTTCGCAAAAATAATCTATGGGATTAAAATCGTAGAATTTACATGTGTCGTAAGGCATATATTCTTTATATATATCTATTTTACTCGGAATAAAACAGACCAATAACTGCGTATTATACTCTTTCAAAATATCGCTTAACAGGTAAAAATAAAGCGCCTGTTGGTCAAACCTTTCCGAAAGTTCCGGTGAATATTTTGGCACTAACAAATGCCATCTGGGATACAACCAATCACTTTTGCCGATAAGTACTTCTTTGGTATGATGACTGTTGTAAAAATCCCACGTATATTGATTATATACCCGTATCAAAGGCTCTCTAAAACCAAAAGTGAGTTCCAAATTCTTTTCTACGCTCCTTTGAAAACTGAAATCATAATAATTTTTGAAATTCGGTTTTTTGATTTCAGGTACTTCAATGGCTCCGCCTAATGGTTTCATTTTGAAGATTT
>Ga0082212_10013924_pt1 | contig 10043 bp, 6 predicted proteins | sample TergutNt197P3_FD_71548 | JGI IMG/M metagenome (GOLD analysis project Ga0082212, IMG submission 71548) | Neocapritermes taracua P3 segment gut microbial communities from Petit-Saut dam, French Guiana - Nt197 P3 | ecosystem: Host-associated > Arthropoda: Insects > Digestive system > Gut ... | reverse complement strand
TGACGCAGGCGGGGCTTCCACTACCGTTCCTGCGGGGTAATAACGTGCAAATTTGTACAAAATTGTCTGCGGAGTTACTGCCCCGCTTGCGCCAAACCGCTCGTTAGCGGTAGTTTATTCTTCTATTTTTTTCATCAAGCCTGTACTAACCCACAATTCACTATTCGTCATCTTGTTGTAACGCTCAATTCTTTTCTTCTTTCTAATATCCATAAATTCTACTACTCTCACTTTTGCCTCTAAATACTCGCTTTCAATTTCAGGTCCTTTTCGAGAAGTACCCAACCGACTGCCTTTTGAAACTTTAACTCGCCAATCTACAACTTCCCCAATTATTTGAGTTCGTAAAGCAAAGTCTGAATGGTCAACCCATACTTTTACTTGCGTACCGATAGGAAACTCCAATTTCAATTTTTCGTTTCTCTCGCGAATTGAACTCTCATATTTAATTTTTTCTTGTCGAGCAAACGCAGTATCATTTTCCAAACGATATTGATACTCTCGCGTCTCTTTCCAATAGTTTTGATAGAATTTTATTTGCTCATCTAATTCCCAATCTTGATTATGAAGTTGTCTGTAATAACATTTGAGTATTATTCCCGACATATCATCTGGGTGAAAAATTCCCTTGTAATTAAAATCTTTTGCTAATTCGCCACCTCGCCAAAGTCCCCAATTATTTCTAATCCACATTCCTAATCCAAAATGAGAGCCTCCAAGAAATTCTTCTTCGGTCATTGAAAGAATTTTCTTTTGCGTTGTGTCGGGCAAAATTTTCGTTAATTGAATAACTGCCTCTTCAAGATTGATTGGCTTGTATTTCATTTCTTTTTTTGAAACTTCTTGTCCGCTCAACGTTAAAAATGGAAAAAACAAGATTGTCAAAGTCAAATAATATTTCATATACTCTTTCATTTACTGTTTCTTTTTTTCAAAATACCGCTGCACTGTCCGCAAATTACCGCTAACGTCCTGGGGCTTGGCGCAGGCGGGGCTTACAGACACTTGCCACGATCCACATAACTTATTAGTACACAGATGTTTTCCAACGAGGTTATGCCCCGCTTGCGCCAAACACCCCGTTGTATGCTGTAGCATGCCAATCACATTCTCTTTCCTATTCAGGTTTGTGTTCACAAATCCTTGTTTCTCAGACAAAATCCATTTTTTGTCTGTAAGGTGAATAGTAGAAAAAAACGTAATAACGGCGTTAGCCGTTTTTATCAAAATAATACCTTGCGCCGCAGGCTCAGCCGGTTCGACTGTAAGGAGAGGCTTATAATCATATAAATACCTTATGTTACTGTGTGTTGCGGGATTACTTTGCTGAGCGTGCGTGGGCAAAGGCAAGAGAATGACGGCAAATATTGGGTAGGGCATTTTATATTTTTTTTGGTATAAAATGCTTGTGTGGGGATTTGCCGTTATTGTCTTGCGTGCGGTTTTTAATGTGGTGCGAGTATGCGAGCCCGACATTAAAAACGAGGAAAGCGACGTTTGAATATCGGACATATCGGACACGTATCGGACATTTATCGGACATCTAAGGGTAAACATAGCGTGAAAGTTTATTATCTCCCTCATTTTTAAGCAATTTCTTTTCTACTAATTCGGACAAATCTCGACGTGCCGTTCTATCGGAAATATTGTATTTCTCTGCATATTCCGAACTCGTTATTTCGCCTTTGGATTTGAAATAAACCAAGGCATCTATCTGGCGTTCATTCAAGCCCAATTTGCTTAAATCTTCTTTACTGTAAATATCTTTGCGGAAGATTGTCCAAAAATCGTTGCCTTTGCACGAAAATTGAGGTACAGGAATTTTGGCTTCAAGGCATAAATTTTTCATATTGTCCATTCCTTTTCCCCATGCTTCAACATAACCACTTCGGAAAAATGCGGTTGCAATATCAGGGTTACGCGGTTGTGAGGAATGCTTGCTAAGCAAATCTTCAACCGTCCAATTTTCGGGCAATCGTCCATAGTTCCAAATCATAATTTTATCGGCATAAACGCTGATTTGAATGGGATACGGACCTGTATAATCTTTGTGTGAAACAGCGTTAAGCAAAGCCTCGCGCAAAGCATCTTTCGGATATTCGTGAGTTTCAATCCGCGTAAGTCCTTCGTAAGAAATCAATGCTTTGGTGTATTTTGTTAGCAGAAAATCCATTGTTTTTTCAACCTGCTCAAAGAGGTTCCCGTGTATTTCGTCTTGAAACACCAATTCGCTGTCGGTACGGAAAAAACCGATTTTGATATATGCCCCATGTACAAATTTTTCAGGGTCGGAATGAAAGAGCATTACAGCGGCTCTGTTCAAAAGATTATTTTCAATAAGTTTTAAATTTTCAAGCACTTGCAATGGTGTGTCATCACGGCTACTTTTGTCAATACGACCGTTTTTTATACCTTTTTCTTTGAAAAAAGTAAAAGTTTCCGGCTTCAAATCTTCTACTTGTACGGTTGGAACAGGTACGCTGTCCCACTTTTTGCCGATGCGTTCCAATAAAAACTCATTCAACGCCGCACCTGTTAATTCCTGTTTTACGCTACCACTACGATAAAAATATCTGCCACGTAGCGAAATAGGCACAGAATAAGGTGTAACAACGATTTCTATGTAATGTTTGTCGCCCTCCTGCAAAAGATTGACTTCGGCAGTAATGCCCATCAAGTTTTTAATTTTGTTGGGAAGTTCTTCTATCAGGCTTTTATAATCTTCCACGCCAACAATTGTACCGGCATCGTCTTTGCCGATGTAAATTCGTCCACCTTGCGCATTGGCAAAACCGCAGATCCATTTCAAGTAGTCCTCATGCCATGAGGACTTGTATTCTATGTTTTGTTGTTCGGGCATAATATCTTTGTTTTAACTGTATAATTCCTTTTATTCATCAATATAATCTAACGTTAAAGTATTGAGTTTGTTTTTTGTTTCTCGCCAGTAAGGTAGATGTTTATCCATATAAGCGATAAAACTCTTGCCGTGATTGCGATGTGTGATGTGTCCGAGTTCGTGAACGATAATAAATTCTAAACACTCTAATGGCTTGTGAGCAAGTTGTAGATTTACTGAAATCGTTCCTGTTCTATGACTGTATGTTCCCCAACGGGTTTTCATATATTTGACAATCCATCGCTTACATTGCAGTCCTGTTTTTTGTTCCCAAACAGGAAGCAACCGTTTTATTTCGTTTTTCAAGTATTGCCGCAACACTTCATTTACATAATTTTCGCGTTGCTCTGACGTGCTTTCTTTGCGGACAGTTAAAATTGCTTTTTCGCCGTCAAGATGAAAATTATTGGCTCTACTGCTATATTCTAACTGCAAATAATATTGTTTGCCAAAAATGTAAATGGTTTCGCCTGATACGAATTCTCGCTCGCTGTGGCGTAGTTGTTCGGCAAATTTATTCTGTTGTGCGCGTATCCAACTGATTTTTGAAGCAGCAAAAAGCCGAATATTTTCATCACTGATAGACAAAGGCGCAGAAATTCGCACTGAACCATTGGGTGGCAACACCGAAAGATGCAAATTCTTAATATTTCTTTTAATTATTTCTATTTCAATGTCATGTATTTTCATCGTTATTAAAATTCTTTTTGCACATTTACCAATTCGTATGCTTTTTCAACCTCACATTCATTATGCAAAACCGTGTATAGTGCTTTCTTTATTCTGTTGATTTTGACAACATTTCCTCTAAAATCATCTTGCATATTATTTACAACGGCATTGTAAAGTTCATTGGCTAATTCAGCTTTTTCGCCGAATTGCGTGTAAAATGCTCGCTTTGCTGCGCTGTGGCGAACCGATAAAGGAAATTCTTCGTTTTCTTCGGGGTTTTCGGATTTTTTGAGCAGGTCTAAATATTTGTCAAGTAAATCTTTGTAAGCAATGAGTCCGTTTTTTCGGTCGTTAATCAGGCGTTGCAGAATCGCAGACATTTTTTCGTAATACAGCGGATTTACAATTTGCCGTTCCACAATTTTTTTGCGGATATTGTTTTCAATTGCTTCTGCTGCGGCTTCCTGCAAAGAGGTATCGTCGTCGTTTTTTAGTTTTTCTTCTTGTTGTAAAATAAAATCGAGTACGGTGAAATCGTCAAACTTTCCGATTGACTGACTCTCTTCGGCAATGATATAATTATCAATCAAAAAGCGCATTCCGGGTTGATATGCTTTAAAATCAATAAAATCACCGCTTGCTCTGCCAATATCATCTCTTAAATCAACAAAGAATTTTACTTTCTGTTCGATTTTACCTTGTTGCTCCTGGGTATATCCTGCCTCAGTCATATCGGGTTTGAGTTCGGCGTATGCTCTTGTAAGTCGAGCAGAAAGTTTATACAATTTCTCACGCATACGGGCAAAAATCTCATCTTTGCCGACATCAACGCCGCTTTCGCCGCAAAAATATTGCCTGTATTCAAGTTGACCTTTGGGTTGTTTTACGCCTTCGCAAAGCGCTTCAATTTCATCGAGTGTTTTATCAAAATATGCCTTTGCTTCTTCAATCCTGTCTTTGATAAGCCCTTCAATATCTTCTTCGTCATAAGCATCAAAATTGCTTGCGCCGGCGTATTGATTTACGGCATTTGTTAGACTTTCAAACAATTGCTTATAATCTACAATGTAGCCAAAATCCTTACTTTCGTCATCAAGACGATTTACACGGCAAATTGCCTGAAACAAACTATGGTTTTGCATTGATTTGTCAATGTATAGATACGTGCAGGGCGGTGCATCAAAACCGGTTAAAAGTTTATCCACAACAATAAGCAACTTCATATTGGCGGGTTCTTCTACAAATTTACGTTTTGCATCCTTTTCAAATTCTTCCTTGTCTTGACCATTCAACATTTTTTGGTATGCTTCGTATTTTTCCCAAGTGTCGTTATTTTCGTCAATACTCGTTGTTTCGGTGCGCAATGCTTGAGGCGAAGCATCGAAAGAGGTAATTATCGCACATTTATTAAAACCTTTTGAGGTAAAAATCTCATAATATTTACAGGCGGAATATATACTGTCGGCAACCAACAATGCATTACCGTTGCCGTTTTCGAGTCGTGATTTGGTGTTAAAATCAAAAATGATATCGCAGGCAATTTTTTCCAAGCGGGTTCTGCTGCTGTAAAGCGTTTGCAGATTGCCCCACAACTGTTTCAGTTTTGCTTTTGCTCTCGGCATCAATCCGCGTGTTTTTGCCTCAAACCATTCATCAATTTTTTCTTGATTGGTAACCTCCTGCGGAACATCTCTCGCCTCGTAACGTAAATCCAACACTACATTATCCGTTACGGCTTCGCTATATTTATAGGTATGAATATAGTCGCCAAAAATCTCTTTGCTTTTTTTCTTATCTTCCCGCAAGAGCGGTGTTCCGGTGAAACCTATAAAGACGCTGTTGGGCAAAATCTCTTTCATTGCCTTGTGCAGTTTACCAGATTGAGTTCGATGACATTCATCAACAAAGACAAAAATATCGCCTTTGGCAGTAAAATTCTTGGGCAACGCTTTTTTAAGTTCTTCTAAATAAACATCGTAATTATCTGTTTTTACGCCGCTTGTATTTCTGTGCCCAAACTTATGAACCAACGAGCAAACAAGTCGTTCGTCGTGTGCGCCAAGTTTTTCAATTAAATCTTTGCATGAGGTGGTACGGTAGATTTTTTCATCCACGCCGCCGTAAGTTTTTTCTATTTGCTCGTCTAATTCGTCGCGGTCGGTGATAATGAGGACGCGGGCGTTGGAATAGTGCGATAAAATCCACTTGGAGAGCCATACCATAGTGAGCGATTTTCCGCTGCCTTGCGTATGCCAGATAATGCCGCCTTCGCGCTTTGCGATTTTTTGCTGCGCCTCCAAGATGCCGAAATATTGATTATGACGGCAGAGTTTCTTTATTCCTTTGTCGAAAATGATAAAATTGTGGACAATGTCCAAAAAGCGCGTTTTTTCGTAAATACTGTATGTTTGACATTCTAATTTATTGTCTTTTAATAGTATGCAAACATCGTTGATTTCCTTTGCTTTGGTATCGGAAGTTTTGTCAAAATTTTTCCATTCCAAATAATATTTTTCGGGAGTATTAATCACACCGTAGCGAAACCCCTCGCTGTCGTTGCCTGCCGCCACGATTTGCACGGTGGTAAAGAAGGGATAAATAAACCCTTCGCGCTGATTGGTAAGATTTTGACGAATGCCGTTGCTAACCGAAATCGTACTTTTTTTGAGTTCGATAACCGACAGGGCAATGCCGTTTAGATAAACCACCAAATCGGGACGTTTTTCGCAATGGTGCAAAACGGTAACTTCTTCGGCTATGCCAAAATGATTTTCTTCTGGGGCTTCCCAATCAATTGGAAAAACGGTTTTAGGAACTCCGTTTTCATCTTTTACCTTGATCCCGTATTTTAGAAGAGAATACACTTCTTTGTTGGTATTATAAAGTTTATCGGCGCTTGGACAAGCATCAGCAATTTTACATAATTCCTCAATGGCTTTGTTGGCAAGGTGGTCGCTGTATTCCATTTTTTCGGTAAGGAAATTTTTCAGCAGTTCAGGTATAATGTTGGTATTTGCCCTGTGCTGAAAATTGCCGAGATAATTATAACCAAGTTTTTGTTTAAAAAACTCAATCACTCTGTTTTGCAGTGTTCTTTCGCTTTCACCGATTTGTACCATAATCACCTTTTATTATATTATTGGAACAAATTCATTTTCACGCATCCAATCCAATGCTTTCTGCCAGCGTTCTTCCGGAATACGTTTTTTCGATTCGTTCCAATTATTTACTACTTCATTAATTATATCATTGTCTGTATAGTGCTTCTTGGTGTCTGCTAAATCTTTCCACGCGCTGTATAAAGTTGCAACTATTTCGCAACGTTCAGTATCCCAACTGCGCAACGTATTAATAATTTTCTCAAAAACAGGTAGTACATTGGAATAGTATTTATTGAAATAATCTTTGTGTCCTCCCCGTTTTGACAACGGAATATAGCGATATCCCTTATCTTTGCGCACAACCTCAAACCAATTTTGTTTTTTCAGTTGGCTGTCAATGGAGCGTATTGCACGATTGTCATAAGGACCTGCTGCATCACGGTGATAATTTGAACCAATATCTATTCCACACATATTTTCTGTTAGAAAGAGTGATTTTTCCATTTTAACGTGACCAAATGTAGGTTCACCACAAAGTCTATCGGCAATCTCCGCAGCCCATACACTTCTTTTAAAATACACATTGGCTTGCTTTTGTGGCTTCGCAAGCGACTGTGCTTTTATTGCAGAGTTCACTAATCGTATTTTACCCGTCAGCAATTCCTGCATCGCCCCTTGTTTTACCAATTTTGCCTTGCTCAATTTCGCTTGCAACGCTTCTATCTCGGCGTCCATATCGGAAAGGATTGTGGCTATGTGATTTTGTTCTTTGAAGGAAGGAATTTTAACCAATATGTTACGATATTCTGAAATCCAATATCTTTGATGGTCTGATAACGGAAAATCTATCATTTGCATCACTTCAAAAATAAAGCGCAAATTACATTTTTTATCTTTGAGTTTCAATATTTTCATTGCGGAAGATTTAACCTTAAATGAAAAATCAACAAATTGAGTTGCTGTTGTAAAATCATCAAAAATAATTACAGGAAATTCAGAAAAAATATTATCTGTTTCATTGGTATATCCTAAAATAAAAGTTTTACCTGCCGTCAAAACAGGAATACCATTTGTAACATACTCAGTATTTTTGACAATATAATTCGTCGGCTGTTCATAATCTAAAATCTCTCCCAGTTTTTTTTCTTCCCAATTTTTGTCCGCTGATTTTCGCAAATTTTCGCTGTTTTTTTTTTCTGCGTCAATCTGTGTAATCTGTGGAGATAACAGTTTTTGCATTGCCCCCTGTTTTAAGGCTTTTTTCTTGGCAATGAGTCGTTCTATAGTTGCAATATATTCGTCCATATCGGAAAGAACGGCGGCGATGGCGGTTTGCTCGGGAAGAGGAGGGAGGGGGATTTGCATTTTTGCAATCATTTCTTTTCTAACAGAATCTACAGAAGATTTTGCCGTCATTTGCATGATCCTATCATAAAAGTTGTTGCTAAAATAGTAATAAAAATATTTTCCATCTATGCTATCACCAAAACCATTCATTATGTACACTCTTTGATGTACTTCAAATTTTCCGTTAATATAATGGAATATTTTACCAGTACCAACCCCATCACCTGCCGTAAGTACCGCTTCACAATCAAAAGAATAAGTATCAATATTTTCAATAATTTGAGACCTAACATAAAAAGGATAGTGTCCACCGTCAATTTTATCTTGTGTGTTTTTAGAACCAGTATTAATATTGACGTAATTGCCTATTTCTACCACTTCCCAATCCTCAGGGATACTGCCGATTTCCATTTGCTTATATCCTTTTTTTTCTACCATACAAACCCCATTGTTTTTAAATGATTTTTCACTTTTGTTTCATAGGAGGTAACAGCGGCTTCAAGTTCGGGTAGCGTTTGTTCGTAGCGTTCGACAATTTCCACAATACGTTCTGTAATGCGTTGGCTTACGGTTTTGTAGAGGGCATAAATGCCTTCGTAAATAGCAGTGTGCCACTTTCGGTTAATGAGTAAATCCTGAATTTGCGGTAGCGTTAGTTCGGCATATTTTGCTTTTGTTTTTTCATCTAATTGCTGCACAAGGGTTTTTACGATTTTTGTTTTTTCGGAAAATTCCTTCTTTAAGGAGGTTGCGGCTTTCGCCGCAATGACGTTCGTTTCATCGGGGGCATCTTCTTCGCTTTCCTGTTCCGTTAATTCTTCCAAACGATTTTGTACCTCATCAATAAACCTTTGTGCCTCCTCAACGGCAAGTTTTTCTTCGGCAAAATAGGTGGAAATAATCAGTTCTTTGGAGAGAATTTTTCCGTTCCATCCGGTTTCTTTTTTATTTTCCAAGCTATCTTTTTTGCTATTTTTTCGGTATAAAACTTCAAGTTCGCTACCCACCTCATAACCTTCATTTTTTACAAGGTAAACATCGTCTGCCATTACTGTTTGCCAATAAGCGAGTAAAACTTGATAAACATCGTGCTTATCAATGAGTTTCACATCCTCAAATTCAGCAACTATTTTTTCAGCAATTTCTACAATTAATGCTTTAGGGTCGGTTTCGTTGTTGAGATTAAAAAAATGTTTATCTGCTGTTTTTTGCCATTTTTCATAAGCCTGCTCTACCTTTTTACCGTAATTTTCAAAAGTATGGTCGTTGTAAATAGTGTCGCGAACAATCTCTTTTTTTATATTCAGCTTGTAATATCCTTTTCTAAGCGGGGAGAACAGTTTTTCCTTCAATCCAGCAAACTCACTCCAATAACGAGAAAGGTCATCAACATTGAAAGTTGGTATTCCGCCTTTCAAATGAGCGGTAATATCCTGTAAATCTTCCTTTGTGCCGCCGTCAATGTATCGTGGAATGTTGAGATTGTAATCATTTTTGTTTTTAATTTCGTCCATCGTTACCATTCGGGAGTAATCGGCTTCCTCAATCGCGCAATTGAAAGTGGCAACAATTTTGTAAATATCGCGTTCGCGCAGGCGGTTTTTGTTGCCGTCTTTTACAAAGTCGCGGCTGGCATCAATCATAAAAATGCCTTTTCGTGCTTTAACATCTGCCTTATCCAGCACAAGAATACAGGCAGGAATGCCTGTTCCGTAAAAAAGGTTGGCAGGCAATCCGATAATGCCTTTAATGTAACCTTTATCAATAATGTTTTTACGAATAGCGGCTTCGGCATTGCCTCGAAAGAGTACGCCGTGCGGCAAAATCACTGCTGCCTTGCCGTTGTGATTCATCGATTTGATGATATGCAAAAGCCATGCATAATCGCCGTTTTTTTCGGGCGGCATTGCATCATAACCGTCAAAACGTCCGTATTCGTGTCCAACAACTCCACTCGACCAGTTTTTGAGCGAAAAAGGAGGATTTGCCACCACATAATCAAAGCGTTTAAGTTTGGTAGGATT
>Ga0082212_10013923_pt1 | contig 10044 bp, 5 predicted proteins | sample TergutNt197P3_FD_71548 | JGI IMG/M metagenome (GOLD analysis project Ga0082212, IMG submission 71548) | Neocapritermes taracua P3 segment gut microbial communities from Petit-Saut dam, French Guiana - Nt197 P3 | ecosystem: Host-associated > Arthropoda: Insects > Digestive system > Gut ... | reverse complement strand
GCAACCAAGCGTCTGTGATCGGCGGTGGAATTTATCTGAATGGTTCGAACTCCGTCTTGACGGTGCAACAATCAACGCTGCACAACAATTATGCCGTCGAGAGAGGTGGCGGAATTTACGTCACTTCGACTGCGACGCTTCATGTTGACGGTACGGCGATTTCCGACAACACCTCGGAACGCGGCGGCGGAATATTTCAATTTGATGGAACCGTGACGGTCTGTGACACGTTGTTTTCCGGCAACCAAGCGTCTGTGATCGGCGGTGGAATTTATCTGAATGGTGAAAGTTCCGTCTTGACGGTGCAACAATCAACGTTGCACAATAATAAAGCCGTCGAGAGAGGTGGTGGAATTTACGTCACTTCGACTGCGACGCTTCATGTTGACGATACGACGATTTCCGCCAACACCTCGGAATGCGGCGGCGGAATTTATGTTTTTTCGGGCTTATCAACGCTTGGCATTTTTAACACGACGATATCGGGCAACCGTGCGGAAACGGCGGGCGTCGTGACCTCAACGAACGAAGGCGGCGGCATTTATTACGCCGGGACGGGTTCAATGTTGATTGTGAACTCGACGATTGCTTTTAACACGGCGTATCGTGGCGGCGGCCTTCGTGCGACGCAGAGCAATGCGGTGATTCATAACACGATCGTTGCGAACAATGAGGCGTCGGCGTATGCGCAGGGTTACGACGTTTACGGCACGTTGCAAACGACGAGTTCGCACAATTTGATTGGGATCAACACGGGCTTGAGTGGTTTGACAAACGGCACGACCATCCTTAACGCAGGCATGCCGGACGAACAAATCGTCTGGAACCTGATTGGCACGAGTGGAACGCCGCTTGATGCGCGTCTGGTGCCGTTACAACACAACGGCGGCCCGACGATGACACACGCGCTGATGGAAGACAGCCCCGCGATTGATGCGGGTGACGCGGCACTTGCAGTCGATGCCAACGGCACCCCACTGATGTACGATCAACGGGGTGAAGGCTTCATAAGAACCTACGGCACCGCACCCGACATCGGGGCGTTTGAATGGAATCCTGATGTGCCGATTATGGTCATGGAGATGGCCGATACAACGCAGATGCCGATGTTGCCGAACTTGACCGTCGTTACATTTCCCGTGACAGAGTATGGGCACTCGCAGGTGCTCGGCTTTCGTATCATCAACAGGGGTGATTGTGATTTAACCCTTGATTTCACGCAATACAATTTGCCGAAGGGGATTTCGTTTTATCAGATGCCGGCCATGACCATTGCGCCGGGCGATGAGACTTATCTGGCTCTGAAATGGGACGGTCTTTCTGCGATTCCCGCAGGCAGTGTTGTTAAGATCGTCACCAATATGGCGGCCAATCCCGAGTTCATCATCAAACTGCGCGGTTCGCTGGCGTACCCGATCAGCACACCGGAAGTCGATACCATCAGCCTGCTCTACGAGACGGGGTTGGGAACGAACACGACCAACTATCCGGCGGTGACTGGGACGGTGTCGGGAGATTTCAGTGCCAGTTCGGTGCGTGTGGAGTTCGATCATGACGGCAACGGTAAAGTTGAAGTTTCCCGGCAAAATGAACTGCGTCACCAACTCGTCAAGGCGTTCGATTTCCGTGAAAGGGAGAAAATTTTCACCGACATCAATTCGTACAACCGCCGAAGTTTTGTTGCCCCAGTTGTCAATGGCCACGTAAGTAAAAGCGTCGGTTCCAAAGAAATCTTCATCCGGCGTATAAACGAACGAACCGTCCTGCTCCAACACGACCTGACCATGCTGCGGCCAAACATCGACAAACAGCGAGTAGCCGCCCAAAACGTCATCAGCAAGCCGGTCATTGGCCAACACGCCGTGTTTGGCATCGACAATCAAAGGTTGACCACTGTACGCAAGATAATAATCGTTGACCGAATAGGGATTCCATTCAAACGCCCCGATGTCGGTTGCCGCGCCGTAGGTTCTTATGTAGCCTTCACCGCGTTGATCGGTTTTGAGTGGGGTATTGTTGGCGTCAAGCGCAAGTGCCGCGTTTCCCGCATCAATGGCGGGGCTGTCTTCGAGCAGGGCGTGAGTCATGGTCACACCGCCGTTGTTTTGTAACGGGCCGAGTCGCGGGTCAAGCGGCGTAACTTGCGTGCCAATCTGGTTGCCGTTTGTGCCATTCGTCAAGCCTGTCAAGCCGGTGTTGATGCCAATCAAGTTGTTGGAGCTTGTCGATTGCAGCGTACCGTAAACGTCGTAACCGCGTGCAAACGTCGAGGCCGTGTTGTTCGCGACGATGGTGTTGTGGAGCATTGCGTTCGGTTGCGACGTACGAATTCCACCGCCGAGATATGCCGTGTTGAACGCAATCGTCGAGTTCACGATCGTCAACGAACCCGTTCCGGCGTAATAAATCCCGCCGCCTTCGTTCGTCGACGTCTGACCGTTCGTCGTTTCCGCCTTGTTGTCCGAAATCGTCGTGTTCGAAACGTAGAGTGTCGGAGTTGACTCGACATAAATCCCGCCGCCTTTGCTGCCACCGATATTGCTTTGTAGTACCGACTCATGGACCGTCATCATCGAGGCGGTGCCGGCCAAACAGATGCCGCCGCCAAGAGAAACGGCGGTGTTCTCCTGAAAAGTCGCCGAAATTTGCGACGTTCCGCCGTTTTGATAATAACCGCCGCCATTAAGTGTCGCATGATTTCGCGTGATTTGTGTGTTCTGAACGGTAATGGTGCCATTCACTTGAGACACACCCCCGCCGCGAGCCGACGTGTTGCCGCTCAAGATCGTATCGTTGATCGTGATGTCGTTCGCCAAACCCGCAAAAACACCGGAAGGCTCTGCCCCCGTGTGAATCCCGCCGCCGTAAGTCCCCGATGTATTGTTTGCGATCGTTGTGTTGTCAATAAACGCATCGCCCGTCGAATAAAAGTAAACGCCGCCCGCCGCCGATGCCATTGCCGTGTTGCCGGAGATAACCGAGTCGAGGATCGCTACGTTTTCCGAGTAAAAAAACGCCGTCCCGCCGCTGTGATTCGCTGCGGTATTGTCGAGTATCCGCGAGTTCGTGATCGTGATGTCGTTTGTTTTGTCGAGATACGTGGCCGATGCTGTGCGGTTCGCATAAAGCCCGCCGCCGTTGTATGCCGCCGTATTGTTTTCGATCACGACATCATCGAGTGTGTTGTGCCCGTTCGAGTAAAGTGTGAGACCGCCGCCGTAATACGATGTGTTATCTGCGAATATCGAGTTGCTGATCGTCACTTCGTTGGTATAGGAAACCCATGTCCCGCCGCCGTACTTACCGGAGGTCACCGGCGTTTGATTCCCGGTGATCACGCAATTGTCCATGACGAACGAATCGCTGCCGGTCACATAAATCGCGCCGCCGTAAGTGCCGGTCGTCTCCGAATTTTGAACGACCAGATCATACAAAACACCACTCGCAGCGGAAATGCTGACGGCACCGCCGCTGGAAGTTGACATTCCATTGGTCAAGGTCATTCCGGCAAGTATGATTGTCGTGTCCGCTTTGTTGGCCGTGAAAATTCGCGATAAATCGTTGCCACTGATCGTCAACACATCCGCACCGGGACCGATGATGTCCATCGACTTTGTGAGCGTGGGAAGAGCCGTTCCGTTGAGAGTGATCGTCCCGATCAACGCTTCGTCAAACGTGATCAAACTCGTCCCGCTCACCGCATTGGCCGATGTGATTGCCTTGCGAAGGCTCATCGCACCATTGACAGGATTGGTTACATCCTGTAATGTATCGACAACGAAAACGGTGTCATATTGTGTATTGCCGCCTCGCGGGTTGCCGTCTGATGTGCCGGATGACATGGTTTGCATCGGCCCACCCGGTGTATTGAAACCGGACATGTTGGAACCGAGTGTCGATGTCTGAGACCATGCCGAAAGCAAAAAATCCTGCGCAGTGGCAACGCAATATTCCTCGAACGTCAGTGGGCCGCATCGCCCGTCTGAATACGAAACATCCATTATGTCCGGCGGAATCTCCACTTCATCGGGGCACGTGTCCTCGTCGAAAAACAGTGCGTCGTTTACATCATCGAACTGTCCAATATCATCATAATACGGAGTGCCATAATGATCGTCACCCCATGTGGTCACCGACAAAAGTTGACGGTCTTCGAGAGGCTCAAGGTGAAGGAAACGCGGTTTGCCTTTCTTGAGCTTTGAGCCGATATGTTTCCTGCCACAAATGGCATATATCATTTTTTGAAGAACTGCCAACATGATATTGTCCTACTTTTCCGGGGTGTGAGATATAGAAAATAACCTATTATGATGCCAAGTCATTGTCACTGTGGGATAGCTTTCTGCGTCTGGCCGAGACGCCAGGTCAAATCGCGAAATTCGAGTACCCTCTCGTGTCTTTGGGAATATGAGGTCAGGTGATCACGAATTTCTTTGCGGTGCCAGCCATTGCCAAGCATCGCCGTTCGGGGAAACATGTCAATAAGCAACCTGAAGGTTTCGTGCCAGTTGTCGAACGACAACAGACTGTCGGAGTCCAGAAAAATTCTGTCCGGTTCCTCTTGCGTCTCGGTGACAACGAACAACGACTCGTTGATCGGTTGCGGGATCGTAAAAATCTGTTTTTTATAAGACCAGTTTTCCGAATAAAAACGGTTAAGTGAGTCGTAGCCGTCAAGTTCACCACTGTTTTTCCAGTGATTGCAAATCACGACGGTTGAGTTCGATGCCAGGTTGACAACACGGCGAGCGATTTTTCCAAGAGAGTCACCGACAACAAGAATGAATCGTGATTCGCGTGGAATCGACGCTTCCAAAATGTCTTGTACTTCAGTACTGAATTGTGTAAGAGCTTCTTGATCGGGTTGAATATCGGGTTTTTCCAACGGCCATGAATAGGATTGCGTCATGTTTTCCAGTGATGGAAACTGGCGAACTGTATTGCCGTGTCGTTCATCTTGCCCGAAATTCAGGGAAAAGGTTCCGAATCGCGGGCGGTCCATTCCTGCGTCTTCCCAACTGTATTTGTAATTGCCGATATGCGCAAGTCGTATGGTGGTGTCGGCGACGATGGAAAAACCACAGACTTTTGCTCGATGGCAGAATGCATAATCTTCTGCAAGATACCAGTGACTGTCTTCAATCCGGCGAATCAGGGGCTGAAAAAACGGTATCATGGGCTGACCAAACCTTTCGTTGCAAAGCGGCAGTTGTAATCGTTCCTGCATCGTAAGGTAAACCTCGCGTCGTACCAGCATGAACCCTGTGCCGCCGTAGAGCATTTCCACAAGGCCGCCATTTTCACCAAATGTCATTTTGCCTGTTCCCGGCACGATATGCGATGCCAGTGCCCGACGACCTTTCTGAGGATAGATTCCAATCATGAGATGAAGTTGATGAGATCGCATTTTATCAATGTCGTCCGGATTGAAGTCAATGTCGGAATCTATCCAGAACGTTTCTTCAAAACCATCCAACAGAGCGTCGGTCGCCATTTGATTTCGCCCTTGGTCAATGGCCGAATATCCACCCACTCGACGTACCTGATAGCCGCGCCGTTCCAGTTCTTTCAGAGATGCGTCACATTCCTGGTGAATGTATCCGAGGAAGGGAACCAAAATCACGCAATGCGACCTGGGGCGTTGCTCCTTTTCATTTTGCCATCTGGCTCTGACTTGGTCTTCGGGAATACCGGCTGCAATAACTTCAGGCTTTCGGCCGGTGACACATTTTTGATCGGAAGAAGCGATACCAACAAACGACAAAACCTTCCGCACTCCATCTTCTCGCGTCAAATCATCGGAATCCACAAGTAGAAAATGATCGGGAAACCGCTGTGAAAAAATTTCCGCCTTGGTATAGTACTCGTCCCAGTACATGCCGAGTGCTCTTTCACGAGATGAGGTTTCGTACTTAGGATAAACATGGAATCGAAGCGGGTCACGATACCAACCGGGAGCCAATTGGCGGGACCAGTTGTCCAAGGGGCGAAGGGAAACCGAATTCATGGTGTTACAGAATCCGGCGACAATTTCCATCTTTGGTCGTTTCAGGCATACGATTCGTATGTCAGGAGCAGATTCAATAGCCTCTTCAATATAGGGCAGATATGACGAAGCAACGTCACCGATAAAGAACTCCCGACGTTTCAATCTCCAACGGTCGAATCGTTCCTGCATTGTGATCTGCTGTTGCTCACATCCGATCAGAGTCCCTTGCGTCTGTTTCCAAGACAGTAACGGAGGTTCCTCGCAAGTCATGTGGACACCCGGCTGCGCATTCAAAATGTCTGCCAGCAGTTTCATGCCGCATCGACCTGCACCGAGGCCCAATATGATTTTCGACATGCCGTTTTCCTTGAATTGCGTTTTCGTTACACCAGTTTCTTGTGATTACAGGTTGTTCGGGAGCACTGCAATGCACCTTCCCGTTTTTCGGCAAGTCCGACGTATTCATAACGTTCCGGGCAAATGGAACATGCTTCTATGGCACCGGATTGAGAGTGGTGGTAAATTTCGTCTGCCGTTGCATCGGGTGACAAAGGATGGTATGCCACGTTGATTTCGATTTCAACCAGTGGTACTGTTTGAGAATGAAAGGAAGGCGAAATGGCAGGTTGAAAAAGCGGAGGTGGAAATTGATCCTCCATCGTTTGGTCGGCCACAATCTCTTCAAAAAATCGCTCATATTCACCGACAACACCCTTGTTTTCCACCATGAGGTGGTTACGGTCGAGTAACTGGGAACGTAACTCACGATAATAATCGGCATCAGTACCAAGTTTGACCGCATGGGCAACGTATTCCTGCCTGTTACTGGCAATCGGCCCATCAATTCCCATGTAATTGTAATGAGCTGTCGTGTAACGTTGAACCAAAAGGGAACCGGTTTGGGTGACACTGGGAACCCCCAATGAAAAGGCATCATAACAGGTCAATTCTCCAGCATATACCGGCGAATCAAGAACCATTGTGGAAACAGCAAGATATTTATAATACTGTTCGACAGATTGTTGTGACAGAAAAATCATACGGCGGAAAAGTGTATCACCCACATTGCGACGCATGCGCGCTTTCAAACGTTCTGTCAATAACGATGTTTGGCCGAATAAAAGCAAAATATGGCCGTTAGGATCGGCTTCGAGTATGTCCCGTAAATAAAGATCGAAATCAGGGTGATATTTAGAGAGGCGATGGGGACAAAAGTAGATCGCACCATGCTTTGGCAACCCCAATTCGCTCCGTGAGACGTTTTTCGGGCGTTTCTCAAACACTTCAAAGTTCGGCGGCGTTGCCAATCGAAAAAGCGTTTCAGTATAGTGTTCCTGCGCTTCGGGAATTTCCGCATGATCCCACGTCAGAGAGTAATCGACATGGGGAATACCACCCGTGCCATGCGTACCCCAAGCCGTGCATTGAACGGGGCCGAGATAAGTCATGGGAAGAAACGTACTCCAAAGATCGGCGGCCACCTTCCAGTGGTAAAGAATATCACAACCGACTTCGCGTATTCTTTGAATGGCCTGCTCAAACCACCAGGAATAGGTGATATGATGAAGACACTCGTCTTTTTTCATGTCATGAAAGCGATGTCCGAAATCCTGATGATAAAATAAGAAAACTTCATAACGGTTTGGGTTCAACCGTTCCATTATCCCTCGCATCATTCGAACAAAACCGCCCTCGTGTCCTGGTGTCACAAGAAAACCAACCCGAATTTTACCATCGGTGCGTTTGGCATAACGTGATTTCGGACGCTGAAAGAAAAAAGACTTTTCCAACAGCGTTGCAAACTTTTCCTTGATGTCGCGACAGCAACGGTAATGATGAGGCAAGTGAAACGAGGAAGTAAAACCTTCATGGGGCAATTGTCGCCAGTCAAAAACAGGCGACTCCGCAATCGCCATATCGAGATCGTGGTTCAGGTTCATCCAGTATCGATCTATTTCCTCTTTACTGTCAAAGAATACCGGGCAATACCAAAGGTGTTTCCAGCGATGAACAGGGTTTTTGGAAATCTCGAATACTCGCCGGAAATATATCTTGGATTGTTCCGTATTTCCACATTCCCCATGTTGAACCGCAAGAAAATGAAGCCATTCCGGTTCCTCCTTTTCCGTTATTCCCTTATCGGCAAGGTAATTCAGAGCTTCATGGGGCTTGTGGTCAGATGCATAGTTTTGCGAGATACGTTCGTGAACACTAAGATCTTCCGGATGCAAGGATACAAGTTTTTGAAGAACGCTTATGGCTTCTTCATGGCGTCCCTGCTTCTGGCGTATATCTGCCAAAAGAGACAACGCGTCGCCGTGATTCGATTGAAGCCGAAGAACATTGGCAAGTGCCTGCTCGATTTGGGCGAAAGGTCGCTCAATCTCATGGAGAAGCATGGCCATTTGCCACCAGGCATTCAGGTAATTCGGATCAAGCCGAAATGACGTTTCCAATGAGACAATCGCCTCTTCAAAACGTTTTTCATGTTTTAGAACAACGCCATAAGTATAATGATAAAAAGGACTCGTCTTGCAAAAAGCTTTGGCTTGTTCAAGACAGGTCAACGCTTCCCTGGTTTTGCCCTGAAGATGTAAAAGCGAGGCAAGATAACAATGGGCATCGGAATGCTGTGGTTCAAGACGGATTGCCCGTCGGAAAGCAGACTCAATATGACCTTGATCCTGTTTCAGGATCAACATTACCTGCCCCAAGTTTGACCATGCATCCGCATTATCCGGGTTCAAAGTCAAAGCTTTTTTAAATGCGTCTTTGGCTTCCTGATAACGTTCAAGCGACTTGAGAACAATGCCACAATGGGTGAAATAAGTAGGGTCGGTCAATTCATGGGACGTTCCCTGAAAGTACCAAGCATGGCCACCTTCAGTGAAGACGGTTTGTTGAAAATGCGTTGCGTTTTCCGTTACCGCCTGACGTACCCCATCCCAACTCCAATCGTCGCCGCAAATCGTACTCTTGGGAAATAAAGCCATTGCCGTTTGAACATCCTGAAATACAGCGTCATATTCATGTGAGGCATCAATATAGATCAGATCAGGATGAATGCCAAGCGAATGAATGAGTTTCAAGCCTTCAATTGTTCCTGCTTTCAACGGAATTATACGGTCACGATATGACCAAAGGTTGACAAGAAATGTTTCATAAAGCGTTGGAAGCATTTTCCGCCACTTCTCGTCGTGATGATGCTCCAATGAACCTTGCCAATGATCGACACAAATCACCATTGCATTTGGCGCAATATCAAGAAAAAATCGTGCTGATAGGCCAAGCCACGAACCAAGTTCAACAACCACTTGGGTTTGGCTACTACAGAATTGCGAAAGCATTTTCTGATTCGGAGGCTGAAGCCAACCACTCAGATTGGAAGGTACAGAAGGTATTTCTGATGGCCACGGATATCGGTCGCGAAGAGACTGCAAATTGCTTGGCGTAAAGCGGTGATTCAGTGGACAAGAAATCGTTCCAGAAGTTTTTAACGAAGTATCAAACCCTTGAAGGCATAGAAGCGTTTCTGCACCAGAAACACCTTGAGCACTCGTAACTCCTTCCGGAGTTGGAATCATCCAAGCCCGTTGGTTACCATCTTGATTGTCAATTCTGCTTTCGGTGATTGCAGTCATTTATCTGATAAAATCCAAGTGAACACTGTCTTGGCACTTTTCTGATCATACATTTGCCATTACAGGCGATTAATATTCTAGTATTTTTTATTATTTGCATTTTACGCATTTTGCTTATTTATCTTATTATAACAACAAACTGGTTCACAGCAAGTGTATTATTCAATTTCTTATGGAATATTTATCAAAAACAATCAAAATGATGTGCAGTTTTCAAACTTTGTCAGACAATAACACAAGTTCGGCAGTCAGGCCATAAAAAGCTTGTTTTTCCGAGGTCGGGAGCAAATTATCTTCACTACATTTGGTTGAAAATAATTTGACACAAATTATAGCTTACAAAGAGTCAATGCGATACAATCTGTACATTTAGTGCGTTTTGTGTAATCGCTACATCTTGTCATCATGAAGGGC
>Ga0082212_10013922_pt1 | contig 10044 bp, 9 predicted proteins | sample TergutNt197P3_FD_71548 | JGI IMG/M metagenome (GOLD analysis project Ga0082212, IMG submission 71548) | Neocapritermes taracua P3 segment gut microbial communities from Petit-Saut dam, French Guiana - Nt197 P3 | ecosystem: Host-associated > Arthropoda: Insects > Digestive system > Gut ... | reverse complement strand
AAAACAGAATTATTATTTTTATAGGGGTCGTTTACAAAATGCCGTCTGAAATATTCGGGCCCGACTGAAAAAATCGACCCGCAATGTTCGACCCATTCGTCGAAATCATTCGGCGAGAGAAGTTCTACGTTATACTTGAAATTTTTTTCGCTCATAATATTTTTACCTCGTTTTTATTATATTTTTACCCTTTATAAAATCTAATCTCGTTCACGGCTTCGCAGAGAGCCTCGATATTTTCAAGCGGGTCGTCGGGACCTATTTCTACGTTCAAACCAAGACCGCCCTCCGGCAAATATAATCTTTTTACGCATTCCTCGACGTGCTTTTTCATGTCTGACGGCGTGCCGAACGGGAACAACTGCCTGTCCAAATCAAGATTTATAGGGATTTTGCCCTTGCAGATTTTTTCAAGGTTATCGAGACCGTTTGCCCTTATCTGCGGGTTGATTATATCAACGCCGCACTCCTGCAAATCCGGCATGATTTCGTGAATATCGCCGTCGGTGTGCATATAAATAAGCCTGCCGTCGTCTTTACATAATTTATATATTTCGGAAAAACACGGCTTCATATATTTGCGCCACTTTTCAGCCCCTATCGCGAGTCCTTTTTGCATACCTAAATCATCGCCGAAAAATATCATTTTTTCTTTGTTGTTTTCGAGCATGTATTTTGTCTGTTTGAGATTATAATTCAAAACTTTGTCAATAAGCATCTGAAGTTCCGGCGGCTCTTCAAAAAAGTCAATCATGGCTTCTTCAAATCCGCGTAAATCCAGTAATATCAGGTACATAAACCCGTGAGGCAGCCAATGGTCGCCCTCCGGGATTTTCATAGTATGCACGTCTTCTCTTGTTTTTACGGGATGACCTGTGACTATTGCCGCCATTCCGTCAACTTCGTTGCTCCATACGCAGTCCCATATATCAGTATATCCGCCTTTTCTGTAACTTTCGGATAAATTCGCGTATGGGTCGTAATTCTGCCACCAGTTGCCGAGTAAATCTTCGTATTTTGATAAGAGTTTTTTAATTTCGTCGCCGTATTTGATAAAAACCGCGGGTAAAAATCCGAACGATACGGGTATTTGCTCAGGATACTGATATGTTGCCGCTTTGATTAATAATTCGTTTGCCATAACTTTCGTTCCTTTCTCCTTGCCCTCTTTCGTAAAGAGGGTGGCTCCGCAGAGCCGGGTGTTTTATTATTTATTTTGACCATAATAAGCATTTTTGCCGTGCTTACGGTCAAAATGCTTGCGTAATAAATCTTTTTGCAGATTGCCGCCGCTGAACATACCGACAGCCGCTATCATTTTTGTGTTAAATGCCAGATGCGCGACGTTTTCAAGAATTACCGAGTGTTCTACTGCTTCGTCGGCGTTTTTGCCAAAAGTAAACGGTCCGTGCGATTTCACGAGAACGCCGGGCATTTGCGTTGGGGATTTTTTGATTTTTTTCAGGGTTTCGATTATCACAAGCCCGGTATTTTTTTCGTAATCTGTTTCGATTTCTTTTTTTCTCATAGCTCTTGTGCAAGGGATTTCGCCGTCGAAATAATCAGCGTGAGTAGTGCCGAGAGGGGTTATTTCTTTGCCGTAATAAGACTGCGCGTATGAAGTCGCATAAAGCGAATGGGTATGGCAAACCCCGCCGATTTCTTTATACTCTTTGTATAATTCCAGATGCGTAGGGGTATCGGACGAAGGCTTTAAATCACCATCGACGACTTCGCCGTTCATGTTCACTACGACCATATTTTCGGGCTTTAACTTGTCATAGTCCACCCCCGACGGTTTAATCACGACATACTCGCGCTTATCGTCGATACCGCTGACGTTGCCCCACGTCAAAACGACAAGATTATGTTGTACCATCATCATATTTGCCCAGTAAACTTGGGTTTTTAATTCTTCAAGCATTATTTTTTATCTCCTTTTTATATAAATTTATTTTTTCATTTCTTCCCAAAGAGTTTTAAACGCCGTGAATTTTTCGGGTTTATCCAGCATTTCTATGATTTGAGCGGCGCATTCTTCTGTTGTATTTGCAAAAGTATCAACGGTTATATCGTATGTATCCTGAGGACGCAATTCAGACAACTGACCTTCACCCTGTCCGATTCCACGGTCGCCGCGTTCTTTTTCCCTGCGCCTGAGTTCTTCCAAATCCGAGCAAACCACATGAACAAACAATACGTTATATTCATGAAGCAATGTTACACATTCTTCTAACCGGTCATATCCATTTTCGTCTACTTTTAAAAGTACATCGTCTACAATTACATTAATGTCAATATCCGAAAATGCTTTTATGGAATGATACATTCCTTTTAAAGCTCTGTCGCATGTTGCGCCAGCGTCAATATCCCAAAACTTTTCCGGTGCCATATCGCAGAATGTATCGTTTGCAAGAAGATAAAACGGCGCTGATAATTTTGCCTGCAATGCTTTCGCCAAAGTTGTTTTGCCTGCGCTTGACACCCCGTTTAAAAATATAATTTTGCCTTTTTCCATGAATATTTCTCCCCTTTCTAAAATTCAATACACCCCATAAGTTTAAGCAAAGTCAGCCTGTCACGTATATACGGCGCAAGTTTCATCGCTAAATTTTTGTCGCATTCTATATCAGTCACGCCGTCCAAAATCCCCAGAAGTTCAATAAATTCCTCTTTTGTCGGAATTGTCGAGATAATATTTTTTATCCCGTCTAAATTATTATAGAAAATCTCGGAAGTGACTTTTTTTACAGAATTAGGCGCGTTTTCTTTTAGTATTTCGTCATACATATTTTTATAATATTTCTTGATTATTGGGACGTCGAGGACGCCGTCCCCTACAAATTTTATGTTGTCAGATTTCGCGAATTTATGATACAAGTCGGCGCATAAAATACTGCCGATTCCGACGTTTTCACCGTGCAAATAATCAGTCGAGATTATTATGCCCATTTCGAAGAAATGCGCGATATGATGTTCTGCGCCCGACGCCGGTCTTGAATTTCCGGTATATTGCATACATAACCCCGAAATTATAAGAGCTTCGGTTAAATTTTCGCAGAAACTCTCGTAAGCCCCCTTTTGAAAGGGGGTGTCGGCAACGCCGACGGGGGTTTGCGCCCCCCTACATAATTCAATAATCGAATCTTTGACTTTATTTATGGCTTGATATTCAAATTCAATAATCGGATTGCAGATATATTCTCCGGTCAGTAAATTCGAGATACGCCAGTCGGCAAGGGCGATATATTTGCCGAGTATATCGCCGACTCCGGACGCTGTCAGTCTTTTGGGAGCGTTCGCGAGTACGTCAATATCGGCGAAAAGGGCAACCGGGGCGACTGCGGGGAGCGAGATTTTCATGCCGTTTTTTGTCGTGATAGGCGCGATAGTCGAGACAAATCCGTCAACGCTTGCAGCCGTCGGGTATGATATAAACGGCTTATTATATTTATGCGCGATAATTCTTGTTATATCGTGGATTACCCCTGCGCCGCAGGCGATAAAATAATCAAAGTTTTTGTTTTCCAAAGCTTTTTCGCAGTCCTCGACCATAAATTCGTCGGCGTGATGAGATTTTATGTCAAGCGTTACGGCGTGGCTGTAACATCTCATATAATCTTCGGCAATTTTCGCTGTGTTATTATCATTTATTACGCAACCTTTCGCATTGTTATCGAATTTATTTTTTATAAATTCAATAAGCGGTTCTCTCACGTTTTTGCCTATCGTTATATTTTCCGTGACGCTTTCGTGATTTTTACCGCACGCACACTGATTTTTTATGTTTGTGCTTATGTTTGATAAATTCATTATATCTCCTGTGTTTTTTATGTTTCAATTACGGTTTATAAACTTTTTCATACTTTCTTCGATTACATTGTCAACCAATTCGTCAGACGATAATAATCGCCTGTTGATAAAAGATTTTGCGTTGTAAATATACGCTCCGCCAAACATATCGCCATTGGATAACTCAACGCTTTCCACGCCTTTAATTTTAGGCACAGGCTCGTATTTTGTAAACCCTGAATAAGGATTGACCAATAAATGCCGTATTTTTAATATAATCTTCCCGAAGATTTTAAACGCGTTTTGAGTATTTACGTAATTTACATACGAAGCGATTGAATCGCCCTGCAATTTTACCGCGCCTGCACATTTCGGGCAAAACAGCATTATATCAATGACGGGTAGATTATGTTCTCCGAAATATTTGTTTGCATTATCATAATTTACGTTTCTGATTTTTATATTTTTTATAATTACATATCCTATCCAGTATATTCGTCTGATAATTTGAATTTCGATGTTATTTTTATCGTGAAATACATAATAATTAGGTTTTTTATAAAATCCGTAATTTTTGATTGAATAAACTGCTTTTTCGGTTTTGATAAACATTTCGGGGATTTCGTTCCGTACTGACGAAAAAAGCCATTTTAATATAGACGAAATAATTTTATAATTGCATTTTTTGCATATGTTTTTGATTTTTATAAAATAAAACAACTTTTTAAATAATGTCGTTATAAACGGGATAATATAAGCTATAAAAATATATGCCGAGATAAAATAAGCTAAAAGTTTCATAAATATTCACCTTTTGCACACCGCAATTTTAAAAGCAAGCGTAACCTCAAAACCATTCGGAACGTCGAGGACGCCGTCCCCTACACATCGCTGGATTAACTCGTCTTTGATTTTTTCCCGTTCGTCAATATTTGAAGTCAACGGGGTCATGTCAAATAACGCCGGAATATGCTCCGCTAAAACTTCATGCGTATATTTTACGTCGATTATATCGCTGAGCGTCATGTTTTCTTCAAGGTTAGCTAAAACGTCTTTGTTTGAGTATTCGTTTTTGTCGTTTTCTTTGTAGATAAAATGCCGCAGTTCTTTTAGATAATCAGCGTCCGGCAAAACTTTAAGTAAAACTCCGCCGGGTTTCAAAATCCTGATAAATTCAGCGTAATTCGCGGGTGACATGATGTTTAATATAACGTCAATTTTGTTGTCTGACAGAGGCAGATTGTTTAAATTCCCGACAATCCATAATAGATTAGATTCGCAAAAATCAGCCGCGGCAAAATCAATGCCGTCTTTGGATAAATCGACCGCGAAAGTTAAATTTTTGCCTGTGTTTTTGAATATATCAACCGTAAGATTCCCGCAGCCGCACCCGGCGTCCAAGACTGCGTTGGGATTAATATTATTGATAATCTCACATAATTTTTCGCATAGTTTATTATATAATCCCGCGTCTGATGTAATTTTACGCGCCGAAAATAATTTTTTATCATAAGTCCGGGTTATTTTCGTATATCCGTTAAATAAATTTATATAGCCTTTGCGTGATATATCATAAGAGTGATTGTTTCGGCATTTAATTGAATTTGTAGGGCGCGACGACCCCGGCGCGCCGTTTCCCGCAAATCCGTCAAATCCGAAAGAAGTTCCGCACAACGGACAACGTAAAAAATCTATATGTTTTTGTATAGTATTTTTTGCGATATCTATTTTTTTCTCCGTCAAAATTTTTTATCATCTCCCAAGATAATAATATAAAGGGCGGGAAGAACCCGCCCCTACACAATTATATAACAAAAACAAAAAATATTCAAGGGATTTTTTTCAAAATTTTATTTCACCCAATATTCCCTGTTGTCGCCGGTTCTTTCCATGAAACCGTAATCTATCAGGCTTCGCCTTATTGTGGCGTAATCGGCGTATATTTCTTTTAATATAGCGTCAACTTCTTTGTTTGTGTATTTTTTTTCTTTTTCAAATTGTTGCATTATAGTTTTCATGATTAACATTCTTTTTTCTTCTTTTTTCTTTTTGAAATCAAAAGTTTTTAAGACAAGCGGATTCATAGAAATAAAAAGAGTTTCAAGCATTTTTTGATTTTCGTCAACGAATTTAGAAGATTTCCCTTCTTTTTCTTTCCATACTTTGTGCTTGTTTTCCATTTCTTCCAGTAATTCAGCCAGCGCAAGTATTATTTTCGCCTGTTTTGCTTTTTCACGGAAACTGTATCTTTGAAAACGTACTGTCGAAGCAGAAATATTCATTTTTTCCGCGATTTCTTTATCGGTCACGTCTTCGTCATAATTCATTCCGTTATAATAATTTGATAAAAATTCTTTTTGGGTATCGGTTAATCCCGTTTGATTTTTGTCTAATTCGAGCAGGTTATTAAATACTTCGCCGTGTTCATGATATATATGCAGTTTAACGGCTCTTTTTCCGTTTACCAAAAGTTTTTTGAACGGATATATATCATCTTCACCGAATCCGGTATGACAGAACAGACAAGTATATACTTTTTCTTTGTCAATTAATCTTTCTTGTAATATAGAACCGTTTACTAATTCTTTGATTGTTGCGTTTTCGATTTTGTTGTTTTTCATAAATAAATCTCCTTTAATAATAGTTATTTTATAAACATAATAACATATTGTTTATGATTTGTCAAGAGAGATTTAAAAATATTCAAAAATATTTTTGGGGAAACGTATTTACTTTTTGTAATTTCACAAAAAGTAACAAAAAAGAAATTAAGAGAGGGGAACGCTTTCCCCCCTCTTAAAACTCCCCTCTTCTCATGTAGAGAGTTTTCTGTGTTATTGGTTTGCTTGGATTTACATGACTTTCTCTAATTTGAACGATGGGCTTCCGTCATTTTTTTGTCCGGTTTTGTATAGTTTTATGTTTTCTTTGCCTGTAAAATTATCGGAGTCTTTGAGTTTGTCGCGCATATCCGGTATGTGGGTGACATATATTACTTTTGCACCGATGTGATTTAACGCAGATAACACGTCCCCGGCTATTTGTTTCGCGTCTTTTAATCCGGTAGAAGAAAAAGATTCGTTCATTAATATGACGCTGTCCTTATCAGCCGAATATACAATCGTTTCCATTTCGGATAGTTCCGTGTCAAGCTGACCTTCGTTTTTTAAATCCTCGTCGTATCTTTGAAAGTGGGTGTATAGATTTTTGAACATGCTTAGTTTTGCTTTTACCGCAGGAACGGGAAGACCTGCTCTCGCAAATACAAGAGACGAACCTAACGCGCGTAAAAACGTTGTTTTTCCGCTTTGATTGGCTCCGATTATTATATTTGTGTTATCTTCTTCGTTTAAAATATAGTCGTTTCTTATAACTTCAAACTGTGCTTCGGCGTTTTTGTAAGTCGTCGCGAGAGTTATATCGCAAAGCTCCTCGAAATTCGCCGAACAGACTTGCTCTTTTTTGCTGATTTCGGCTAAACAATACGGGATTCCCGTAGTTCTCATATAGCCTATCATATTTAAAGCATACTTGTAAAATATAAGTTCTCCTGATATATTCGAGAATAAATCTATGAGAGTTTCATAGACTGCCGCAAGACGGCGGGCGATAAGATTTATCTGGTATTCCATGTTGCTTTTCAAATAAGCGTCGTCCATGCTTGAAATTAAGCTTTCCTGCGTGAATTTTTTTTCGATATAAATTTCTTTGTTTTTCTGCTTTTTTTCCTCGATTTTCATAGCGCGCATGACAGAATAAAATAATCCTGTCGGAGCGGGCTTGATATACCTGAAATCGCTTAATCTGAGTGATATTATGCGTAAGATAGAGTTCATTTTTATATCGACGTCAAAAATAACCCCTTCGTTTACGTGGTCGTTAAATATTTTGCATTCCTCGTCGAGTTTTTTAAAATGGCTTTCTTCAACCAGTTCAGTAAGAAAATCGCAGAGTTTTTTCAAATGCGGGCTTTGTACCTGCGCGTATTTAAACTCCCTGTAGAGATTAAATATCGCTTTGTAAGTCAGAGAAAAATAAAAGCAGGCGTGGACGATTCGGTTGTAGTTTAGAAAAGACGTTTCCGCGTTTACGTCGCCTCCGCCGGGTCGCAATAAATTGCGTTTTGCGTCCGCGAGTTTTTCTTTGATTTCAATAAAATGGTGCATTTGCTTGTCAAAAATGCCGTAAAATTCACGCATTGTCATAAAATCTTTTATAATACCCAGACGCATTTTTACGTCGTCTTCAGAACTTTTAAAATCCGCCATGATATTCAGGACAAAATCAATATCTTTTGAAGAAAGATTCGTAAATTTGCTTATTTCCCGAAGATTCAGGTCGCTTAATATATTCTGAAAATTATAGCCGTTGTCCTGTAAATCATTAATATTTTTGTTTGCGTTGTCGTCGCAGTATAATATCGAAAATCTGTTCATAAAATTATAAATCTCCTGTTTCTCACTCTTTATATTAAATCCAAAAACCATATAAACTGCGTTTCATGCCTGTATTCCGGCTCGTTATAATAGGCGTATTCATCTATCGCAGACAATACTGCGCCTTGTTTATGATAAAAATTTACTGCCGGAACGTTATTATTCTGACATTCGATTTTCATTTGAACAAGCCCTTGCTCGCGTGACCAGTTTGCAGCCATATCAAATAAATTTTGTCCTATGCCCTGATGTTTATACGCTTCGTCAACCCGGATATCCCATAATACGGCAAGGTCGTCCCTGTCTGAAAGCATATTGGCATTTTTGTCGCGTGAGGCGATAGTCGCCGCGCCGACAGGACGTTCGCCGTCAAATGCCATGAAAAAAGCCCAGTTGGCAAGATTAAATCGTTCCCACCGTGTGACTGTTTCGTCGTCGCCGAGACAAAAATCTCTTATATATGGTGTCTCTACGGGAGTTTCAACAAGAATAAAGCCTCCCAAGCCACGGTTTATCTTTTCGATTTTATAATAGCTTTTAACATTGACGCGCATTGGGATTTGGTCGTATTGCGGAAAATATGTCTTATCGACTTGTTTGTATGTTATCACTTTTATACCTCTAATAAATTAAAATAACCCGTGGTGGTAATTGACAATTAGGAAAACGATAGGATTAACTCCCCTGCCTCCCTTGCTAAAGGGAGGGGAACCGCCGCAGCGGTGGTGGGATTCGGAATCTGATGATGGTTCGGGGAGGGGAACGGAATCCCTCCGACACGCGGGGTAAGGCAAGATTACAAAACCAACGTAATATTTCGCGTGCCACCTCCCTTTAGCAAGGGAGGCTTAATTAGCACCACGAGTTAATTTATCTTCAAATTAACCCTCAACTGTTCCCAGCTCAGATTATGTTTTATCACAATATCTTTCGAATACGACGTATCTGACGGTTTGACCGGTAAAATTTTATATGTGCGTACCCCGCTGTCGTTGTCCATGACCGCGATTAAATTGTCGCACTTGTCATATAATTCCTCGCCTTTCTCTAAATTATCTTCGACACTAAAAGCGATATTGTGAAAATGCGTCACATATACGCATAAAAATTTGATTTTCTCTAAACTTTTCAGAAAATCCTCGAATAAACTCAACGCTTTTATCGAGTTTGTCCCGGCAAAAGTCTCGTTTAATATAATAAAACTGAAATTGTCGCAGGATTCGATGACTTTGTTTAAGCGATTTATTTCGTCCTGCAACCTGCCGCTCTCTTTTATATGGGTTTCGTTCGCGGTGAAATGCGAATGGATATTAAGCCCGACTGCCATTTCAGCGTTGCCCGCGAAAATCGGCGACCCTGCTCCGAAGAAAATCACAGATATGCCCACAGCTCTGACAAACGCAGTCTTGCCGCCGTTGTTCGGTCCTGTGATGACAAACAAATTTTTGTCGTCATAAGATATATCGTTCGGGATAATGCCGGGGATTTTCCCGTCGGGCAGGTTTCTTGTATTATATTTCTCCTGAAAATCGGCGAGTTTTTGAATGATTATAACAGGGTCGAAAATATTTTTTATATTTAGTTTCGCGATGTTTTCAAAATCAGAATAAACGTCGGGATAACATACAGGATTTTCTGAGTATTCAAAGATGATTTTTAAAACTTTGCACATTGTCCGGTAAAACTTCATCTGGTCGAAAATCAGAGAAAAACATGAAACGTCCAGACTGTCGTGAATCTCGATTATTTTTTCTATAAGCGGGGTGAAATTAACTTCATTTTCAACTTCTTCGTCGTAAATCAACTGCAAAATAAA
>Ga0082212_10013921_pt1 | contig 10044 bp, 7 predicted proteins | sample TergutNt197P3_FD_71548 | JGI IMG/M metagenome (GOLD analysis project Ga0082212, IMG submission 71548) | Neocapritermes taracua P3 segment gut microbial communities from Petit-Saut dam, French Guiana - Nt197 P3 | ecosystem: Host-associated > Arthropoda: Insects > Digestive system > Gut ... | reverse complement strand
TATGTCGGGTGTTCCACCAGAGCCGATAAGTATGCAGTTGCGTACAATTATGTTATCAATGGCAAAGCCGTTGAGGAGCTCTTCGTAAAAGCCCGGCGTTACGATGTAGCCTGACGAGCGGGCCAGCGATACGGTAAGGTTGATAAGGCTCGCCGCGCCGGTGCTGTCCAGTACTATATCCGCTCCACGACCGTTCGTTTCGCGCATCACCACCTCGCGGATATCTTCCTTATCCATGTTCACGATTATATCCGCACCCATCTTTTTCCCGATGGCGAGCTTCGCGTCCTTGCGTCCCGCAAGGATCGTTTTGCCGGCACCGATTCCCTTTGCGCAGGCCAGGCCACCCAGCGAAATGGGGCCCGTTCCCATAACAAGGAGGTTGCTCCCCGGCCCAAGTGGTGTCCGTGTAAGGCCGTAAAAGCCGACACAGGAAGGCTCCACCAAAGCCGCTACATCCAGAGGTACGTTATCAGGCACATGGAACAATTCGCGTGCGGGCATGAGCATATACTCGGCAAAGGCGCCAGGCCAACAATTACCGATAGTACCGACCGCGCGGCCATGGGGACAGGAATTGGAGTCACCGCGGTAACAAAACTCACAGACGCCGCAGGACCAACCGGTATCACCAATCACTTTGTCTCCCGGTTTGAACCTCGTGACGTTCTTCCCCACCTCGGCGACGATGCCTGACCATTCGTGGCCAATACGAACCGGGTAAATCGGATCGTTACCCTTGCCCAGATTCAGTGTTCCGTCGTGAATGGAAATGTCAGTGCCGCAAATACCGCAATGCGCTACCTTCGCCATGACTTCATCGGGAGCCGGAACCGGTTTTTCTATTTCGACAATTTCCGCAACGTTGGGTTCCTTGATGATAAATGCTTTCAATTTTGACTCCTTTCGTTACGCGGGAATCTTCCGCTTCCGCCGCTGCATATCGATGAGCACGGCCAGCGCCATCAGCGCACCCTGGATCGCGATACGCATCGTGGTGGGAAATCCAAGGAAGATGATCGCGTTTTCTGCGATAAACACAAGCGACACGCCGGTGAAGGTCCCGATAGGAGAGCTCTTGCCGCCGGCCAGACTCGTACCACCGATCACGCAGCCGGCAATGGCGCGGAATTCCCAGCCGTCGCCGGTTTCGGGTAATCCCAGTCCAATGTCCAGGGTAATGAGAATACCGGCAATACCCGCAAGCAGCGCGCACATCATGTAGGCCAACATCCTCATCTTGTTGACATTGATACCGGCCAGGGCGGCCACTTCGCGGTTGTCTCCCGCGGCGAGGAACCTCCTGCCAAAGACCGTCCACTTGATGAAGAAGGTAAGGAGAAGAACGAGGAATACCATTATCCAGAAATAAATCGGCATACCAAGATAACGATTGGCAAAAATTTCGTTAAGCTTGAAGTCCGGCAACCTCTGAAGCGAGAACTGGTAGCCCTTAACCAGGAGGTACCGTAAGCCACCTGCTATGTAAAGAGTACCCATCGTCGCAACAAAGTCAGGAACTTTCACATATACTACCAGGAGGCCGTTTACCAGACCGAAGAAGAGCGCCACGCCGAGACCGAGCATGATGGCGGGAAAAGCGCCCCAATGGTTGTCTACGATAAGGGATGCCATTAGAATGCCGGCAAGCCCCGCGACACGCCCCGTAGAAATGTCTACGTTACCGACCATAAGTGTCAGGCTCGCGCCAAGCGCCACTATGGCAATGAAGGTTATCTGTGTAAACAGCACCCTGAAGTTGTTGATAGTGAGAAAATCCCGCCGGAATATCGTGGTTATCGCGATAATAATCAACAGCGGTATCAGAACGCCCAATTCGTCGCTGCGGACAATACGCGATATAAATGAAGTTTGACCAAGTTTTTTCATTGCTTTCCCCTACACCATCTTGCGGACTTCAAGCCGTTTTCGCTGGAAATCCAGCACTAACGAAAGAACCATGATCAAGCCGATTAGCACAAGCTGCATATTCGGGTTTACGTTGAGTATACGCAGGCAAAACCACAGAACATGGAAAAGCAGAACTCCCAGGCCCACACCGTAAATCGAGCCTTCACCGCCTGCCAGACTTATTCCGCCTACCGCGCAGCAGATTATCGTACGGAACTCCCGGCCCGCACCAAACAGTTCCGATGCCGTGTTCGCGTTTAGGACATCAAAGAGTCCGCCCATCGCCGCGAAAAATCCTGCAAGCATAAACGCGATAAGCTTTACATTACGGATGTCGATGCCTGCCATTTCCGCAGCTTCGCGATTACCTCCGGTCGCCCGTAATTGGTAGCCGAATTTTGACCGCCTTATGATGAAATCCATAATAATGACAATTAAGAGCAACATAAAGAAAAGCCAGCTTAAACCAATGGGCCGATCCGTTGCGACGCGGGAAAGCCCCAGCGATTCTATGGATTGCGGAATACCCTGCGCTATGGTTGTGGCGAGGCCCTGCGTAATAAACATCGTTGAAATCGTGGTAATCCAGCTTGAAAGATTCAGGCGGGTTACCATAAGCCCGTTAACGAGCCCGACAAAGGCACCGGTAGCAAGCCCAAGCGCAACACAGGGGAAAGCGGGTAATCCCCAGGCCATCGCCGCCTTGCCGATCATGATCCCCGAAAGGCAGCCTACATAACCAACCGAAAGGTCTATTTCACCCGACATAATGACAATCGCCTGGCCGAGAGAACAAACGCCTATAAACACGCATCCAACGAGTATCGAGGAAAGGTAACGTCTGGTAAGAAAGACCGGGTTCAGTATCGTGGTTACGATAACCAGGAGCAGAATCGGGATTAGCACACCGACCTCCGGTGTTAAAAGAATGCGCCAGCTTGTTCCCAGTTTTTTCTGTTTCAATTCAGGCATTCGCCACCTCCTTTTCCGCCAGGGTCTTAAAGGTCATAACTGCTTTTTCCATAATAGTCGCCTCGGTTGCGTTTTTTTTGTCAAGTTCGCCTGCTACCCTGCCCTCGGCGAGTATCACGAAACGGTCACTCATCGCCAACAGCTCCGGCAGCTCCGAGGAAATCATGATGACAGCCGTTTTCTGAGCGGCCAGATCGTTGATAAGCTGGTAGATTTCGTTCTTCGATCCCACGTCGATGCCTTTGGTCGGCTCGTCAAGGATGATGAGCTCAGGCAATGTGTTAAGCGATCGTGCAATGACGACCTTTTGCTGATTGCCGCCCGACAATGTCGTTACTTTTGTCCGCAGCGACCGCGCCTTGATGCTTAGCTTGTTGAAGTACGGGGAAATCGCTTTCTCCATCGCGCCGGCGCTGACGAACGGCCCCTTCATAATCGAACCCAGGTTTGAAATTGCGATATTGTGTTTTATGTCCCAGACAAAGTTCAGACCGAAGCGTTTTCGGTCTTCGCTTATCATGCCGATTTTCTGCTTTATCGCGTGGCTGGTTTTTTTAACCTTAATCTCTTCTCCGCGTAAAAAGATCCTCCCGCTTTTTACCGGTACAAGGCCGTAGAGGGCCATGCAGACTTCGCTACGGCCGGCGCCGACAAGGCCCGCGATACCGAGCACCTCTCCCTCGTGGACGGTAAACGATACGTCTTTTATAAGGTCGGTGTTTGCGATATAGGGATGGTCCACCGTAAGGTTTTCCACCCGTAGTACTTCCGCCCCGATATTACTTTCCCTCGGCGGGTACAGGTTTGTGAGCTCCCGGCCTATCATGGCGGCGATAATCTTGTTCGAGTCGTAGTCTTTGCGTTCCATTGTGGACACGTTTTTGCCGTCTCGTAAAATCGTCACCCTGTCTGTAAGCTCGAGTATTTCCGAAAGCTTGTGGGTAACGAAGACAATGCTCGTTCCTTTCGTCTTAAGCTCGCGCACAACTTCGAAAAGCCGTGTGACGTCGCTCGACGAAAGAGAAGTGGTTGGCTCGTCGAGGATAAGCACCTTGGGCTCAGTCGCCAGGGCCCGCGCTATCATCAGCATCTGCTGCTGGCCTATGGAAAGTTTGCGCACGTCTGCACGCGGGTCCAGGGTGATTTTATTGGCGGCAAGGAGCTTTTCAGTCATTGCGTAAAGTTCCCTGAAATTTACCACGACGCCTCCGCCTGATTTCCCCCTCGCACGGTTAAGGTGAAGATCTGACATATAGATGTTTTCTGCGACGCTGAAATTCTTGAGTACATTAATTTCCTGGGGAACATAGCCGATGCCAAGCCGCATCGAATCATGCGGGCTCTGGGACGCGATCTCATTTCCTTCTATCTTGAGAATCCCAGTGTAGCTTCCGTGCGGATAGATTCCGTTCAGCACTTTAAGAAGCGTCGATTTTCCCGCTCCGTTCTCACCGATCAGACCCAGAATTTCGCCGGATCTTACGTCGAGGTTTACACTATCATTTGCCACAACCCCCGGAAACCGTTTGGTTATGTTTACCGCTTCCAGAATGCAATCCATCCAAACCTCCCTGCCTCTATATTATAAAATGTGTATTGCTATTTAAAATTGCGCAGAATGTAATTCAGAAACCCGGGGAATCCGGTTATGATAATAACCGCGCTTATCCGGCACTTGTTGCTCAAAGCCCGGTACACGGTCATTGAGGATATATCAAGCTTTTCGGCAATGGAATAAATCGTTACACGCTTTTCCATAAAACAATCCCGGGGCGGGTCCTCCACCCCGGGAGCGGTTTGTCAAACCGGTATCAAGCCTTATCTGAAGAAGGTCCTTACTTCCGCAGCAATGCCGCGGTGATATGTGATGCCATTGGGGCCTGAGCCGTCTTTGGTAACGAGCGGGGCATCAAGGTCTGTCCACACGGGAACGGTCCCGCCGCGAAGGACGGTGTCCAGGTACTGCATGGTCTTGTAGGCTTCCTCATAGAGGGGCTGGGCCACAAGTGCGGCGACTTTGCCCGAATCCAGGGCGTCCAGGTTACCTTCGGTGGCGTCCATACCTACGATAAGGATTTCACCGGCTCTCTTTCCGGATTTTTCCGCAGCATCCGACCAGGTGATAGGGCTGTTACCGGTAAGGCCGAACGCGCCGATAAGATCCGGGTTCGCCTGGATGATGGCGAGGTTGACCGCAGTGGCTGAATCCACGACCGCGCCTTCAAGCTGCACGGGGAGGATCCTGATGTTACTGAGGTTGTACTTGGAGCCGAGTGTCCTCCAGGTTCTCTGGAACGAATCGGACCCAGCGTCTTCGGTGAGGTTCCTGGTGTTCTGGGTGATAGCGATTGAACCGCTCCTCCCGCTAAGTTTTTCAGCCATGAATTCGGCAACCTGCGCACCGTATTGCACGGGATCACAGGCCATTCCAAAGGTAAGACCTTCCGGAACGGGGTTGTGTTTAAAGTGCGGAACACCGACTGCAACACCCCCGTTTTTAGCAATCCTCAGGGTACTGTAACCGGACGAATCGCCGCACCAGAGCAGGAGGCCCTTGCCACCTTCGGCGATGAAAGGCTCTACCGTGGCGAACGCTTCCGCAGCGTCGGGGCTTTCCGTCCCGATTACCTTGGCATTGGTATAACCAAGTTCCTGGGCAGCTTTAAGGAATCCAAGCTGGACAATGCGGTGTACCGGGTGGTTCATGACCATCATACAGATCGCTACGGGAGTTCTGGCGGGATTAAATTCTCCTCCACCACCACTGTCGCTCCTGCCGGCGCCAAACACGTTGCCTACCATGAGCAAAACCAGTCCTACTAGTAAAACTTTTTTTAACATTTCCATGCTCCTCCAAAAAAAATTTACGTAACCGATTACACGGTTAGTGTATGTTACTACAATTCGGAGTGGTTGTCAATTTTTTTGATGCCTTTTATACCATTTTATGGCAGCAAAGCCCTTCCACATCATGGGCCGCTTCCATGATCATCTCGTTGACCGTGGGATGGGCGTGGATCGTACCGGCCACTTCATCAATCGTAGCTTCCGCCTTCATTGATACGGCGATTTCCCCAATCAAGTCTGTAGCCCGGGGGGCCATGATGTGAGCGCCAAGGATTTCCCCGGTCTCCGCATGGGAGATGATCTTCACAAAGCCGTCGGTGGCGTTCATGATGAGGCTGCGGCCGTTGCCTATGGAGGGGAAATTCCCCGTTTTATAAGGAAGACCCGCTTCCTTTACCTGGTCTTCTGTTTTGCCAACGCTGGCGATTTCAGGATTTGTGTAGACGCAAGAGGGAATAATGTCGTAACTCATCACCGCTTTTTTGCCCGCAATGACAGCGGCGGCTACCAAACCCTGGGCGCTGGCCACATGGGCTAACTGTACCTTGCCGGTAACGTCACCAATGGCGAAAATTCCCGGTACATTCGTCGCCATCTTTTCGTCCACGGTGATGAATCCCCGGTTTTCGATAACCCCCGCCGCGGCGAGGTTCAGGTTTTTACTTACCGGCTGCCGGCCGGTCGCCATGATCACCATGCCGCCTGCTGCTTCCTTCTTGACGCCATTCTCCTCGTAAGCGCATACCGCACCGCCGGCTGACACCCTTATCTCCTCCAGTTTCGCACCGGTATGGATTTCCACCCCCCGTTTGGAGAGTAGTTTGGTCATGGCGTCACAGACGCTCCGGTCCATGCCGTTGAGTATGCCGGGTAGCATTTCGATAACGGTTATTTTTTTTCCCAGACTGCTGAAGAGAGTAGTGAACTCAATGCCGATAACCCCGCCGCCGATGATAATCACCGAATCGGGAATTGCCGTAAGCGAAAGCACCGCATCTGAATTGAGAACCATCGGCAGGCCTGCACCGGGGACGGGAATAGACGAAGGCTCACAACCACTGGCAATGATTATGTTCGCCGCGCCGTATTCGGTTGCTGTCCCGGCGGCATCTATTACCTTGAGGGTCCTGGGGCCGGTAAAAGCGGCCATTCCTTTTATGAGAGTGATTTTCCTTCCCTTAACCAGGCTCTCGATACCCCGGCGGAGTTTATTCACCACCGAGTCTTTCCGGGCGGCCATAACGGAGTAATCGTACCCCGTATCCACGCCGGTAAGTCCAAGCTCTTTGCCATGGTTCTTTACTTCGTCGTAGAGTTCTGCCGAGTGTAGCAATGCCTTGGTGGGGATACAGCCGCGGTTCAGGCAAGTGCCTCCCAGGTCCCGGCTTTCTATAAGCGCGGTCTTTTTTCCAAGTTGGGCACAACGTATGGCGGCGATGTATCCGCCGGGTCCCCCGCCGATTACAGCGACATCAAATTGTTCTGCCATGTTGCACTCCTATAGATTCAGCGTCTTTAAAATTTCTACGATGTGAGTGGTACTTTCAGCGATGCGGACTCCCGCAGCGAGCAGGGCCTTTTCCTTGTTTTCCGCACTGCCTGTACCGTCAGCCGCTACAATGGCGCCTGCGTGACCCATGTTTTTTCCCTTGGGTGCGTTTTTCCCCGCGATGAGGGCTACCACGGGTTTCGTCACATGGGCTTTGATGTACTCCGCGGCGATTTCTTCTTCGCTTCCGCCGATTTCGCCAATCATGACGATGGCTTTTGTTTCCCGGTCAGCCTGGAAGTCCGGAAGCAGGTCCACAAAGGTGGAGCCGGGGATCATGTCGCCTCCCACACCGATACAGGTGGACTGACCTATCCCCAGGGCAGTCATCATCATCACCGTTTCGTAGCAGTTGGTTGCGCTCCGGGACATGACGCCTACGGGACCCGGGGTGTAGTACTTATGGGCCATAAAGCCGGCTTTGCATTTGCCCGGAGAAATGATCCCGAATGAATTTGGGCCGAATAGCCGTACCCCTTTCTGACGGGCGGCGTAGTAGCACTTCATCATCTCGTGTACAGGCGTATGCTCAGAAATTGTCACGATTACCGGAAGCCCCGCATCGACTGCTTCGTAGACCCCGGCGGGAGTGAACTTTGCCGGTACGAAGATCACTGTTGCGTTGCAGCATGTCTTTTCCGCCGCCTCTCGGATGGTGTTGAACACCGGCACTTTTATCTCTTTACCCTTGATATCGAAAACCGAGTCCTGCCCACCCTTGCCAGGGGTCACCCCGGCTACAACGTTGGTTCCGTATTCAAGCATGGTCTGGGTGTGGAAATTTCCCTCACGGCCAGTGATGCCCTGAACAAGAAGCTTTGTGTTCCCGTCAATAATGATACTCATGGTTTCTCCCCGCCTTAGGCTTTTTGCTTAAGCTGATAGATGGCTTCCACGGAATTGGGGATACCCTCTGCCATGGTAATGGGAAGCTTCGATTCGGCGACGATCTTTGTCGCCTCTTCCTTGTTTGTCCCCTCAAGACGGAGGATCAGGTTTTTTCCCCGGGCCTCCGTTTTTCCCATGGCGATAACCGCTCCCTTGGCGACTTCGTCACAGCGGGTAATGCCGCCAAAGATGCAGATAAACACCGTGTTCACCGCTTTGCGGCTCAACATGATACGCAGCGCTTCTGCAATCCGTTCCGCGGTGGCGCCTCCGCCCAGGTCCAGTGCGGCGTGGATCTTCATCCCCTTTTTGGTGATAAGATCTATGCAGCTCATCAGCATGCCGGAACCATTGGACATAACTCCGATGTCCCCGTCATTTTCCACGGGGATAAAGAGGAAGTTCGCTTTGCGGGCTTCGATTACCTGGGGATCGTCTGGAGCCTTGTCCCTCCAGGCAGTAATGTCAGGCAGGAAGGGCAGGGCGTTATCGTCCACCTCCACTTTACCGTCCAGAGCGATTAATTTTCCATCGTTGTCGATAGCCAGGGGATTAATTTCGACTAACATCGTGTAGTAATCAAAAAACAGTTTATAGAACTTTTCCGCCATGACCCTAAACTGATCCTTGTACTGCATATCCGCGCCGGTTTTATCCATGGCATAGGTAATCACATAGTCCTGGATTCCCCTTATTGGATCGATGGGCACTTTGGCGATCTTGTCCGGATTCGTCCGGGCTGTTTCCTCAATGTCCATACCTCCTACGGAGGAGAAGATTAAAAGCGGCGCTTTGGTATAGCGATCCAGCATGATAGAGAGGTACCACTCTTTTGTGATTTCTTTTTTCTCCAGTACCAGGAGTTCATTGGCGGTAAGACCCCGGATGTCCATTCCCAACATGGCTTCGCAAAGCTTCCCCGCATCTTCGACATTATCGGCAAACTTGACTCCTCCGGCTTTGCCGCGGCCGCCAATCTGGACCTGAGCTTTAATTACCACGGGGAAAGCAAGATTCGCCGCCCTGATCCTGTCAGTCACACCTGTCCTGGTGTCAATAACTATTCCTTTTTGAATAGAAACATCGTATTTTTTAAAGAGCTCCTTGGCCTGGTATTCCAGTAACTTCATTCGTCCTCCGTAATGCCGTCCTCGATAGTTAGGCGAAAATCTCTTCGTCGCTGGGCTGACTCCATTCGGACTTTACATAGGCGATCCGGGATTTGTTGAACAGGTGATAATAGGAAAGATTCTCACTGATCGAATTGTTGCCCCAGCTTCCGCAGCCCAGGGTTGTGGTTGGGGAAAGGGAATTCTGGAATGATCCGCCGTTCATCAGGGCGCTGATCTGGTTAACCAGAATACGGGAAACCGGAAGTTTGAGCGCCGCGTATTCCACATGGTCCTTGTTGTTTGACTGGACATCAACCGTATGACCGGCGCCTTCAACCATGAGGTTCGCATAGGCGATGTCAACAGCTTCTTCCCAGGTGTCGTATTCGTAGGAGGTCATCACCGGGCACATTTTTTCCCGGGAAAGATAATCATCCTCGCCGTATTTTTCCGGCTTGAGGATGATGCATTTTGTCCCGGCCGGGATTTCCACCCCGGCAAGTTTCGCGATAGCCTCAGCCGACTGACCTACCGTGTCTTTACTGACTTCACCCTGAGGAAACAAGATTTTTCGGAAGGCGTCTACCTTTGCCGGATCGTCTGTGTAGTACGAGCCGTTTTTCACAAAAGTGTCGATTACGGTATTATACTTTTCTTTACTTGCAATGATCGTCTGAGTGCCGGAGCAAATGATCCCGTTGTCGAATACCCGGCTTTGAAACATTCTTTTGACGGCTTCTTCGATATTAATATCATTATCAACAA
>Ga0082212_10013920_pt1 | contig 10045 bp, 11 predicted proteins | sample TergutNt197P3_FD_71548 | JGI IMG/M metagenome (GOLD analysis project Ga0082212, IMG submission 71548) | Neocapritermes taracua P3 segment gut microbial communities from Petit-Saut dam, French Guiana - Nt197 P3 | ecosystem: Host-associated > Arthropoda: Insects > Digestive system > Gut ... | reverse complement strand
AAGAGAAAGTGTCGAAAGAAGAGAAAATAAAAATTCGCTTGCGATCACATAAAGTGATAACGAAATGGAATTACACCATTACGCCAAAGGAAAATTCGATTAAATAATTAAAGGACTGTTCCTATGGTTCCGCTTCCTTATTGTCCAGAAATTCAAGGACCGACTTTCGATGATCGAGAAACTCTTTTTCAGTAAAGGCATTTTTCCAAAATTTATTTCCGTGAAACTCCAAAAATCGCCCTCGGATGTGCATAGCGGTTTCCCGGTCGTTCGGATTGGCTTCGACTTCCCGAACGAATGCTTCGTATTCGGAATACACCTCCGGCTCATAATGGGCAATGTTGCCGTAAGCATGCGCTTTCATTTGAAGGAATTCCTTACGCACAGCATCTGTCGGCTGGCGAGTCAATCCTTGATCTGCAATCGCTTTAATTTCTCGAAAAAACGTCACGTATGGAGCGATTTCCTCCTTCTTCACCGGGACGGCGATGCCGCCTCTGCTTTTTTGCCGAATCAGTTGCAACAATTCCTCCGGCGTTCCGTCGGGCACGGCGAATGGTTCGGCAGTCGAAATCACGTCGGAAAGTTCGACGATGTCCAATAGAACCGGTGGACAGACGACTGTGTCTGCGGAGTCCGGCGTAACATCCGGTCGCTCCACTGCGTTGCGTTCCCGGCTTTCATTGGGGGCTTCTTGCGCTGCCGTCTTTTCAACGAACTCTACGCGGAATAATCCACTGCACAGGAGCAGCAGAATACAACTGGTCATCATTGTTTTCTTCATAAGAGAGTCTCCTAATTGTTGAGAGGTTTCCACGAGCCTTTCAGCCCGCTCTTTAAGGTTGTTACTGCAAAAATCACGCTGATACGTCGCCACCACCGGCACCGTATCCCGAAAAGCAAGCATCGCACGAGCGAAATCCGAAGTGCCGTCTTCATAACGACCAAACGCCTCGGCATCGCATCGCCACTCCGTCGCTTCTTCAAATCGCCGCACCGCATAAGCCGCCATCGGATTGAACCAATGGAGCAATGCGATCAACCGCAACACGAACGACGTAGCCAAGTCGCCGTGGGCATAATGCGATAATTCGTGTTTCAATATCCCCCGCCGGACTGCGGCACTCGTCTCCTCCCACATAGTACGGGGAACCACGACGACATAATGCCCCAACAACCGTACCAGTCTCGGTCCCGATTGGTCGGCAATGACCAAGCGAACCTTATGAGGCGAAATCCGCAGTTTGGCAAGGAGCGATTCCCATTCTGCCTTAAAAATGCCCTCGGGCGAAGTTGTTTCACGCAACCGCCGCCGTGTTCGTAACCAAGCAACCCCACCGTACCCAGCAAACCAAGCAATGCCGGCGAGCCAGAGGGTAAAAAGTATGGCAACGACAGACGGCGGGGTAAAGACGACAGCAGTTTTTTCTACTGCCGCTTCTGGTATTGCTACTTGTTCGTTAGATACATTCAACGAACTTGGATATGCGTGATGCCATTCTCCGGCGTTATCAGTCGAGATAAGCGGTGCGGGTACATCGGTGTTCGCTTCGGTGGTCGCCACCTGAATGGGCAACACCTCTTGGCTCGGCGGTGCTTCCATCCAGACCGGAATCGCCATCGGAACCTTAAACCAGAGAACACCGAGCAGTAGTACGGCTCCCCATGCGGTTCGATGGATGAGCGGTGAGCGGCTGCCAACGAAACGAAACAGCAAGCACACGGCTCCTCCGCCGATAATGAGGAAGAGCGACGACAATAAAAAATGGGCGATGTAGGTCATGGGATTACCTTGTTTTTTTAGTTTTCTTTAATATGCTCTGTTGTAGCGGTTCATTGCCTCGTCGATGCCATTTTTTATCCAGCAAACAATCGCATCGGCGGCTTGTTTAATGGTAACTTTCATGTCGGGTTGTTCTTTTTCCGTAAAATTCATCAAGACATAATCGGCGGCATCCATTTGACCGGGAGGATTGCCAATGCCTATCCGCAAGCGGGAAACCTTGTCCGTTCCTAAAACCTTCAGAATATCAGCCAGTCCCTTTTGACCGCCGCTGCTTCCCTCGCTGCGAAACCGCAATTTGGAAAATGGCAAATTCAGATCGTCGCAGACAACGATCACGTCATTCAGTGGCATTTTGTAAAAGCCGACCGCCTCGCCGACACTCAATCCGCTTCGATTCATATAGGTCGTCGGCGCAAGCAACAAGACAGACTCTCCGCCCGGTTCACAAATTTTGAGCAAATCGCCATGAAATTTGCTTTGTGGTCGATTGCCGGGAAATTGTTCGGCAAGTTCCGCCAGTACCATGTATCCGACATTGTGTCGATTCATTCGATACTTGACACCAGGATTGCCGAGTCCAACGACTAATTTCATTTTTTGTTACCGGCTTCGATTCCTCGCCCCTGGATTCTAGTCGAAACACCGTGAAAAACAAGAGGAGATTTGCTCCACGTCTAAAATCCCTCTTGCCGAATTCCCGAAAATTGACTACCATTCGCCGGTTCTTGTCCCTAGTTTTCAGAAAAAAGCATGTTCCGCCAAATACTTTTCATCTTTTGCGCTTTCGCTATTTCCCTGAGTGCTTTCGCTCAACTGCCGAATCAAAACGGGCAAATCTGGCGGGAATACCCTGTGATCGTACCGATGGAAAACACATCGCCGCTCGCCATCGTGGAATACATCCGACGTGAAACCGGCGAGGCGGCTTGGATTGGCGATAATTTCGGACTCATCAGTTGCGACGGTCAAAAACTGTACGTCTATCACGCTCCCCCCATGCAACAGAGGGTCGCTGAAATCATTGCTCGATTCATGCGACCCGAAACGCAAAATGTGCAATTCGTTACGAAACTACAATTTCATTCGTTTTCAAAAAATCTCGGTGTTGCCGACATTCGGCAACCGATTTATCAATATCTGAATCCGATTCTCGAGCCGGATGGCACTTCTTCGGTCTGCAAAACGCCCGGCGTTACGGCATATTGGGTTGCCAAAGAGAACGTTCCGAAATTTCGGGAAGCACTGGAATCAACTCTGCGTGACATACAATCCTGCATCTCGATAGAGGGTCCTGGAGTCATGACGTTCAATGGGCAGACCGCCTGCGTTCAGGACATTACCAACGTGCCGTATGTTGCCGACGTTGCCGCCATTCGACTGGAAGGCACAACGGGACATCAACCGATTGTCAGAATGTTGGAACAAGGACGGACAATACAAACGTTTTCGTTGCTTTCGTGGGATTGCCAAATGGTCACGTCGGATGTTTCTGCTACGATTTCTGCCCTCACGATGATGGATTCGGTCAACATGGGCACAACGGAGAAACCAATAATTTTGCAAGTTCCGCAGACAGAAAAAATTGAATTTTCGGGACAAGGTCTTACTTGGTCGGCGGATGGCATGCTCGTCGTGTTCTACGGCAAGTATGATCACTATAGGGAACACCGAATCGAAACCGGACCGCCTATCTTCAACAAGATTCCGTACATACAGCGATTGTTTAACAACACTGCCATTGTTCGGGATTCAAGGTCGGTCGATGGTATTTTGACCGTTGAAATGATCACCGACTCGCCGCAACAGGCGACTCGGCAAGGGAACATTGTACGTTAGAGGGGGAGCGGTGTACTGAAAACGGCATGAAAATAGTCATTTTTGTCATTCCGGCGAAAGCGGGAATCCAGATGAGAAACATGAACCCCATTTTTCTAGACTCCCGCCTGCGCGGGAGTGACGGAAAAACAGAACGTGTCGACGGACTGAGCATGACCTAGCAGACCCTGTGAAAATCCCCGGAGATCAGTTAAAATATGGGGACAATGAGACATCTGGAACATTTGAAACCGCATGGAGGACGATTCAATCTAACGCCCATGATCGACGTAGTGTTTCTGTTAATCATTTTTTTTATTGTTTCCAACAATATGATTCAACAGGATAACGCGATACATGTCGATTTGCCGGAGGCGGAAACGGGAATCCTACCACCAGAACAGCAGACGAAATACCTTACGATCAGCCTTCGTGAGCCGGGAACTGTTCGCATCGGTACAGAGATTATAGACAAGGGAAGACTCCGGCAACTCGTGATGGAGTGCCAAAAAGACTGGGGAAATGAAGCGGAAATCCGAATTCGTACCAACAAAAACGTTCCCTTCGGAGAGGTCAAACCGATTTTGCAAATGGCGGCGGAAAACGGGATCACCCGCGTTTCCTTTGCCGTCATGGAACGTCTCCCGTAAATTTCTAGCACCTTCTTTTTCGGCGAAAGTTTGTATCCCGTACACACCTGCTGATGGGGGCTTTGAAACATGTTGACGGACTGCCCATCGTGCACATCTACTGGACAGTCCTCTTGACATCCGCATTTCCCGGTGGTACATTAGTGCTGTTGGTTGGCACCCGTCGGTAGCCGCTCGTAAACAGGACATTCCACTCATGCAAAAGATTACTATTTTTAACGACCCCTAAGGGGGGGGGGGTATTGTAACTCCTTAACCCAAAAGAACTTACACCGCAACGTTGCGTTCACGCTCGTTGAACTTCTTGTTGTCATTGCGATTATTGGTATGTTAATCGCCCTACTTTTGCCAGCAGTACAGGCAGCCCGCGAGGCGGCAAGGCGGGCACAATGCACGAACAACCTCAAGCAGTTCGGGCTCGGTGTACATAATCACATCAGTTCTCGAGATCGAATTCCGCCGATTGTTTTGCATACAGCCAGACCGAGTATTATGGTTTTGCTCATGCCCTACTACGAACAAATGCAACAGTATGATTTACTGATGCAATACGGTCAGGAAAAATCAATGATGTGCGATCAGCAAACCGGGGATGGGTATTGGCCCGACACACAACCCGAATCTCGTTGCTATATTCGTTGGTGGGAATCCCTCACTCAACAACAACAAAACTCCCTCGGCTCAGTTGCGATGTGGAAATGTCCTACGCGCCGATCCGGGGTGCAACTGACCACAACTGTGACCCCTGATTCCGGCTCTGGTGACCAGATGGCTCCTGGACCGGTTACAGATTATACCGCCGTCATTTACCATATCCACGGTGCGGAACAAGCCGAATATAGGAGGGCGAATCCGAGTCATGTTTTTGATCCGCCCGGCGGGGGGTGGACAGCACATCACGCGTCCAACAATGCCGGTCATATCAACGAACAACTCGGTCCCTTCAGAGTCGCTCGCCTAACCGGTGCCAATGTAGATCCTTCCGTTCCCCGCGACTCGATCGGTTATTGGGCGGACGGAACCACTAATCAACTCATCTTCGGCGAGGCTCACGTTCCCTCGAATCGTCGGAATGTTTGTCAGGGTCCACGATGGGAAACCCAAGCAGATTGCAGTGCCTTGACGGTACATGGTTGGAATCGAGGGGCGTCTCGCCTGATCCATCCGTACTTTCGACTTGCGAAAGGACCGCAAGACTATACCAGTGATGAGGATAATCCGATTGGAACAAGCACTGGCGATGGCTACATTAATGGCTATGGATTCGGGAGCGACCATCCCGGCGTTTGTAATTTTCTGTTGGGAGACGGTTCCGTTCGTGGGATTAGTGTAACGACACCGATGTATCCGATCCTTTGCGCCTTGTCCGATGTATCAGACGGTATTGCCGTTTCCCTCCCTTAGTGGATGGAAAGAGGCAGTTTTTCATCCTTTTTTCGACACCTTATTTTGGAGAGTATCCATGCGTTTTTTCAGTATTGTTATTGTTGCGTGTTTTTTGTTATCTGCCCCTGGGTGCGGCTCGAAAGTTACCGTTACCGGCAATGTAACCTTCGAGGATAGTACTCCTTTGACGACCGGAGAAGTTCGATTCGAGACGGAGAGTTTCGTGTCCAGTGGAAAGATTCAACCAGACGGGTCGTACCGGCTTGGTACCGTTTCCGATAAAGACGGAATTCCGAAGGGAACCTACGGAGTAGCGGTGCGAGCACTGGATACAGGGGGCGCAGCAAGTGGTGCACAGGGTATGGGCGTGGCTCCCGGCGACGCTCCCCAAGGACTACCGCCGAAATCGTTGATTGATCCCGCGTTTGGGTCAGTGCAAACGAGCGGCTTGACCTGCGAAGTTAAAGGATCAAGAACGTTCGATATAACTGTGCGACGACCAAACTAACCCCCAAACAGAGCCGCATTCGTAAGATTGCAAAAACCAAGTTGTTCCAGTCCGTTCCAACATTTTCATAAGGAGATTTGTTATGCTTAGCCGTACTTTATGTCCCAATCGCTTCCGTAAAGGTCGCAGAGCGTTCACCCTCGTTGAACTGCTCGTTGTCATTGCTATTATCGGCATGTTAATCGCTTTGCTTTTGCCTGCCGTTCAGGCAGCGCGGGAAGCCGCCCGGAGAATGTCGTGCTCCAATTCTCTCAAGCAATTCTCGTTGGCAATGCACAATTACATCGATACTCATAAAACGCTTCCAAAAGGAAACGAGATGGTTATCTATAACGGACCTGACACAGATGGTAATCAAGTAACCCGCGGATGGGCTGGTTACGGTCCATTTTTTTCACTCCTGCCGTTTTACGAACAGTCGTCGGCTTATACCGAGGGAACATCAGATCCCCGATGCGCCGGACTGGACCCCGAATCGCACCTCTATCTCTGGGGAGCGACTTTTCCGTTTTTAGGCTGTCCGTCGGATACAAATTTTGCCAGTTCTGATGGGCGAAATTCTTACGTTTTTTCCGTCGGCGACTGGGCGGACACCAATATGCGGCCGCCTTCCACGTCGTCAACAGCGAACAGGCGCGGACCATTTATCCGTACGCCGTTCGGTCCTGAAAATGGCGGCGATGCGGGTCGTTCTGCTGATTGGGAAAAGATACAAGAAGCGACTCAAGCGCGGACTCTTGCAAATTTGTCTGATGGGACAAGCAATACGATTGTCTTTTCGGAGCGGGTAACATCTGGACGCAGGAATAATATCAAAGGAGCGTATAAATTGGCGGTGGGCGGCGACGAACCCCATGGAGTACCCAATAACGTGGAATTCGGGCATGTCAGTGGCAGTACTCCCCCCATACGTCCAAACAGATGCTTGAGTTGGGCAAAGATTGGCAACGCATATCGAGCGGATACCGGTCACGTTCAGATAGGAGACCATTTTGGAACCCGTTGGGCGGACGGACGTGCACCAGCGACCTTTTCGACATTGTTGCCGCCAAATAGCCCCAGTTGTTGGGGACCGGGTGGTCTTACCTACGATGCACGTTCGATGAATTCGGCGAGCAGTTTTCACACCGGTGGGGTCAATGTCGGTATCGCTGATGGTTCTGTTCGGTTTGCCAGCGACTCGGTTAATTGGTCAACCGGCATCATGGACGACAATGTGATTCCAGTAACATCGGGACCTTCCCCGTTTGGTGTTTGGGGAGGCCTTGGCTCCATCAACGGCGGCGAATCGGTTTCCCTGTAGAATGTAGTGATACAAAGAGTGGAGGCTTGCGCTCCCCGGCGGTGTGCCGAGGGAGTTTTTCGGTGATTTAGGTTTAACGAAACAACGTCCGATGCGAATATTCCTTTTACTAACAATCAGTGCTGTACTGTTGCCCCAGACAGGGTGCGTAAAAAATGACGGTCGTCCTGCGGATATGCCGAGGTTGTGTCCGGTCCGCGTTACGATAATACAAGATGGCAAGCCCTTGGAGGGAGCAGATGTAACTCTGACGGCAAAAACGCCGATGAATTATGGTGTGGCTACGGGGTTGACAGATGTTTCCGGTGTCGCCGTTCTTCGAACCTACGGTTTCGACGGGGTTCCCAACGGTCAATATACGGTAACGGTGACCAGGCGTGCCGTGGAGGGAGCGACTCAGACGACGAGTCCAATAGATGGTTCGATCTACGAAACCGGCGGTACCATTTTCCAAACGGTTGATATCCAGTACACGGACACACAGTCGTCGCCGCTCAGTATTGATGTTTCGGGAAGGACAATGGAATCGTTTGATATTGGTGCCGCCGTCCACGTATTTATGGGGAGCGGGATCTAGAGCGTGTTGGTATTGTACTGCACCTCGTCAATAATTGTCTTTTTTTCTCCGTGAACTTTGTGGTTACACATCCCAACTGACACCGCTGGCAGGAGACGAGTCCTTTGGCGATTCCGATTTTGCAACCGGCTTTTTGCCAAACGTTGCCGTTGTAATGCCCGATGGTGACTTCGACGAGGCGGACACCTTCGAAGAGGAGTCAGTTGACAAATCCAAACGAGCGGACGAACCCGTTCCTGTACTCGAAGATTCAGAATTGATAATTGTCGAACCGAACTTTTCGCAGACCTGCCGCCACGTTTCCCGCTCCGAATTCAAGACACGAAGAGCTTCGTCCAATATAGCGGGATCATGTGTCATGCCGCCTTCCGAAAGGCGACGAAAAATAAAAACGTAAATGGACGCAATTTTACCAGCCAATTCGGGACTGCCTTCCTTGTCCACCGACGACAGAATTTCTGCAACGATGTCTTGGGCAAGGGAAAGTGATTCAAAACCGGATTCAAATTTTTCCTCCTCCCACGCCTTCTTGGTTCGGTGGATGTTTTTGATTGCCGCCTCGATCAGCAAGAGTTGTAGTTTCTGTGGCGTTGCCGTCTGTACCTCTGCTTGTAAGTAGTTCCGACGTGCTGAATTTTGCATCATTTTGAGGAGGTTGGGATTGCGTGTGAATAACTCATCCAAGTTTCTCGGCGTAACGCCCCTACCGTTGGGGGAATTGTAGTTTGTTTTGCTATTTGAATCAAGAGCGATTTCCTCATTCCACCACGCCGTTTGCAAGTAATCAGATTCCGATGTTGAAATTTTCACGCCCAGCGGCTACAATGGTCGTCCGTGATGCAAATCGTTCCCGCTAAATCTTGGTCGCAACAGAAAGCGTTTTTGGATTTTCCCTGGAAAATCTATAAAGACGATCCCTATTGGATTCCGCAACTCCGAATGGAACAGGCTGGTCTTGTCGGCTTTTCGCTATTAGGACACAAAGACCCGTTTTACGAACGGAACGAATGTCAGGCATTTCTTGCCGTTGATGGGAAAAACGTCCTGGGGCGTATCTGTGCGATTTGGAATCGGGGACACGTTGACCGATACAACGACGGAGTCGGCTTTCTTGGCTTTTTCGACTGCATCGACGACACCGATGTCGCTCAGGGACTTTTCAATACCGCCGCCGAGTGGCTCAAACAGCGAGACTGCACTATCCTTCGGGGACCTGTGAATCCGTCGCTCAATCACACGCTCGGCTTGCTCATCGACGGCTTCAATAGTTCGCCGATGTTTATGATGACCTACAATCCCCCCTATTACGAAAAACTGTTCGAGGAAAACGGCTTCAAAAAATCACAGGATTTGTACGCCTACTGGGGAGAAATCGGAATGTTGCCGAAGATCAACGAAAAATTAACACCGATTTGCGAACAGATTAAGGAACGTACAGGAGTAAAAGTACGGTCGGTGGATGTCAAACATTTCCAGAGGGATGTCGAACAATTTCTTCACATTTACAATCGGGCACTCACGAACACTTGGGGGTTCGTGCCAATGTCGCTCAAAGAGGTCAAGGAGATGGCGTTTTATCTGAAATACCTGATTGTTCCCGAATTGACCGTAGCGATTGAAGTCGATGACAAAATGGTCGGAGCAACATTTGCTCTGCCCGATTTCAATCCACGAATTAAGGAAATCGGCGGACGAATTGGTCCGCTTAAACTATTCAAACTACTGCGGCACAAGGAACAAATCAAGGCGATTCGGGCATTGAGTACCAACGTGTTACCGGAGTATCAAATGTTAGGACTCGGCTTGGTATTACTCAACGGTCTTGTACCGAAGGTGATGGCAAGCGGCATTACCGAGGCAGAGTTTTCGTGGGTATTGGAGTCGAATGCCTACTCTCGCGGCAGTCTGGAAAAGGGAGGAGCCATTCGCACAAAGACCTACCGGGTGTATGACCGACCGATTAGTTAGGGGGGACTCAGCCTGTTCTCGAAGGGTAAAACACCCCATCCAGATCCTGTAA
>Ga0082212_10013919_pt1 | contig 10045 bp, 8 predicted proteins | sample TergutNt197P3_FD_71548 | JGI IMG/M metagenome (GOLD analysis project Ga0082212, IMG submission 71548) | Neocapritermes taracua P3 segment gut microbial communities from Petit-Saut dam, French Guiana - Nt197 P3 | ecosystem: Host-associated > Arthropoda: Insects > Digestive system > Gut ... | reverse complement strand
GGACCGGGCGTTTATCATTATCTCGATCACCTTCACGAATCGGTCAAGTCGGGAATCAACCCGCTTTTGATCGATTGTCTGAACTGCGAGTTCGGTTGCAACGGCGGCACGGGAACGAAACGGCTTCACGCATCCCAGGATGAACTGGAATATCTCGTCGAAGAGCGAAGCAACGCACTCAGGAATATGTTTGAACATACCGACCAGGAACATTCCGATCTGATCCATGAAGAGATCAACGCCTATTGGAAACCCGGTATCTACGACCGCCGTTATCTGAGCCTCCGCGAGAATAATACGGTCAAGCATCCCTCGGAGCAACAAATTCAGGCGATTTACCGAGACCAGTTGTCCAAAAGGAGCGAGAAGGATGTACACAACTGCGGAGCTTGCGGTTATCATAGCTGTAGGGAAATGGCGACCGCGCTCCACAACGACCTTTCACACCCGGAACTTTGTTTCGTGAAGGAACGTATCGAATTGACCGAAAGCCATGCGGAAGTCAGCCAAAAAAGTGCCGCGAGGGAACAATTCGCAAACAATCTGTTCAAAGAACTCGAAGGAATGGTCACCAACGTCAACGAAACGGCAACCCTTATTCAGGATGTCAACGGTGAAATGGGGGAAATGCTGAACATGATCGCAGTGATCGCGAAAATCGCCCGACAGACGAATTTGCTGGCATTGAACGCTTCTATCGAATCCGCACGGGCAGGAGTTCATGGGAAAGGGTTCGCGGTAGTTGCACAAGAGGTGCGCGAATTGTCCAAATCCTCCAACGAAGCGGCTGTGAAGATTGCCGATCTTGTGACCGGATCAAGCACACAAATTGACAGTGGTGCGGCTTTGAGTAAACAAGTGGAAACAACCCTTGTCGGTATCATGGATTATGCAAGACAGGCACTCAGTTGAATTTGACGCAGTCCAGGAAACAGTATAAAAACAACCCCGGTTCATCTTTCACGCGAACATCAAGCACAATTTGCTTGCTTTCCGCAAACTTTCTGATGTCCGGGTTGCCGAATGGGGGGTGGCCGTTGCCAAGTCGGGTGTGGTCATATACACTGTGTTAGACCGTTTGGTGAAAAAATGTATTGCAATTTCCTTGCAACTTGTTTGGCGACTACATTTTAACACAACGGCCATTTTTAAAATGACCAAACCTGGGAATTATCCGGGCTATTCCCAGACCTCTATCCCCCTGATCCCTCGCAACTCATTCCGAACATTGGATCGACGACACGGTTGCATCCCAGGGCGAATGCCAGTCGCCCCAGTTTTCGAGGTACGCCTGAAACGCAGGCACGTCTTGTCGCTGTTTGAGCCAGTATTTCGTTTCGGCCACGAGAAGCTGTTCCTGTTCCAGCTTGAGTTGCCCGGTCAAAACGGCCGCTCGCAGAAAAACGAAATAGGTGTCCAACACGTCGCAGCGGCAATAGTTGTTGATGCGTTCCAGTTCGCCCTGTTCGTACAGGTCTTGCACCATATCGCCTTGCGTGTCCATTTTTCCGGGCTTACCGAGCAGGTTCGCCACGAGATTCAGCCCGCCGGCCATGCGCGTCGCGCCGAAGTTGGTGAGAATGTCATGCAGGTCAAAATGTGATTCGATATTATAGCGGTTGCGAGGTTGGTCGTAAGTCTTGGCCTTCAGCGCGAACCATGCCGGTACAGAAACCCCGTAACGAAACGCGGCCAGTTCCAAAAGCGGAATGTCGAACCCGCGTCCGTTGAAGGTCACGAGCGTCGGCTTATTGTATGCCTGCCAACCTCGCCAGAACAGATCGGTCATAATATGCGGGCGATAGTTCGGCTCATCGAGCGTCACAAGGTCGAGCAGGCGGAATTCGGCATCGACTTTCGCAATGGCCACCGACACGGGTAACTGATACGGATACGGGATAAAGTCGGTGTCGTTCTTTTCGAGCAATTCATCGCGAAACGCCCGCACAGCTTCATTCGGCGTGACGTCCAAATCAGGGTATTTCAACTTCGCCACCAACTCAGGGTCGGCAACGCTTTCAACGTCAAAAACCAAATATTTTACTTGCTTTGTCATGGTGGGGTCTTTCTTTGTCGTAACTGATCTCGCTAAGTTCTTGGCACGCTTATAACGCAAATCATTGGGATTGACGCAGACTGACATAGAGCTTACCATCGTATCATGCTTTCGTTGAAAAAGCAAGACGTCGGATGAGTTGCTTTTGAGTTGCGAGTAGCGCAGTGACCGGATCGAACACGGGATGATCCGGTCACTGCGCTACGCTCCGTTCCCGGCGGCCATCCGCAATTTTAACTTGGTGGGCAACTACCACAATTTTACCAAGTGTTCACGAACCGGTGTGAATGATGGGTGCGGGATGTGATTTTTGTTTGATATTTTCATCATACGTGGCAACGGCCGGGACGCCGGATTCCGTCCGGCACCTGCCGCGATGTTTGCAACGCTGAGAAACCGCAATGTCATTCCATCGCCGGCAGCTTTGCTGCCCGGAGTACCGGTCCGGCCAAACAACATTTCAACCCGCGGTGCTCGCAATCCATAAAATCCGCGCAAAACCGTATAATCCGTGCAAAACCTTATAATCCGCGCAAATCCATAGAATCCGCGCAAATCCATAGAATCCGCGCAAATCCATAGAATCCGCGCAAATCCATAGAATGCTCGCAAATCCGTAGAATGCTCGCAAATCCGTAGAATCCGCGCAAATCTATAGAATCCGCGTTATCTGCGTGCTAAACCCCCGCCGCCCGTTTTTAGCTTCTCACTGCCAAAAAAATCATTGCTCCCCGACCTGAATGGTAAGCTATATTTTACTGAACATTTATTCAGTATTAACAAGTGTACAGTATTGACAAAATAATTATCCATTTGCCGAATGTGACGATTTTTTGTGCCGGTGGCTTCGATTTTCCTCACTTCCGGCAAAAAATGGATGGTGCCGTGTTATTCGCGTAACATATTTTGTTATTCGCGTAACATATTTTGTTATTCGCGTAACATATTTTGTTATTCGCGTAACATATTTTGTTATTCGCATAACATATTTTGTTATTCGCGTAACATATTTTGTTATTCGCATAACATATTTTGTTATTCGCGTAACATATTTTGTTATTCGCGTAACATATTTTGTTCTTCACTTAACCCGCGGTCATCTTCATTTTGCTACGCAAATCAACAATACTGGCTTTGCAAACAGCAATACTGGCTACGCAAATCAACAATACTGGCTTCGCAAACAGCAATTCTGGCGCGCAAAACAACAATTCCTGTGCGCGAAACATTAATTCTGGTGCGCGAAACAACGATTCCGGTACGCGAAACAACTCCGGTGCGCAAAACAGTGATTCCGGTACGCGAAACATTAATTCTGGTGCGCGAAACAATAATTCTGGCAACGAAAACAACAACTCAGGTACTCAAAACAACAGATCTGGTACACAAATCAAAGATTCCGGTACTCAAAACAACATTTCTGGTACTCAAAACAAAGATTCTGGTACTCAAAACAACAGCTCTGGTACTCAAAACAAATATTCTGTTACTCAAATCAACAACTCTTGTACTCAAAACAAAGATTCCGGTACTCAAAACAACAGCTCTGGTACTCAAAACAAAGATTCCGGTACTCAAAACAACAGCTCTGGTACTCAAAACAAAGATTCCGGTACTCAAAACAATAACTCTGGTAATCAAAACAAAGATTCTGGTACCCAAAGTTATCGAATTGGTCAAACAGCAAAGTTAGTCTACTGTAAACGGATGGAAATTGTACCTTTTTGCTATACCGTAAACGGGTGGAAATTGTTCCTTTTAAATAAATTTGCGCTACGCTCTGTTCCCGGCTGCCATTGTTGTCCCTCTTGCATAAAAGCGGATTCTGTGCAAAAATTCATGGACAGAAAATCATCAAGTCATGCAGGAGTTTTTAACATGACGGCACCAAACAGCGAAATGTTCGAGGTTTTTCCAAATCCGGCACCGGAAAGGGACTACCTCATCGAGATCGTCTGTCCCGAATTTACGTCTGTCTGTCCAAAAACCGGTCAGCCTGACTTCGGGACGCTGACGTTCCGGTACATCCCCGACCAATGGTGCGTTGAACTCAAGAGTCTCAAACTGTACTTGCAGAAATTCCGTAATGAGGGCATCTTTTACGAAAGCGTCACGAATAAAATTCTTGACGATTTTGTCGGCCAACTCAGCCCGCGACACGTCACGCTGACCGCGTCATTTACGCCGCGCGGCGGCATCTCGACGGTTGTGACGGTTGAATACCCGCAAAAACCGCGATAGCGAGATCATCATGTGGATTCTGTTCGCAATTTTGGCAGCGATCTTTGCGTCGCTTGTGGCGATCCTGGCCAAGATCGGGATTGAGGGCATTGATTCCAATCTTGCAACGGCCATACGGACGGTGATTGTCCTCATCTTCACTTGGCTGATCGTCTCTCTCACCGTGCCGCTTGGCAGCATCAAAACCCTAACGGCAAAAAATTGGACGTTTTTGGTTCTGTCGGGCTTTGCGACGGGACTCTCGTGGCTCTGCTATTTCAAGGCACTGCAACTGGGTGACGCCTCACGAGTCGCGCCGATAGACAAAATGAGCGTTGCCTTGACGATCCTGCTGGCCTTTGTCATCTTGGGCGAAAAGGCAAGTCTGCAAGTCATCATCGGCGGCGGTCTGATCGTTGCCGGTTCGTTGGTCATGATTTTATGGAAGTGAAGAGGGGGGCCGCCGTGTCCGAACAGCGACGCATCCGGCTTGACGTGGCCTATCGCGGGACGAACTACTGCGGGTGGCAACGGCAGGACGCCTGCCCCACAGTACAGGACGAAATCGAAGCGGCTCTGCGACACATTGTCGGCGAACCGGTTGCAATTCGCGGGAGCAGTCGCACCGACACGGGCGTACACGCTTTGCAACAAGTGGCGGCCTTCAGCACATCGGGGAGTATTCCGGCAGAACGTTTCGCGCCGGCACTGAATGCCAACCTTCCGCCGGACATCCGCATTTTACGTAGCGTGGAAGTACTGCCGGATTTCGACCCCATCGGCGATTGCACACGAAAGCGGTATTGTTACCTGATTGACGGCGGGCCGGTTCTCTCACCGTTTTTATCCGGTGCGGTTTGGAGTTATCGCTTCGGCAAGTTGGATGTCGATGCCATGCACGCAGCCGCTCAGACATTTCTCGGCGAACACGATTTTGCGAGTTTTCAGTCGGAAGGCTCGCCGCGACAAAGTACGGTTCGCAGGATTTATGACATTTCGGTTCGGCATGACACAATGCCCTTGCCGTTTGCACCGCTCGGAATGTGCGACGCGAATGCGCCGCAACTCATTTCACTGGAAGTCGAGGGTAACGGTTTTTTGTATAAGATGGTGCGAACGATGGTCGGAACGCTTACCGCAATAGGTCGCGGAAAGCGTCCGATGGATTGGATCGCCGAAGTGATCGCCGCCAAAGACCGCCAAGCCGCCGGCGTCACCGCCCCACCCGAAGGGTTGTACCTCACGGGTATCACGTTTCGGTGAGATTGACATGCGTGACCTCCCGTTCGGGAAGTTTGACAACGGCCACCGACGGTGTGGCGACGCGGTGAAATGCACCCGGATTCAGGACGATGGTTTGCTCACAACCCATCCAGAGAGCCGACTTGTGCGTGTGACCGTAACAAAGCAAATCCCATTGCCCGGAAGACGTTTCGCGGTCGAAACAGTGTTGGTCGTGACCGTGCATGAAGGCGATTTTTTTATCCGCGATGGCAATATTGCCAAACAGCCCGTGGCAAGTCACGCGGTCAGGTTCGAGAACCTCGCGAAAATCCGCTTTGCTCCAATCGCAGTTGCCGAGCACGAAGTCAATCGGCGTTCCGGCAAATTGCGACAAGACCGCCGCCGTGCCGACGTCGCCGCAATGAATGATCCGCTCCACCTCAAATTCGCGGAACACGAACATCGCCTGTCGCGAGAGATGAATATTGCCGTGCGTGTCGCTGATAATGCCGAGGTGCATGAGAATTTCCCAGGTAGGGCGGTCACGCCGTGACCGCCGCATTCAGAGCTGCAAGCATCAACGAGCGGACGGAGCGGAATGAAGCTTGACATCGCTACGTCCGCTCCGTGACCGTCGTGGCTCAGATGATAAATTACAAGAAAATCTTGTCCAATCGCCGGGTTTGCGGTGTCGGTGTTTTGATCGTGATGCCGGCTTCCTGCATTGCCTGCGCATAATCGACCGCGATGTTCATCACCTCGTCGAGGTAAAAGTCACGCTTGATTTTTGAACTGCTGTTCACGATCTTTTCCAGTTTATCCTGCTCTTCCTTGTCGGCGTCGAACCCCGCACGGTACGCATTGTAGGCTTCCTCATTGAGCGGTAAGGATGTGCGATCCTTCATTTCAATGTACGTTTGAATGTTTTTCCGGACTCGTTGAAAATCGGCATTGTCGGCAATGCGGCGTTCGGAACCCGCTTGTACCTGCCGGACGATTTCCGGCGTGACATAACCAAAGTCGGGGTAAATGCTCGGAGCGATTTCATCATAAGGCAGATGATAATCCAAGTCCGACTCGCAAATGTCCTTGAAGTGATCCACAAGCGACGGAATTACCACATCAGCGGCTACTCCGTTGACTTGCGGTGACGTTCCGGCGGGCAAGTAGTATTGCTGAATCGTCAATCGCAACGTTCCGTATTCCGGCGGATTATTCAAGCCAAACAGCAACCTTTGCTGAGAGATAGGTTGTACCGCCTGGACACTGCCTTTGCCGTGTGTGCGCGAATCGCCTACAATGATGCCGCGTTTGTAATCCTTGATCGCACCGGCGAAAATCTCGCTGGCACTGGCACTGAATTTACTCGTAATCACAACAAGCGGACCTGTCCACGAAATACTCGGGTCAGGGTCGATGTGCGGCCTGGCACGGGCTTCATCCGTTTTTTTGAGTTGGACGACAGGTCCTGTCTCGATAAACAGGCCGGTCAACTCGACCGCTTCGGGCAACGAGCCGCCGCCGTTCTTGCTCAAATCAATCACAACGATATCGACCTTTTGCTCGTTGAATTTTTCAAGAAGTGCCCGCACATCGGTCACAGTGCGTTTCGGGTTGCGATCGCCTCGCTCGACGGCTTTCATGTCCAAATAAAAACTGGGCAAGTCGATCACGCCGATGCGATACGGCGTACCATCAGCTTTGGCACCGACATCAAAGATGACTTGTTGCGCCTGGCTGTCTTCCAATTCCACTTTCCTGCGAACAATCTCAATGATCTTGAGGCCGGAACCGTCGTCCGGCAAAATCTGAAGTCGGACGGTCGTGCCTGCATCTCCGCGAATTTTTTGAACTACGTCGTTCAGTTTCATATCAACGACATCTTCGAATTCACCGTCGCTTCCCTGAGCAACGCCCATGATTTTATCGTCGATTTTCAGGCGTCCGTCTTTTTCCGCCGGACCACCGGAGATAATCTGTTTGATCGTCGTGATGCCGTCTTCCGACGTGAGCGAAGCTCCGATTCCTTGCAAGTCGAGTGCCAAGCGATCCTGGAACTCTTTGTACGTAGTTTGGGACATGTAACTGCTGTGAGGATCATAAGCTCCGGTGATCGCCGAGAGATAGATTTCAAGCACTTCGTCGTTGTTGGTCAGATGAACACGTTTCTTCGAGCTGTCATAGCGACGTTGGAGCCGCGCAATCGGGTCTTCCATCGCCCTGTTCATGCTGGAATTGGTTTCCTTATCCCCGTTTTTCTTCTCGAGAATGTCGCGATTGTCGGCTTTCAGCTTGAGGATGTCATACTTGACCTTCTGACGGCAACGATTGTAGGCATCTTCTTTGGATTTTGGGTACGTCAACAAATCCTTGTCGATAACGTATTCATCATGGACAGTGAAATCCAAAGCGGTTTTGAGTATCTCTTCGGTCATTGCCGTCCGTTCGTCGAAGCGTTGCAGGAAACGGTTGTATATTTCGAAACCGATATCGACCTTACCGGATGACAGTTGCTTGCAAATCTCGGTCTCATATTTTTGAAATTTGTCGATGTCCGATTGGTAAAAATAATACTTTGCCGGGTCAAGCGACTTGATGTACAGGTCAAAAGCCCGTTTTGAGATCGTCTCGTCAAGCGGGTGCTTGGAAATATGTTCACGCGGCAACCGCAACGCGATCAACCGTCCGATCAGGCCGTCCGTGTCGGTCGGCTTGAGTTCGCCCGCAACGGACTGGCCTTCCTGGAGGCTTATCGCTGCATTACAAGCAACGTGGTGAGTCAAAAGAGGCGGGACAGCGACCAACGTCGCAACAAGAATTAACCAACACCAATTCGTTTTTTGGGACAAAAATTGTTTCATCAGACAATTACCTCTTAATTTTTCGCACATCAACTAGGAATGGAACTGTGATTTATGAATACCGGCAAACGCCAATAGACAAACAGTCTTATTTTTACCAAATATTGCCGTTTTGATGCAATCCCATTTTGGGTAAAATTTGAAAAAAAGGCAAAAGAGGGTGACTTTCACACAAAGGCAATACGACCTCACCAAGTCTCAAATGACGGGTTCCCGGCTGCCATTCTGCAAAAATCGCTTTGGTCTGGTTCTACTGGCTTTGCTCAAGCAATTTATCGACAGCTTTGTTAAAATCGTTCATAGTGCTTCCCGATTTTGGACTTCCGGCGCATTGCACCAGGAATACCGAAACGATATTTCGTCGCAAATCAACGGCCATTCGCGTTCCATAAGCCCCGCCGTGTCCGAAATGATTGTCGCTCCGGTCGAAGCTCAAACCGTAATTGATCTTGAGTTCGCCCGTCTGGTCTTTTTTCAATTCCGCAACGGCCTCTTTTGTGAGAATTGCCTCATTGACCCATTTTCCGTCATTTGCCAACATAAGACAGAATTTCGTACAATCTTGTGCCGTCGAAAACAGACCGCCACCCGGTTCGGCGAAACGCTTGTCTCGGTCATTCAGTGGGTAATTCAGGTAATGCACGGGCACTTCTTCAAGTTTTTTTTCCAAGTCGTTGTATTTGTAGGACTTGGCAAGACGAGCAAATTGCTGTTCGTCGGGCCAGAATGTGGTGTCTTTCATGCCGAGCGGGTCGAAAATGCGTTGTTGCAGGAATTCCGCGTAAGACATGCCACTGGCCACCTCGATGACTCGCCCGGCAATGTTGATGCCCTGGTTCGAGTAAATGAATTTGTCACCCGGCTGGTTCTGTAACGGCCCGGTCACGGAGGGCAGTGCCGCCAATTCCAGCGGAATCACGTCCAGTCCAAAGCCTTGAATTTCGGACAAAAACGTAAACCCTGCGGTGTGGCAAAGCAAATTGCGTATGGTGATCTCTCGCACAGAACGGGTCAAAACGACCCCCCCGTCTTCCTGCGATTCGACGACCATCAGCTTTTCCAACGCGGGAATGAATTTCGTTACCGGATCGTCGAGCGAAACCTTGCCTTCGTCAACGAGTATCATAACCGCTGTGGCCGTAAAGGGTTTTGTCATTGATGCGATCCAGAAAAGGTCGTCCGGCTGCATTTCGCGTCCGGTTTTGATGTCCGAGCAACCGAGTACGTTTTGGCTGAGGATCGTGCCGTCCTTTCGGGCAACCACCGTGACCACACCCGCGATTTCGTCGCGGATTTCAACGTGTGGTTTCAGTGTGGCGTCAATTCCCGGACCAACCGGCGGCGTTTGCCCCAGTGCCGAAATCGGACTGATAGCCAGTGCGGCCGACACTATAAAAAATAAAATTATCGATGTAAATAGTTTACGACAAGGCAGTTGAGATTGAAGCATGATGAGACTCCGGTGAGGGAATAGGGAATAGGGAATAGGGAATAGGGATAAGGGATAAGGGATAAGGGATGTTTGGTTTTGTGCGCGGTCGTTTGCTACTAAGGGCGCAACTCGCAACTCGCAACTCGCAACTCGCAACTCACAACTCGCAACTCGCAACTCGCAACTCGCAACTCGCAACTCGAAACTCGCAACTCGAAAGTCCGAAGCCCGAAGCCCGAAGTCCGCAGTTTG
>Ga0082212_10013918_pt1 | contig 10045 bp, 6 predicted proteins | sample TergutNt197P3_FD_71548 | JGI IMG/M metagenome (GOLD analysis project Ga0082212, IMG submission 71548) | Neocapritermes taracua P3 segment gut microbial communities from Petit-Saut dam, French Guiana - Nt197 P3 | ecosystem: Host-associated > Arthropoda: Insects > Digestive system > Gut ... | reverse complement strand
TATGGCTGTGCATTCGCCATAAAAAGGCAAGAAAGCAATCCGATAATGAATAAAAAAATTTTCATTATTATGTATAACTAAAATATAAACATTATGGCAAAACATCAAACACACTGATGCCATACCCGGGCATCTCGACCTTACAAGCATTTTCCGTCATTTCAACATATTTGCCTGTCACCCTGTCAAACAATGCACCCGCACCAAACGGCAGTTTCACCGACGCGGAAATCTTGTTGGCATCCATATTTCCCAAAGTCAATATACGACAATCTCCACATTCAAACAACTGGCTGATGACAGTTTCAGAAACTTGCGCATCATACATGCTGATTTGACACATACTGAGTTCTGGGTACATATCATGATATGTACGTGCGGTGCGGTATATCTCCGTCGATGATTCATCCCGATTACGTGCATAGCGAATCATACAGCCATTAACAAAGCTGAATATTACGTTGTGTACTAGGCCGCCGCTCGATTCATGAACATTGATTTTCGGATATACATAGCGCAAAATCGGTAGAGTGAAAGTATTGCCAAGCCATGGATTAGTGTGGGACATGAAAGTATTGCAGTATTCGCGGGCGAGATCGGAAACTCCCTCAATGAGAAGAAACGAATTTGGATTTACTTGATTGATAGCCTCGCGTACTTTGCGCAACAGCCTTCGCATACCCCAATTCCATGTGTACGGATGCGGATGATTATGCTCAGGATTATGACAATCATGGGCAAATGTCGCACACAGAGAATCAATGAAAAAACCGTCCACATGCCAATCCCGTACCAGTGCTGCGCAGGTTTCAGCAAAGTAGTCTGTCCACTCATCACAAGATGGGCACATGTGCCAAAACCCCTTATAATGTTCGCAGTATGAACCGTCAGCTTCCATGATGGCCCATTTTTTCCCTTTTTCCAGTCCAATGCGGGAAAGTTTCCACATGATCAGGGACTCGACATAGCATATCACGTGACCGCCCTGACGATGCAGCGCTTCTATTCCTCGCTTGACGGCTTGAAATCCACCCATGGGTTCCGCGGGTATTTGATAATCACCGCGGTTAATGAAGTGGAACACCATCGGGCTGTTTTGACGCACTCCCTCGTGGAAGCCTACAAATATGAACAAATCGGAACCATTACTCCTCTTGGCTGCCATTATTTTGGGCAGGTCATAATATGACTCTCCTCTTCTCACCAGACTGTCGCCTCTGTCTTCGTCGAGGAATGTGACATATTTGCCCCAATCGGGTGCCTCATACATCGGAACGTGAGCACGCGCCTTGCGGGCATAATCCGCGCCGATCTTCCAATTTCCACGATATACATAGACGTCTATAGGTCCCAAATCCTTGTAATCGCCAAACCACATTGACCCTGCAGAACCCTGACCCAGTCTCGAGTCGCCCATATTTTCAATATCGGCTTCCATATACTTTTGCGCTTCGGTCTGCGCACGCATATCGCAGGTGTGAATGATCCCGTTGAAATGTACGCCTGTCGGATCAGTTTTTTTAACGGAAAAATACTGCGACTTGACCATGTCATCAAGACATGCTATATCGTTGGCGTTAAAAAATGCACGACGCATCAACTGTCCGGGAACTACCTGGAATTCAGCGCGGCTTTTGTCCAATACGAGCATGCCCATATCATTAGCCTGTATCATGTGGAAGGGAGCTGACAGATGCCCTGCGTAGTTGGCTGCGACGTTGTATTCTTCTATACCCGGATAGATGGCTCCAGACAGGCGCGGCATGATATACTTTGCGCCAGGCAGTCCAATATTTACAAAAAATGGAAATATTATGTCCAGCGTTGCATTGCTGTCGTCTGTCCAACAGGCCTGCGCACTGAATTCCAGCGTGTGTCCGGCGGGGCGGATACCAATCGTGAGCGTCAGCGGCAGGGTATCTCCGATTAAATCGCACGAAAATTTGCCGCCTTCCATGCGCGCACGTTCTACCTGAAAGGTGGAAAGAGGATATTTCCCTGCCAAAGCATGGTTACGGACACAGACCATCAACAGATTGCCTAATGTGTCATTTTTAGCGGAAAACAGCCGGCGACCGTATGCGTCAAGCCCCGTGACGGACAATCGCGCCCCATCGTCCTGCAAAAGGCGTAGCTTTACATCGGAAGCAGATATCACAAATTCCTGCCTTGAAAACAAACCAACCTTCATTTTGCGTGTCGGTTTACGTGCTGACGTTTTCGATATTTCTGCCAAAGGATCGGCTGTTATCTGCTCCATCTCTTTTTCCATTGAATTAGCTTTTGCCTGCTGCGACAATAATGGAATACTTGTACCAGCAACTACTCCGGCACTGATGCTTTTTGTAATAAAATCTCGTCTTTTCATCGTATGAAATTTTAATTATACTAAAAAATATATTACTATGGAAGTTTGTTGTTTAGGAGGCTCTCAAGGAATGAATTTACCACCGGGTATGAAGGTTATATCCTTTACAAATTCCATCTGAAACTCTGCATCTTCGGGTTTGGTGATCAGATTTCCTCCTACATAACAATTCCAAAAAGTGATATTCTCTATTAACTGCGAGCTATGTCCCTTAATTACGAAGGGTTTTGTTGCATTTTCCCAACAGACGTCCTTCATGTAAACACCATTGATGTTGCCTATCCCTCCCTTTCCATACAGAGTTCCATCTGTAACGATGATTTCCAGATTTTTATATTCAATATCTGCTGCTACACGGATGTTTTCAAAACAAATATTGGATACTTTCGAGGGTCCGTCGCACACAATACTGAAAGCGGAATGTCCACCGGTACGACCTCCACTCCTGGCTCGCACGATATCACAGTCTCGTACAAATACATTCTTCACATTTCCACCCTGCAATTCAAAGCCTAACGTGACGCCATCGGCATACATCCATCCCACCAACAGACATTTAGTGACACTAATTGAATCAGTATCTATGTTTTCAACCCGTGAAGGCGACTTAATGGCGATACAATCGTCGCGGGTACGGATAAAGCAATTATTGATAATAAAGTTTTTACAGGAAACGGGGTTAATACCATCCAAACTATACCTTCCAAGGTATGAAAATACTTTCACATTTTCATAAACAGTCTTGTAACAATCTGTTAGCGTATTTGCCCAACCACGCGTACCATGCCGTATAAAGATCCCGTTTACTTCTATGTTCTTCGAAGTATTGATCCGCATGTTACCATTCAAACAGCCTCTACCCAGAATTTTTACATTTTCCACATTAGCACCCCGAACATTAGCGTTAACCACAGCGCCTCCGGCAATATAGATGGTCTGGTTGCTTTGCAGCGTAATCTCCTCTATGTCGTGTACACCAGGTTCGTAATACACCACGCCATGATCATCCAGAGAAGGAACATTCTCTTCCAGTGGGTTAGCAAATATGGCTAAATGAGGAAGCGCGTTTATCTCTATGTATAGTTGCTGAGGGCCATCAATACAAAAAGTCATCTCACGACCTTTCGCTTCCGCTACAATGTGTTTGCTCTTGGGATGAATCACATAGCTTTGAATATCTTCCGATGCTGTTATGGAAATGTTTTGTCCGCCCGAGCAAGAAAAATTGGCAATATTTAAATCTTCCATGTGATCTGAAACAAAATTTAATTCAATATTTTCATACCCGCCGGAGCCAACTTTTTCTGTCCATATAACCTGTCCGTTGGCCTTTACTTTAAAATCCGGACTTGTAACAAGCCCCGGTACAGGTGGGTAAACCACTGTTTTTACTGTATTCGTGTCACTGGAAACACAGCTGTTAAACATCAAACATAAGAACACCAAGATAAATAAATCTCTTTTTTTCATGGGATTAAATTTTTAAAATGATACAAAAATGGGCATTTATGCATACCATGCACGTTCTCTATTCTTGAGATTTGCCAGCGTGTCGAGACAAATATTTACATCGTTCACTATCTGAAAGTCGAACATTCCCACACAGATGAAGTCGGCTCCATTTTCGAATGCATACCTGAAACCATTTTCAGGAGAGATTGCGCCTGCTGCAAGCACCTTGAAACCCATTACGGGTACTTTAACACGATTGACAAATTCGATGGTGCGATCAGGGAATGAATCGAAACAGTTGTCGTGGAACATATTATGATCATTATATAGTGTTCCGTCTACTTCGAATGGTACGCGGTTTTCGCGCGGATGCGCTGACCAATAATTATCATGATGCATTGTTTTCATATAATAATCGGGAATTATACCATTCTCTTCGCATAATATTAATGAGTCAATGGTATGAGCGCCCAATCCGAAAATAAGTCCGTGGCTATGTACGCGCTCCATCAACCCATGAATCACATCAAACTTGCCATCGCGCACCAACCAGTCACACCAGTTTCCCTGCAACTGTATCATGTCAATGCCGTTATTAATGCAAACATTCACATCTTCGTAAATATCTTCATCTTCTTTTTCCCTGACACTAACTTGCGAAATGATTTTTATTTTGCTACCAGTCACCTTTTTGTATTTGACCATGACATCCATGTTTTTGTAACCCATGTTGGTAGTGTTGATTCCCGCCTGTTCGGCCAGCATCAGGGTCTCAAAGATTTTCTTTTCTGTATTGTAGGCTTTCATCAGCGGGCCTACATACATCAGGTCGCGTGCGTGCGACCAGCCTCCTATCAGATTGTCGCCCATCACTAATCGTGTTATTTCGTGAGGGCCAATTTTACCTTTGGGTAATTCGCCTTTGAGTTCGCCCAGCGCCACACGATTGATCTGTATGGTTGCTCCCGACACTGTATCGATACCTAACAACTTATTGCTCCGGTGTCCGCCCCAACCCAATATACCCAAAACAGGTAGCACAGCCAAATCTTTTAGTATTTCGCGCCGTGTTTTGATGCTTGTGACCGAATCAGCAAGAACGGGTTCCGGCACTATCGATGTTTGATTTTTTCTTCTCAATAATGGAAGCGTGTTTTCCAAGCCATATCCCTTTTCCTTATAATAAAAAAGAAAAACAAGTACAGCCGCTTCAATGAACAACGCATTAATGATAAACACTGAACCATCTCCCGCGTACAATGAATATCCAACAGGAGGATATGCAAAATAGTAGAGTGCCAGTAACACTGCGCCAAAGAGAGAAGCCCACCTGACACATAATCCGATAAATAATGCCAGACCTATCAGGATCAGCCCCCAAATGTTGAGAAAATCAACTATGCCAAGCCTGACAGGCGAATCAGCCAGCCATTGATAGAATCCTGAAAGGAAGCCATAGGTATTGTTTAGGTATGATGCAGCCGACCATTCGGCGGCAAATAATTTGATACATCCTTCATAAAGGAAATGCCAGCCAATGGCTGCGCGGATGATGGTGATAACTGTTTTCATCTTATAGTATTGAATATTTATGCATACCATGGGCGTGTTCTGCCCTCGAGGTTTGCCAATGTGTCGAGGCAAATATTCACATCGTCCACTATCTGAAAATCATACATTCCTAAACAAACGAAATCAGCCCCATTTTGAAATGCATATTTCAAACCGACTTCAGGTTTGATGGCTCCGGCAGCCAGCACCTTGAAGGCAATCCAAGGTTCGGTTAAAGTTGCCATATACCGAACGGTTTCTTCCGGATCGTAATCGAAAAGACTGTCATACCTTCTTTCATGTTGCGCCGACCAATAATTATAATTATGACAGGTTTTAACCCAGAAATCCGGTTTTAACCCATATTCTACACAAGATTTTATGGCTTCGATTTTATGGGCGCCTATTCCGGCAGGTTTTCCATGACTGCGGATTAATTCCAATCCCTCGCGGATTAATTCCATACGTTGAATAAAAGTTCTTTTTTCGGGATCGTTCCAGTTTTCATCTGCCCAGCGGTCGGTAATTTCACCCTGACAATAAAGGGCGTCGAAATCGGAAGCAAGCGACATATCTATTCCTTTCTTAAAATTCATTTGAATACCGCAATCGGAAATAAATTTTATATTGCTGTTAAACTCATTCTTGTACATCTGGAAAACACGTCCTTGCTGAGGATTGGAGATGATAGAGTTTACTCCGCATTTCTCGCTTAATGCAAGTGTTTGCATTATTTTTTCGTCGGTATGATAGGTTTTGACTAATTTTGAAACATAGATCAGGTCGCGTGCATGTACATGACCCCCTATTAGGTTTCCGCCCAGGATTAAACGACTAAGTTCAAATTTGGCAGGTTTTCCGTTTTTGTCAATATAGTTTATTGATGTGTGAGGAATTTTTCCTTTCAGATCACCCAATGTAGAATAATTGAATGTTAATAAAGTAGCGCCAGAATTGGCGTCAATTCCTTCAATTGTCAGCAGTTTTTCTTCAAAACTGTCCCATTTTTTCTTTTTGTAAAACGCATAAGCGAAAGCGCCAAGAAACGGAACACCAATCAAATTTTTGAGCATTTTCCTGCGTTCCTTACTTTCAGGTATATCGGGGATGGGTTGTCTTGCTTTTTCTTCTTTCCATTTTGCAATCAGTTGGTCAAAGCCAAACGTTTTATCAGTGGGTATAAATACCAACGCTATTAACACAAAAAATTCAATGAGATTTTTATTTACCCAAAGATAACTTCCTTCAACAGGAACGAAAGTCATGTAACCCGGAATAGGTGGATAGGCGACAAAATAAAAAAACAGCATCAATGCTCCTCCTATGGAAGCCCATCGGGTAAGAAACCCACAAAATAATCCTAAACCAACCAGGATTAATCCCCAGATATTCAGAAAATCTACAACTGCAACTACACCCAAATTCTGACTCATCCAATGGAAAAGCGGAGCAAAAATCCATCTTGATCCACTTAAATAGGGCGCTGCACTCCAACCGCTAATCATTAGTTTGGCTATGCCTTCATATAAAAAGTGCCATCCAACTAATATTCTTACTCCTGTAAATAAATACGATAATTGTTTATTCATTGATATTGATTATTAAAAATTTTAATTTTTTTTTTTTGATTTATTTATATACCTGTAGAGATGCCTTTCGGAAGAATACCGGAAGGTACAATCAATAAAGCCATATCTTTATTCAAAGACAGGCTAACTTCTCTTTCCTTGATGATTATATTTTGTTGAAAAGATTTAACACCATCCATTGTTATCCTGTACATGTCAACTGTCGCGTATTGATTCCAATCATTTGGGAGCAACCATGTTTTATTTTCGTAACCATCTGTAGTGTACGTCACAATCGCTGGGTTGTCCATCCACAGTGCGGGCATAAACACATCTCCGTTGTACTGTAGAATACGGTCATTCTGCTTGATGGTGTATTCTCCTCCTTCGATGCGTGTTTTAACCCCGCTGGAAAAATGTACTTCCCGGTAATCCTCTGTTTGAATGTATTCCATCCGTTGCAACCGGTTAAGGAAATACCATGGTAAAGTTTGTGTACAAAACTGTTTCAAAAACCCGGGCATTTGTTGCGGGTCTTTACGGATAATGTCTTCGCCGCCCATACTCGTTCCGAAAAGGCGTCCTAAAGCGGCATTGGGAGGAACGCCACCACAATAATATGACGCAGGCCATTTCATGTATTCCTCCAGCGTTTGGTTGAACCACCATGCTGCGGGTTGCAGCCCTTCAAAAGCCGAAAATCGCAGGTTGTTACGTGCACACTCGCTGGTGACGTCAATACCTTTGGATGCCCAGTAGCGATAGATCTTTTCCTGAGTTTCCTGCTCCTGCTCAGCAGTATATCCGAGAAACGGACTGATGGGACTTCCGTTGGGCGTAAATGGTGCCCAGGTATGGAAAGCGTCGATATGTACCGTACCGGCTTTTGCCAAAGGGAGCATTTCGCAAATGCCGTCGATGCGTTTCTGCGCATAACCGGTATTCCATTCCTGCGTATAACTGACAGGCCAGCCCCATTCGCCGCTGCGAAGGCTGCCATCTGTATTGCGGGCAATGATATTGTTGGCAACATAAGTGTCCCACAAGGGGCTGTCGTCGTAAGCATCTATCATGTTGATGTGTACACTCACCGCAGTGTTGTATTTGAAAGCTTCGTCCATCAGCCATTTCATGCTTTCGAGGGCGGTGTTGTCCTGAGGGCGTTTTAGTTTTGGATTCACTTCGCTCCATGCAGGATATTTGGAGTCGTGACCATCGTACTGCCATCCCACTAAATAAACAATTTTGGGAATACCCAGTGTGAAGTTATCTATCCTGCGGATCACATCCAATGCCTGTTCAAAAGTCAAATCAACTTTCGATTCGCCCTTGTCGCGCATCTTCCGTTGTCTTCCTTCTCCTTTTTCAGCGTCTGGTTCCGAAAGAAAAATTTTCAACATCAGGGTTTGATGATATGAATGTTGCCAGTTAATCTCCGGCTTGGGGTATGAAGCAGGCGGTTTAATGATAGTGGTTTGCGCCTGGATTGCCGCAATACCCGCAAAAATAAGGAAAAGGATTGTGATTTTAGTTTTCATATTATTTTAATGATTCAATTTTTAATTTATCAACGGGACTAAACAGTATTCCGAATAAAGATATCAGTACCAGTGTGAAAGCGGTAGAAATCAGAAACAACACATTCCAGTCGCATTTTTCTTCCACCCGATAATGCCCAATCATCAAACCATTGAGCAGGGTGCCTATTAAATATCCCACGCCCCAGACGATGAACGATAGAAAGCCCTGGGCTTGCGCACGTATTTCTTTGGGCGCCACTTTATCGGTATATACCTGACCGCAGACAAAAAACAGTCCGAAAATCAGACCATGGGTTAGGATTCCGATGCTGTTCCACCATTGCTGATCAAATTCAACGCCCAGATAAAAGGAAAGATATCGTAACATCATGGCAATAAGACCAAACAAAAGTGTTTTCTTAAACCCATATTTGATTAGGATACTGGTAGCTATGAACAGAAAAAGCATTTCTGCCACCTGTCCCCAGTTCATAGTTACCGTAATATTTTTTACCTGTTCGTCTGCAAAAAACATGGAACCATAGACATGGTATAAAGTAAACGGAATGATTGCCAGAAACGAAATCAAAATAAAAATATTGAAGTTTTTGTTTTTAACTGTGGATATTGTTCTTAATCCAAGAATATCTTTCACTGATAACTTCCTTAATTCATTTTGAGCCGGAGGAGTATCCGGTAAAAACAAATTCAACACTGTCGCAACTAATCCGGCAATTGCCCCACAATAAAGTGGTAACGACGTTCCATCGAATGCTTCCTTTTCAAAAATATGGATCGCTACCAGGCTGAATGCGCCGGAAGCCACCCAACCAATAGTTCCCATCAGACGCATACGTGGAAACTGTTCGGCTGGCACGTGAGTCATTGCAATAGAACTGGTAAGGCTCCAGGTAGGCATATAACACAACATGACCAATGTTACGGTAATCATTAATCCGGGAAAGGCGGTTTGCTGTGCAGCAAAAAAGAGCAGCATAGCCGTAAGCAGATTGAGTATGGCAAGAACTTTCTGAGCAGGAAAACGACGGTCAGCAATGAATCCGATAAATGGCGATGCCATAGATCCAATAGCCATTGCGCATAGGATAAGCGATGTTTGAAATACTTCCAGTTGAAGCATATTGCTCAAATATGCAGCGAAAGGTACCCACCAGACTGCAAAAATGAAATACTGCATCAACATCATGATATACAGTTGAAAGGAAAGTTTTTTGTATTTCATTCGAGATAATTTTAAATATTTTGGCGTCTCCTTTCGGAAGACGCCAAAATATAAAGATAATCATTTATTTCCAGCCATCATTTTGTTTGATACGGCCTTTATTCAGGTCGATCTCTGCTTGCGGTATAGGCCACCAATAATCTTTTTCCGTAAAGGTGACCCTATATCCCTCATCACTAAGAGCAGGCGCGACGATATTCTTTTTCACGGGCGTCCCGCTTGAAAAATCACGATACTCTACGCCGAGAGCAGGTTGGTTCATGACGTCCAACACAATTTTCCATCGGCGGATATCAGCAAGACGTTGCCCTTCCTGAGCCATTTCAACGCGTCGTTCGTTCCG
>Ga0082212_10013917_pt1 | contig 10045 bp, 9 predicted proteins | sample TergutNt197P3_FD_71548 | JGI IMG/M metagenome (GOLD analysis project Ga0082212, IMG submission 71548) | Neocapritermes taracua P3 segment gut microbial communities from Petit-Saut dam, French Guiana - Nt197 P3 | ecosystem: Host-associated > Arthropoda: Insects > Digestive system > Gut ... | reverse complement strand
CTGCTGGCGTTTAATCCTTCCCGCAAAAAACAGCAGGGTGTAACGAATAGTATTCAATTCGGCAGTTCTAAGCTGATCAGTATGATTTATGGGACTGTTTTTTCCTGTTCTTATGGCTGTTTCCCAATCGGTAAATAGCTTAAACCCTCTGTCCCGGCTGGAAGCAATAAAGGAACGGCCCAGATCACCAAGCAGGCTGGTATGGCGAAAAAACAGATGGAGCTGGGAATTCTGTATTCTGTCAAAATGAATCAGTGCTTCCGTATAGTTCTTTGATGAAACGGCGAGTCTTCCCGCAGCAGCGGTTTTTTCTGCATAGGGTAATATATATTCGCTTGAAACCAGCAATTCATCATAAGCCCAGCGATAGGCACTGTTTACTTCCGAATCAAGCAGGAAAGGCCGCAGCTCTTTCAGGGTAATAAGTCCGGGTTTTTCCTGTTTTACAGCGGCTAACAGTAAAAAAGCGCTGTTCCATGAGCGAAATTCTTCTTCTGCTTTTTCCGAAGTCAGGTCTGAAGAAAATGGCGAATTATTAAAAAGAGCAAGGACTTCCTTGTTACGGCCAAGCACATACAACGCTGCTCCTTTAAGAGAAATAAATTCTCCGGATGGAGCTTTTTCTTTAGCTGCTAAAACAAGAATCCGTTTTGCCAGTTCCGGATCTTTTAATTCTGCCAAAGCCGGAACCAGTTTGCGGCATGCTTCACTTTTTACCTTAGAAACAGGACTTGTCAGGGCTGTCTCAAAAAGCCGGATTGAACGCAGTTTGTCTCCGGCAGACTCTATAAGCAAGCCGGCATAAAATGGGGCAGAAGGATCAAGTTTGGACAATTCATTTATTTTGGAAAGATCCATTTCCAGAATAAAACCAATATCGCCCTGTCTAAGGCTTTCTGCTGCTGCTTTACGGGAAATATCCGTTTTGCCCTTCGCCTCGCATGAGTTAAAAACAAAGGTAAAAAAAATAATAGTAAAAAGAATTTTCAATGGTCTTTCAGTTTATTGGCAGGATATTAAGTTCCGTGCCGGATACAATAAGGTTTGGATTGTATATGCCATTGGACCGGACAATAAAAGGATAAAGACGGGGGTTACGATAAAATGCCTCCGAAATATCCCAAAGTGTATCACCCCGACGGATCTTGTAGGCGATTCCTTCGGGAGGAATGATTTCTGGTACACTATATATATATTCCGGCGCCGATGGCCGCTGCCTCGGCGCTGCTTCTTGTTGCGGCTGAGGGGGCTTTGTTACAATTATTGTCTGCTGCTCAGGTTGAGCAGACGGGGGAGATACCGATATTTGGGTTACCGGTTCTGATTTTTTGCTTCGGAACAGGAAAAACCACAATCCCAAACAAAGTAATATTAGTACAATACCGATTATGATAATCACAAGCCAGGGGAATTTGCGATTTAAAGCAATGTGTTTGTTTTTGTCTTTTCGTGAAGTTTCTAAATCAAAATCCTGATATTCATTTTTATCTTCCTCCAGGGATTTAAGGGAAATACTCAGGTGATGTTTATTCTCCGGATTACCCAGATCAACGGCATGGGCGGAAACGGAACCGTCCCGGGTAGAACTTAGGATCATTTCTATGGAAGGTTCACCTTTAGGTTTTTGGGAGACGTTTTCCACTACGATACTGCCAATATACATGGCGTCTGTCATGGTTTTTGTTAAGCTTCTGTATAGATCAATTTGGACACTTTTTTGGTTGTCATGGACTGTAGTAAGGATAAGACGCTTTTGTACTGTTGCGTTATCATCCAAAATTGAATAAAAATCCCCATTGGCTTGCTTTATGCCGATACTTCCTGCCATTGGTTCAGCTCCTTATAACAATTTATTATCGGTCAGGTATTCAAAAGTTGCATCAGTTTCCTTCAAATTTAGACATGGAAAACTGTATTGTCAACTGAGACTGTTCCAAAACTGCAGTTTTTGTAACAGCTACCTTGGATTTATGAGAAAAATCGGCTAAAAAGCCGATTTTTCCAAAGCTTATTCCGAAACTAAGCAGAACCGAAGGTTCGCAGTTTTAGGAACAAGCTCAACTGTATCTTTTAGGATGAACTGTAAAGTTCCACCCGGTTTCGGCCTTTTTCTTTGGCTTTTTTCAGGGCCATATCTGCGGTAAATTCAAAATCCCGTACATTGTCAGCATGGTTGGGGGCTACAGATACACCCATACTGGTTTTAATCAGCAATACTTCGGTTTCATTGGTGCCAAGCCGGTTTAGCGTTACTTTTTGCACGGAAATTTTTTCGCGGATTTTTTCCGCTACTGTTACAGCATCGCTTTCGCTTGTGTCGGAAAGAAGTATGGCAAATTCATCTCCCGAAAGCCTGGCGGCAATATCCCCGGGACGGCCGATGGTTTTAAGAATTTCGGCTACGGCAATGATCACCTTGTCTCCCCCGGCCGGGCCATAGCGTTCATTTATTTCATGAACTTTATCCAGATCCATCATGATAAGGGACATTTTTCTGGCGCCAACAGCGCCTGTCTTAAAACGATCTTTTATTGATTCTTCCAGGAAATTCCGGTTATAAAGGCCGGTAAGTTCGTCGGTGATAGCCCGCTGTCTTGCTGTTTCTCCCCACTGGATCAGGTCCTTCAGGTATTTTGAATTTTGATCTAACCAGCCGTTTTGGACTGCCCCGATGGAGTTAAGCAGTTTTATTCCCATCATGGGGTGTTCAAAAATAATACGGTAAAAATCTATACCCTGAAGAACCATGAGTTCCGAATCTTCCTTTGCAACGATAGTTGCCGATCGGGGTTCGTTGGCTATGATCGACATTTCGCCAAAAAACGATCCGGGAACAATATCGAACATCCAGCGCTGAGTTCCGTCGGACTGCTTCTTGCTGGCGGAAAGAGCCCCTGAAAGAAGTACAAACATATCCTGTCCCAGATCATTTTCATTAAAAATTATTTCTTTTTTCTTTATAAGGCGGCGTTCCATAAAAGCAATTACTGCGATAAATTCCAGTTCACTCATTGCAGAAAAGAGCGGCGAATTAATCAGCACAGGATTTTGGATGGGGGTAAGGGAACTCATGGTTTCTCCTTCTCTGTTACTGAACCGGTTTTTTCTTCTGTAAAATGAGCTGTTTTTTTTCCGCCTCCTGTTTTCCAGGTATCCAGAAGCAGTGCATAAGTTCCCTGGAACAATGTTTCCCAGGTTGGACAGTCCGCAGGCCAGACTGACCAGGCTATGGTGCCGGTAAAGGAAAAAGAAGGAATGTCTCCCTGAGCGGGGACCGGTTCCATCGATTCTATTGCTTTACTTAGTCCGGTGATTATTTTTTCCGCCATGGGTTTGGGACACTTGTTAATTAAAAGACCTGTTTCGTTACTCTTAAAACGTATGGCCCATCCACGGTTGATTTTACGGGTAAAGGATTTCAGGATCATGGCTATACGGACCATTGCTTCATCTCCCGCTTCATGGCTACGGGAATCGACGAGTATCTTAAATCGATCCGGCTTTAGCATGATCAATGCCATTGGTTCTTCCAGAATGCGGTTAATTTCGTCTGTTAGAAAGGTCTGTTTATAAAGGCCTGTTCCGGGGTCTTCGTATGCCCTGCGGTGCAGTTCGTTAACCCAGGAAAGGTTCTCCAGCAGTATATTCTGGGTTGATTTGATCCGGCCGGTCATCATTACGATTGAGTTGAGGAGTATACGCGAAATAATATGCGGTTCTTCGGCAGTAAAATCAGCCATTGAGAAACCGATGCCGGGAAACATTATCAATATTGAGTCTTCTGTTGCCTCTGCATTGGCATCGTATTCTGCTTTACGGGCAAAGTCAAAATCTCCGATTGTATCGCCGGATGTGTATTGTGCCAGTTCGTCATATCCTCCATCATCACGGGGTTTATAGACACGAATCGCCCCTTCCAGGAGGACATAAAGTTGTTCGGCTTTTTGGCCTATGGAAAAGAGTTTGGCTTTTTTGCGCAGGCTGATAATACAGGAATGATCTTTAACAAAGTTAATTTCCCGATCCAGAAGAGAATTAAAGAGTTCTGCCTTTACGATCGGTGCAGGATCCAGGATCTGCTTTAATATTTGTTCCAATAAACGCCTCTTTTGGAATTATAACCATCATAGCAGTTTTTTTCTACCTTCATATTCCCGTCTTGTCAGGAACTTTGCAATAAAGTATTATTTACCAATGAAAATCTGGATAAAATTGCTAATCGGCTCGGTGCTTGGAATAGTTCTGGGCTTTTTACTTCCATATGAAAACCAGACTGTTTTTTCTGTTATGTCCTGGCTGGAACAACTGGCTCTCAGCATAGGACGCTATGCTGCTATTCCAATGATGTTTTTTTCATTGGTTATTGCCATTTACGAACTTCGGCAGGACCGTGAATTCTGGCCTTTGGTCGGGCGCAGTTTTTTAGTTATGGTTGGCGGAGCAGCCTTTATTATTACCATGGGGATCATCGTTACCTTTTTGTTTTCCCCCGCCCGGATTCCTATTTTAATCGAAGAACAATATGAAACCGTATCCCTGTATATACCGGATCTTGTACTGGGACTCTTTCCTTCCAACCTTTTTTCTGCTCTGGTTAATGACGGTTTTTACCTGCTGCCGGCCTGGTTTCTTGCTTTTTTTCTTGCCATGGGCCTTGGATTAGATAAAAACTATTCCAAACCCGTGCTGTCCCTGGGTGATTCACTTTCCAGAATTTTCTATCATGTAGCAACGTTCTTTTCCGAAATCCTCGTACTGGTGATCATTGCCCTTGCCTCTTACTGGGCGATTCGTTATCATGCCGCTCTGCGCTCCGATGTGTTCCGGGACCTGATTCTTCTTTTGGGTATTTTTTCTTTTATTCTGGTTTTTGGAATCTTTCCTCTTTTCCTTTTTATCCTCCAGCCAAAGCTCAACCCATGGATTACTCTTTACGGATCCCTCGGAACAGCCCTTGCAGGGTTCTTTTCCGGAGACATTAATTTTACTTTGCCGGTGTTATATCGTCATGTAAAAGAAAATCTGGGTGTCCGCCGCCGTTCCAATGCGGTAACGGTAAGCCTTTTTTCCATATTTGGACGGGCGGGAAGCTCTATGGTGGCGGCTGTTTCATTCATTGTCATTATTAATTCCTATTCACGTTTAGGGATTGCCCTGTCTGATGCAGTTACCATAGGATTATATTCTTTTTTAATTTCTTTTTGCCTGGCTGGTCATCCGGGAAATGGCGCTTATACTGCTTTGGCGGTGTTAAGTATGTATTACGGTAAGGGTTTCGAATCCGGTTATCTTATCCTTAAGCCAATGGCTTTTTATCTGGTTGCGATAGGAACTTTTTTGGATGTAATGTTCTGTTCTTTTGCTTCTTATGCAGTAGGAAAATGGAACGGCTTCCAGGAAGATAAGGATATGCGGCACTTTATATGATCTTTTTAGGTTTTCTGGCATTAATTCCGGCGGGTTTTATCGCCACCCTGGCCCTTTCAAAAAAGACCAGCCCTGAAGTTAAAAAGGTATCGATTATTGCCTTTATCATTATTGGTTTAACGTTTATTATCTGTACGATTATTCTTCTTGTTATGTTTGGTTCTCCCGTGGGAGTAAGTGAAGGGTATTCAGATTTTCCCATAGATCAGCCGGTAAAGGAAGCAGAGAAAGATTTCTTTCCTGTATTAATTGCATCAATAGCGGTACTCATTCTGATGATTTGGATAACTATTTCGGCAATTCGGGAACAACGCAAGAAAAAAAACTGAATGAAACTTCTTGACGAAGGCCTTAAACAGATCTGTGCTGAGGATAAAACGGCAGCATTTTTTATTGAGAAACGCTTTGATGAAATTGCAGGAGCATTACAACTCTATATAAATGAAATAGAGCGCTTTAATGCTGCCTACGGTCTTGTAAAAACAGATGATCAGAATACTCTAATCGTAAAACACATTCTTGATTCATTGGCGCCCTTGGGACATATTGCGAATGTTTTGGGTCTAAAAGATAAAAATGATAAAACGCTTGCGGATGTCGGTTCCGGAGCGGGACTGCCCGGTATACCTCTGGCAATCTGTCTGAGAGAAATCCAGGTTACCCTGATTGAACGGATGGGGAGGCGCGCAGGTTTTTTACGAAATGTTTGTGCCGTGCTTGCTTCGGCTTTTCCCGGTTTGCAGTTTTCCCGTGTTGCTGTAGAAGAGATTGAATTGGAAAAAGCCCAGCCTTCCCGGTTTGACTGTCTTGTCCTGCGGGCTTTGAGCCCGATTGATAATATATTTATTGCAAAGCTCGTCCGGCTTCTTGTCAAGGGAGGGATAGTCGTTGCCTATAAAGGAAAGCAGGCAACGGCAAAGGCAGAACTGGACGGCTTAACAGGATACACCATGGAACTGATTCCGCTAACCGTACCGTTTCTTAATGAAGAGCGATGCCTTGCAGTTACTGTCATTCCGGTTAATTCGTTTTAATTTGGTGATCCTATTGTCCTGTCCAGTCTGAATATGCTACCCTTGCTTTGTGAAAGCTGCAATTTTTCTTGGCTCCCAATCAGATAAAGTAACGATGAAAAAAGCTGCGGATGTGCTTCGGGAACTGGACATTGAATTTAGTTCCCGGGTGGTTTCTGCGCATCGCAGCCCTGAGCTGTTGGAAACAACCATCGCTGAAATTGAACAGGACGGAACGGAAGTAATTATTGCCGGAGCGGGCCTGGCTGCACATCTTCCGGGTGTGATCGCCAGTAAAACACTGCTTCCGGTAATTGGTGTGCCCATTGCATCCGGAGCTTTGAATGGCATAGATGCTCTTTTTTCCATTGTGCAGATGCCTAAATCTGTTCCGGTGGCAACTGTTGGTGTTGACAATGCAGCAAATGCCGCATACCTTGCGGCGGAAATACTTGGCGTTAAATATCCTGAATTAAAGAAAAAACTTGAAAATCTAAGAACAAAAATGAAAGAAGATTTAGCTAAAAACAGTGTGACAGATTTGTAATGATGTATAATGATGATAAGCTAAACGAAAAATGCGGTGTTTTTGGCGTGTACTATACCGATCCCAAAAAAGATGCCGTTCCTCTTGTTTATTACGGCCTTTTTTTGCTTCAGCACCGTGGTCAGGAAAGTGCAGGGATTGCCGCCCTTCAACATCCGGCAAAGGGAAAAACTGAAAAAGCCATTGAATTCCGCAAAGGTCCGGGGCTGGTAGGAGAAGTCTTTAGCAGTGATGTGCTTTCTTGTTTGCACGGTTATGCCGCAATAGGCCATGTACGGTACTCCGCTTCCCATACCAGCGGCGCAGAAAATGCTGAACCTTTTGTAAGTCATTTTAAGCTTGGTTCCATTGCCGTTGCCCATAACGGGGCGCTGACTAACGCCGACGTGGTCAGGGAACTGCTGGAAGATGCCGGTGTCGGGTTCACCTCAACCAGCGACAGTGAAGTGATCATTAATTTGATTTCAAAAAACTATAAAAAAGGCCTGGAAAAAGCCCTTACCGATACAATCAAATTCATCAAAGGTTCCTATGCGCTGGTACTGCTTACCGACGATGCCCTTGTTGGCGCCAGGGATCCCAACGGTATAAGGCCGCTGTGTTTGGGTAAGTTGGACGGCGGCTGGATACTCGCAAGCGAATCCTGCGCCATTGATGCTGTGGGAGGTGAATTTATCAGGGACGTAGAGCCCGGTGAAATAGTTATTATCAGACAGGACAATGTGTTGTCTTTTATTTTCAGCGAAAAAACCCGCCGCGCGGTCTGTGCTTTTGAATATGTATATTTTGCCCGGCCTGACAGTATAATTGATTCGATTGATGTTTATGGATCAAGAATACGTGCAGGAGAAATTCTGGGTAATGAATCTGGTCTTGCTGCCGATCTGGTCGTGGGCGTTCCTGATTCCGGAGTTCCCGCTGCAATAGGTTATGGCAGGGCAACAGGTACTCCTTTTGGCCTGGGAATCGTGAAAAGTAAATATGTGGGGCGTACTTTTATTGCTCCAAACCAGGCTATGCGTGAAAAAACAGCTTTGGTAAAACTTAATGTAATAGAAAGCGAAGTCCGCGGTAAACGTGTGGTGATTATCGATGATTCCATAGTCCGCGGTACAACTTCACGCAGACTGGTTGCCATACTCAGAGCTGCAGGAGCTAAAGAAGTTCACATCAGAATTTGTTCACCACCGGTACGTTTTCCCTGTTATTTTGGCATTGATACTCCTCACCGTAAAGATTTAATAAGCAATGCAAACGGAGGGGTGGATGAATTGTGTACTTCTTTGGGTGCAGACAGCCTGGCTTTTATCAGCATAGAAGGATTGCTTCAATCCATTGATCCGGATTTTTCAGGTAACTTTGAAAATAGTGGTTTTTGTCTGGGTTGTTTTTCCGGTGAATATCCGATTCCTGTTGCCGGAGAACAGCATTAATACACAGTTATTGCTTTATGATGATTTAGCAATAAAAATAAAAAAATTAAATAAAAAATTCTAATTTACTTGATTTGCAATTTGCATTTCATTATGTTTTAAGTGTGGAAGAAAAAAAATGTAACAAAATTAATCAGCGTGTAAAAGATCTTCGCAGAGCTCTTAATATGACTCAGGTAAGTTTTTCTCAGGTCATTGCTCTTTCTTCAGGATACCTGGCTGGAATTGAAACAGAAAAACGCAGAGTGAACAACCGGCTCATTAAATTAATCTGTTCTTCTTTCAAAGTAAACGAACAATGGCTTCGCTGCGGAGAAGGGGAAATGTTTACGGAAGGAGACAATGAACAGTATATAAAGCTGGTTGGATTGTTCAAAGAATTGAACAGCCGGTACCAGGACTACATTTTTAAGGAGATTGATCTTCTCCTGAAAATGCAGGAAGAAAAAGTCGAAGAAAGCTTTGAGACTAATTTGATAAACGCTGATTAATCCCGCAAAAAATTAATGATCATAAAGATCGGAATTTGACTGAAAGGTTCTTGGTAATATTCGTTATTTTTGCTATTCTGCAATAAACAATGGATTATAAAGAAGCTGGTGTCGATATTAACGAAGGCTATCTGGCTGTAGAAAAATACCGGGATCTGGCGGAAGCTACCAAAGCCCGTCAAAGAAGTGCTGTTCTCAGCGGTATCGGCAGTTTTGCAGGCATGCTTTCTCTGAAAGAGAGCGCTAAAGACATGGAAGATCCGGTTCTGGTTTCCGGAACCGACGGCGTAGGAACAAAACTTGACATTGCCTTTAGATTAAAAAAATACGATACCGTCGGCATCGACTGTGTTGCCATGTGTGTTAATGATATTCTCTGCCACGGGGCCCGTCCTCTCTTTTTTCTTGATTACATTGCCTGCGGAAAACTCAATGCCGGTATTGCGGCAAAGCTTGTTGAATCTGTTGCGGCAGGCTGTAAAGAAGCGGATTGTGTGCTTTTGGGCGGAGAAACTGCGGAAATGCCCGGTTTCTACGAAGAAGGAAAATACGATATAGCCGGTTTTGCAGTGGGCCTTGTTGACCGGAAGAAAATTATAGACGGAAGGTCAATACGGGAAGAAGATGTACTTTTAGGCATCGCTTCTTCCGGCCCTCATTCGAACGGGTTCAGTTTAATTCGTAAAGTGCTGCCAAATCCGGAAGAGGATTTCGGAGGAATGCCTCTGGGCAGAGCTTTACTTGAACCAACAAGGATCTATGTAAAACCAATTCTGGGTTTAATGGAAAAAATTCCTATTCACGGTATGGCACATATTACCGGCGGAGGTTTTTACGAAAACATACCCCGCCTGTTTCTTGCTTCGGAAAATCGATCATTCGGCGCATTAATCAATAATAATTCCTGGACCATTCCTGCAATTTTTAATTGTATTGCCGCAGGGATACGTGGCGTTCGCAACGTACACAGTTTTTGCAGCGAAAGCGGCATTGCAGAGTTAAAGGAAAGCGGAGCAGAAGCGGAAAAAGCGGGAAAAGATCTGCTTCAGACCGATAAAGAACTTCGGAAAATGATGTTCAATACTTTTAATATGGGAATTGGTTTTGTAATTGTCGTAGATGGCAGTGATGTAA
>Ga0082212_10013916_pt1 | contig 10046 bp, 12 predicted proteins | sample TergutNt197P3_FD_71548 | JGI IMG/M metagenome (GOLD analysis project Ga0082212, IMG submission 71548) | Neocapritermes taracua P3 segment gut microbial communities from Petit-Saut dam, French Guiana - Nt197 P3 | ecosystem: Host-associated > Arthropoda: Insects > Digestive system > Gut ... | reverse complement strand
CAATTCTTCTTTGGCGCGTTCATAAATCAACACATTGGCGTCAACAGCCATTGCCAGCGCCAACACCATACCCGCAATACCCGGCAAGGTCAATACGGCCTGGAATGAGGCCAATACGCCCATCATAAAGAAAATATTCAGAAACAAAGCGCCGTTTGCAATCATGCCGGGAACTATTCCGTACATCGCACACATATAAATCATTAAGATAATCAGCGCGATAATAAATGAAATAATACCACCCCTGATCGCTTCCTCGCCTAACGAAGGCCCAACAATATCTTCCTGAGCAATATTCACGGATGCAGCCATTTTACCTGATTTCAATACATTGGCCAAGTCTTTCGCTTCTTCGACAGAGAATTGTCCTTGAATTTGCGAGTGACCACCTGTAATTTCATCGTTTACAACGGGCGCCGAATAAACCAAACCGTCAAGCACGATGGCTATGCACTGTCCGATATTTTCTTTTGTCAATCGCGCCCATGCTTTGGCTCCCTCAGCGTTCATCGCCATGGATACAATCTGACCTGAACGTCCTATCTGCTGTTGTGAAAAGTCGGCCGTAGCATTGGTTACTACTTCGCCGCCTAATGCCGGACTGCCATCGCGGTTGGTAACCTTGATTGCGTATAACTGAAAGAAATTTTCCTGCTCGTCGAAAGCTTTTACAGCCCATCTAAACTCAACATTTCTTGGAAGTACGGCTTTTACCTGTGGCATATTCAGGTATTCCAGTACCTGATCCATATTGTTTTTCTGTGCATAACCTACAACAGGGCCTCGCATCAACCTTCCGGTATTATCTATGTTCAGTTGCAGTTTGGCAAACAACGGATGTAATTTGGCATATTCCTCCATTGTCATCCCTTCGGTATCTGTGCCGTCATCTTCATTGTCTTCTAATTCAGCCAATAACGATTCGACTTCAGATGAGGTGTCGGAATCGGTTTTTTCAGTAATGTCGGTCGCGGATACGGTTTCTGTCGCATCGCCGGTTGCATCTTCCGGTGTGTCATCGTCCGTTTTCAATATCCTGGCCAACACTTCGTCGGCAGCCACCAATTGCTGGTAGATTTCAGACAGATCGAATGTTTCCCAAAATTCAAGATTAGCGCTACCCTGTAACAATTTACGTACGCGTTCCGGTTCTTTGACGCCGGGCAGTTCGACTAAGATACGACCGGCTGTTTCCAAACGCTGGATATTGGGCGAAACCACCCCGAAACGGTCAATACGGGTGCGCAATACATTGAATGAATTATCAATCGCAACTTTCAAATCTTCTTTAATGACTGCTACTACCTGAGCATCTGTACTTTGTGGCGTGATTCTGTCTTTTGTGTCGAATGTACTGAAAATTGCCGACAGACGTACGCCCGGGTCTAATCTACGGTATTCTTCCACAAACAAATCGACAAAATCTCTGTTACTCGTTGCCTGACGGGTATATGCCAGTTCCAATGCCCGGTTGAAATTCGGATCCTGATTGTTGTTGGCCAACGACCTGATCACATCGGGCACATTCAGTTCGAGCACGACATTCATTCCTCCCTTCAGGTCAAGTCCCAAGGTCACTTCCATTTCACGACATTGCTTCAGCGTATAGCCTAACCATACTTTTTTGTTTGCTAACGAGTCTAAATAAAAACTCTCTTTAGCCGCGTCCCCATCTGCATACAATGCAGCCTGTTTGCTGTACTTGTTTGTCACAAACGAAAATGACAGATAGAACACACATACAAGCATCAATAATACCGCGAATACCCTGACAAATCCTTTGTTTTGCATTTTATTCTACTATGTTTTAAGTTATTACTTTTTATTATTTTCAATTTTCAGGGTGCAAATATAGTTATTTTTTCATTCTCAAAGCGTAAAATGCCGATTTATTTGTAAAAAGCACGTATCTTTGGCTTTTTTATAGACTTAATGACGTTAGCGATTTAAAGTCCTTAAAGGTAGTAAAAGACAGTAATTAATAATTCATACAATGACCACTTTTAAAAACAAAATCCCATTGCTGCTTCTGCTTTTGGTATTTTTCACCAAAGGATTTGCCAAACAGATAGATACGGTCGGCGTCGTAAGCCCGTCCATGCATATTTCTATCCAAAACCTTGTAATTCTGCCCGACGATTATGACGGAGATAAATCATTCCCTGTTTTGTACCTTTTACACGGATATGGAGGGAATCATCGCACATGGATGCAGATGCATCCGGGATTGCCCGAATTAGCATCGCGGTATGGAATCATTATTGTCTGTCCGAACGGGAGGAACAGTTGGTACTGGGACAGTCCCGTTGACCCTGCAATGCAATACGAAACATACGTGACAAAGGAGTTGGTCGCCTACATTGACAGTCATTATCAAACCATTGCTGACCCAAAAGGACGCGCTATTACCGGTGCAAGTATGGGTGGTCATGGTGGTTTATGGATTGGTTTTCGCCATCCGGCTATTTTCAGCGCCTGCGGCTCCATACACGGCGGAGTAGATATCCGGCCATTTCCCGATAACTGGGAAATGAAAAAAGCGCTTGGACCCTATAATGAAAATCAGGAGCGTTGGAACAAACATACCGTCATCAATCTGGTAGACAGCGTTTCATCCAATCTGCCGGCTATCGTGATGGATTGCGGAACAGAGGATTTCTTTTTCGAAGTCAATGAAAAATTACATGAAAAATTGCTTTCCCTTCGTATCCCGCATGATTACCTGACTCGGCCGGGCGAACATAATTCGGCTTATGCCCATATTGCAATCGAATACCAACTGCTGTTTTTTCATTTGTACTTTCAGAAAAAATCAGAATGAGTTGCCGTATTTAAAAGTAATAACACTAATTTATCCCTGTATTCCTGCCACATAAGTAACCAATCGGGCTTTATATGACATTCCCAAATGTCAATATACTTTCCTTTTAATTGGTGTGCGTGGTTTTTTGCGGGTAACGGTTTGTCTTGTGCCAATAACTCAACAATTTCATATAAAAGATTCAAATTGAAATTTCGGGCATAAGACAAATCAATACTTTTTTTGAACTGATTGGTAATTTGCAATTCAAAAACAATTTGGGGATTATTTTCCAAAGACTTTATTTTTTCAAAAAAAGCCTTTTGATTCATTTTTTCACTGTTTGATTTTGGGGGCATGATTGGGTTTGCAAACAGTTATTACTTTTCCCAAACGAACATCTTCCAATGCCTTATCAAGCGGGGACATTTTTTTGGCCGCCACTTCAGTAGCACCTGCTAAAATAGCAGAATGAAGAATGGTTTTAACCAAAACATTTTTATCATCATAATTCAATGTCAGTGTTGCCATAATTGTCTTGTTTTATGTTTATCCGACGCAAAGATAACACCTTTTATTACATAAACCAAATTTCCTTTGAACAAGGATATCGTCATTGCGAGGAACGAAGCAATCCAGCGTTTTTTTTTTCGGGTTGCTTCGTAAGCTCGCAATGAAGCGAGGTACGTATTGACATTTTCGGCTGTTTGGCAGCACACCATCCATATTCGAAATGACGCATATATTTTGGCTGCGTCAGGCAATCGTTAGACCGGCAATCGCCCTGAAAAAGAAAAGGTTGTCTCACGACAACCTAAACTCCATTTGTTAACCTTAAATCTAATACCATGAAAAACACGGTGCAAAGATAAAACGCTTTTTTATTCCCACCAAATATTTTTGCAAAAAAAATGATTTTTTTAATATTATTTAACTCTTTTGTCAACGCCCCACATTAATTTATCGCGCAAAGTCCGGTAAAAAGTATGGTCATTCCGGTGGATTACGCGCGTGTAAAATCCTGCTTTACTTACCGTTATCTCTGTTTCCGTAGTCAACACCTCCGACCTTCCGTCTAATGCAACCAAAAATGACGGTGTGCGGCTTTCAACACGCAACATAATCTTGTATCCACCCGGAATTACCAACGGACGAACATTCAAACTGTGCGGCGCAACCGGACTTAATACAATATTATCGCTTTCGGGCAAAATAATCGGGCCGTTCAGGCTCATCGAATACGCCGTCGAACCTGTCGGCGTGGCAATGATCAGGCCATCGGACTGGTACGAAGTCAGGTAGCTGTCGTTCAAAAATGTGTGAATGGTAATCATGGCCGACGTATCGCGCCGCAAAATAGCCACCTCATTAAGTGCATAGTTATACCCCTGAAATAAATGTTCGTGCGCGTGAAGCTGCAACATCATACGTTCTTCAATCGTGTAATTATGCAGAAACAGCTCGTCGAGCGTTTCTTCGAGTTGCTCGCTGCCAATATCTGCCAAAAAACCCAGCCGACCGGTATTAATCCCCAGAATAGGAACAGGATGTTTGTTGATCTGTGCCACCGTTCGCAAAAATGTGCCGTCGCCTCCTACGCTTAATGCGATGTCCAAACCGGCCGGATTTCCGTCGATCACACCGGCCATTGCAGGTTTATAATTTAACACGTCTGTCAGAAACGCATAAAAATCTTTTTGTACATAAACCTCTCCGCCCCGCTCATTCAACGAGCCGAACAAACATTGAATCAGCGGCAATTTATCTGCCTGATCCTGTCTTCCGAATACGCCTATCTTCATATCAATTATCATAAAAAACCTTAAAATCAACCCATTTTAACTATAAATCCTGCAAAATATGCAATCTTTTTTGCATAAAATTTTAATTATTGCCGAAATCATCTTACATTTGCATCTGTATTTGTGGACAAATGTAATAAAAAACGGTTTTTTACATGATAAAATTAAGTGTAAATATCAATAAAATTGCAACGCTACGGAATGCACGCGGCGGAAACATGCCCGATTTATTGAAGGTGGCGCAAGACTGCGAGGCTTTCGGCGCTCAAGGTATCACCGTACACCCGCGTCCCGACGAACGTCATATCCGGTATAGCGACGTCTATAAACTCAAACCGCTTATCGGAACGGAACTGAATATCGAAGGCTACCCCAACCAAAAATTTATCGACATGGTCTTGCAGGTAAAACCGGCACAAGTGACCTTAGTACCCGATTCGCCCGATGCAATTACTTCAAATGCTGGTTGGAATGTCGGCGAACACCTTGATTTCCTGAAAGAAATGGCTGATATCTTCAATGCCGGCCATATCCGCACTTCGCTATTTGTGGGTACCGACCCTGACAATATCACATACGCTGCCAAAACAGGCGCCGACCGCGTGGAATTATACACCGAACCTTATGCTACCGCCTTTCCCAACAAAAAAGAAGAAGCTGTCGAGCCTTTTGTGCAGGCAGCAACTTTGGCCAAACAAGCGGGTTTGGGTGTCAATGCAGGGCATGACCTTTCGTTAGAAAACCTCGCCTATTTTGCATCACGGATTCCATGGCTGAAAGAAGTGTCTATCGGACACGCACTTATCTGCGACGCACTGTATCATGGATTGGAAAAAACAATCGGCTTATATAAAAAATGTCTTCAACAATAAATGCTTTCAATAAAAAAACTGTCTTATACAAAAATAATTAATAACGTATGAAAATTTTATCAGTATTACTTCAAATTCCGACTCCGGTAGATAATCCGTTGGAACTCACTTCAACAACCATTTCAACAGAAGCTCAGTTGAATATCATTGATCTTGCCCTCAGAGGAGGTTGGATTATGTTGGTTCTCTTAGTCTTGTCGCTGATTGCGACTTTTGTATTTATTGAACGTCTGATGGTAATCCGGCAGGCCGGTAAACGCGACGAATCGTTTATGAGCAGAATCAAAGATTATATTTATGACGGAAAAGTCGATTCAGCCATGAAGCTCTGTCAATCAACCAATTCGCCGACATCACGCATGATAAGCAAAGGCATCAGCCGGCTGGGTCGTCCCACAAGCGACGTGCTGGCAACGATCGAAAATGCAGGAAACATTGAAGTAGCCAAACTTGAAAAAGGATTTCCTATCATCGCCACCATCTCGGGAGGCGCTCCGATGATTGGATTTCTGGGAACAGTTACAGGAATGATCCGCTCCTTTTATGCAATGGCCAATGCCGGAACAAATGTGGATGTTTCGATGCTGTCAGGAGGTATTTACGAAGCGTTGGTAACTACCGTTGGAGGATTGGTGGTCGGGATTATTGCCATGTTTGGATACAACTATTTAGTTTCGCAGGTTGGCAATGTAGTAAACAAATTGGAAACCGGCACCATGGATTTTATGGATTTATTAAATGAACCATCAATTTAACGACAAATGGCGCTGAAACGAAGAACAAAGACAAGCGAATCATTCAGCATGGCGTCCATGACGGACATCATCTTCCTGCTGTTGATTTTCTTCCTGATCACATCGACAATTGTCGTACCCAACGCCATCAAGGTGACACTGCCGGAAGCACAAAAACAAACGGCGGCGAAACCGGTTACACGGGTAACGATCGACGTCAACCTGAATTATTATGTAGCATTCGGCACACAACGCGAACGGCGTGTTTCATTCGATGAAATCGAACCTTTTCTGCAGGAACAACATGGAAAAGAACCGGAAATGTGGGTCGCCGTTTATGCCGACGAATCTATTGCCTACAAGGAAGTTGTACGGATAATGGAAATTGCCAACAAGAATAATTTTAAAATGTACCTCGCCACAAGAGTACCAAAATAAAGCAAATGGAATTTGATAAAGACAAACTCATTGCACTCGTCGGAACGATTGCCTTTCACGCAACAATCTTCCTGATACTGTTCTTTACCATACTTACCACCATGGTACCGGTCGAAGAAGAAGGTATTCTGGTAAATTTTGGAACGGTCGACCTCTCTGCCGGTCTTTTCGAACCAAGAGGTAATACGACAACTGTCGGGCAAAACCCCGTTTCCGTTCCGGAAGTACCACCTGTCCGCACCGCTCCACCCCGCACCCAACCGGCTGAAGAACTTATTACCCAGCAAAACGAGGAAAGCGCCGCTGTTGCCAATCAGCAAAGAGCCGATGCTGAACGACAACAACGCGAAGAAGCCGAGCGCAGAGAAAGGGAAAGGTTAGAAAACGAACAACGAAGAGCACAGGAAGAACAACGTCAACGCGAACAGGACATTCAAAACCGTGTAGCCGGCGCTTTTGGAATCGGCAATGCCGACACAGACAGTCAGGGTAGCGGAACAGTTGCCGCCGGAAACGAAGGCAGCCCGTTTGGCAACTCCGACACAGGCCCCAATACAGGCGTCGGCGGATTTGGTGGCTCATTTAACTTGAGCGGACGAAGCATCAGAGGCGGCGGCTTGCCCCGACCGTCTTATACGATTCAGGATGAAGGAACGATTGTTGTCAATATCACGGTCGACCCGCGCGGCGACGTCATCATGGCAGAAATAGGCCGGGGCACCAATATCGATAATGCCGCCATGCGTTCCGCTACACTCGAAGCCGCCCGACGTGCCAAATTCAACAGCATCACAGGAACGAATAACCAAAGCGGAACAATCACGTACCGTTTCTCGTTAAAATAAAACTTTACGTCTGCAATAATACACCTTTTTTGTGTATTATTGCAGACGTATCGTAAAAACACATGCAAAATGGATGAATATTGTAAAATAGGAAAATGGATTGAGGATTTGCCAAAGCGTGGTAAATCTGTTTTCTCTAAACAGGAAGTAGAGAAACAATTCCCTGTTTTATCACACTATAGCATTAGAAATTCATTAAATCGGCTTACAAAAAAGAGAAAAATTCAGTCGGTTTGGCGTGATTTTTACGCTGTTATCCTGCCCGAATATGGAATAAAAGGCGTTGTGCCGCCAATGGAATATATTGACCAATTATTGAAATTTCTGGGCAAAGATTATTATATTTCTTTGTTAAGTGCCGCAGCATTGCAAGGGGCATCTCACCAAGTACCAATGGAGTTTTTTGTTATTACCAATTCACGAATTTTGCGGGATCAACAAAAAAACGATATGAAAATTAATTTTGTGACAAAGAAAAATATTCCGGCACAATATATTACACAAATAATGGTAAATAGTGGCTATGTAAATATTTCCTGTCCGGAATTAACGGCTTTTGACTTAATAATTTACGAAAAAAATGTTGGTGGAATCAATCGTGTAGCAACTGTTTTGAGTGAATTGTCGGAAACATTGATTTTTGAAAATATCAGCATTGAATTTTTAAAATCTATAAATTTGGCAACTATTCAAAGATTGGGTTATTTATTTGATTTATTGAGATTTGAAGAATTGGCAAATGTTTTGTTTCAGAAATCGGAAGAGGCAAATATAAAATTCAGAAAACATCCGCTTTCCGTTCTTTCAGAAAAAAAGAATTATGCAGATTATCAAGTAAATAATAAATGGAAAATCATAATTAACGAAGAAATAGATATTGACGAATTATAAGTGCAGCGAGAGCAGAACAAAACTTGTTTTACTTGTGCCGGGTCACAACAATAATCTTTAAAATAAAAAACATGATACCCAAAGAGCACATAATTGAATGGAAAGCAACTGCACCTTGGGACGAAATGGTAATGATTGAGCAAGATTTAATCATTTGTCGTGCGTTAGTTGCTATTTATAACGATGAGTTTTTGTCGTCTCACTTGGCTTTTCGTGGAGGAACGGCACTCTACAAACTCTATTTGTCGCCGCAACTAAGATATTCGGAAGATATTGATTTAGTGCAAATCCAATCGGGAAATGTCGGTGCAATATTTGACAAATTGCGAGAGGTGTTGTCGTTTCTTGGAAAACCAATCATAAAGCAAAAACGCAACAATAACACAATGGTTTTCAAAGTTAATTCTACTTTTCCACCGATTATTTCTATTCGTTTAAAAATTGAAATCAACTGCAAAGAACATTTTACTGTGCTCGGTTTAACGAAAATACCGTTTGAAGTGAAAAGTAAGTGGTTTAGCGGTACTTGCAAAATAACAACTTATCAATTAGACGAATTGGTTGGCACAAAACTTCGAGCATTGTATCAACGCAAGAAAGGGCGAGATTTGTTTGATTTACAAAAAGCATTGGAAAATCCGAACTTGAATCCCGACAATGTTGTAAAATGTTATCGTGAATACATTGAGTTTTCAGACGGAGCATCACCTTCACAAACTGTTTTTTTGTCAAATTTGGAAGAAAAAATTCGGGAAGAAATTTTTTTGAACGATACGCAGGCAATACTTCGACCATCATTAATTTTTAAACCAAAAGAAGCATACGAATTTGTAAAAAAAACATTGATAGAGAAAATATAATAAAACTTTAATAATTAATTCTTTAAATTTGATTTTATGAAAGCATACATTTTTTTAGCAACCGGCTTCGAAGAGATCGAAGCAATCGCAACGATTGATATCCTGCGTCGCGGGGAAGTCGATTTAACAACCGTATCCATTACCGGCGAACGCACGGTGATGGGTGTACACCAAATTCCGGTCACAGCCGATATCCTTTTCGAAGAGGCCGGCTTTGCCGACGGCGACGCCTTTATCCTGCCGGGCGGCGGCCCGGGCAGTTTTATGCTGAACGACCATACAGCATTGAAACAATTGCTGTCCGACAAAAACGAACAGGGCAAACTGATTGCCGCTATTTGCGCCGCGCCTTTGGTTTTAGGCGGAATAGGCATATTGGAAGGAAAACATGCAATATGTTACCCGGGCATGGAATCCTATATACAGGGAGCTATCCTGCAAGATGCGCCGGTCGTGACCGACAGCAACATTATCACAGGCAAAGGACCGGGACTGGCGCTCAATTTTGGCCTTACCCTGCTTGCCACCTTACATGGACAGGAAATAGCCGACAAGGTAGCCGGCGATTTGCTGCTTTTGTAAAAAAAATTTTGCATATTAATTATTATTTGTAATTTTGTCGAATAATAAAGAAATTGATAAAATTATTATAATAATATGCAATGAAAACCAACAGACGAGCATTTTTAAAAACCCTCGGCGGGGTGGCGCTTTTTACGATTGTGCCGCGACATGTACTGGGGCAGGGAATGATTGCGCCAAGCGATCAGTTAACGAAAGGTATTATTGGTACCGGTGGCATGG
>Ga0082212_10013915_pt1 | contig 10046 bp, 8 predicted proteins | sample TergutNt197P3_FD_71548 | JGI IMG/M metagenome (GOLD analysis project Ga0082212, IMG submission 71548) | Neocapritermes taracua P3 segment gut microbial communities from Petit-Saut dam, French Guiana - Nt197 P3 | ecosystem: Host-associated > Arthropoda: Insects > Digestive system > Gut ... | reverse complement strand
CGTAGTGGTCGCAGTTTCTTACCCTACTGATTTCAGGTCGAGAATTTACAATAGGACACCTTGCGGATAATCATTACTAAAACTACATTGTTAGGAAGATTAGCCTCAGATTATATCAAATTGGTAAATAGAAAAGATATTTCAATAGGGGATATAGCCCCAAACTTTTCGAGAGAAAGCATTCAGGGAGACCTCATATCATTGAGTGATTTCATAGGGAGAAGCTACATTTTGTTGGATTTTTGGGCAAGTTGGTGTGCACCGTGTATAAAGGGAATACCCGACATCAAAAATATTTATGATAAGTATAACCAAAATCTGAAAATAATCGCAATATCATCCGATAGCAATAGAGAAGATTGGTTAAATGCCATAAATAAGTATCAGTTGGGAATGTGGACACAGATCTTGAGTGTAGAAACGCTGAATAATAGCTACTTCAGACAAGAAACGGATCTTGCTGTGATATATGGCGCAAATGCGATCCCTTTATATATTTTAATTGATAGGCAAGGTAAGGTCATAGCCAAATGGCATCATATCGGCGAAGAACAACTTATTGAAATTGATGAAATATTGACCAATCAATTTCACGTCCCATGAAGGGTTATGAAAATTAAAGTTCCGAATATTATAAAAATAGACTTCAATGAGACATTTATTTTTTTTACTTTTAATCTGTAGTTTCAGCAGTTGCGGGCATCCTAACGAAACTATCGAAATAGAGAAGCCTTTCAAAATTGATGGAAAAATTGATGATGAAAATATTAATAATCTTGTCGTAAGATATTACAAATGCGAGAGTGAAAGTTGGATTGAAGATACAATTCCGGTAATCAATGGAACTTTCACAGTTGAAGGTCTTATCTCTCCATTTGCGGTTGCCTCTTTCTCCATTGATGATATGTCTGTATCTTTCTTTTTAGATCCGGGAGAAATGCAGTTATATTTAAAAAGGGATTCTTTGGAGAACTCCGTTTTAAAAGGATCAAAAAACCAGTCGGATAAGGAAAAATTAGAGGTTCAGACAAAATCTTTGGAAGATTATTTATCAAAAATTACCAAACAAATCTCCTCGGAACAAGATGAGCAAAACAAAAAAATTCTAATAAGCCAAAAAGATTCCCTCAATAATCTATTAGAAAATATTTGGATTAATTTTATTACATCCAATCCGACCTCTCACTATTCCCTTAACCGGATCTTCCTTTTGTTATATAACAGGAATCAGAATATAGATGTAATAATGGATCTTTTTAACGGACTTTCAGAAGATGTCAGAGTAAGTTGTACAGGGCGTGAGGTGTATGGTTACATCCTCCAAAGGGAGAAATCATCAATAACCAATGTATCTTCTTTTGAAGCATTCGATAAAGACGGTACTTTGGTGAAATTGTCTGATTTTGAAGGAAAATATGTGTTGATTGACTTTTGGGCTACTTGGTGTACTCCCTGCATTGCGGGATTTCCACACTTAAAAGAACTATATGCCAAATACAAAGAGAAAGGTTTGGTTGTACTTAGCATTTCTATTGATGAAGCAAAAGATGAACAGAAATGGTTAGATGCCTTAGAGAAATACGACATTACGGAATGGATTCATATACTGTCTTGCAGAAACAAGGGAGAGAATAATATTTGTGATTTATATGAAATGCGTACTCCAGTCCCTCATTATGTTGTTATTGATAATTCAGGAAATGTTATAAAACGTTGGATAGGTTTCAACGATGAAGTAGCCAAAGAACAAGATGAGATGTTTGAGCATATTTTTGAAAGTAAAGAATAATTTTTTATCAAATTCACCCTCCTCCATGAATCTGTCTTCCATTGCATTCCTCATTTGCTGGCAAGTCGCCTACCCTTGGTATTTTCCTTATTTCCTTCATTCCTGCCGGTGTAATCATATGCAGGATGGCTATACGGATGATATCAATGGGATAGATAAGCAGGTACGGATTCGTCCATTTAGTCATGATACGGAAGGCATTGTGTTGGATAAAACTAAAAACTAAAAACTAAAATCGTAAATATGTTATCCTGAAAAGAAAAGTGTGCGTCAGGTGCGCGGGGATTTGTCGATTGTCACGTCTTATTCCACAAATTTCTACAGGGATCGGATTTTTGAAAAATGCCATACCGTAGAGTTTTACTGATTTTTTTCCTTTTTTTTAAAAATATTAGGAAAACCTGTATGATATTATAAAATTTTGAATAATTTTGCGAGCTAAATAACATATTTATGCAATATGATCACTAAAAGAAGAAGATTAGCAATTATACAGGAGTTGGTGAATATGCATTCTCCCAGCAGTCAACATAAGTTATTGAAACTTTTGCATGACAAAGGGTTCACAATTACGCAAACCACTTTATCGCGAGATATTAAGCAATTAAAAATAAGCAAAATACCTGATGAAAAGGGGAATTATATATACGCGACTCCTCAGCAGGATAAGAATTATCCCAACCTGTCAATAATTAAAAATAAGATATCTCCTTTGTCGAATAGGGGATTCGTATCTTTTGAATTTTCATATCAGCTGGGCATTATTAAAACCCGTCCGGGTTATGCAAGTGATTTTGCTTCGGAAATCAATATCCACGCACCTTCCGTCATTTTGGGCGCCATACCCGGCAATGATACCGTACTGCTTGTTCCTCGGGAAGGCGTAAGCAGGGAAGCTGTTGTAGACGTGTTAGCAAAAATTATTCCCGGTTTCCGGACAGAGAGAGAAGAAATAACAACCTAAAAGCAGGAGTTTCGCGAAAAATGATTGAAAATCAAATTGAAATTTTAGTTGCCGCTGAGGAACATCTCCGGTATGTTCCGGTTATATTGCAAACCATTGAAGATGCGGCAAAAGTGCGGGGTACGGGAATTGCCAAACGGACACCCGAATATATTGAGCAGAAAATGCGCGAAGGGAAAGCAATAATTGCCTTAATTGATAATGAATTCGCCGGATTCTGTTATATCGAAAGTTGGGGAAATAAACAATATGTGGCCAATTCGGGACTGATTGTCATTGAAAAGTATCGAAAACACGGTCTGGCGCGAAAAATCAAAGAAAAATCATTCTACCTGTCGCGCGAAAAATTTCCTGACGCCAAACTTTTCGGTCTGACATCAGGAGCTGCCGTAATGAAAATCAACACGGAATTAGGATATGTACCGGTAACATTTGCTGATTTGACGGATGATGAAGCTTTTTGGCGCGGGTGTCAGGGTTGCGTCAACTATGATGTCTTACAGCGAACCGATCGTCGTTATTGTATTTGTACGGCGATGCTGTATGATCCGAAAAAATTGAAAGTTGAAAGTTGAAAGTTGAAAATTAAAAAACGTTTAGCGTTTAAGCGTTTATAGCCGTGTGCGACAGCGCACGGATTAAAAAAAATAAAAAAATGGAAAAAGTAGTTTTGGCATTTAGCGGAGGATTGGATACATCCTTTTGCGCTATGTATTTATCAAAAGAAAAAGGATACGAGGTTTACACAGCTTTGGCAAATACCGGCGGATTCACGGATGAGGATATGAAACGCATTGAAGAACGCGCCTACCGCTTGGGAGCGAAAAAGCATGTTTGTATCGATATTACGAAAGAATATTACGAAAAGAGCATCAAGTATATGATTTTCGGAAATGTGTTGCGTAACGGAACTTATCCCATTTCCGTCAGTTCGGAACGAATCTTCCAAGCCCTTGCTACCATCAATTACGCGAAAGAAATAGGCGCAGATTATGTAGCGCACGGCAGTACGGGCGCCGGAAATGATCAGGTTCGTTTCGATTTGACTTACGATGTATTAGCGCCTGAAATCGGTATCATCACGCCTACACGCGACTTGTCGCTTACCCGTGAGGACGAAATCAATTATTTGAAGAAAAACGGCTATGAAGCCGATTTCACCAAAATGGAATATTCTATTAACAAGGGCTTGTGGGGAACCAGTATCGGAGGAAAAGAAACATTAAAATCCGGTCAGACTTTACCCGAAGAAGCCTATCCTTCCCAACTGAAAGAAAAAGGCGAAGAAATATTGAAAGTAACATTTACAGAGGGGGAAATCTCTGCCGTTAATGGGAAAACGTATTCCGACAAAGTGGAAGCTGTTCAGGAAATCGAACGCATCGGGTCGAGATACGCCATCGGTCGGGATATGCACATCGGCGATACAATTATCGGTATCAAAGGGCGCGTGGGATTTGAAGCCGCCGCTCCCTTACTCATTATCAACGGACATAAACTGTTAGAAAAACATACGCTCACCAAATGGCAGCAATATTGGAAAGAGCAGATTGGTAATTGGTACGGGATGTTCTTACACGAAGCGCAATACCTCGAACCGGTCATGCGGGATATAGAGGCTTTTCTACAAAGTTCGCAACGCAATGTGACAGGGACTGTGATTATCTGTTTGCGTCCTTACGGATATACCCTTGTCGGTGTGGAAAGTGATTTTGATTTGATGAATACCGATTTTGGCGAATACGGCGAAATCAACAAGGCATGGACTGCCGATGACGCCAAAGGCTTTACGAAAATCACGGCTATTCCGACGAAGATTTACCATGCTGTCCAAAAAAAGAATGGGAAATGAAACTCAAGGCAGGAATCATAGGCGGAGCGGGATACACAGCGGGCGAGTTGATTCGCTTGTTAATCAACCACCCGGAAGTAGAAATCGGTTTTGTCCACAGCACGAGCAATACAGGCAAGCGGATTACCGATGTGCATGAAGGGCTTATCGGGGAGACGGATTTGGTTTTTTCCGATACGTTTCCGCTCGATGCCGTCGATGCCCTCTTTCTTTGTTCCGCACATGGCGACAGCCGGAAGTTTATTGAATCCCACTCGCTTCCTTCATCCTTAAAAATCATTGATTTGTCGATGGATTTCCGTCATAAGGATTCATCTGACGGATTCGTTTACGGTTTACCGGAATTGAACAAATCCTTTATCCAAACAGCCTCCTGCATTGCTAACCCCGGTTGTTTCGCAACTGCCGTCCAATTGGCCTTGTTGCCTTTGGCGGCTAAGGGTTTGCTGAAAGACGAAATACACGTCAATGCGATTACCGGTTCAACGGGAGCAGGGGTGAAACCCGCTGCAACTACGCATTTCAGTTGGCGTACCGATAATATCTCTATCTACAAACCTTTTGGACACCAACATCTGCAAGAAATAAAAGAATCGCTGCTGCAGCTGCAACCCGAGTGGACGACCCCCATTCATTTCATTCCCGTACGAGGCAATTTCGCAAGGGGGATTTTTGCCTGTACTTATACTTCCTGTGATTTACCGAAGGAAGAAATCAAAAAACTTTATTCCGATTTCTACCGTGATGCTGCGTTTACTTTCGTCACAGACCAAAATCCCGATCTGAAGCAGGCAACGAATACCAACAAGTGCATCCTTTATACGGAAAAGCATGGAAACCGTTTGCTAATTATCTCCGTGATTGACAACTTGCTGAAAGGCGCTTCCGGTCAAGCCGTCCAGAATTTCAACCTGATGTTCGGTTTGGAAGAGAAATCAGGATTGAGACTTAAGCCCAACGGATTTTAGCTTAACGGGGCCTTTTTGCTATGAACATACGATTATCGAAAAAATACATTCCGCAAGCAATGAAAAACGGAGATACAAAAAAACATTTGTTTCGTTAAGAGAAAAAATTTATCTTTGTACTCAATCAATGTAGTATTTTGAAATAAATCAAATGGTGGGTGTATTGTATTCAATGCCGGAGCCGGACATTCATACAGTTTCGATAAGTAACAAATATTTATAATTTTCAATTCATGAAAACAAGTTTATCTTTTTCTTTGCGCGACTCCTTGAGGCGTCGGGTATTTACAGTCTTGTTCGCAGGGATAGCCCTGACACTACATGCACAGCCTTTTCCCGGCTCAAAGACTACATGGAACGGTTTTGATCGTTATGATTTCGTTCTTGATGAAGCCACCGGTAAAATCACCCCTGCTGATGAACCGGCGAGACTTGGCGCAAACGCCACCATTCCTGCTGTTAATGGCAAACGCCGCTGTATCGTAGTGGTTCCCAAAACCGCAGCAGCAGGTAAGCCCTGGTCCTGGCGTGGAAATTATTGGGAACATCGTCCCCAGGTGGAAATAGAGTTGCTTAATCGCGGATTTCATGTGGCATTTGTTTCACCTGAGCCTGACCGCCATTGGAACACTTGGTACGACTTTCTGACACAAACGCATGGCTTGTCACCCAAGCCTGTTTTCCTCGGTATGAGTCGTGGCGGGTCGAATAGTTATGCTTGGGCGACTGCCAATCCGGACAAAGTTGGGTTGATTTATTCCGACAACCCCGGTATTGCCCGTTCCAGCCTGTGGGCGCTCGAAGGGTTGGCGCAAAACGATGTGCCAATTCTCAATGTGAGTGGAAGTATCGATCCTATTTTGCGCTCAGCATTGATGATAGAGGATATTTACCGCGACCTGGGCGGCAGAATCACAATGATGATACAAGAGGGACGGGGACACCACCCGCACAGTATGACTAACCCGAGATACATTGCCGATTTCATCGAAGACCACTTGCCTCCTGTCAAACGCACTGTGCCATCGTTTGCAACAGGGAACTCGTCGCACGGGTATTTTTACGATCGCAAGGGCGACTACAACTGGTATCCTTCGGAGCAGACCTTTATTAACCGTCGTGGACCGGGCTTTTCCGAAGTGTTCAGCCGCTACGAGGTACGGGTCGATAATGTACGAGGAGGAAGTATATCGGTGATCGTACCTAATCATCCCATTCAGGGGAATCCGTGGATATATCGGGCGGACTTCTCCAATCCGTCGTCGGACATCGATATTGAACTTCTGAGTTGCGGTTATCATATTGTTACAGGTCCAATTTCTACCAACAGCGACGGCCCGGTATTGGATGACTGGAATTTGGTGTATGATTACCTTGTGAAGCACGGGTTCTCAAGCAAGGCGGTAGTTGGAGGAGTAGGCGGCGCTGCCGGAGAAGCCTACCAATGGGCAATTCAGAATCCCGGCAAGGTATCGTGCATCTTCGTCATGAATCCGATACTTCGTAGCATGTTAGCCGAAGTGCAACCGCTCAGGAATTTAGAGCCCTTGGCACGCGCAGGGATACCTGTTCTTCACTTGGTGGGTGAGCAAAATGCAGCTATGCAGAGCCAAACTCGGGAAGCCGAACGCCGCTATAAGGAGATGGGAGGAAGTTTTACGGTCATCGTTATTCCGGGCGAAACGCATTTTCTCATCCCTGTTAAAGATCCGAGCCCCGTAATAGATTTTTTGAACAAACACAATCGCTAATCAGGGAAGATAGAATCACCCCGCCCAATTCTCACGATCTAAATTCCGGTAGCTGATAGCTTCGGCAATGTGATTGACTAAGACTTTTTCCGATTCGTCCAAATCGGCAATGGTTCGCGCTACGCGCAATATGCGGTCATAAGCCCGTGCCGATAAACTTAAACGTTCCATTGCATCTTTTAATTTCATCAAGCCTGCCTGATCAGGTTGTGCATGTTTATTCAATAGACGGGTGTGCATCTGGGCGTTGCAGTAGATTCCTTCCTCTTCGGCAAATCGTGTCTCTTGAATTTGCCGCGCCTTTATCACGCGATTCCGGATACTTTCGCTGGATTCGGCAGGACGAATATCCGAAATATCTTCAAACGGAACAGGAACAATTTCCACCTGAATATCTATCCTGTCCATCAAAGGACCAGAAATGCGGTTTAAATATTTTTGTACTTGTGCCGACACACAAACACAGGCTTTATGGGGATTATTGTAGTTTCCGCAAGGACAAGGATTCATGGAGGCTACCAACATAAATCCCGCCGGATATTCAACGGAAGATTTTGCACGGGAGATGGTTATCTTCCTGTCTTCGAGCGGTTGCCTCAGCACTTCGAGCACATTTCTCCCGAACTCCGCAATTTCATCCAAAAACAGTACGCCGTTGTGGGCAAGGCTGATTTCTCCCGGTTGCGGGTAGGAACCTCCCCCAACCATAGCTACCATTGAGATGGAATGATGCGGACTTCGAAAAGGCCTCACAGCTATCAATGAACCATTGTGATTGATTTTTCCCGCCACCGAGTGAATCTTGGTTGTTTCAAGACTTTCGTTCAAAGTCAGAGGCGGAAGAATCGAAGGGATTCGCTTTGCCAACATGCTTTTTCCGGCTCCGGGGCTACCGACAAGAATAATGTTATGACCTCCGGCACATGATACTTCAATGGCTCTCTTCACCTGTTCTTGCCCTTTCACCTCCGAAAAATCCCATTCCATCCGCGATTGGTTCGCATAAAATTCCTGCCGCGGATCGATAACAACCTGCTCTAATTCTTTTTCTTCATTGAAAAACCGGATAACATCAACAATGTTTTCTGCTCCATATACTTCCAATCCGCTTACAACTGCTGCTTCCCGCGTATTGGACATCGGAAGAATGACGCCTTTAAACCCGCTTTCTTTTGCTTTTACGGCAATCGGCAGAACCCCTTTCACTGCTTTCAGACTTCCGTCCAATGACAATTCTCCGACCATAAGGTAGTCTCCGATTTTATCGGATTTGATTTTCTCGGCGCCGGCTAAGATTCCGATTGCCAACGGCAAATCGTAAGCTGCTCCCTCTTTGCGAATGTCAGCCGGAGCCATATTCACTACAATCTGATTGCGTGGAAATTTATATCCGTTCACCGTCAGAGCAGATGTGATTCGTTCATGCGATTCTTTGATACTAACGTCGGGAAGACCGACTAAGAAAAATTTAATTCCTTTGCTGCAATTAACTTCAATGGTGATGATATTGGCATTGACGCCATGAATGGCGGCAGCATACACTTTCACTAACATAGTTTTAGTTTTAGTTTTTAGTTTTTATCTTTTAGTTTTTATCTTTTAGTTTTTAGTTTTTATCTTTCAGTTTCTCATTCAATATCGTTTGAATATCATCCGGATGCAATTTGGATCCGATAATAATACCGTTTTTATCAATTAAATAATTGCAGGGTATCGTCAAGACATTAAAAAGCGAAACCATTTCGGAAGCCCATCCGGCGGTATCTATAACCTGAAACCAATTGATTTCCTGCTCTTCCGATAATCGTTTCCAGTCTTCTTTATTTTCATCCAAAGCAATTGTTAATATCGCTAATTCTTTTTTTGGAAAAGTATCTTGAATAGCAAGTAATTCGGCATATTCCTGTTCACAAAACTCACAAAAAGAAGAAGCGAATGTCAAAATAAGGTATTTATCTTTGAATGTCTCTAAACTTATCGTGTCGTTTTTCGTATCGGTAATTCTGAAATCCAAAGCCGGCTGACCGACTTTTGTTTGCAAATCTTTCAAACAATGCGTATATAATTTATCGTATAAAGGATTTGCTTTCACCTCTTCTGCAACGAGATCTAAAAAAGGCTGAACATCGGATGCGCTTTCGATATCTAAAATATAATCCTGAATCAATACCAAAGTTGCGATTGACGATGGATGGGTTTCTACAAAATCTTGCGCCTGTGATTTCAATAATTGGTTAACCGTTCTCAATTGAGAATAAAGTTGGGCATCGCTAATAGCCGTATTCGATTCTCCGGAATGCTTCAAGCGAGAATATATCTTATCCTTTAATTCACATTTTTCTTTCAGAAGTGATGAATTTTCAGTTTTAAATTCGGATAATATTTTATTTACCTCCCCCCCTCTTACCGTAATCATTTCTGGACAGTCGGCGTCGCCCGACAAGGAATACTTTTCACCGTTTTGTACCCATAGACTTATCCATACATTCTTATTTTCAATATAGATTAATAAGGGTTCGGTTGTTTGGGATACGCCGCGATATGTGAATTTCCCCAATTTGGTTTGAATCGTATCAAGCTGTAAATCTTCACCCGATACGATATATATATCAGAACTTTGTAATCCGTTGATATTCCCGTTAAGCACATAAGATTTCTTATCTCCGCACGAAATGACGATAAGTGCGAACAGTAGTAAATAAATATAATATACGGTCTTCAT
>Ga0082212_10013914_pt1 | contig 10046 bp, 10 predicted proteins | sample TergutNt197P3_FD_71548 | JGI IMG/M metagenome (GOLD analysis project Ga0082212, IMG submission 71548) | Neocapritermes taracua P3 segment gut microbial communities from Petit-Saut dam, French Guiana - Nt197 P3 | ecosystem: Host-associated > Arthropoda: Insects > Digestive system > Gut ... | reverse complement strand
ACTGGCCGCCCCCAACCAGACCCGCGTCCACCACGCTGCCGCTTCGATCCAGCGGCAGGACGTCTCGTTTGCCGACTTCGGCCTGCGCCCTGAGATTGTCGACGCCCTGACCGCGGTGGGCATCACCCACCCCTTCCCGATCCAGGCGATGACCCTCCCCGTGGCCCTGACCGGCCACGACATCATCGGCCAGGCCAAGACCGGCACCGGCAAGACCCTCGGCTTCGGCCTGCCGCTGCTCAACCGGGTGGTCGCCCCCGGCGAGGATGGCTGGGACGACCTGGTCGGCCAGGGCAAGCCCCAGGCCATCGTCGTCGCTCCGACCCGCGAGCTGGCGGTGCAGGTGGCCGGCGACCTCGCCACCGCCTCGACGCTGCGGCCCTCGCTGCGCATCATCCAGATTTACGGTGGCCGCGCCTTCGAGCCGCAGATTGAGCAGCTGAAGCAGGGAGTGGAGGTGGTGGTCGGCACCCCCGGCCGCATCGTCGACCTGATCCAGCGCGGACACCTGAGCCTGTTGCGGGCCTCGACCATCGTGCTCGACGAGGCCGACGAGATGCTCGACCTCGGCTTCCTGCCCGACGTCGAAAAGATCCTGTCCAAGCTCCCCGCCAAGCGGCACACCATGCTGTTCTCGGCCACCATGCCGGGGCCGGTGGTCGCCATGGCCCGCCGCTACATGCAGCAGCCCACGCACATTCGGGCGGCCGACCCCGAGGATGACTCGGCGACGGTCAAGAACATCACCCAGTTTGTCTACCGCGCGCACTCGCTGGACAAGATTGAGGTGCTCTCCCGCATCCTGCAGGCCGAGGGCCGCGGCCGAACCATCGTCTTCGCGCGCACCAAGCGCACCGCCGCCCGCGTGTCCGACGACCTGCGCGACCGAGGCTTTGCCGCCGGCGCAATCCACGGCGACCTGGGCCAGGGCGCCCGAGAACAGGCCCTGCGCGCGCTGCGCAACGGCAAGATCGACGTGCTGATCGCCACCGATGTGGCCGCGCGTGGCATCGACGTGGACGACGTCACGCATGTGGTTAACTACCAGTGCCCCGAGGACGAGCGCATCTACCTGCACCGGGTGGGCCGCACCGGCCGGGCCGGAAAGAAGGGCACCGCCGTCACCTTTGTCGACTGGGACGACATGCCACGCTGGGGCCTGATCGACAAGCAGTTGAACACCGGTTTCCCGGAGCCGGTCGAGACCTATTCCACCTCGGAGCACCTGTTCACCGACCTGCACATTCCCGCCGGGACCAACGGCCGCCTGCCCAAGTCCGAGCGGAAGCTCGCCGGCCTGGAGGCCGAGGTGCTGGAAGACCTCGGCGAGACCGGCAAGCGTCACGGTGGTGGCAGCGGAAGTGGGGGCCGTGGCGGCGGAGGTCGTGGTGGCAGCGGCCGAGGCGGAGGCCGCGATGGCCGCTCCCACTCTGGCGAGCCGCGCTCGCGGCAGGGGGGACACGGCGGCGGTTCCCGCTCCGGCGACTCCCGTCGGCCCGGCGATGATCACGGCTCGCGCGGCGACTCTGGCGAAACGTCATCGTCGGCGAGCAGGCCAGCGCGCAGCCGCAACCGCCGTCGCACTCGCGGCGGAAAGCCGGCAGGCCCGTCCGCAGAGGCCTAGCCGGCGACGACGACGGCGACGACGCGCATGCAACCCTCCTTCACCTTCACGGCTCCGGCCTGGATTTCCGCTGGCGACGACGGCCCGGTCTGGTGGTTCGTCACGGTTCCGCCAGACGAGTCCGATGCGCTGGACGAGTTGCCGCTGGGGAAGGGAGGCTTCGGATCGATCAAGGTCAGCGCAGAGGTGGGGGCCACCAAGTGGACCACCTCCCTGTTCCCCTCCGACAAGCACAAGGCCTTCATCTTGCCCCTGAAGGCGCCCGTCCGAAAGGCCGAGGGCATCGTGGAGGGCGCCCCGATCACGGTGACCGTCACTCCGCTCGGCTAGCCCACGGCCACCTCCGCCTCACCGACGGGAAGTGCTGGCGGTTCCTGGATTCGCCGCGCGCAGCTGACCGCGCATTGCTACACTTGCTACATGAGTGCTACGCGGTCTTCGCCCAACGTCATCCCGCAGCGTGAGTTGCGCAACAACTCGGGAGAAATCTTGCGTCGCGCCGAGGCCGGGGAGGAGTTCGTGGTCACCACCAACGGCAGGCCGGTAGCCAAGGTGACGCCCATCTATCTGGCTCCCTCGGCGGCGAACCACCGCATTCCCGCGCGGCCCGCCACGCGCAAGGGTGGGTTCACCATGCCCACCCACACCTCCGGACGATCCATCATGGACATCCTCGATGAGATAAGGGCGGACCGGCTTTGAGGGCGTACCTGGACGCCTCAGCGGCCGCGAAGTTGATCAAGGTCGAGACCGAGTCCGCAGCGATGACCAAGTTCGTCAACGACCCTGCGGTGAGCCTGGTCAGCTCCTGGCTGCTAGTCACTGAGTTACGTCGCCTGGCCTACATTGACGGCATCCCACAGGCGGCGGTCAGCACCGTCCTCGACGGTTTCGACATCCTGCCGCTGCTGGAATCTGACTTTGAGTTCGCCGGCATCCTGCCGTCGAGGCGGGTTCGGAGCCTTGACGCACTCCACCTGACCGTGGCCAGCCAGGCCCGCGTCGACCACCTGGTTACCTACGATGCCCGCATGAAGGAGGCCGCCTTGACGGTCTTCGGCCTCTCGGTGTTGGAACCGGGACGCGAACAAGATGACTGGCTGCCTCCGGGCCACATCCGGCTCGAAGACATTCCGGAAGACATCCTGACGCAACCTGCCGCACGTCCCCGCATCGACTGACGGCACATCTCGCGGCGACACCTACGGGCGCAGGATCGGCAGGGCGCCGCGGTCGGCGATCTCCGCCAGCACCTCGGGGCTCGTGTAGTGCTCCCCCAGCCGGTTGGGTTTGCCCGTGCCGTGATAGTCCGACGAACCGGTGACCAGCAGTCCCAGGCGTCGGGCGATGCCTCGCAGCTGCTCAACCTGCTGCGGCGTGTGGTCGCGGTGGTACGCCTCCAGGCCCATCAGGCCCACGGCGTGGAGGCGCTCGATGGCCGCCTCGTCCAGGGTGCGCCCCCGCTGCACCGCGAACGGGTGGGCCAGCACCGGCACGCCCCCGGCCTCGATCACCGCCCGCACGGCCAGGGCGGTCGCCGGCGCGGCGTGACGCACGTAGTACTTGTTCGAGGGGTTCAGGATCGTGGCGAATGCCTCGTCGCGCGAGGCGACCACCCCGGCCGCCACCAGGGCGTCGGCCAGGTGCGGGCGGCCCAGCGTGGTTCCCTCGCCCGCCTGCGCCTGGACCAACTCCCAGTCAACGGGAAAGTCACGGGAGAGCAGGTCGGCCATCTTGCGGGCGCGATTCAGCCGCGCCTCGCGCGTGCCCTCAAGGAACTCCAGCAGCGCGGACTCGGCGGGGCGGAACAGGTAGCCGAGCAGGTGCACGGACACGCCGTCCGTCAGGGTGGAGATTTCTGCGCCGCGCACCAGGGACACGCCCACCTGGGCGGCCTCGGCGGCGGCCTCGTCCCAGCCGATGATCTGGTCGTGATCCGTGAGCGCCACGGTGTCCACCCCGGCAGCGGCGGCCTCCCGCATCACCTGGGCGGGAGAGCCGTGCCCGTCGGACACCGTGGAGTGGGTGTGCAGGTCGATCACGCCCCCAGCCTAGCGGGCTACCCCTCGGCGCGGCGCTCCAGCACGTGCAGCAACCAGGCGTCGAGCTCGGCGCGATGCTGTTCTGCGAACTCGGCCTGTACCCGATGGCTGAGTTCCAGGCGGCGGGCGTCGAACTCGCCCACTATCCAGCGAGAGACACTCCCGGAAGGCCGCCGAAACGAGCCTTGACATCTCGCGTCAGGACTCGCCTGCCGGTCTCTGCCGCGTGAGCAGCAATAATCAAGTCATGGGGTCCGCGTGGCAGGCCGGACTTCCTGGTGTGGGCGAGCAACTCCGCGTGCCGGTCCGAGGTGCTGGTCGAGTAGTCCAGAACCGTGACCGCGGAGAGCACTGCCAGCGCGGTGGCCTGCCGCCGTGCCCGCAGCGCCGGGTCGCCGGTCATGGCTGGGCCGGCGAGCAACTCGGCGCGGGAAACGGCGGCGATCGCCAACTCGTCGTCGTCGGCGAAGAGCGCGACGACCTCAGAAACCCCTCGCTCGATCGCGATCAGGATGTTGGTGTCTAGGATTAGGCGCCGGCCCACGGTTCGGGGTCCTCTCCGAGACGAGCAGAGGCCGAGGCGACATCTGCGGCAAAGTCGCCATCGAAACCTGGCGCACTGGCAAGCACGGCCCGCAGCCCGGCAAAGGTGTGGCGCCTCACCGGCCGAACCTCGGCGACAGCCTCACCACTTCGAATGATGGTGACGGTGTCGCCGTGCGCGACGGCATCGAGAAGCTCAGAAAAGCCACGGGACGCCGCAGTGGCGGTGAGGGTGCGCATACCTAGATGCTATCAGATAATCTGATTCATTCGGTTCGCGCCGACATGCGCCCGCACCACCGGCTCATCCTGTCGCGACGGCATGGGACAATGGCGCCATGAGTGACACCCTCGCCAACGCGATCGTAGAAGAAGAGGACCACCGCAACCGGCCGAAGTCGCGGGCCTTTGTCGACTTCGTCACGTCGAACTGGGCGCCGCGCGCCGACCTAGGCATCGAGCCGTCGGCGGCCTCCGCCTACACGCCCGCCCGCCGCGCGTCCCTCAGCGCCCGCTTCCCCGGCGCGCGCCTGGTCATCCCGGCCGGCCCGTACAAGGTGCGCTCCAACGACACCGACTACCGTTTCCGCCCGCACAGCGCGTTCGCGCACCTCACCGGCCTCGGCATGGATCAGGAGCCCGACGCCGTGCTGGTGCTGCACCCGGTGGCCTCCAGCGACGGCCACGCCGCCGCGCTCTACCTGCGCCCCCTGGCCGACCGCGACAATGAGGAGTTCTACGCCGACTCCCGCTACGGCGAGTTCTGGGTGGGCGCCAGGCCGTCGCTGGCCGACATGACCACGCTGACCGGCATCGAGGCGCGGCACATCGACCGCCTGCCGGAAGACCTGGGCGCGGGCCTTGACATGCAGGTCACCGCGCTGCTGGTGATCGAGGAGGCCGACCCGGCCATCACCGCGCTGGTCGCGGACATCGTGGCCGTGTCATCGTCATCCGCAAACGTTACGCGCCTGCCCAAGACGGGCGACGCCGCCACCAACGCCGACCTGCTGCGCGCCACCGCCGAGCTTCGCCTGATCAAGGACGAGTGGGAGATAGCCGAGATGCGCTCCGCCGTGGCGCAGACCGTCGCCGGATTCGAGGACGTGGTGCGGGCCCTGCCGCGCGCCACCCGGCACTGGCGCGGCGAGCGCGTGATCGAGAACGCCTTTGAGAACCACGCCCGCCTGGACGGCAACGGCGTGGGTTACGACACCATCGCCGCCGCCGGCGAGAACGCCACCATCCTGCACTGGATTCGCAACGACGGCCCCGTGCGCGACGGCGACGTGGTGCTGCTCGACGCGGGCATCGAGACCGACTCGCTGTACACCGCCGACGTGACCCGCACCATGCCCGTCACCGGCAAGTTCACCGACGTTCAGCGGCGCATCTATCAGGCCGTGCTCGACGCCGCCGACGCCGCCTTCGCCGCCGCCAGGCCGGGCGCGAGGTTCATCGACGTGCACAACGCGGCGATGGCCGTGATCGCCGCCCGCCTGGAGGAATGGGGCCTGCTGCCGAACGGGGTCACCGCCGCCCAGACCCTTGACGAGCAGACCGGCGGGGAATACCGACGCTGGATGGTCCACGGCACCTCCCACCACCTGGGCATCGACGTGCACGACTGCGCCCAGGCCCGCAACTCGCTATACCGCGAGGGCGTGCTGGAGCCGGGCATGATCTTCACCATCGAGCCGGGCCTGTACTTCAAGAGCGACGATCTCGCCGTCCCGGAGGAGTACCGCGGCATCGGCATTCGCATCGAGGACGACGTCTTGCTCACTGAAGATGGCTGCGAGAACCTCTCGGCCGCGCTGCCGCGCACCGTCGAGGGCGTCGAGGCCTGGATGGCCGGCCTCCTGGCTTGATGGCATTGCGGTGCGGGGCTCAAGTGAACGTGCGAGCCCCACACCGAGGGCAACGGGGAAGCAGGAACTGCTCAGTGGTTGAGTGGGTCCATCCGGCAATCCAAGGCGATGCCTTCATCGAGGTAGACGCCGCCTGGTAGTCGCGGACGGCAGCCCCGGGTGGCCTCCCCGTGAGCCAACCACAGCGCCTCCCACTCTGCATCGCTCATCGGGTTGCCGGGGTCGTACTCGAAGTCCACCCCGTCAGGATTGACCCGAATCCGATCCCAAAGTATCCACAGGTCATTCCGGTAGTCGAGTTCGCAATCGATGGAGGCTCTGCGCACCGCTTCGCTGGGGTAGCCGCTCGAACCGTCCTCGGCCGAGGGGATCACGTTCTGAAATCCACCCCTTTGGTCTTCGATAATCGACGCAGGTGATCCCACCGACGCGAAACACTCATTGGTGCGAGCGGCGGCCTCCCGCATGTCGGCCAGGGTGAGCTCGCCATTTGATACGATGTTCCGTACCAGGTCATTCGTCGCACTCTCCTCAATCCGCCGGAACTCATGGGCCCAGGGGCCCGCCCCTGAATACGGGTCCTCACCGCCGCAGCCCGTCAGGATCAGCCCGACTGCGACAGCGATCGCAAAGCGCACATTGCGCCGCGCGCTCAACCTGTCTCTCCAACTCACGACCAGAGTGATTGCGGTTTCCTGGGTCGACTGCCGGGGGCGCAGTCGAGGCGGCTCTTGGCACGTTTTCGGCACACCCTGACCGATACCTGATCACGCCGAGGGTGTCAAGCAAGATGCGGGAAAGCCCGCATCGAGTTTCCTTAGCCAACCTGGGGGACGATTAGGCGAACCAGCGGGGCGATGTCGGCGGGCAGGGGTCGGGTCGGGTCGAGCCAACGGTACGCCTCGATCTCGGCGGCAATCCGCGGCTCCGGGAACGGTTCGCGTACCTCGTACAGGTATTCGCGGCACAGTAGCTCCGGCTCGTTGGCGGCCGGGGCGGTGAAGATTCCCACAAAGTCCAGGTCGGCGGGCGCCAAGTCCGCACCCACCTCCTCGCGGGCCTCGCGGATGGCGGCCTGCTGAAAGGTCTCGTCCAGGTCCGGCTTGCCGCCGGGGAACATGAAGCGGGCGGTGCTGCGCTTGCGCACGGTCAGGATGCGGCCCTCCTCATCGCGCAGCACGGTCGCCGCCACCTCCACCAGGGTCGGGGTCGGCCCTTCGTGCACAGCGCCGAAGGCGGTGGCCAGGAACAAGTCGTCTATCGGCGGGAAACCCTCGCCCGCCTCCCGATACGGCGCCACGCCCACCACTGCGTCAACCGGCAGCGGGCCGTAGAGGTGCGGGAAGAGCTCGGCGGCGCCATCGAGGCTCTCGTACCGAACCTCGCTGGGCACCAGCGTCGGGTCGATGCGCAGCAGCAGGACGTCGTCCAGGCCCCTATAGCGGCGGCCCGCGAGGCGAGGCACCTGCTCGGCCGTCGAGCAGGGGATAAAGCCACCCTCATCGAGGGGGCGGCCTCGGGCGGACACGCGGTATTGGCCCGTGCCGCCGGCCAGCGCGGCTCGCCAGTCGGCGCCCAGCGCCAGGTGAAAGATCATCGGGGCAGCCTACCCGCAGAAGGAGTCCTCCTTCACCGGTCCCGCCTCGGATTCCGCGATCCGTTTCGCCAACCGGTCATCTACCTGCATCAATGTCTGGAACAGGTTATTGTCAGTGGTCGTCCCTAGAATAAAAGCATGGAAACCCTACAGGCAGTCAGCTCGACTCGAAAGGGCGTCACCGCCCCTTCGGATATCTGCCTGCCGCCTGCCGGGAGTGAACGTCGCTCCGGTTCAGCCATCGATTCTCTGGCATGGTTGGCCGGCGGCGCCGGCCATGAGGAATGCCTTACTGAGGACCAATCAACGCTCGAGTCTCTGTTGCGAGGCCTGCCACGCGCGGAGGGTCTAGCCGATCATCTGGTCGGCCGGGGGCCGTTCGTTGACCCGTGGCTCGAAGGCCCCAACCCAGTGGCCGCCGCCCGGCTCACCAGGCGACCTGCAGGGCAGCGGGCCGAAGTCCAAGCCGCCCTTGACTCCGGCGACGTATCCGCAGAAGTCTGGGACCAACTGATGGATGAGCTTCGCCGCGAGGAGGCCGAGGAGCACGGCCACACCCTGGCCGCCCTCCCGGCAGAACTGCTGCGTCTGCTGGACGTGCGAGGCCAAGGCTTCGACGGACTCGGGCGCACCCTCGAGGTACTCCGCCAGATCGGCCAGCGTCGCAACCAGCTGGACGCGCTTGAGGCGCTGTGGATTGAACGCGCCCGCCGGCAGGCCCTGCGTTCTCCGGAACTGCTGAACACCAAGTACAACGGTTGTGCCGGAGTGCCACATCTGCCACCAGAGGAACTGGAGCAGCGGGCGGCCATCATTGAGATCTCGTTGGCCACCAAACAGACTGAAGGCTCCGTTGCCCGGAAGATGTCTCGCGCGCAGATTCTCGTTGAACGGGCCCCGCGCGTCTTCAAATCAGCGCTGGCCGGAGACGTCTGTTGGCGAAATGCCTCCAAGGTAGCGCAATACGTCGAAGAAATGACCGAGGCGTCGGCCAGGATGTTCGACTCGGCCTGCCTGATTACTGCCGGGACGCAAAATCCAGCCAAGTTTGCCTACACTGCAAAACGCAAGCGCGACCAGTACAACCCCGCTCCGCCGGAACTGGTTGCCGAAGAGTCCGTTGCCAGGCGACGCCTCGACTTCGAGCTCGTGTCAGATGGCATGGCCTGGTTGAGCATCTTTGGCCCCGCGCCCACCCTCGACGCCGTCTATCAGCGCGTCAACCACATTGCGCGGGCGGCCCGCTGCCCTGAAGCCGGCGACACCCGCACCCTGGAACAGGCTCGGGTGGACGTGTTGTGCGCCCTAGCCCTCGACGATGGGGAGTTGGACATCCCCCTAGCAACCCAAGCCCACCTGGCCCAACTAGACGGCGAGTTGCGCGATGATCGACGCCAAAAGCGCCGCAGAATGCCCTCCGTCCATCATCCCTCACCGCCGCCTCCTCACGCGCCTCCGGCAGCAGCCATCCCCGTCACCGAGCCCTCCGAAGAGCGCACCACCCGGCAAGATGGCGCTGCCCTACCGCCCGTTCGGGAATGGGATTCGGCACATCACATCGCCCAGCTCGGACGCAGTGTCTCGCTTAGGGCATTCATCACCGTGCCGGTGATGACACTGCTGGATCAGACACGTCCTGGCGAGGCCTCCGCCCTTCTCAACGGCGTCGTCCCGGTTGACCCGGAAACCGCCAAGGAACTGTGCGGCCTGGCTACCAGTTTCACCCGCTTGCTGACCGACCCGCTTACCGGCAACGTTCTCGCCGTCGACCCGCACACCTACCGCCCCGGCGCCGATCTCGCCCAGTACGTAACCCTGCGGGACCAGACCTGCCGGTTCCCCGGCTGCACTCGTCGCGCCGCGGGCTCAGAAGGTCAGGGGCTCGACCTCGATCACACGCTTCCGTTCGGCGCCGGTGGCCCCACCCAGGCCCACAACCTGGCCCTCCTCTGCCGCAAACATCACACCGCCAAGCATCGACTGAACTATGCGGTCTCTCAGTCAGACGGCACCGACGGCGGCGTTCCGGGCGCCCTGACCTGGATCACTCCCACCGGCCGGAGCGTGACCACTCACCCCGACCCCCTCCCGGCGACGATTCACTCTCGCCGCCTCAGTCCGGTAGCCGCCCCGGAGGCAGGTAGGCCCGAGGCAGGGCCGGATGCCTCAACTCCCTGAGACCGAGTGGGGCACACACCCGTTCCCGCCCTAGTCCATCTCCAGTTGGGAGATCGCAGCCGCTATCCCCTGCCTACGCTTCGTCCTTCGGCTTGGGAGGAGCGTATGGGTCTTCTGGGGCCGACGGAACGGGCATGGCGGGGGGGGGGGGCACCGAGGGCGTCGCCGGCGGGCCCCCCACCGCCGGCTCC
>Ga0082212_10013913_pt1 | contig 10047 bp, 8 predicted proteins | sample TergutNt197P3_FD_71548 | JGI IMG/M metagenome (GOLD analysis project Ga0082212, IMG submission 71548) | Neocapritermes taracua P3 segment gut microbial communities from Petit-Saut dam, French Guiana - Nt197 P3 | ecosystem: Host-associated > Arthropoda: Insects > Digestive system > Gut ... | reverse complement strand
GCAGTAAATGATATCTTCTTTGCCGCTTTCCAGCTTCCTTCAAGGAACTCGATGTCGATATACTCAAGGCAACCGTCATCGTTATAATGAGGATACACCTTGACTTACATTATTGCGGGCAACGACTCAAACATCAAAGAGTTTAAGGTCGTCCTGAACTAAACCCGGTACGAGGGCGACATGAGCCTGCCTTCACGCAAATGCCGCCTGTGTAATACACGGCGGCATTATTCGCCCTCGCATGGAAAGGAGTTGGATGATTATTGACGGTAAAACTAACAGTTCGTACTTTTAGGACGTTTTCAGTGAGCGTCGGCGGCAACATCGTTTCAGACCAGTCGTCGCGTTCATAAAAAATGTGGCGGATATTCAAATACCTTATCACCAACCGCGGTAACGCGGCATCAACCGATACACTGATAGAAATACAGTGGCCTGACGAGCAGCCGAAGAACACAAGAGGGAGCAGAAAGATATCTCAACTGTTTCGGCTAGTCTTTCACTGATACCATACACGGCTTATCCGGATGGGATGATATCAGTCATGTCATACGCCGCCGCAACACGGGCATACCTCTCAGATTCTTCAACTTCCGCGAGAAATCTCCGCAAGTCGTTCACGATAGGGGCTGGCAACGCAATTTTGGTGTCGGTTGGCAATAACGCTGACAATCTCAACACATCGTTTTTGTGTTTCCTGATATTTTTTCCGTCTACCTGATCGCCTCCCGACTTACGTTCTGTCAGGTCAAGCCACGCCTTTGCCTTAAACGGTATCAGGCAGGACACATCTAACACAGGGATCCCGTCCACTTTTGTTGTACCGGTTTGAAGAAAGTCGTAGTAATCGTCGTCAAGCAATATTGCGGACAGGCTGGAAATATCATCATCGATCGGCAGCGGTGTAAGTGCGGCGTCAGGTGGCAGTGTAATCCCGTCTATACGGCGCGAAAACAACTCGATCATGGCAGGGTACTCTGATGATTTCGGGTTAAAGAAGCGGTAATACTCCGGCACTCCCGTACTTTTAAGCCGCTGATCATAACCTGCTGCTTTTACATATTCCCAAATCCGTGAGCAAAAATCCGCGTTCAGCACCTCGACGATTAAAACCATATCAATATCCCTTGTGGCGCGGAAAACCTCGCCGGCTTCGCCCATCAGCAAATCACAGGCTGTACCGCCGATAATTATATAGTGTTGATCATAGCCGCGAAACCAATCCCTGAAACTGTTTATCCCCCTGACCATAAGCTACTCACCCCACAAAGTTTCCAACAGTTCATCTATCGCCTGTTCAACGCGCTCGTCACCGCCGGGATCTATTGATGCCACAAGAGAGAGCGCGTCAACTACATTCGGGCTCTTTGACAGCAGCGCCGGGTCATAACGCCAAAGCTCTACCTCCGCTTGTGTGGTATTGTCAACAAGTGTGTCCGTCCCCGTGATTTCGCCCGCTTTGCCAAAAAACGCAAATGTTTCCGACGCGGTGACGCCAAGCATGGTCAGTTCCGATAGCGCGCTGTATCCGGACAGTGGCAACCCATCTGGTAAATCTTTATATTCAACAAATATCCTTTTTCGGACTGGTTCCATCAAATATGGTTTCGACCGTTCAAACAAGTCGCAGCGGCGTTCCTGGCAGGATATGACCGTTCGCAATCCGTCTTTCCTCGCTGACACAAGGCCGAGCGCCGCTAATTGCTTTGTGGCGCGTGAAATCTGCATAGCGGAAATGCCAAATACACCTGCTGTTTCGCCGACATAAAGTTCCGGTTTGTCTTGGTACAGATAGTGAAACAGCAAAAGCTGGGCCGAAGGCATGAGTGTTTCAACTGGCGGCGTCATAGATTTATACCGCTCACTCAACGCGACTCCTAAAAACGGTAAATATATTTGGCACTCCGGCACGACAAACGGGATACGCGCTTCAATGAGCGATTTTCTTCGCCGCGCCGTCATGCCATCGAGTTCCAGCACAACAGGCAGCGGCTCGGTTTTGTACACATTTGCTATGTGCTTTTTAATGGCAGGCAGCGTATCTGGTTCGCCTTTCGGCTTCATAAGCAGGCAGGGTACGCCGTCAAGATTCGCCTTCTTAAAATCATAACGGTCGATAAGGTAGTACGGCAGTCCGGCTGTATTGCCCCACGGTTCAGTGTTCACTTCAATGCCAAGCGTATCAGTAACATACTTCATTTTGCCCTCGCTATTAACTTGATAGCTGTATTTTAACACAGGCGGAGTTAAAAGTAAATATCAAGGTTAATATATTTCGCTGTGGTTTTACACTCGGGTTTTTTCTCCGTTTTTGCCCGGAATGTGCAAAACAATCGGCACTTATCTAATAACGAGACTTTTACACAGGCTCCTCGTCCTTCACTGATACCATTGCTCCTGCGACTTGTACAAACGCGCATACTCACCGCCCGCCGTCATCAACTCCGCGTGCCTTCCCTGCTCAACCAGTTTGCCCTGCTTCATCACCAAAATTCTGTCTGCAAATTTTACAGAGCCCAGCCGGTGCGTGATAATGACAGCGGTTTTGCCTTTTGAGACTTCCGCGAAACGATTGAACACTTTCGCTTCTTCAATGGGGTCGATTGCCGCCGTAGGTTCGTCAAGTACGATGAACCGATGCGCGCGGAAAAAGCTCCGCGCGATTGCCACGCGCTGCCACTCTCCGCCGGATAAATCTACTCCGTCGAATTCCCGCGATAACATAGTCTCATAACCGTCAGTGAAGCTTTTGTCGCTCTTATCAATACCGGCTTGAACGCAAGTATTATCCAGCGCGTTTTCACCGGTAATTGCGCTGACATCACTAATGCTGATGTTCTCGCCCAGAGTCATTTGATACCGCTGATATTTCTGGAACACCGCGGAAATGTTCTTGTACAAAGAAGTCGCGAAAACTCATTATACTGCGATTCAGTAGAAAAATCACACTATGTGTTTTTTTCTGCTATAATAGCAGCGTTATGAACTATTTTGACGCAGGGCAATATGACGTCGCAGTTATCGGCGCGGGGCACGCGGGGATCGAAGCCGCGCTTGCCGCCGCGCGCCTTGGCATGCGGACTATATGTTTTACCATCAACCTCGACGCGGTCGGAAACATGCCGTGCAACCCGTCCATAGGCGGAACAGGCAAAGGGCATCTGGTCCGCGAGCTCGACGCGCTGGGCGGCGAGATGGCCCGATGCGCCGACAGGGCGTGCATACAGTTCCGCATGCTCAACCGCGGTAAAGGCCCTGCGGTGCATTCGCTGCGCGCTCAGGCTGATCGCCGCGAATACCAGAAGCTCATGAAGCACACGCTGGAGACGCAGGAGAACCTGACGCTCCGGCAGGCGGAGATTATCGACATTGGTGTGGAGGGTGGCGCCGTAAAGTCCGTCACGACGCATACCGGGGCGGTTTTCTCGTGCAGCGCTGTTGTTATTTGTACGGGTACTTATCTCTCCGCGCGGACGATAACAGGCGAAGCAGTCAAAGAAGGCGGCCCCGACGGGATGTTTGCCGCGGTGACGCTGACAGACCGTCTGCGGGCGCTTGGTTTGCGGCTTCAGCGGTTTAAGACCGGTACGCCGCCCCGAATAAACGCCCGCAGTGTGGACTTTTCAAAGATGGAGATACAGCCGGGCGACGAACCGCCGCAGCCGTTTTCATTCGAGACGACAGCGCCGCTCGTTAACCGCGCGGTTTGCTGGCTTACATACTCAAATGAGGCGACGCATGAAATCGTCCGCGCGAACCTGCACAGAAGCCCGATGTACTCCGGCGTCATTGACGGCGTGGGCGCGCGGTACTGCCCGTCGTTTGAGGATAAGGTTGTCCGCTTCGCCGGGAAAAAGCGCCATCAGTTGTTTCTCGAACCGATGGGCCTTGAAACAGAAGAAATGTATTTGCAGGGGTTTTCATCATCAATGCCCGAGGAAATACAGCTTAAAATGCTGCATACGATACCGGGGCTTGAGCATGCGGAGATCCAGCGGCCCGCGTACGCGATAGAGTACGAGTGCGCCGACCCGCTCGAGCTTGCGCCGACGCTTGAGACGAAAAAGATATCCGGGTTGTATGGAGCGGGGCAGTTTTGCGGCACATCCGGATATGAGGAAGCGGCTGTGCTTGGGTATGTCGCAGGGGTAAACGCAGCGCTGAAGCTAAATGGGAGAGAGCCGCTTGTTATGCTGCGCAGCGACGGTTATATCGGCACGCTCATAGACGACCTTGTGACGAAAGGTACAAGCGAGCCATACCGGATGATGACTTCGCGCGCGGAATACAGGCTGCTGCACAGGCAGGATAACGCGGACATACGCATGTCGCATATCGGCAACTGCGTCGGGCTTATATCGGATGAGCGTCATCAGCGCGTACTGGATAAGTATAAGATGGTGGAGCGCGAAATCGATAGGCTTGAGAAAACGTTCGTCCCTCCGTCGGAATCGCTCGCGGCGCTCCTCGAAGCGAACGGGATGCCCGAAGCGAAGACAGGCGTAAGCCTTGCGTCGTTGCTGCGCCGCCCCGGGGTTTCGTACAGCGACGTTGCGCGCCTTGAGATGGGCAGGCGGGCGCATACCGATGGCTCTGGTGGTTCCGGCAGCTCTGTCGGCTCAGGTAGCCCCGGTGGTTCCGGCAACCCCGGTGGCTCCGGCAGCTCTGTCGGGCAAAAAAGTGAGGACGGACAAAATGTCCGTTTTAAAAATGAACAAGCTCAACCGTTACGACTCCCTGTTCAAACGGCGCTGATTCTTGCACAACCTGCGCTGCTACCCGTTGACGTCTGCGAACAGGTCGAGATATCGATAAAGTACAAGGGCTACATTGAACGCCAGCAGCGCCAGCTCGACGAGCTGTTGCGGCTTGAGAACCATCTGATCCCTGACAATGTCGACTATGGCGCAATGCAGGGTTTACGCATCGAAGCGCGTCAGAAGCTCAGCGCGGTAAGGCCGCGCAGCCTCGGGCAGGCGACGCGGATCTCCGGGGTTTCCCCGGCCGACGCCGCAGCGCTGATGATGTACCTGAAGCACTCGGCGAAGGGCTGATACTGTATGAAGATCGGCAGCGTAGAAATCAACTCAAAACTTGCCCTTGCGCCGATGGCGGGCGTGACTGACGTCGCTTTCAGAACAGTTTGCCGCGAGCACGGCGCGGGGCTGACATTCACCGAAATGGTCAGCGCAAAGGCTCTTGTATATCAGGACGGCAAGACCAGAGGCCTTCTAAAGACAGGTGAAGACGAACATCCCTGCGGGGCACAGATCTTCGGCAGCGACACCTCCTGTATGGCGGACGCCGCTGCGTTAGCGCGCGAAATTTCAGGCGCTGACTTTATAGATATCAATATGGGCTGTCCGGTAGGCAAGGTCGTGAAAAGCGGCGACGGCTGCGCATTGATGCGCGAGCAGGACAAGGCAATGCTGATAATCGAAGCAGTCGCCGGAAGCGCCGGATGCCCCGTGACTGTTAAGATACGCAAAGGCTGGGACGGCGGAAACGTAAACGCCGTGGAGTTTGCGCTTATGGCGCAGGAAGCGGGAGCATCAGCAGTCACCGTCCACGGCCGCACGCGCGTTCAAATGTACTCCGGTAAAGCCGACTGGGGGATCATCCGCGACGTGAAACGGGCAGTCTCCATCCCGGTCATCGCGAACGGCGACATTTTCACAGCGGAGGACGCCGCGCGGATACTCGCGTACACAGGCGCCGATATGGCGATGGTAGGACGCGGCGCTCTCGGAAACCCCTGGCTTTTCGAGCAGGCGCAAGCGCTGCTGGACGACAAGCCGGCGCCCGTACTCCCGCCGATAGGGGAGCGCGCCGAAACCGCCCTGCGCCAGTTTGAGATGGCGGCTGAGCAAAAAGGTGAACGCGTCGCCTGTCTGGAAGCGCGGCGGCATTTCGCGTGGTATCTGCGAGGTGTCCCTTATTCAGGATACTTCAAAGCGCAGATATCAAAGGCGGAAACCCTTGACGATCTGCGCAGAATTACTGAAGGGATAAAGCGCGAGCTTTGACACTCCCGCGGATAAATCAGGGTGCTTTACAGCGCCTGATGCAAGCCTCACGCGCCCCAGACTGTGACGGGCTTACCGCCAAACTGCTCGTCGCGGCGCCAGATTCTCTCGTCCCATGTTTTGCCCGGATCGCGGTCAAAGATGATTAAATGTGATTCGTCAGCGCCGACGTGACCGGCATAATCAGCGGTCTGCTCCAGCCCTTGCGCAATAGCGGTCTTCAAAGCGCCGCGCAGCAGCTTGAGTTCAATGACGATGCGCTGCAGAGGCCCGTGTATACCCTGCGCCTCGTCGAGCGGCCATTCGACGAACAGGTCTGTCCTCTTGCGCCCCAGCCCGTATTCCCTGTTTATATGTCCGCCGCCGTTGATGATGCGCTGCAGAAATGCCTGCATCAGCAATTGCGGCGCCGCCTCATTATAATCAAAGCTTTTACCCCAGACGTCGGAGTTTTCCCTGAAAAACTGCTGAAACGCTGCAAGCAGCTTTTGCATGTCCAAGCGGTGTTCCGCTGTGACATACCACGCCTGCTCCTGGTTGGGTATTCGCGTCTGCGCAACCCATGTGAGCTCGCGCGGTATTATTTCCTGATATATTCGGTTACTGATCCGGACAGAGGGCCTTGTGCGTATCAAGCCAAGGTCCTCAACATATTGCTGATCGTCCGGACGTATATGCTCTATACTGTCCGACTCTCCTGAAAGCATGGCTTCTATTACGCGGTGTACGCGCGGCTCCTGAAGTTTATCAGTCAGTTGATCGAGATGAGTTGCGCGGGATTGAATCAGCTCTTCCCTCGCTTCTTTGTAGTCGGAGAGGGTGATTGTTTTACTCCTGTCGCGGTTAGTGCGGATCTCCCATGTTATCTCCTGACCCAAAGCGTTAACCAGCCAGGGTTGCCCGTAAGTGTCTTCCCATAGCTCGGGGAAAATCGCCTCTTCAAACTGCTGTCCTGTCTCCTCGGTATGCTGCATCCACAGCGTATTAACCTCTTCTTGCGAGAAGTTCCCCATTCGCAAGGACTTTGTTTTTATATTGAAAGCGCTGCCCCCGGTGATGATCTCGCCGCCGCCCTGATTAATACGGTAATCCCGCACGTCGCGCACACCGCACAATATGACGCTTTGCGGGAATCCCTCGGGACGATCAGGATAACCGGCGCGAATCTGTCGCAGCAGCGAAATCAGCGTATCGCCGACAAGCGCGTCGACTTCATCGATTAGGAGCACTGTCGGTTTATCAGAAGTTTCTGTCCAGTATCTCAGCAGCTTTGCCAGCTGATCCTGCGGCGGCGCAAGCCTGTTTTCTTTGCGATTCCAGGTTTCGATATCTGTCCGCTGTAAGTAAGATGATAAACACCCGGCAATTACGCTGCATACCGTAGGAATGCCTTGCGACACATCCCCGCGCGCTGCTTGCGCCGCTTCTATGTTGGCGTATACACAGTCGAAACTCCCCTCTTCGTTCAGAGCTTTCATCATTGCCATCAAAGTGCTGGTTTTACCTGTCTGACGCGGAGCATGCAGTACGAAATAGCGCATATCCCGGATGAGTTTCTGAACGTCTTCCCAGTCGATGCGCGTCAACGGGTCAATGCAATAGTTGATTTCACGGATCATCGGCCCCGCGGTATTGAAGAAGCGACTCGCGGAGGACTCAGTTTTTAGTGTTGACATGCTCGATCACCCCTTATCACTGATTAAACATGAAAACAGCAGCGTTGTCAATTCTATGTTGCTTCTGTTGATGCAGTCGTTACTGTTCAGGATGGGTATCCTAGAGACTGCCATGCAGCTATGAGTTTTTCTCAATATAGCATTGCGGTGCAGCCTGTGGTATACTGGCTCAGGTAAAGCGACGGGCAGAAAGCCCGGCAGATTTTGGCGGAGAGCAGGTAAGTTCAAGCGGGGATCGGTGAAAAATCAGAGCTAAGGGGCCGGTAGTTCCCGGGTGAAATAGCTATACCACTCACCCGCCTCTCACAAAAAACCAAACAGATCAAGCAGGCCGAAGTGGTGATATATTGACAGCAGACGACGAAATGCGAATAATCCGGAGTGTCTTGGGCGGCGATAACGGCGCCTTTGAAGCGCTTGTTCTGGAAAACCAGAAGAATGTATACAACCTCGCCCTTAAAATGACAAGAGACGAAGAAGACGCGCTTGATATCTCGCAGGAAGTGTTCCTGAAGGCATACAGCAGCTTGAAGAGTTTTCGCGGCGAGAGCCGCTTCTCAGTTTGGCTGTACAGGATGACTTACAACATGTGCCTGGACTTCCTGCGCAGGAAGAAAAAAGTCGCGGAAGTCCCGCTGACGCTCCCGGGCGATGACGGCGATACGCACGAACTCGAGATCCCGGACACGCGCAGCACACCGGAAGAAGCCGTCCTGCAGCGCGAGCTGCGCAAAGAGATTACCGTGAGCATCGGGGAACTCGGCGCTATGCACAGGGAAATACTTGTGATGCGTGAAGTCACCGGTATGAACTACTCGGACATCGCAACTGTTTTACGCATAAGCGAGGGCACGGTAAAGTCAAGACTCGCGAGAGCCCGCAAGAACCTTTCCGAAATTCTGATCAGCAAAGGAACATTTCCGGACAGTTTTCGTCAGAAAGACCGGGAGGAGGTGGCGGAGCGTGATTAGCTGCGAAGAACTAACCAATCTCATAAGCGCGTATATAGATAATGAGCTTTCTGAACAGGAACGGCTTACGGTCGAAGAACACATAAACGAATGCGCGGAGTGTTCCGCCATCATGAGTCTCTATCGCGAGATATCTCTTGCGGTTGAGGACTCGCTCATTCCCGCGCCTGAAGCGCTGCTCAGCGGCGTAATGTCAGAAATCGGCGGTAATAAACGTACACACCGTGCGTCCGCTTTGAAGACGTCGTCTAATCTGCGTTTTATCCAGTCAAAGCTCATCCCTTTGGCTGCGTGCCTTGCATTCATTTTGCTGTTAATTCCTCTTTTCAGAACCATCGGCCATAACTTCGGGACTAATGACTCCGGCTCGGGCAGCTCGATGTCGCAGAAAGACTTTTCTGCAGGCGGGGAAACTGAAGCTGCGGTAGCAGACGGTAACGTTTACGATCAGGCGGCGGATGCGGGAGGTACAAGCGGCGCTATGGCAGGCTCCGGCGGCACTAATACCAGCGGCGAAGCCATGGTGAGCGGGTCAGACGGAGCAGGGGGCGCCTATGCCGACGGCAGCGCCGGAAGCGCGGGGGCGCCTGAGCTCGGCGGCGGGAATTCCGCGGATACAAGCGGCGGCTTTGCTGATGACGACAGCGTTATATTGACTGATGAGTTAGGCCTAATGCCGTCACAGAACTCACCGGGCGCAGCAGCGCCGGAAGCTCCGGGCGCGCCTGATAAAGCGCCCGCTCCTTCAGCGTCCGCTTCAGAACCCATACTCCCGGAGGAACCGGAGGAAGCCGACGCGGAAATGGGAACAGCCTCGCAACCCGGCGGCGCTGCCGATAACATGCGGCCATCAGCGACGCCGGCTCCGGGAACGGAGGCGACTGACAAACCGGATCGTGGAAAAGATGATATTGCAACCGGAGAATCGGATTCTCAATTTGATATTAACACTGTTCCGGAAGCCGTGGGCGGCAGCGGAGCGGACTCTGCGCAGGAATCGCCTGAAGAGTCAGTACTTGCTCCGGGCGACGAGCGACCGGAAAGTGAAGAAGTGCTCGCTTCTTACTATGCTATAATAACGATAAGAGGGAACCCTCCGCTTCCTGAGTTCCTCTCGGGTTACGCTCATACTCAAATCGACGACAACACAGTGCACATAATCATCCCGCGCGACGCGGCTCTTGCTCTCATCGGCTCAGGTATCTCAGGCACGGAAGTCACATACGGTGATTCGTCGTCAGGCGCCGCATTAGTCATCCTTATCTCCGGAGGTGCGTAAAGAAAAAATACCGGTACAGGATGGTACATGGTTACGCAATACTCACATGTATATATCCGGCAGCACGCCGCGGCGCTTGCACCGCGGCGTGCTTT
>Ga0082212_10013912_pt1 | contig 10047 bp, 12 predicted proteins | sample TergutNt197P3_FD_71548 | JGI IMG/M metagenome (GOLD analysis project Ga0082212, IMG submission 71548) | Neocapritermes taracua P3 segment gut microbial communities from Petit-Saut dam, French Guiana - Nt197 P3 | ecosystem: Host-associated > Arthropoda: Insects > Digestive system > Gut ... | reverse complement strand
AACCCCTGTAAGCTTCGTAGAAATGCAATATCCGAATATGTCAGATGACGAACGCAGCGACAAAAAGGTGAATCGCTCCGAAATCAGGGTATTGATATTGGATATAATCCTGACGATTGCCAAGTCAAATAACTGGGCCTTATGCAAGTCGGGAGGCTTTTGCCATCTGTACAATGGCGCGTACTGGGAAACACTGGACGAAGATAGTATTAAACATTTTCTTTCAAGTTGTGCAAAAAGGATGGGCGTAAAAAGGACGCTCGCCGATGATTATAAATTTGTAAAGGAATTGTATGAGCAGTTTTTGTTTTCGGCGCACTTGCAACCACCCGAATATGATAAGGGTGTTGTTTTGGTCAATCTGCAAAACGGCACTTTCCGTATAACCGAACAATCGCAGGAACTTGTTAAATTTTCGCAATCCGATTTTTTAACATATCAACTGCCTTTCGAGTACGACAGAGCCTCCAAATGCCCAATATTCTTAAAATATCTTAATAAGGTATTGCCCGACAAGACGGCACAGGATGTTTTGGCGGAGTTTGCAGGATACCTGTTTATACGTAACGGCAGCGGATTGAAGTTTGAAAAAGCGTTGATACTGTACGGCAGTGGTGCGAATGGCAAAAGTGTATTTTTTGAAATTTTAACAAATCTATTGGGGTGTGAAAACGTAAGCAGTTATACGCTATCCGAACTAACAGACAAGACAGGCTACTACCGTGCCGAAATTGCTAATAAATTGCTGAATTACGCAAGCGAGATAAGCAGGGAAATGAATACCGACTTTTTCAAGAAACTTGCCAGCGGCGAAACTTTTACGGCACGAAGCCCATACGGCAAACCGTTTGAGGTAAGCAATTACGCAAAACTGATTTTCAACGCAAACGAACTGCCCAAAGATGTAGAGCAGACACACGCCTTTTTTCGCAGGTTTATTATCGTTCCGTTTTTAGTGACTATTCCCGAATCCGAACAGGACAAAGAGCTTCACAGGAAGATTATAGAAAACGAACTTTCGGGGATATTCCTTTGGGTGCTTGACGGATTGAAACGTATTTTAACAAATAAGCGTTTTACTGAATGTAAAGCGGCAGAAACGGCGTTAAAGCAGTATCAAACCGAGAGCGACAGCGTACAAATGTTCCTTGACGAAAAAGGCTATCAGCGCGGCAACAGCGAAACAAAACTACTAAAGGAACTATACAGCGAGTACAAGTCGTTTTGTTACGAGGATGGATATAGGGTTTGCAGCAATAGGACTTTTGCGGACAGGTTGAGAAATAAGCAATATCATGTCGGACGGTCTCATGGCGAAAGATATGTCAATATTCAAAATGTAAACGATGCACCCTACTAAAAAAAATGTTTTATTTCTTGCGTCACAATCGTCACAATCGTCACACTTTAGATTAGTTTGTACATTCTGTGACGGATGTGACGCAAGTGACGATGAAAAATAAACTTTTTTTTTCAATGAAAACAAGCACAACAATTTATTAAATAATTAAAAATGAAAGAGATACAAGATTTTTTAGAATCTCAATACAAATTGAGAGCGAAACGGAAGCCGAAAGCGGCGTATCGGAAGCCCGAATCGGTAAAGCTATTGGAGCAGCTTCATTTTGAAAGAAAGCGATTGAAGCATCCCGATAATCCATACCCTGTAAAGGCCAAATTCAGGGACGACAGCGCAAACGGTTTGACAAAGTGCATAACAGCATGGATGGAACTTAACGGCTATTTTGCCGCTCGTATCAATACGACAGGGACATACAGCCAAAAGTTAGGTAAATACATTCATTCGGGCAGTCGTAAAGGTATGGCGGATGTTACGGCAGTGGTCAATGGACGGCATGTCTCCATTGAGGTGAAATATGGTAAAGACAGGTTACGACCCGAACAAATAAAAGTGAGGAATGAGGTCGAAGCAGCGGGCGGTGTGTATATTGTCGCCTCAACCTTTGATAATTTCTTGGAGCAAATCAAAAGTATTTTAGAAACCAATAAAAACAGTTAGTAATGAAAAAAGCAATATTTGAGAAATGGAAATAATCATTGAAAACAACATTAATTTACATATTATGGCACAGAAAAAAGGACAAACAGGTAATCCAAACGGTCGGCCAAAGGGCACGCCGAACAAGGCAACACAGGACTTGAGGGCTTGGATAGACGGTTTATTGAATGATAACCGAGATATGATTATATCGGATTTGAGGCAAATAGAACCCTATCAAAGGTTGCAGATAGTTGAAAAACTAATGCAGTACACTATCCCGAAACAGCAATCCATCAGCATTGAGGCGCAAATACAGGCCGAATTTGCAGCGATTGAAAGGCTGTTGAGCAATGCGCCTGACAAAGCAATTGAGGCGATTACAGAGCGACTAATGAAGTTAAACCTATTAAATAAACAGAATTATGAGTAAAGAAATTTTATTGAGATTCGCAAAGGGCGACAGTATCGAGCCCAAGTATATTTGTTCATACGAAACCGACAGGGATACAGGGGAAATAACGATACATTCATGCAGTATTGTACCCGGATTGGATAGCAGTATCTTTGTTCGCATTTGCAACTCAAAAGAGGATTTGGCAAATACATTATCAGGCGAGGAACTTCACAAAGCGGTTGAGGCGTATTTGAACGGCGGAAACAGGGCGGAATGATATAACTATCATGTTTTTGTTGGAAAGAGCGTTGAGAGGTATTTATGTATGCTTCTTTGACGCTCTTTTTATTGCCTAAAATTTGTTAGATGTACAGTATCAATAAGTTGCCGAATGGCGGAATAATCAAACTTGGACGCAGCGGACGATTTGGACGCACAAATAAAAACTTTTTTTTACGCTAAATTTGTATTACCTACCGAATGTTCCAACGCCTTCACCGTCTAACAAGTACGGGTACTATGTATAACACACTACCCGTATTATTCGTTATCCCTTTGTCTGTAATATGGTGCTGTATATCCGACGTGAGTAAAATATGTTATAAAACATAAACTTATGCATTGAAAATTCTATTGAACCGCTTGTATATTGAAAAAGTGTTGTATCTTTCTTCTATATTTTTTGAGGAAAATTTATCGGTCTGTGTATATGTCAAGACTTTTATGTACATTTGCGGCGTGAATATTATACCATTTGTTGGTTGAAATATTGGACTGGGGTGTCACCGGTTGGAAAAGGGTTACTTTGTGGTAACTCTTTTTTTTATGGAAATACTTTTAATCCGTGTTGCTTTCCGCTTTGATTTTACTTTTTAAGCGCCTTTTTCACACTCAACGGACTGACAATCTTTTGTCCTGTTTGTTCCTCTAATTCTTTTCGTGCGACACCTGCCACTTTGCCGCCTCTGTTTGCTATTTTCTTGCTTTCTTCTAACGTTTTAGGAGTTTCCTTTTTGGATATTTCTGTTGTTGAGGCCTCAGCAAGCATATTAAACACTAATTCAAGATTTGTCATATTATCTCTAAGGCTTTCGCTTTTAAGTCCTTTGTATTGCTTATATTGCTTTGTGGTAAACCCTGACCAACTTTGCGTAATGACATCGGTCAGTATGGCGTATTCCTGTCCTTTTTTTACGCCTCTACGTTCCCATTCGTCGGTAAGTTCTTTGCGTACTTCTATGGATTTTAATCGTTGGTTTATCCAACTTTCAGAATAGCCTTTACGATGATAATATTCCAACAGTCTCTCAATACCTTGTTCGGGATCGTCTATTTCCTCAAGCCTCTCACGACCTAATTGCGCTAACCATTGCTTAAACGGTTCTGCTTTGGGAGAAGGTATTGATTGAATTAAACGGAAAAGCTGTTCGACATCGGCTACATCGGTAAGGCGCATTTTGCCGTCAGCGGCTTGCATTTTCAAAGCGTTACAATTTGTAACGGTTTCATTGCCCTCACCCGCAAGACGTTTTTTCAATACACGCCAATACACTTGCGGGTTGTTGCTTTCTGTCAGCACTTCAACTACATCCACAATGGAGATATACCACTTTTCAGCCTCATCATCCCATACGGAACGGACTTTCTTATTCTCAAACAGTTGTAATGTTTCTTTCTTATTCATAACCTATTTCTTTCACTTTGATACTTTTATCTTACCGCCACAGTAGGGGCAGTTTACAATGTTGGTCTTAGGATCGTCAAATAAATCCGTTACAGGAACTTCCAACGCAGATGCTAATTTGTTTATATTATCCAAGGTTGGGTTGCCGGATAATATGCGGTACAAACTTTCCCTACTAAGTCCCATCCTTTTTGCTACATCGGTTTTGGTTAGTAGCTTCGATTTTAAAATGTTGTCAATATTAATCATATCAAATTTATTTTATTGTGCAAAGGTAAAAATTATTTTAATACTGACAAAATAAATTGATATGATAATACATATATTTACGTTTTATATTTTTTTAACATATAATATTTGTAAGTACAGATATTATCATTTATCTTTGCGGTGTCAATATAGATAATAACAATATAAAACGTTTATAGCAATGAAAATAGCAGGATACAACAAAAGGAATGTGATGAGGTCGGCATGGGAAATAAAAAAAGGCCGCAACGGTTGGATGTACACCTTCGCCGAATGTTTGAGATATGCTTGGAAAGAAGCAAAAAGACAGGTTAAAAGGGCTAACGAATGGTACGAGCGTCAATACGGAAGTTGGAAACCGATAGAAGTACCGACCCAAACATTATCAATCATGGTAGACCCTTATAAGAATAACCGTGACTATTATTACACAGGTGATTAAATAACCAATTAAATATCAAAACAATGAGAACGAGAGAATTTTTATCAGAGGTAATGCGTTTGGCTTGGCAATTCGTCAAGCGTAACGGGGTAAGCATGTCAGAGGCTTTAAAGGTAGCATGGCGCAATGCGAAACTTAAAATTGAAATGGCTGTCAGGATAGTAAAGTTCTACTTTCAAAAGGTAGATGGAACGATTAGAGAGGCTTACGGTACATTATGCAGTCGGAATATTCCCGAAATATCGGGCGGCGACACACGCAAAAAGAATGACACTATACAGGTTTATTTTGATACTGATAAACAAGAATGGCGCAGTTTCAAGAAAATGAATTTAGTAATTATCAAATAAATATTCATCAGGTTGATGTTATCTTACGACCTCAGCCACAAAAACAAAATTATCATGGAAGTGAACAACATTACAGCCACAGCGGAGGCTCAAAACCCGCAAAAAGTAACGGTAAGCGATGAGACTCTCTCTTATATCACATGCCTGAGAAAAGCGGACGAACTATGGGATTGCATGTATAAAGCGTTTGAAAAGAATTACGATTGTCAAACTGCCGAAAACATAATGGACAAAGAACTAAGAGACAAAATTAATGCAATGCGGGAGGTAATAAATCGGTATTTATGCGAGTGTATTGATTCGAATATTAGCGGCATAGACGAACTAACGGAAATTTAACCAACCCCACAATAAAAAGGAAATGTTAAAATTCAAAACGATTGCGGGGCAGGTTGGCAAACAATTAAAAAAAACAACCTGCCTTTGCAATCGTATTTGGAATGATAAAAAATGTTTATCTTTGGGAAGAGAAAAATAGCGAAAACAGCAACATCGGCAAAGTTGCATGAAAATTGCATGAAAACAACAAAAATAAAGACTTACATTTTTCCGTTTAAGTCTTTGATTTTCAATCGTCGGGGTAACAGGATTCGAACCTGTGACCCCCTGCTCCCAAAGCAGGTGCGCTAACCGGACTGCGCTACACCCCGAAGAATAACAGCAATAAATCCTTTTCATTGCGGGCGCAAAAGTAGGAAAAAAAATCTAAACTACAAATGTCTATGCAATGTTTTTCTCAATTTTTCATTCGGTACATATGGATAAGAGTGCTGGATGAAACTACTTATTATAATGTAATTCTTTTAAAACCTGCTGATTGATTGTTCGTCGTTTCGCATCAAAAAACCAACCCCATTTATTGAAATAACGTATCATATTCATACTATGGATGAAAAGCATTTTCAGATTTTTGCGCGATTCTGCCGCATGTGCATGAACCGCTTCAACATCCGGATAAAATAGAGTTGCATATTTTTCATGCATACGGCGCGTGATGTCAATGTCTTCGGGATACATAAAAAAACGTTCGTCGAAAAGTCCGATTTCAATGAGCGCCGAAACCCTGAAAAACATAAAACAACCATGATGATATGGTACATTCATGATTTTATTGTATCCTGTAAATTTCAATTCGAACTTATTTGCCCGTTTCACATTCATCTTAGCGGGTATGAATCGCCTGAATAGTAAATCTAAAGGCGAGGGAATCAGCTTGCATACATATTGTATTTCGCCATTGGGCAAAACAATTTTAGGAATAACCTGACCGGCGCAGGGATTTTGATCCATAAATGCCGATAACTTTTCGATGACCCCTTCGCGGAATTCAATATCTGCATTGACAACTAAATGATATTGAATACCCTGGCGAATCGCTTCTCTGATAGCGATATTATGAGCCGCACCATATCCGACATTACCCTGACCCTGTATATAAACTACTTTCTCCGATAAACTTTGAGCAAATTCTTTCAAACTGTCATTAGAAGAATTATCTATTACATAGATTGTACGCACAATGCTCTTGACAACACAGGAAATAATCGTTTGCAAATCCTTTTCGGGCGAATTGTAGATGACAATGGAAGCGGTTATCATATTAATAAACATTATTCGGTATCATCTTGGAAATTAATCATTTCAATTAACCGTCCGGCCTGATATTCATTTGAAAAAACAGGGAATAGCAGCTTGCGGCGATGTTCGAGTATGTCAGTCGAAAATGGCGTTTTCATTAGTTCGCAACATACTTCAATCATTTTTTTCGAAGTATCGGCGATATGACAAAGTTCATCTAACCCGCTTCCTGCAAGCATCATCGGATTAACTACCACATGACGCCCTGAAAACAGGCTGTTCAATAACTTTAGTTTCAAACCCGTACCCTGGAATGTTACTAACAGGTTGATTTGTGCCGTTTTGATCCGTTTGTTGATTTGTTCTAATGTAGGATTGGCTTCAACCGTAATATTTTTGTAACGGGAAGCGGTTTTCAACAGGCGGGCAGAAGGATCCATTCCGGCAATAACACAGCGATAGGGAGTCAGCTTGCTAAAAACATTATCAATCAGATACAAAGCGGCTTTCTCATTTTCTTTCACGGATAGCTTGCCATGATAAAGCAAAAAATCTGACTGTCCCGCAGTGGATGTGATTTCATCATTCCCATGAAAACAGGGAATAAATTCAACCTTATTTTGCGGGAACTCTTTTTGCAGATATTCCGTATCGGTTTTTGAAACGGCAATCAGCAGTTCCGCATCCACTACACGTTTCTGAAATTGCTTAAACCGTTGCGCTTCGATATAAAAAAAACACTTTTTCAGGATGTTATGTTCCGCTTTACCTGTTTCACGATAGTAATCATGTTCAATATTACATTCGCGAAATATCTTAAACCTCTCCCGCAATCTACTGTCATTCAAATAGTAGCAAGTATGCAATCCTTCGAATAAAATCGGATAATCGTTTTTTAACAAATTATTAATTAACCGTTTATCTTTACGGCTATATACATTATACGGAAGTGCTGAAAAATTCGATAGAAGACCTGTACGGCGTCGGTAATAATATACCTCTTCACAAACTTCCTCCAATTCCTTCGTATGCGGCCTTTCATACTCGAAACAATGTAAAATGATTTTTATGCCGTAATCGTGTAACGCCTTGATTTTATAGTATATATCAATCACGCCACCATAGTTTGCCGGCCAGGGAATGTTAAGGGAAACTATATTCAGTTTTCTATTCATAACGTTTTTTTGCAAGCTATAAGTTTTCATTTAATAAACTTACAAACTGCCGTTTTATTGCATTGGAACAGGAATACCTAAGTATATGTTAAATATTTTCCGGTATCGTTGCTTTGCGGAAGTGATGCTATTGATCAAAGTGGTTATGATTTTCGGCTGAAAAAAATCCAATGATATGGATAATTTGCAGAAAATGCTTACTTTTGCAGTTCAAAACAGAAAGTAGATGCTGACAAAAATAATTGATAACGACATCATACATAAGCTAAAGGCTTATATTCATAAGGGTGATAAGTTTGTGATTATCTCGCATGAGATGCCCGATGGCGATGCGATTGGTTCGTCATTGGGGTTGTACCATTATCTGTCGTCGTTCGACAAAAAGTTGATCAAAGTGGTCGTGCCAAATATTTTCCCGGACTTCCTGAAATGGATGACAGGCGCAAATGATATTGTTATCGCTGAACAATATCCGGATTTTGCAAGACAATTGATTACTGAAGCAGACGTTATTTTTTGCATGGATATAAACGCCATCAAACGGGTAGGCAAGCTCGCTTCGGCGCTGGCGGCTTCAGATGCCCGTAAAGTGCTGATTGATCATCATCCGGATCCGGAAAACTTTTGTAAAATTGAAATTTCTTTCCCGGAAATGTGCTCTACCAGCGAACTCGTCTTTCGTGTGATCTGTGCACTGGGCGATGTGGATTTGATTGAAAAAGCGGCGGCGGAATGTTTGTACGCCGGAATGATGACGGATACCGGAGCGTTTACATTTAACTCAAACGGTGAAGGTATTTATGTGATTATCAGCGAACTGCTAAAGAAAGGAATAGACAAGGACGATATATACCGCAAAATATACCAGGTTTACTCCCTGTCGCGCGTTCGTTTAATGGGATATGTACTCCTCGATAAATTAAAGACTTTTCCGGATAAACGGACGGCGCTGTTTACGCTTTCGCGTCTGGAGTTGAACCGTTTCAGGTATAAGTGCGGCGATACGGAAAATTTTGTAAATTTGCCATTGAGCATCAAGGGAATATACTTTTCCGTATTTATGCGCGAAGAAAAACATTTCATAAAAGTGTCCCTGCGTTCTGAAGGTGATTTCCCCTGCAATGTATTTGCTTCCAGGTATTTCAATGGCGGTGGACATAAAAATGCTTCCGGCGGGGAATTTTATGGTACAATGGAAGAAGCCGTGAAAGCTTTTGAAGAAGGATTGGCGTTGTATAATCCTAATAATTTTGAAAAATAGTAAATGACAAGTCTTATAAAATAAATAATGCTTACTTTTGTGCCGTAATTATTAATATTGAACTCAACATGAAGAAATTTTTTTATATTTTAGCGATGTTATGGATTGCGTTGACTTTTATTTTTACCGTTTCGTGTAATAAAACGATAACATACGAGGAAATGAAAGCTAACGAAAATAAGATTATTAAAAGAATCATTGCCGACCATAACATTGAAGTATTGGAAGAATATCCAAAAAGCGGCGTTTTCGGTGAAAATCAGTTTGTTCATTTAAGTAGCGGGATATATCTCAATGTAGTGGATTCAGGCACCGGCAATCGCGCCGTACTAAACGGAACCGAAATTTTAGTTCGGGCGAGCGGTATGATTTATTATTCAGATACTACAAGAAATTTTAATACCTTTTCAAATGATTCCCCCGTCATGGAATTCAAGTATGGATTGGCAAGAAATGTTGTTGATGAAAATTCTTATTCATACTACAGTGTTTACTATAGTTTTTTTGGAATGGGATTAGAGTCGATCATGTCGCATGTAGGCGATAGCGCAATTGTGAAACTGATTGTACCGGGCTATTCTGAAATTAACAATTATCCCGCCGGCAGTTCCCTGCAAAATAGCGGAGGCAGATATTTTATTCCGATTTATTACGACAGGGTAAGATATACGTTTTACTAATTTCTAATTACAGTTATCATGACATTGATCAAGTCAATTTCCGGTATCCGCGGGACGATAGGCGGAATGCCGGATGAGGGTTTAAATCCGTTGGCGATTGTTAAATTTGTTTCGGCCTATGCCACCTGGATTAAAAAAAATACGACGGTCAGGACAAACCGGATTGTTGTGGGACGTGATGCGCGCATATCGGGACTGATGGTGAAACAAATCGTCATCGGAACGCTAACGG
>Ga0082212_10013911_pt1 | contig 10048 bp, 2 predicted proteins | sample TergutNt197P3_FD_71548 | JGI IMG/M metagenome (GOLD analysis project Ga0082212, IMG submission 71548) | Neocapritermes taracua P3 segment gut microbial communities from Petit-Saut dam, French Guiana - Nt197 P3 | ecosystem: Host-associated > Arthropoda: Insects > Digestive system > Gut ... | reverse complement strand
TCGGCAGAGTTGGCTTGTTGAATCAAACCTGCTGTTAAATATTCCATATTGATAATAAAATCAGAATACAAAAGTAAAAAATATAAACAATAAAATATACAGCCATCACAATCAATATTTCAAGCACCCAATCGGCAGGACTAATACGCCGTCTTTTCGGCGATAAGCAAATTGTCCGCCGGTCAGTATCATTAAAAACGATGGCTCTCTCATTTTGTTGGCATCTATCTTGTTTTTAAGTTTCAACAGATTTTTTGCCGCTTCTTCAATCTGCTTATTTCCTAATTTCACTTCAATGGCGCCCCATCGCCCGTCGCGAAGTTGTACAATCAAATCGACTTCTAATCCGATTTTGTCGCGAAAATGAAACACCTCTCCATCGTTATATTGAGCATAGATTCGAATATCGCGGGCGCATAATGCCTCAAACAAAAAACCGAAATACTCAAAATCTTGCAAAAGCGCTTTGGGATTTATTCGCATTACCGCCGTAGCAATTGAAGGATCAACAAAATGGTGTTTTGGTGAAGTGCGGATAGCTGTTTTTGAGCGTAACGAAGGCGACCATGCAAGTAGTGGTTCCACAACAAAAATTCGACGTAAAGCATTATAATAAGATGAAATCGTTTTGTCCGAGATACTTGTCTCTGTCGCTTCAATATCATTTAGTATCGTTTGCATGGAAGCCGTTGTAGCTATATTTCGAGCAAGCGAACGTAAAAGTAAGCGCACTCGGTTGGGATTTTTTTCTACTCCATCAACCCGCGAAATATCTTGGTTAATGACGGCTTCCGTATAATCAATCGACATTCGCAATGCCATCTTGTCGGGTTTTCCGATTGAAGCGGGGAATCCGCCTCGACAGATTGCGAAGGTGATCTGTTCAATGCTTAAATCCGTCATGCTTTCAATATCGTGTTTTCCATTGAATAAATCCATCAATGAAACCGTTCCGCTTGATTCTTTTGATTCGTACAAACTCATTGGGCGCATCAAAATGCGGGCAAACCTTCCTGTACCTGTATGAGCCGTTATATTGTCGGCAGGTACGGCAGAGCCGGTAAGAATAAATTGCCCGGGCAAAGCCCGTTTATCAACCTCAAAACGCGCGGCGTCCCAAAGTACCGTCGCTGTTTGCCATTCGTCGAGCAAGCGAGGAATTTTACCATTCAGCAACAACGACGGCTTTGTATCTGCTATTTGTTGATAAGAGCGCGTATTATCGGGGTCTTGCATAAACAGCGTACTTTTGGCAACATTAATCGCAGTACTTGTTTTTCCACACCATTTTGCACCCTCGATCAGCACTGCGCCCATTGTTGAAAGCGCTTCTTGCAGTTCAAAATCACAAATTCTTGATAAATACAAACTTTTGTTCATATCAGCTTTATTTTTTTGCTGCAAAGATAGTATTATTTCCTGATTTGGCAAGTTTTTACTTCCTAATTTGGCAATATTTTACTTCCTAATTTGGCAAGTTTTTAAAGGGATGACATACTTTCTTGACTGAACGCGCCCATTCTCATCTTAAACAAACCCTGCCGGCAGCTGCATCGTTACGCAGTGCAGGCTTCCATGCTGTTTAATCAACGGGCGGCAATCAATGCCGATGATTTCCCGCTTCGGAAAAACTTCCTGTAATTGCTGTTTCGCTATTTCATCCAAAGGTGAATTGTAAAACGGAACTAATACGGCGCCGTTGATTATCAGAAAGTTTGCATAAGTGGCAGGCAGTCGTTCTCCCTCGTAATAAACCGGCTCTGCCATAGGCAGGGGTATCAGGCGGTAAGGCTTTCCGGACAGAGTTTTGAATTGACGAAGTTCTTCTTCCATTAGGGACAATTCCTCAAAATGTTCATCTTCCGGTTCGTTGCATAATACGTATGCTATGGTTTCCGGATTACAAAATCTCGCCAATGTATCGATATGACCGTCGGTATCATCGCCTGCCAAATTACCGTGATTCAAACATAAAACTTGTTTTGTATTGAAAATTGCAGAAAAACAACCGCTTACTTCTTCCTTGCTTTTATAAGCGTTCCGGTTTGACGATAACAGGCAACGGGCGGTGGTCAGAATAGTTCCTTCACCGTCGGATTCAATGCTACCGCCTTCTAACACTATATGTAACATATTCTGGTAAATCGCTTCCGAAGAGAAAACCTTGCTCACATATAACTTCCGAGTAATTTGATTGTCGTAGTTCGCAGGAAATTTTAATCCCCAGCCGTTGAATTTGAAATCGAGCAAATGCGGGACATCATGAACAAAAACCGAAACCGGTCCGTGATCGCGCGCCCAAGTATCATTGGAACAAATTTTCCGAAAAATAATGCGGGAATAATCGACCTCTCCCAAAGACTGTTTTACTTTTTCCTGCGATTGGCAAACGATGATTAACCTTTCGCGCTTAACAATTTCTTTAGCAATGGACACAAAACAGGGAACTACCTCATCTAAATTGTGTTTCCAGTCCGTGCCGGAATGAGGCCAAGTCAGCATAACAGCGCTCTGCGAAGTCCATTCGGCAGGGTAATGAATCGAAAAAGAAGATTGCTCCATAAACTTTGATAATAGAATTGTGTTTGCTTACATCAAATTTCAATCAAAAGTAATAAACAATTTTAAAATATGAAGAGAATAGGGGTTAAATTACTTCGGCGCTTGTCATTCCCCTGATTCCCTTTCATGAAAAAATGTTTCTTGCACCGCCTGTGTCGCGCACAGAATAAAAAAAAAGGCTGCCCGGAAAAGAACTTCCCGGACAGCCTCGCCGATAACTTTACAAACTTTACAAACTCCTAATGAACGATCAATTTAACATTATCAATATCCTTTTTGGAAATCACTTTCACTACATAGACTCCGTCGGGCCAAATCCGGTTGATGGTATGTGAAATCTCCTGTATGGAGGTTTCTTTGTACAGCAATGCGCCTTGCAGACTGTAGACCATCACTTCTTTCAGCGGATTGGAGGGTCCGGAAATCACCTGAATAAGACCGTTTGCCCTGTAAACCTGCACTTTTTCGGCAATACCGTCGTCCAAGCCGGTGACTGCCCTTGAAATCCGTATGAAGAAACGGTTTTCGCATGGAGCGACTTCACCGTTCACTTTCTCCGGCGTGTAATTGAATGTGTGGGCGTAGGAATCTAATCCCGTCAGGTCGATTGTCCGCTTGGTTTCCAAGTCAATCAGGCTCAGTTGGGCGTCGTAGCAGTCCATACCTGTGAATGTGAGCGTAATCGCGCCCGTGTAACTTGTCGCTATACCGACCGGTATCAGCAAATCATCATTGTTAATCACATTGGCGCCTACCGCAATCAGCCCGCCTTTATAGGGTTTCAGGGTATAGACCTCCGGTACATTGTTGATGCTGTTGATGATTTTGCGTGCATCCGAAGCGCCGAATTCATCCTGTCCGCCTTCCCGTTTGGCGATAAAGGTGCGAACGCCTGCCACAGAATTGCGGGCGACGATGTCTAACCTGTTTCCGTTACTGAACGACGAGCGCATTACAGCGCTTGTGTTTACAGCTGCCATGTCATTAGTGAAGTTTAACACCAATTCGCCTGTTACTGCTTCGTCCGGTTTTTCGACAAGAAATCCTTGCAACGGAGCGATATATTCATCTAACGGAAAGTCTTTTACTATACCGAAAGCGCCGTCGGGGTAAGAATACGACTCGTAAGCCTCGCCCGTCCATATATGATAGGTAGCGTTTATCTTTCCTTCGTTCCCGTTATACAGTTTGCCAAAATCCAAAGTCGCCATATAGGGATTACCGATTAAAGTGACGCTGCCTTTTGCTTCGTTATTTTGACCGAAATCCAAAACTTTGGGAACGGTCGCCCCTGCCAATTGGTATGCATCATCGCTGCGGGTGACCGTATAGTTTTCGGCAGTCGGCACATATTCATCCCCAACAAGTTGGTAATTATAGAACGTACTTTTTCCGGTAACACTGCTATATTTATGCGTATGCTGCACCCTCTCATAGAAATCCTTATCAGGCGAACCTTCTGCAAAATGATGGAAATACGGAAGTTCGCGTATGCCGTTCAGCAAGCCCAATCCCCTTTGGTCTGTTTCATCCTTATCCAACCAAAGTACAAATCCGTCGCCGTGGTTGAAAGGAGTCGTACTGCCGCGTGCGGTGACCCAGACTCCTTTGGTCATGCTACCTTCTGTCCGCATCTCGAAAGTGCGTAACCAGCTTTGCGGATAACCTCCGAAAGTGAAGTCGCCGGGGAATGCCTGACCCAAGGGCATCGACAGCATCTGCCAGCGTTCGCGCGACTCAAGGCTGCTGAAATCGTATTGGATAAATGCTTTCCCTTCCAAGAAATGCTGGTTGCCGATCTGCGCCCCCTGTTCAAACAGGATGGCTGCTACAGGGCTTGCTTCGGTCAGTACCGGAAATCTTTGCACGCCGGACGGAATAAACACCGTGTCTATTGCCGATGGAGCCTGCCTTTCCTCCCAGTTCATGTAATTGTCCCAAACATCGCTGAGGCCTCCCTGCCATACCAAAGTCATAGGAACATCGGATGTTACCTGCACCGGCAGTATTTCTCTTTTCACACAGTCGTTCGGCGTTATGTAGGTGAGGGTGATGGTTTGCTGCCCCGTCTTGGTCCAGCGGACGGATATCGAGTTCAACTGCGACGCCATTATTTCCCCGCCGGTGACCTTCCACGAATAGGCGGTCATGCCCGGAGTAGCAATGTATGTGGTGACTGCGCCTCTTAAGGCATCTTCATCCCCGTCGATTTGAGCCGAGTAGAAACTGATGTTGCCTATGTTCTGCACAATCGTCCCCGAAGCGGGCAGTCCGCTCAGCTTCTTGTGTAGATTCGCCATATTGAGACTAATCGTTATATCGCCGTTGTTGTTGATATTTTCAAAGTTATCTACTCTGAACGTCCTGTCCGACATGGGCGTAATAAGGATATTGCCGTTCGGCAAAGATGCGCCGCCCGCGCTCAGGCTGATGGCGGCTTTGGTCAGTTCCGAAGCCTGAATATCGTCCGTAAACACAACATATACGTAACTTAATTCATCGGAGCAACCATTGTCATTATCGTTCACCGGCGTTATTTCCGCGCTCAAATCCTGATCGTCGATGAATACTTCAAGACTTGCCGCATCGCTTTCGTTGCCGTAGGCGTCAAAGGCAATCAGCCTGAAGTTCACTTTTCCGCTGTATCCGCTGATGGGAATACTCACCGCGCCTGCGCCCGTGACAATCTGTTCTTTGACAAGCGTTTCACCCTGCGATGAAACGGTATAGAGAGCGACCTTTTTGTGATTAGCGTTTGCTGTGAAAACAATCGACAAATCATCCCCGTAAGTGATGTTATCCGTACTCGAAACACCCCGGTCGGGACTGATTCTCATGCCGGTCGGCATAGCCGGTGTAGCAAGGTTTACCGTCCAGACGGTATCGCAAGGTCCGACGCCGTAATTACCGAATTCATCCACCAAACCGGTTTGATCGACCGACAAGCGGTATCCTGCGGAGGCGGAAGTATAAGCGCCAAGTCCACTGATCAGGTAATTGAGACTGTCGATTTCGGAAACGCTTAGCTGGGCTTCCTGTTTCTCATATCCTTTGTAGAGCGATACCCAACCGGCGTCGAAACCGTTTACCACCGGTTTTGTGAGCGACACCTGCATATCGGTTATGTTCTGACTGTTGACCGCTCCCTGATACATGGGCGTGAAATATTTCACGGCAGGCATCACCACATCGACCCGCCATTTGCAGGATTGAGCAATTAATCCGTCGATGTTGTTCTCCGATTTGATAGCCGGAAGATTCACCGTCAGTTCATAACTGCCCGAACTGCTGTTATAGGCGTTGAGTCCCACAATCGTGTAGTGCAAGCGGTCGTCGGTGAGGATGGAAACATTTTCACCCAGCGGCTGGCCGTTCAATGTGACTTTCTCTTTCGTAAACTGGGCGGGCGCCACCGTTTTGTTGAAGTATATATCGATACTGTTCAACGGATTCGATTTCACCTGATCGGTTGAGAAAGACATGATGGCAAGTTCGCCCATCACCTGTATCCAGCTGACGTTTTTGCCCGCCTGTCCTACGTTGCCCAACAAGTCCTTGATTCCGTAGCACTGCACCGTCAATTCATAATAACCCGATGCGGTAGTCACTGCTTGCAGATTCAGCGAATAAGTCAAATCGTCTATTTTACCTATCAGGATATTATCTGCCGGAATAATACTTCCCTGATAAATCAGTTGCAGATTGTCTGTTGTGAAGGTGGTGACATCAATCGGTACGTTGAACTTCACGATGACATTTTCGACCGGCTGTTCGGTGATTTCTTTGGGCACGTTTTCAAAAGCGACTACTTTCGGATAGTCCTTGTTTATCGGAAGATAATGCAGGGTATATGTTTCCGTTGCAGTAATTTTATCTATGAAATGAAGCTTATTTTCATACAAAGGATTCCTGCCGTCGCGCATGGTGACAAAAGTTTGCCAGAAGTTTTCCATCGGCAATTCGTAACCGTCGGAATTCCGGACTACTTTCACCAATTCATACTGGTTGCGTCCCGGATCGTCGATATTTTTATAGTTCCATCCCATCAGATAGGGAGTAATGCTGAGCGTAGTGGTCAGCCGCGAAGAAGATATCGAGTGGGTAGCAGAGGCGTCGGTAGCAAGGTAAACCTCATCATAACCTCCGTTGGAATAATAAATCCGGTCGGGCGTATCATAGACATCCGGAATATCGTTAACAAGGAAATCGTTGATATCATCGTGTCCTGTGCCGTAGGCTTTCACGCTCTTGATTAGTTCATGTATATGATAATCCTTGATCAGGCTGAGGTTTTTATTTCCAAAGCTGCTCAAATGCGTGATGTTTATCTGGTAACTGACAAAATGCCCCATCAGGGTGCTTGTGAACCACCATTGACCGATGGCTGATTTTTGCGGCTCTATATCGCCGAAATTGACGTTCAGCAATCCCAACTGTCTGGGTTCATTATTGAAATTGCTTCCGACTATGGCGAAATCAATCAGCAATCCTTTTTGGTTCTCGATGATTTCCGGTTGCATGGATTCCACTCTTACGTTTTTCGCCAAGCCGTATCCTTCATTCGTAATCATCAAAGCCAATTCGGCGGGAATCGAAGGTTCAACGATATCCTCCGTCAGCGGGTCGTCACCCAAAATATCGCGCTGCATGAAGTAGTGCAAGACCAAATCGGGACTCGGATTCACTTCCAAGGTTACGGGATAGAGTTGATAGGTAACTTTTTCACCCGAGCCGGGGTCGGTGTACGAGAGTTTTCCCCCGAATGAATAACTCAGCGGGACGGTAGGCGCAGCCATTTTCGTCGGGATGAAAATCACGGTTCCAATGCCTGTGTTATTGACGCCGACGCTGCCCGATCCGCTCAGGAAAGCGTCTTTATTGATTTGGAACAAATGTGTGGCGTCTTCCCCGTATTCGTTATATACGATTAAATCCAAATTGACATCGGTGATGGCTCCGGCGTCGCCCCCGTTGTTCAGGGTGAGCGTACCTTCGAATGCTTCCCGCGTCATGGTGAGCGTTTGGGAAAACTTAACGGTGACGGTGGCGCAAACCGAGCTCGCCGCATCCTGTTGGGTATAAATCCATAGATCAGCTATGTCTTTTTCATACATTTCATCGACGGAGTAAAATCCCCTTGTTTCCACGTAGCTGCTCAATTCAACAGCCTTTGCGGTGTAGCTATCTAAAAGCTCTTTATCAACGATGTTGGGATATTCGCCATTGGGCGACGTGACGCCTTTGCCCCATGCTTCCAAGGTCAGATTCCAGCGGTTACAGAAACTTTCTATATAACCGCTTTCTATACTTGTGGCTGCCGTTTTGTTTTTTAAAGCCGTAATATCAGATGCTGAGAAAGCAAGTTCATCGTCTAAATAAGAAGCCACATCCCTCAGGAAAAGAAGATAATCGACATTGTACATAAGGTCGGCGTCATTTAAGAAAAGTACAATTTTATCATGCAATGCCTGCGAAGCATCTGCTATCATTATAAAATCCTGCGCCATAAGTTCCAAAAAGGAAAGTGAGGTGGCAGCTCTGAAGGGAGGAGCAGCCATCCCGCCTGGGGGGCCCCAACCGCCGCCGCCACCGCCGCCGCCGCCGGAACCGCTACATTGATAAAGGGCTTTTATTAGACCGTATATACAGCCGGGAGGACCCGGAATACAACCGGGAAGATTTCCAAGAGCGTCCTTAGCAGATTTGGATGTTGCCAAACCTGCACCGCATGCTAAAGCGGCAACAAGTGGATTCGGGTGACAACCGAGAAGGGCAAGTATTAAATCGCGCGTACACTCGTTGCAGCCCAACGGAAAACCATATCCGCCGCCGGCTTGTGGTTCGTAGGCGCCGCCGCCGCCGCCGCCCCAAATTTGATGGCCCGGTGGTGGTGGCCCCGCAGGGGGGTGAGTGCCGCTGCCGCTGCCGCCGCCGCAGCCCGAATCGTTCATTAACGGTATCTTACCCGTCATCATATCTTCATAATTTTCAGGCCCGCATATCACCGCGAAAATGCCGTTAACCATCGCGGCCATACATCCTGCGGCGCTTCTGAGCGAGCCGTCGTTCTTTTGAATCAAAAGCGGAACCGTCACCGAACTTTTGGCATTCAGGGTGGGGAAATAATCGGCAAGCAGGGTAAAGGTATAGTCGGGATGCTCTGTAGTATTTAGCCTGACATCCATCGCTTTAATCAATCCCTTATTCACTACCGTAATGTTTAATATCTTGCTTTCGCCGGGCTGCAGGTCTATCAGCGTTTTGTCGTATTCAAAAACGACTACGGGACGGGGCACATTGGTTTCAAATTCTACAATAATATCCACCTGATACTCATCCTCTATTTCGGTCGGTACGACGTCCCATGTATAAGTAATTGCCTGATAAGCAAGGAAAGCGGTAATCGTATTGACCTTTCCCGGGTCGATAAGGATATTATACTGATAACTTTTGTGCTTTTCGGCGGTGATGGACAGGGAGTAAGTACCTTCGGGTATATCTTCGGCAATAAACAGACCGTCGCTGCCGGTCAAACCTTCGGCTATCACTTTGCCCGAAAACGGATGACGGAGAATTACTTTGGCGCCTGCCAAATGCGGAGCGCTTTCTGTGTTGTAGGTATAGTCGTCCGTGACATCCACTTTAAGCGTACCGGTCGCTTCGGAAACCGTTTCTATCCTGAACGGTATCGAAAAACCATTGCCGTTTGACAAACCGATGCCAATGCTTCCCGTTATCGGAGCATTCAATTGCAAGCGTTCGGTGGGCCTCAGTTGCAATATCACTTTAACCGTATCGTAAGGCGCTACAAGTGGAATTTCCGGCGGCGTCACCAAACTCATCCAGTCGGTGACAGGGATATTGATTTTGACGTCCTTTGCCTCAAAAGCACTGTTAATCAAGCTGATTTCATAAAGCCGCGTGCTTCCTTTCGTCATGGTGGTGTTGATGGAAACCGGATCGGATATCAATTTCGCCCGTTGCGGATGACAGTAATACCAGCCGGTGAAATCGAGGCTCGCGCCTTCGTTAGAAACAATCTTGGCGGGGATTTTCACATAATCGCGTCCGGCTGTCGGTTCGTTGGGTATGACCGTATAAGCCAAGGAAACGCTTGCTCCGGCGGGAATGGTCACCGGCGCTGCGTCGATGGTGAAGTCAACATTCTCCGGAAGGACTACCCTGACATTGGATAACTGTACATTGGTATTGTTCTTCAATACAAATTCTCCCGTCTTCGAGCTAAACTCTGTAACCTCCCAAAGCAAATAATTGTTTGGTTTATTCTTCCATTCAAAACCGGCAATATCAAAGGCCGTTTGCGCTTGGTTGTCCGCTCCCGGATAGCCTGCGTTGGCCGTATAATGCCCGTTTTCCCCGGGCAGGGGTTGCAGGCTATAGGAGTAATTGCCCGATTCGTTGGTGGTGACCGTTTGGGTACGGGTAAATCCGCTGTTATTACCGATAACTATTTCAACTTCTTTAT
>Ga0082212_10013910_pt1 | contig 10048 bp, 7 predicted proteins | sample TergutNt197P3_FD_71548 | JGI IMG/M metagenome (GOLD analysis project Ga0082212, IMG submission 71548) | Neocapritermes taracua P3 segment gut microbial communities from Petit-Saut dam, French Guiana - Nt197 P3 | ecosystem: Host-associated > Arthropoda: Insects > Digestive system > Gut ... | reverse complement strand
TTGTAAAGACAATCGTTACCACAGAAACGATTCGCGACATTGCCGAGCGGAACGGTGTGCGCATATACGATGTATATACAGGTTTTAAGTGGATTGCCGATATCATGCGTAAAAATGAAGGAAAGAAAACCTACATTGGCGGCGGCGAAGAGAGTTTCGGTTTCTTGTGTGAAGACTTTGTGCGTGATAAAGATGCTGTTTCGGGTTGCTGTATTTTAGCCGAAGCCGCTACCTGGGCAAAAGACCGGGGATTGTCGTTGTACGGGCTACTTCAGCAAATTTATTTGGAATACGGTTATTCCAAAGAAGTGAATGTCTCTATTTACAAAGAAGGCAAAAGCGGCGCCGAAGAAATTGAAAATATGATGAAACAATACCGTGAGAGCCCGTTAGCGGAAATAGCCGGCTCGAAAGTGGCTGTCATTTACGATTATGCTTCATTGAAAGGCTATGATTTTATTGAAGGCGAAGACTTGACCATCAATATGCCCACCACCTCCAACGTATTGCAATATTTCACGGAAGATGATACGAAAGTTTCCATTCGCCCGTCGGGCACGGAACCTAAGATCAAATTCTACTTTGAAGTGCATGCGAAAGTAAAAACACTCAAAGATATCGCCCACGCCGAACAAGCAGCCTCAGCAAAAATGGATCGAATCAAGGAGTCGCTTGGGATATAAGGCGATTTTAGATTTATTGTTTTGTCTGAAAACTGAAAACTGAGAACTGAAAACTACGGCTCAATCTTTCTGATCCGTATATTCCGAATTTCGCCGGTTGAATTGTATGTCCACAATGTAAAGCCGGTATCCAAATAATCGGCACGCAGGTGGATGTCTTTTCCTGCTGTTGCAATGTCAACGATAACGTCTAAACCTACTGATGCACGGATACTGTCGGGCGTGACACGCAATTGTACCGGATACCACCGGTCGTTACTCCAGGAAAAACGCTGGCAGGTTTCGTTTTCAGAAGCATCATAACCGTCGATACACGACAAGCCGTTTACTACGCCTCCCCATCCTCCAAAGACAATCGAAGCGGCTGTATCATCATACAAAAACGTAAAACCGGCAAAAATATCACTTCCTGCAACACGTCTTGCCTCGTAATAAACTTCATAATTATTAACCGGCAGCGGATCGCCGGTCCAGCACACACCGGTCATTATCCCATCGGTAGGCCTTGGTATTACCAGCGCCCCATTCCTTACAGAAGGTTTACCATTGCCACCGTAACTCAAAATTTTCCAGTTGGTCAACGTTTTCCCATCAAACAACGATTGCCATCCTTCGGAATTATCTTGAAAGGCAGTCATCAAATTGTCTTCATCATCCACCCCGCCTTGGATCCACGGTGTACTACTCGTCGAAACTAAGGATAAGAATATCATAAGTATTATTGAGAATGCGGCAGTCCGTTTCATAGCTTTATTTGTTATTTTTGCTTCAAAAGTACAAAATAATCCGGCAAAATGTCTAATTTTGTCGTTCTTGTATTTTTAATATTTGTTGAGTCATGAAAAAAGTAACTATTATTTTCTGTCTGTTATTTATTGTAACACTGTTTGTTGTGGAAGCTCAAAAGAGTCAAAGCATTATTGCCGCAGGGGCAAAGGTTGAAAAATTGGCCGATAATTTCAGTTTTACGGAAGGCCCTATTGCCGATAAAAAGGGCAATGTGTATTTTACCGACCAGCCCAATGATAAAATCTATATTTGGACGGTTGACAGCAAATTAATCGATTTCGGCAGTTTTGGCCGTGCCAATGGTATGTTTTTCGACAGAGATGGCCGCCTGCTCTCGTGTTCGGATATGGACAATGAATTATGGAGTATAGGTATGGATGGCAGCCATACTGTTTTGGTGACGGATTATGACGGGAAGAAACTGAATGGCCCCAACGACGTGTGGGCGCATCCCAAGAATGGCAGTATCTATTTTACCGATCCGCTGTATAAGCGCGATTATTGGACGCGCGACCCCGAAATGCAACAGGAAGGACAATATGTTTTTTGGCTAAAACCTGACCGTAAAACTTTAGTGAAAGTAGATACCGAAATGAAACAACCTAATGGCATTATCGGTACGCCCGATGGCAAAAAGTTGTATATTGCCGATATTGGCGACAGAAAAACGTATGTTTATGATATCATGCCGGATGGTTCGTTGGCCAATAAAAAACTGTTTTGCGAGATGGGTTCGGACGGAATGACAATTGATAACAAAGGTAATATCTATCTTACAGGTCGCGGTGTTACCGTTTTCAACCCCAAAGGAGAACAAATCGAGCAAATCCCGGTCGAAGCCCGTTGGACTGCAAATGTCTGTTTTGGCGGCAAGGATATGAAAACGCTGTTTATTACGGCTTCTGAAAATTTGTATGCGTTAAAAATGAAAGTGAAGGGAGTTAAATAATGGTTTATGATTCCTGTTTGTAGGGGCGAAACGCTTTCGCCCCATTAATGGTTAATGTTTGTTTCGTGGATGATGCGCCAAGATTTCTTTTCGCAAATATTCGCGGTCGATATGGGTATAGAGTTCGGTGGTTGTTATTTTTTCGTGTCCGAGCATCAATTGAATAGCCCGTAAATTCGCCCCACCTTCAAGCAGATGTGTTGCAAATGAATGTCGAAAGGTATGCGGACTGATTGTTTTTCTGATACCGGCTAATTCGGCATGTTGTTTAATAATGTGGAAAACCATTACACGCGATAATCCCGTTCCCCGCCGATTAAGAAAAAGTATATCCTCAAATCCCTTTTGTGCAGTAATGTGCCGACGATTGTAGAGATAGTTCCTTATTTCGTGAATGGCAGCCTGCGAAATCGGGACAAGCCGTTGTTTCCTCCCTTTACCTTCGATGCGGATAAATTCTTCGTCGAAATAGATATCCGAATATTTCAATCGGATCAGTTCCGATACGCGCAAACCGCAACTGTACAGCACTTCGAGCATGGCGCGGTTGCGCTGTCCGGCAGGGAGAGATAAATCAATGGAACCGAGTATCCGGTTGACTTCTTCGAACGATAAAACCTCCGGCAGTTTCGTTCCGATTTTTGGCGATTCCAATAGCTCTGTGGGATCGGCGATCAGATAGTCTTCAAGCAGCAAAAAACGATAAAACGATTTAATCCCGGAAATGATACGTGCCTGCGAGCGGGGAGAAATACCGATATCACATAATTGCGCTATAAATTGCTGTAAGTCGGCGTAGCGTATTTCAAGGAGTTTTAATTCCTCGTTTTCAATGAATTGGAATAGTTTGTTCAAGTCGTCCGTATATGCTTCAATTGTATTGGCCGATAACCCCTTCTCCAATCTGAGCCAGGTATTGTATTTATTAATATAGTTATTGTCCATTTCACATCCCCCTGCCCCCTTCAAAGGGGGAGTTTGGCATTTCTTTTGCGGATTACATCACAAAAATACTATTTTTTCGATATTGAAAAATAATAATTCAATAGTATTTCGTATTTTTGCATCCTTATTCAATACATTTTTTAATAAAAGCTATGAAATCAGCATCAATTTTAGCATCATTAGAAGCAAAACATCCCGGCGAAAAGGAATTTTTGCAAGCGGTAAAAGAGGTTTTACTATCCATCGAGGATGTATATAATATGCATCCCGAATTTGAAAAATCAAAAATTATTGAACGCTTGGTTGAGCCTGACCGGGTTTTTATCTTTAGAGTTCCCTGGGTTGACGATCAAGGCGAGGTTCAGGTAAATTTAGGCTATCGTGTACAATTCAATAACGCTATTGGGCCATATAAAGGCGGGATGCGTTTCCATCCTTCAGTCAATCTGTCCATTCTGAAATTTTTGGGATTTGAGCAAACATTGAAAAATGCGCTGACCACTTTGCCGATGGGTGGCGCAAAAGGAGGAGCGGACTTTGCACCTCGCGGTAAAAGCGATGGAGAAATCATGCGCTTTTGCCAGTCGTTGATGACGGAACTGTGGAAGAATCTCGGTCCTGACACAGATGTTCCTGCCGGCGATATTGGTGTTGGAGCGCGTGAGGTAGGTTATATGTTTGGTATGTACAAAAAACTGACCCACGAACATACCGGCACTTTCACAGGAAAAGCGATGGAATTTGGAGGCTCAATCTTGCGTCCCGAAGCAACCGGTTTCGGAGGCTTATATTTTGTAGACCAAATGCTTAAAACTCATAATATTGATATAAAAGGAAAAACTGTGGCCCTTTCAGGATTTGGGAATGTAGCTTGGGGTGCTGCCTTGAAAGCAACGCAATTGGGAGCAAAAGTGGTTACGATATCTGGGCCGGATGGTTATGTATATGACCCGACAGGCATTTCGGGCGAAAAAATTGATTATCTGCTTGAACTGCGAAACACCGGAGATGATATTGTAGAACCTTATGTTTCTAAATATCCTGAAGCAACTTTCTTTGCAGGCAAACGTCCATGGGAACAGAAAGTAGATATCGCATTACCTTGTGCAACGCAGAATGAATTGAGTGCGGATGACGCCCGCCAACTAATTCAGAATAAGACGCTCTGTGTAGCAGAGTTGTCCAATATGGGCTGTACTGCGGAAGCCGTCGATTTATTTACGGAACACAAATGTCTGTTTGCCCCCGGAAAAGCTGTCAATGCAGGCGGTGTTGCTACATCCGGGCTTGAAATGACTCAAAACGCCATGCACCTTTCCTGGACTCCGGAAGAAGTGGATACAAGGCTACATCAAATCATGAATAATATTCATGAACAATGTGTGATTTACGGAAAAGAAGCCGGTTATATTAACTATGTGAAAGGCGCCAATATTGCCGGATTTATGAAGGTCGCACGGGCGATGATTGCACAAGGGGTTATTTAATCCAATTCCTTGCTGCTTGCGGAGAGAATAATTTTAGTGATACCCCGTTGCTTGCAACGGGGTAGTTCATTTCAATGATGCTTTATACAAAGTAAATGCGTTATTTAAATATTTCTAAATCGCCTTTTCTGTAAATCTTTTCAACATCGGAAATTGAGAAAGGAAGTTTGTCGATCATCAATTCGGGAATATTAAATGAGTTAAAGGTATAGTCGTAAAAATATGGATCACGCTGTGGTAGCACAAATGGCTTGTGTATTTTTCCGTCCTTATCCACATAAGCAAAATAAGGTTTTCCATACCAACCATCGTCACGCTTGCTGGCGAAAACAAACCACCGGCTGTTTGAAGACCATGCATGGTACGTATCAGAATAATTGCTGTTTACGACATCCATGTGGATGATTTCTCCTTTTTGTAAATCCATCATCACAAGGTCAGTTTCGTGATGCCAGAGAGGAAAGGTACCATAGTCCGAAACACAATACAAAAGAAATCGTCCGTCAGGAGACGGACGTGGAAATGAAACCGACTTACTTTCTGCTCCCGACATATTTACCAATGTATCCACCTGATTGCCAAATATTCCTTTTTCTGCGTCAAAATCGATGGCACACAGACTGTATTTCAATTGTTTGAGTTCTTCCGGCAAAGACAAAAATGTGGCTACACAAAAATAAATACGCCTTCCATCTGCCGAGAAAACAGGGAAAGTTTCTAAACGCTCGTTGCCACTGACTAATGGTGACCTGATGATGCTATTTTTGTCAAAATCTAAAACGATCAAATCTGAATTCGTATCATATACCTCTAATTTTACGTGCGAAAGGGTATGATATTCGGGAATGGCATCATTGGTGGAAAATACTCCGTAGCGTCCGGAGGGATGAAAATTACCATATCTCGGAGGGGGAGTCAAATCCTCTGCCCGGGTGCCTATTTTTCGTAATTGTCCATTGCGGTTCAGTATTGTTCCTCCTTGATTGTTGCGTATGTAAAAGAATGAAAGGTTTGGATCTTGATTGCCCACGATATGGCAGTTCATACAAGCGTTATCAAGTAGATTGTAATCGGCAAACATCCTTTCCGAAAAGTTTGTGATATTCCTTTCACATAGTTGTATTTTGTTATATGCTGTATAGCCCGGTTCTATCAGGCGGTATGTTAAATAGGGGTCAATTTTTTCTTCCGAAACTGTCCATTCGAATGTCGGATATTCAAACCAGTTTCCTTCTATTTTTGCTTTGATCGTCACCGTGATATTATTTCCCATCTCTGCTTTGAGGAATTTTTTCCATCGGTTTTGCGAAAATTGAATTTTATCCTTTCCCTTACATTGCATTGTTCCGGATTGTCCTTCGAGTGTGACTTCAATGCGTTGTGCCTCACGGAAAACGAAGTTCAAGGGAGCAATGTTATAGGGTATTGTCACATTAATATAATCCGGATAAATAGGAGGAAATTCTTCCGAAACCAAAATATTTTCCGTATGATTGCAGGAAATAGAAAAAAACAACCATGTGGTCAATCCCCAAATCCATTTTCTGGTTTTAAGTTTCGGTTTTTTGATTTTTACCTTCTGATATTGTCTGATTTCCATCTATTTATAATTTTGTATGCGGTTGCTCTATAATTACTTTTCTTGGTATGTTTTTGTTGCATATTCATTGACATTTCATTCTGTTATTCAATTATTCGCCCTTTTCCTTGCTGCAGATTGATAATATGGCCAATAACTATTAGGATACTTTTGGAACATGAAGGTCAAATTACCCGTAGATTGTTCATACAGGAGGTTATATTCGTTGAACGATCGGATGATTTCGGGATGAATACCATACTCAGTCACTTTGTCCATTGTATTTGTTTCCGTAAAATAAATCATTAATGCTTCGGCATAGACTTTTGGCACATGATTGGTTTTCTCCTTACAATAAGCTGTATATGCCTTGAAAAAAGAAAAAATATCCCTATTAATTAAGTAAGAAGACAACAAATAATTCACCGCAGGAAGATTATCCGTATTACTTTCCACTAAAAGTTCAAGTGCTTCCAATATGTTGTTTTCTTTACGGATTAAATTTTCTCTGAAAATCACCGGCTCTCTTCGTTGAGCGGACTTCGGACTTCCATTTTCTATCTTTATCCTATGAAACAAGGTTGATTCAAGCATCCGTATATATTTGTTTGCAGCCGGCATATCATCTATTGACAGGTTAATATCTACCAATCGTTCTACTAATCGTGCACTACGTTTCCAAGGTGTAGAAATCATACCGACTAAAGCAGTACGTTGTGCCATGTCCATGTCGCCAATATGAAAATAAAGATCGTTTGTGGCTATTATATCAATTACATTATAAATGGGTGGAAGACGTTTTACTCCGTTAGTCAAAGGTTTGTAAAAATCCATTAACTGCTCACCTAAGAGGGATTTATGAGATAAAGCGATGTTGGTATAATTAGTGGCAATTGGAATACTTAATTCAGCTTTTTCGGCAATAGACAAGACTTGATCCCAGTTTCCGTGAGATGCTTCAATGAACATTCCGAAAAGGTTTTCTTGATCATTATCTGTTGTTTTTATTAAACCTGTCATTAAGAATGAAACTAAAACAAAAAATGTAACGGAAGGTTTCAGGATTTTGAGTTTTAAGCTTCTGAAGCAAACGAACAATAAAATAATCATAGCTAAAGTAACTGGGCTTAATCCCTGCATAATAGTCGGATAAGGATAAAAATAAGCCTGCTTGAGCGTTAGCAGATAGGCATGTCTGATCAGTACGGGTAAGGACATCACAACTCCTAACAACACCACTAAATAAATATATCGTCTTCGTCCACAATGAATATCATACAGAACGACAAGGATAAAAAACAGAAAAACGGATGCTCCGGCTAATATATAGAGCACGGGAATAAGCAGGATGCCGGTGATAATAGAAACTTTTCTCTCCGTTTTGGTATAAAGCAAGAATGTGGACAGAGTAATGATGAATGAAACAGATAAATCTAACGAAAATAGATAATTGGGTAAAGAAATCCACTCCACAATCACAGGTAGCAGGGCTACCACATATAACATTGCTTTCGAAGACGTTGTATGCTGCGTTTTGATTGAGAACCGCTTCAAAGTCAGAAAAATCAACCACCATTCTGTGACAAGCAGCAACGTGATGACTACTGCACCGCCGACCTTAAAAAAAAGGAACTGTGTAAGGAAATCTCCCCCCAAACACGCCAATACAGCTGGTTTGGAAAAATACGACAAAACATAAGATGAATTAAATACAAACATTTGTATTTGTTCCTTGAATCCAACATGATAAGGTACTACGTACAGAAAATAAAAGTAACAGCCCGACACCAACATGAGGACTGGTATAAATATTGTCGTTGTTGATCGTAAACTTTTTATCATATTTTTAAATAAAACGTTTTCACTCAGTACCTCGTAGCTTTGTTACGAGATATTAAGTGATTTCTTTCACACTGCAATAATAGTCCAAAAAAAGGAAAGAGAAGTATATATATTGTTAATAAAATAATAAAAAATGTTATAATTAGTTAATAACTATCTGTTTTCCCTGAATAATAAATGGTTAATTATTAGGAATACCTTTAAGTTTTTTTTACCCTAACCTCTTCCAGAGGAGTAAAGGTCCTGAAACATCGTATTAAAATTTGCTTATTCCCGAAAGAATGATTATTTTTGTCTACTATTTATAATGTTCTGTTTTTAGAAAAATTGCATGAATCTATTGGATGTGTTCTATTGATATATATAATTTTAAGTATAGTGTGTAGAAAAAGGCGATGTTATTTTAAGCCGTTTTTATTGGGAATGTGCTTGTTTGTTTTACCATTTTTTTTGTATGCCGACGATAGTTATTGTTTCAGGGTTTATCTGAAAGATAAAGTTGTTGATACAAAGGCGGTTGAAACACCCGAAATATTTCTGTCACCGGAAGCCATTGCGCTACGAAATAAACGACTCGTGGATATTACGGTTTCCGACGTTCCGATCAATCCGTCTGTTATTGAGGAGGTGCTATCTGTGGGATGCCGGTTGGTTACGCAGAGCAAATGGATGTCAACCCTTGTGGTTGAATGTGAGGATAGTTTGCTTATTGAAAAAATAAGTGTATTGCCGGTAGTGGATTCCGTCGCGTGCGTTTGGGTTGGTTCAGGCAGGTCACAAGCGGATGTATGTACGGAAGATCAAACCTTACTTGAACCGTTAAGAGAAAAGTTATCAGAAGAATATGGATATGCCGCAGAGCAAATTGGGATGTTAAACGGCCTTCCGTTGCATAATCTGGGGCGTCGCGGACAAGGCATGAGGATTGCAGTGATTGACGCGGGTTTTCTGAATATGGACAGGATCAAGGCGTTTGCTTCACTTCAACTGTTGGGTACGCATAATGTCGTTTTTCCGGGAAGCAGTGTGTTTTGTGCCGACGACCATGGGACTAAGGTACTTTCCTGTATGGCTGCCAATCTACCCGGTTGGATGATTGGCACGGCGCCTGAAGCATCCTATTTGTTAATCAAGAGTGAAGATATACGTACTGAATTTCCTGTTGAAGAAGATTTCTTTGCTGCGGCGATTGAATATGCGGATAGTGTGGGTGTGGATGTGGTTACTACATCGTTGGGATATGCAGGATTTGATACGCCAACGGCAGTTTATTCGCATGATGATTTGGATGGCCACACGTCATTTATTAGTCGGGTAGCGGAAAAAGCAGTGGAAAAAGGGATTTTACTTTTTTGTAGTGCAGGTAATGAAAACAATCTGTCGTGGGGTAAAATCACGTTTCCTGCTGATGTGGTCGATGTATTGACTGTAGGAGCCATAACGTCGGACAGGGAACGCAGCAATTTCAGTTCGACAGGCTTTACTGCCGACCTGCGGATAAAACCCGATGTAGTAGCGCTGGGTTCGGGTGTTACGGTCATCGGTTCAAATGGGAACGTGCAGTATGCCAGCGGAACGTCTTTTTCTACGCCGATTGTAGCCGGATTGGGCGCCTGTCTATGGCAGTCGTTACACTGGCTTTCAAACAGGGAAATTATTGCGCTGATTCAACAGACAGCCTCGCAGGCTGAGCAACCCGATGTAGAAAAAGGTTATGGAATACCGGATTTCTATAAGGCTTACAGGAAGGGGCTTGAATGAAAATGATTAATTG
>Ga0082212_10013909_pt1 | contig 10048 bp, 10 predicted proteins | sample TergutNt197P3_FD_71548 | JGI IMG/M metagenome (GOLD analysis project Ga0082212, IMG submission 71548) | Neocapritermes taracua P3 segment gut microbial communities from Petit-Saut dam, French Guiana - Nt197 P3 | ecosystem: Host-associated > Arthropoda: Insects > Digestive system > Gut ... | reverse complement strand
ATTCCAGATTTTTGAATATTGAAAAAATATTGTACCTTTCCCCTATAAATTCTGTCAAAGAACTCCTATCAATCATAGTTTCGCCTTATGAATGCGATTTTCCCCTGCGCGTTTGGTTTGTTCTTTGTGAAGAACAAGCATTAACTCATGTTTGTGTGCTTATGCCCATTCGGGCAAGTAACATTGGTCACTTTGCAGACGGGGTTGTGTTTGATTGCTCAAACACATAGCCACCACAAAAATACCCGACCTTTACGCTAAAATATCGTTTTCAGGCAATTAATTTTTTTGCCTTTTCGATTTCTCTTTCGTGATATTTGATTTTATGTTCCACTTTTACGGGGTCGTAAATGTGAACAAGATGCGGATTATACTGCGTTTTTTCGCTTAAAATATGCCAAATGATCACTAATATCTTTCTTCCGATAGCCACCAAGGCTTTTTTACGCGATTTTCGTATCGCCAGTTTGGTAAACTTATCCATAAAAAAACTGTCTTTAGTGCGCGAAGCAGCCCAGGCAACCTGAACAATAATCGCCCGAAGATGCTTGTTGCCTTTGGTGGTAGCGGTACTCTTAAATTTTCCGGCTGATTCATCGTTTCTTGGACGCAGTCCCGTCCATCCGGTAAATTTTCCACTGTTCTCAAAGGCAGACATATCGCCTCCCGTTTCGGCTACGATGATCATTGCAGAGGTTTGGCTTACGCCCGGCAAGGTGGTCAGGTTGCTGATTGCTTCGCTGAAATGCTCGTCGCATACTTTCTGCATCTCATTCAGATAGAGTTGTATCTGACTTTCAAACAAATCAAACTGTTGCTTGCAGGTACTCAGTTTGAGGCGATGATGCGCTTTCATATTGCCTGTCAGACATTCTTTCAGTTTGCCTGATTCCTTGTTTTTACGATTGGCATAAACTAACCTTACCAGCGCTTCGGGATTGGTTTCTCCGCGTATCAACGCCTCAACAACCTGAATAAAACTCTTGGAATCAATGTTGCTGATGCAACTGCTCAATCGGATGCCGCACATCACCAAAATCCTGTCCATTTGGGTCAAAACTCTGGTGCGCTGATTCACTAAAATGCGATACTCGCGGGTGTAGGTACGCAACTCCTGTATCAATGGACTTGGAACCAAACTGCCACGAAGCAGATTCTTGTGCAACAGTTCCGCTATCCACTGAGCATCTTTGGAATCACTCTTCCTGCCTGGCATTTGTTTGATGTGCAATGGATTGACCAACTTCAAGTCAAAGTCCATTTCCCAAAGGATGTCCCAAACAGGAACCCAATAGGTCGAGGTACTTTCCATCGCCACTTTTTTTACTTTTTCCGACTGCAAATAACGCCCCAATTCGCGTATCGAAACGGTCGCAGTCGAAAATTCTTTTACTGCGGAAGAACTTTTTCCGTCATAAATAGCACAAAAAATACTATCTTTGTGCACGTCTAAACCTGATGTTTTCATTTTGATAAAAATTAGTTATTTGTCAAAGATACGAAAACTTCGGTTTAGATGCTTTTTTTCCGGAGCACGCTGCTCGCGCGAAACCCGATAATTTTTATGCGTTTGTGTATAATGGGGGATTTTATGTTAACTTTGTGTGATTTGGATATTCGTGAAAATTCGTGAAAATTCGTGAATAAAACATTAAACCGAGATTCATTTGAATTGATGTTGCCGGTGGGTTCGTGGGAAGCATTGGCGGCTGCGTTGCAAACCGGATGCGACGCCGTGTATTTTGGCACGGGCAGCCTCAACATGCGTTCGCAGTCTTCCGCCAACTTTTCGCTCGATGATTTGGCGCAGATTGTTGCCGCTTGCCGCGCGAAAGGCGTTAAAACCTACCTCACGCTCAATACTGTTGTTTACGACAGCGATATGTCCGCTATGCGCGAAACTGCCGCCGCCGCCCTTCGCTGCGGTGTTGATGCCGTTATCGCTTCCGACATGGCTGCAATACTTTACGCCCGACAAATCGGATTGGCTGTACACGCTTCCACCCAGTTGAACATCAGCAACTGCCAAGCCGTGCAATTCTTTGCGCAATTTTGCGATGTAATGGTGCTTGCCCGCGAACTCAATCTGGAACAGGTGGCAGAAATTAGCGCTTTTATTGAAAACGAAAAAATTACCGGACCGTCCGGAAAGTTGGTAAAAATCGAAATGTTTTGTCATGGCGCTTTGTGCATGGCGGTATCGGGGAAGTGCTACCTGAGCCTGCACGAGTACAATCGCTCGGCAAACCGCGGCGAGTGCGTACAGATATGTCGCCGCTCCTATTCGGCAGAGGATAGCGAAACAGGTCGCGAATTAACGATAGACAGTCCGTACATTATGTCGCCCAAGGATTTGTGTACCATTGGTTTTATCAACAAAATGATTGACGCCGGCGTTCGTGTTTTCAAGGTGGAAGGTCGCGCACGAGGTCCCGAATATGTTAAGATTGTGGGAGAGTGCTACAACGAAGCCTTGGAAGCATATTGCAACGGCTCTTTCAGCGCATCCAAAGCCGCCGGATGGACGGAAAGGCTGCAAACCGTGTTCAATCGCGGTTTTTGGGATGGCTACTATCTTGGAAAAAGCATTGCCGAACTGAATGATGCACACGGCTCGAAAGCCGTTCGCCGGAAGGAATACATTGCCTTGTGCAGCAACTATTTTACGAAACTCGGCGTAGGCGAATTTCAGATGCAGTCCGGCGCTCTTTCGGTTGGCGAACAAATATTAATCATCGGTACAACTACCGGCGTGGTGGAAATGACCGTACCCGAAATTCGCGTTGACTTGAACCCTGTGGAAAAAACCGCGAAAGGCGAAGTGTTTTCTATGCCCGTGCCGCAACTCATCCGGCGGGGCGACAAGATTTATAAGTGGACGAACGAGGAGTAAATATTATCGGAAATACCTGATAAAACAGTACAAAGAAAACACTATCAACAACAGCGTAACCGCAAATGCCCAAACGTTTGCTGTCCGCGATTCCGCGTTGAGCGTATAATCATCTGTTAAAAACCTGAGTAGATTAACATTCCATGCCAAAACTCCGTCATTTTGCAGGTCGGTATTGGCGGTCATGATTTTCCCCGGCAACATCAATTCATATCGTATATTGAACTCCATGAGTATGCCAATTATTTTTGTCCTATCTTCAAACATGTTATCCATTTCTGTAGCGTTTCCGGCATATAACATCGAAAACCGGTCAGTGGCAAAATACAGGTCAAGCGCAGTACAAACTTCATTCAATCTTGGTTCTTCGCCCATTTTCTTTTCATGAAGAAAATACAAAGTATCTTTAACGGCAGGGAGCTGCGAACGATCATCATTGTCGGCATAATGCAGAATGACATCAAAGCATTCTTCATACATACTCCGAGCATACCATTTCATGAAGGCGGTTTCAATAACATCCAATTCCATTTTCAATTCATAACCATTCATTCCCCTGTAATCCGAAAAATCGCCCTGCAAATAGAATTTCTGACGGGCTTTGCTTAAATATTTATCCATCGGCACGCGCCCTTTGTCGGTTGTTTCGGGATACACCGCCGTAAAAGCATAACAGGTATAAAACCACCTAAAACGCTTTTCCAACGATTCTTTCGGGGTGGGAAAAACCCTGTCGTGTTGCAAACCGTCGGATAATTCTTTAACAGAGTTGAATTTCTTACTGATGATGAAATTCTTTTCAGTTTTTTCTGAAAGATATTTTTTCACAATCGTGTCTTTTTCAGATATTTTCCAACCGGAGGAAATATCATACGGAAATTGTTCCGGAATTGAATCGGCTTTGAAAAGGATTTCCCTCCGGCACGAACCATCGCGATTGACTTTGGTAATGATTCTGTAATTTTTAGAAAAACAGGAGGTAAGCGCAATACTTATGATGCTCAAAATGATGAATTTATTCGTTTTCATGATATTTTAGATTAAATGATTGATTTAAAATGAATTTGTGGCTCTGTAGCTGACCATGACGGAAACGCTCAACTGCTCTTTCCGTATGCGTTGCTCCTCTCTACTTTTGAGGATATCTTTGAAAATTTCCGCTTTTTCCTTGTTATTGAGTTCGCCTAAATTGTGCGAATATATGCTTTCGGTTGTGGCTGCCAGTTTTGTTCCGGAAAGATTTTCCACAGGCGATACGGGATATTTCAATGTTTCGTAAGCCAGCAGACAAATCAGCGCCGAAGCCGCCACGCCCGACAATATTCCCGAAATGCGCATCACACGTATTCGTCCCGTGCAGGGAGCCGTTTGTTCTACTTTCTGCATGATCCTGTCGGTCAATTCTTCGGAGCCGTTCAATACGGGTTCCGTTTTTTTGAGTTTGTCTAATACTTGCTTGTACTTCATGTCTTTATCTTCCATCTCAATTTTTTAATTTTCAATTATTAATTCTTCCCCTGATATACTGTCTTGCCAAATAAAGATTACTCTTGATTTTTGCGCCCGACATGCCCGTAATTTCTTTGATTTCATCGAGTTCCATTCCCTCAATATCTTTGAGCGTAAAAACCATCCTCTGTTTTGGGCTGAGGTTATGCGTCAGAGTAGTAATCCACTCTGCCAAATCCCGATTGATGAATGATTGCTCCATATCGCAGTCAGACGCCACATCAAGTTTCGACAGGTCGAAATTTGTTGTTGAATTGCCTTGCGTCCGTTTGATCGCTCGAAGACGGTCGTAGCACAGATTGCAGGCTATTTTATACAGCCATGTCGAAAATTGTGTGCCATGCCGGAATTTGTGCAAATGAAGCCAAATTCTGATGAAAGTTTCCTGCACAATGTCTTTTGCCTCATCTTCGCTACGAAGCAGGCGGAATGCAAGACGGAACACAAGCGGCTGGAAGGTTTCCACCAACTGCCGGAATGCAACCGTGTCGCGCCTTTTGCTTTGTTCAATGAGATGTTCGATCTTTTCGGAATTCATACGCCAAAGATGTTGATAATAATGATACGTTGAAAAATTGTCCGGGTCGAATTTTTTCTGAAATTATTATTTGATTATATTCCACTTTTTTTTATTATCTTTGCAGCGTTTTTTTCATCAGTATATTTTTCTAATATAGAATGAAGGTACTATTTATTGCTCAGGAGATTACGCCATACCTTCCTGAGAACGATATGTCATTAATATGCCGGAATTTACCGCAGGGAATTCAGGAACAGGGTAAGGAAATTCGCACATTTATGCCGAAGTTTGGCTGTATCAATGAGCGAAGAAACCAGTTGCACGAGGTTATCCGTTTATCGGGAATGAACCTGATCATCAGCGATACCGACCATCCCCTCATCATCAAGGTCGCTTCCATTCAAACGGCGAGGATGCAGGTGTATTTCATTGATAATGATGATTATTTTGCTCGCAAGTCAACTGTTTACGGCGACGAGGGAGATTTTTTCCCCGACAATGACGAGCGTGCCATATTTTTCAATCGCGGCGTGCTCGAAACCGTCCGCAAACTGCGCTGGCAGCCCAATGTGGTGCATTGCCACGGCTGGTTTACAGGTTTATCGCCATTATATGTCAAAAAGGCTTTCCGTGAAGATCCGCTTTTCTCGAAAGCAAAAATAGTTTATTCCATTTATAATGATGGCTTCAACAGTCCGATCAGTCCTGATTTCAGAGTAAAAGCAATGATTGACGGGGTTACCAAAAAAGATATGGCAATTCTGGAAAAACCGGATTACGTAACATTGAGCAAATTAGCGATCAATTTTTCGGATGGTTTTATTATTGTGGGCGATCATATTCATCCCGAAGTGGAAGAATACCTGAAAGCCAGCAACAAACCCTACATTCAGCATCAGCCGGAAACCTACATACAGGATTATGGATCTTTTTACGATAGTTTATAAACATTTATGAATTACGGTATTGATATTATACTCCTGCTTTGTTTGGGATGGGGTGCATATAAAGGTTTCAGGAAGGGGTTCATCATACAGAGTTTTATAATACTGGCGCTTGTACTTGCCATTTGGGGCGGATTTGCTTTTGCGGGAAAACTCGAACCTTTTATCCGGAATTATTTTCAGGTGAGCGATGTGGCGGTGCACATTGTTACTTTCGTCGTTATTTTTCTTTTGATTTTCATTGTCGTTTACACTTCCGGTTTTTTGGTCTCAAAAGTTGCCGATGCGGTTACTCTGGGATTGATCAACCGGTTGGCAGGCGCTGCTTTCGGAATATTAGCCAATGCACTGATCCTAAGTGTTCTCATCATGTTGTTCAATCGGATAAATGAGAAAAAACATTTCATCGAGTCCGGGACAATAGACAAAACACATTTGTATAAACCCCTCGAAACAGTTGCTCCGGCAATTTTTCCCGAGAAGTTTTTCAAGAAACTCTTGAATTGAAGACCTATTCTGTTTCGGGTTCTGTGGGTGTTATTGGAACTGATGTGGTCGGGAACGCAGGGAAGGCGCTGGGATCGGCGGCATTTTCAATTTGCGAATCCAGAATGGACCTGCCTTCATTTGCATCGCCGGAAGAAGGCAGAATAAACGCTGCCAGCAAACACAGTGCAATCAGCGACCCCGCCAGCGTCCATGTTGCTTTTTCGAGAAAATCGGCTGTTTTGCGTACGCCCATGATTTGGTTCGACGCCGAAAAATTTGCTGCTAAACCTCCGCCTTTGGAATTTTGTACCAGTACGATAAGTGATAAAAACACGCAAACTACTACTATGAGTATGGTTATTAATGCATACATAAGATATTCTTTTAATCTTTTAATCTATCAATTTGGGCTGCAAAGTAAATATGTTTTTCCGGATTTTTCAAAATTAATTGCTGATAAATTTCAATAGCCTTGTCCTTATGTCCTTGCGTGGCATAGATGTCGGCAAGCGTTTCGGTAGCAATTTCGTTGTTTTCCTGTATTCCTGCCGATAAATCTGCCTGAAACTGAGTATTGCAGGGAACGATTTTGGGATTTACCTTCAGAAAAAAATCAATGAGATCGTTGCTGGCTATTTCGATGGAAGGTACTTTCTTTTCGGGTTCATTACCGGATGTCGGCTGACTGCTTCTCGCCGTCTGCGATGAATCCAGCTGTTCCAGTCGCTGACGTACCATTTCCTGCAACTGCTCTGTGGTCAGGATATTTTCTTCTGAAATAATCTGATTTTCATTATCGTTCCATTCTCCACCCATGGTCAATGGAAAAGATACAGGCAAAGAAGATTCGGATGGAGCGATTTCGATACTTTGTTCGGCAATCTGTTGCGAAATGTATGAACTGCCCGGCACAAACGGAACTGTCATTTCATCCTGCAATTCATCCTTAACCGAAGGTTCCATTCGGAATGACGAAGGACGGTTAAGGTAGTTGTACAGAACGCTGCGATCACGAACGTTTAATGAAGTTTTACGTAACTGTAGCGCCATTTTCGCTTCGTCAGTCTGCTGCAAGCCTTTGATATATAACTGATGTCCTGTATGAAAATACGGGTTCTTTTCAATCAGACTGTTCAATTCATCTACTGCCTGACCCGTTTGACCCGGATCACGAAGCAAAGCCATCATTTCTTCTTTCGTCATGATTTCAATATTTAAAAAGCCCTTTTTGAATGAAAATGCAAAAGTATCATTTTTTTGCTTTTTCAAAAAGATTTGTTCATAATTTTTTTCAATATTGTTAGTGATTGTTTTAATTTTCCCGGAATGAAAGGAAGTCAATGTATTCTTAAAGTTTATGTTCTTCTTGATTTTCTATGTATTGAACGAATTGTTTTTGTACGCTTCATCGCACCATGGTTTTTGCAAAAGACTTTATCTCTGCCATTTACCAAAAAGCGTATTGTAATGTATATTTGCGAATACATTCCTGCCATGATAATTTTTGATCATTTCATCCCTTCGGGATTCGTGATCTACTGTTCAAAGAAGAAAATATGCAATTCCTTGATGTCGTCAGGAGAAAAATCGTTATTACCGTCTAAATAATCATTGACGGTTTTCACTACTTCGTCGTAAGATATGTATCCATCGTTGTTTCTGTCCACTTTCCTGAATTTGTCGGGGATCGGCAGCGCCTCGCTGCGGCGTTGCCTGTTTTGCACTTGGTGCAGCATCAGATATGTTTCTACATCGCGGCGACGGACAGCAGTAGAAAGAAGCGTTTCGATGACCATGTTTTCGTTGATTTCCACACCATATTCGTCCACAATAGCGCCCGGTCGCGAGTTCGGTTCATGGTCTAAATAATCGGGAACACCATCCTTATCTGTGTCAAACGGACAGCCAACTGAATCTATACCGAAAGCTATTGCTTCTCTGGGCGTTCCAGGACATAAATCATAGCCATCCCACACGCCGTCGTCATCCTCGTCTTCAGTCATAGTCATGTCCATATCAAGATCGAGAAAAATGCCTTCTTCAACATACGTCTTGTCGGGCGAGAATAAATCCACGTGCAGCGACAAATAGGAAAACGTGAACATATTGTTTCCCGATTTCGTTTTGTAATCCGGATTGACGGACGGGATGGACGAAAAATCGTCAATTTTGTCGGTAAATGTATAATGCAACGACGTGGCTGCACGCAAGGTAACGCGTTCGGATATGTTAAAATCAATCCCTACATCTACGGGAATGGCAAAAGTCATCTGATTTTGACCCTTTGATTTGAGACTGGTTTCATAATTATAATCTCGATTTATTTCTTTCCCAATTCCCTGATTATTCTCATCATACGGAGCATCTCTTATCGTTCCGTCACCCCAGTAATAATAGGGTTCATCGTCGCCTGCCGACGTTCTGAAAGTGTAGTCGGATTTACTGTCAAACTGTAACATTTCAACTCCCGCAGAAATGAAAGGTTCAAAAACTTTTCCCTTGATCCACGGTTTAAAACTGTAATGTACGTTTACTCCAAAACTGTAAATGTTCGATTTGAAATTCAGGTTTTTGGACAGATCGTCCACTGAACGTTGCGTACCGGACAGTTCGCCTGTCATGAACAATAAGTTGCCGCGAAAATAATGATTTTTCCTGTCTAAGTAAGTAGCCAGATTGAGACGTATTCCGGGCTTTCCAACCATAGCGCTTTGAAAAGCGTTGTTCACATTTCCATAAAAATTAAAATAACCAATTCCGACGCCAAGTACCGGCATGTAAACAGGATTTTCAACCTCCTTAACGACATTCAGTAATTTTAAGATATCATCCTCATCGTCTTGCGAATAAACAGGAAACAGCCATGCTGCTATTCCCGCAAATACAAATATCAGTTTTTTAAGGTTCTTCATAACCGTTTATTTATACCATTTTTGGTTCAATGCCATCAAAGCTTCCTGTACGGTAATTCGATTGCCGTTGTTATATGCCGCAATAAACGCATCGTTGATGGTAGTGGTATTGCTTAGATGCACTCTGTAATCCCTTGCATCCTTGTATTCCGGAAACGAACCGATTGAATATTTCAACCAGCCGTCGTGATTTTCTTTCATTACCGAATATTCCAATCTGTATTTTCTGAAATACCTTTGTGTATTAACCGGTTTGTGTCCTGCAGCAATCTGCACGCGGTAGTAGATACCCGTTTCAGGCGCCAGCATGTCGCCGGTTGCGCTGGTAACGTTTGCAGTAACTGCCGTTGGGGCGGTAGATGAAGAAGATGTTGTAACCGGAGTAGTTTTCGTATCAGTTGTCGTGGGTGTTATGGTTTCTGCAGGTTTTGTATCGGCAATCAACACGGGTTGTTCTGCCGCCTGCATATTGACGTCGCGCAGTAAGGCAAGCACCTGATCCCCGTCTAAACCGGCAAGCGTTTCTTTATGTTCAGGGACGCCGGAAGTGAACGTTCTGTCGTTGACCATATATGAATAGGCGCCTGCAAGATTTAATGACGCCGGACCAATCGGTGTGCCTTCTTCAGGAATTAATTTATAGGTTACCGTAAAATACGGATCGGAAGGCAGGTCCATCCAGATAAATTTTGCTGTCTGATCCTTGTACGTAAAAATTCCGTTTTTACTGTCCACGCTTGCAGCGGTATATCCTTCCGGAATAGTCTCTTCAATCTTTGTG
>Ga0082212_10013908_pt1 | contig 10048 bp, 10 predicted proteins | sample TergutNt197P3_FD_71548 | JGI IMG/M metagenome (GOLD analysis project Ga0082212, IMG submission 71548) | Neocapritermes taracua P3 segment gut microbial communities from Petit-Saut dam, French Guiana - Nt197 P3 | ecosystem: Host-associated > Arthropoda: Insects > Digestive system > Gut ... | reverse complement strand
AACCGCGAGTATTCCCAAAAAGACCTCCGTAAACCGGTGCTCTTTCATCTTCATTTTTTCTCCCTGTGGATAACATAGGGGTTTCTCTGGTCGGTGGGCATGATAAGGAGGCTCTGGATATTGACGTTATCGGGCGCCTGCACAACATACAGCACGGAGGCCGCGATGTCTTCAGCCGTAAGAGAGCGGATGCCCTCGTACACGGCCTGCGCCTTTGCCTGGTCGCCGGAAAAACGCACCGCGGAAAAGTTCGTCTTCACCATGCCGGGCTCAATAAGGCTTGCCCGCAGGTTTGTTCCCGCGAGGTCAAGGTTCATGGCCTGGTTCAGCGCGTCCACGGCAAACTTTGTGGCGTTGTAGACATTCCCCGACGGATACACAATGCGCCCCGCGAGGCTGCCGATGTTGACGATGTGCCCGTAATTGCGCGCCACCATAAGGGGCAGCACCGCGCGGGAAACATACAAAAGCCCTTTGAGGTTGGTGTCGATCATCTCCTCCCAATCGTCGACATCGGCTTCATGGAGTTTGGAAAGCCCTCGCGCGAGGCCCGCGCTGTTGACAAGCACATCGGGGATAAGTTTCCGCGCGGTGAGCTCATCGGCAAAAGCGAAAACAGCCTTGCGGCTGCGCACATCAAGGGTAAAAACTTCCACGGGAACACCGTGGGCCTTCTTCAGTTCGGAAGCGGTTTTTTCCAGAACCTCTTTCCTGCGGGCAGCCAAAACAAGGCCGCTTCCCTGCGCCGCGAAAGCCCGCGCGCACGCCTCGCCGATTCCGGAAGTGGCTCCGGTGATAAGAACAGTTTTTCCTTTTACATCCATATTAAATACTCCTTTTCAATAGTATACCGCAAAAAGGCCGGAGGAGGAAGCAGGTTTTCAGGGCCAGCGCACACTACGTACGGGCCAAGCCTAGGCAAAAACGTCATTCCAGTGCCCTCTCGCAAGCTGCGCTTGCTGGCCGGGCGGCCATGTGTGCCCCGACACTGGAATCCATGCTATAGGCATGGATCCTCGGGTCAAGCCCGAGGATGACAGGTTTTTTTCGCCCACCGAGATGACGGCTATGACATCAATCCTAAAAAAAGTAGCCACTGTAAAAAGTATGCGCTGGCTCCGAGCGGGTTTTCTCCCCCGCGGAACAAAACCCTTGCGTTTTTCTTTTAATAAAAATTTATCCGTTAGCTTCTTTCGTCAGGCGATAAATGGTCGGCGCAATATCCGGAAGGGCAACCTGCTTTTGGACAAAGCCGTTCTCAAAAGCGACGCGCGGCATACCGTAGACTATGCTGGAGGCTTCGTCCTGCCCCAGGGTAACGCCACCCGCGTTGTAAACCGCGCCTATCTGCTGGGCGCCGTCCTTTCCCATGCCCGTCATGATAAGGGCCAGCGAGCGGCTGCCGAAGTTTTTGGCAACGGATTCAAACAACACATCCGCGGAGGGGCGGTGCCCGTTTACCAGGTCTTCTTCCACAAGGTGGGTTACAATGGCGAGGGGCTTTTTCTCGACAATCATGTGGCGGGCGCCTCCGGGGGCGATAAGGATGCGCCCGGCTTTTACGATGTCCCCCTCTTCGGCTTCCTTAACCTCCTGGGGGCAGATGCGGTCGAGGCTTTTGGCGAACTCCGCGGTAAATCCCGCGGGCATGTGCTGCACCACAACGGTCGGAACCTGGTAGTCGGCAGGGAGCGCCGCGAAAACTTCCCGCAGAGCGTTGGGGCCTCCCGTGGAGATGCCTATCGCGACTATATCTATAGGGTTTTTTATCTGAAGGGGCCGCGCGGGTTCCGTAGTTTTTTTCTCAAGAGAGGGGAATATCGGAACATGGGCCGCGGTCGTATGCGCCGGCGCTTTTGGCAGGGCGGCGGAGGAAACCGCGCCGCCATAACCGGCCCCTGCCCGGTGGCGCGCGGCGTAGGAACGAAGCATCTCCAGCAGCGAATGACTTATTGTATGGAGGTCTTCCGATATGGAACCGGAAGGCTTCATGATAAAGTCGGAGGCTCCCAGGGCGAGGGCTTCCATGGTAATCGCGGCGCTCTTGGTGGCAAGTGACGACAGGATGATAACCGGAACCGTAATGCCCAGGCGCTTGCGTTCTTTCAGAAAGGTAATGCCGTCCATCTCCGGCATTTCAAGATCGAGGGTCATAATATCCGGCTTAAGAAGGGGAATCTTCTCAAGGGCGAAGCGGCCGTTCATGGCTTTGCCCGCGACCTTAAAGGCGGGATCGCTTTCAACAATTTTCCCGATGAGATTGCGCATCAAGGCTGAATCATCTACGACCAGAACATTTATCGGTTCCACCAAATTCCCCTTTCCTAAAACACTTACTCTACGCAAACTTCCTGTAGATACACGCCCACTCGGTTTTCAAAAACTCAAATTTCGTATCCATCCCGAACAACGATTCCGAATGGCCGATAAACAAAAAGGAGTGATTGCTCATCGCGTCCCAGAACCTGTCCACCGCGGCCTTTTGGGCGGCTTCGTCGAAATAGATTAAAACGTTGCGGCAAAAAACAATGTCGAGGCTGCGCAGGCCGCTGTCGTTCTTCATGTTGTGGTAGTCGAAACGGATAAGGTTTTTTATCTCGTCCTTGACCTGGTAGCCATTGCCTTTTTTCTCAAAAAACCGCGTAAGATACTCGGGGGAAATGCCCTGGACGCGGGTCTCGGGATAAAACCCCTCCTTGCCCGTCATCAGGGACTTGAGGCTTATATCGGAAGCCACAATCTTGAAAGATATTCCGGCGGGCAGGACATCCTTCAGAATCATAGCGAGGGTGTAGGGCTCTTCCCCGGTTGAACAGCCCGCGCTCCACAGGTTTATCTCCCTCTCGCCCCGTGTGGCCTTGTGCTTCAAAAGGTCCGGCAGGACGTACTTGATGAGCGTATCAAAATGGGCCGTATTGCGGAAAAAGCGCGTCAGGTTTGTCGTTACCGCGTCGAGGAGTACCTTCAGCTCCTCCCCGTTTTTTATGATTTGGTTGTAGTAGTCCCCTACCGTAGCTACCCCGGCCAGCTTTACCCGCTCCCGCAGGCGGCTCTCCAGAATTGTGCGGTTGGTATCGGAAAAAGTTATACCGCTTTCCTTATAAATGAGGGTCCGGTAATTTTCAAAATCAGCATCGTTTAAAAATTCAGACATTGCTTTTCTATTTTAGACTTTTTGAAACAGAATGTCAACTACACGGCTGCCCGGAAATAGGCCCCGGCGTCTCTCTACAGTCCAGTTGAAACATCCCGCCAATTCCGCTAAACTACTCCCGAAACCTAGCCCCCCTGAGGAGGATCCCCCATGTCGATAAATTACGCCAATCTGGATACACTAAAGTCCTTCGCGAAGCTCAAAAGCCTCGCCAAACCCGCCCCCCTTGCGAAACTCCTTACAGAAGACCGCGTACGCTCCTCGTCCCTGCCCGCCGGCTCGGGGCTTACCTATGCCTACGCGGCAAAGAGCTTTACCCCGGAAACCCTCGCCGTTCTCCAGGAACTCGCGGACGAGGCCCAGCTTATCCCAAAGTACCAGGCCCTCCTGGACGGCGAGGTCATGAATACCGGGGAAAGCCGCATGGTTCTCCACCAGCTTGCCCGCGGGCAGCTCGGCAAGGACGTTATCCACAACGGAAAAAACCTCCGCGCCTTCTACGTGGAACAGATAGAAAAAATCACCGCGTTTGCCGGCAAGGTTCACGCGGGGGAAATCCGCGGGTCCACGGGCAAGGCCTTCGATACGGTCGTGCAGATCGGCATAGGAGGATCCGACCTGGGCCCCCGCGCCCTCTACATAGCCCTCACAGGTTACTGCGCGGGCGAGGGGCTGGCGCAAAAGATGAAGGCGAAGTTCATCTCCAACGTTGACCCCGATGACGCCGCGGAAGTGCTTTCCGGCATAGACCCCGCGACCAGCCTTTTTATTATTGTGTCCAAAAGCGGCACCACCCAGGAAACCCTTACCAACGAAGCCTTCGTAACGCGCAGGCTGGCTGCCGCGGGAATACCCGATCCCGCGAAACACATCATCGCCGTTACCTCCGAAACAAGCCCCATGGCAAAATCCTCCTCGTACCTCGCCGCCTTTTTTATGGACGACTTTATCGGCGGCCGCTATTCGGCGACCAGCGCCGTGGGAGCCGCCGTGCTCACCCTCGCCTTCGGCAGTACAATAGTAGAACAGCTCCTCCGCGGCGCCACGGAAACCGACAAGCTCTGCCTCCAAAGCCGCGTTACGCAGAACGCCGCTCTCCTCGACGCGCTCCTGGGCGTTTACGAACGCAACGTGCTGGGCTATCCCGCCACCGCCGTGCTGCCCTACAGCCAGGCCCTCTCCCGTTTCCCCGCGCACCTCCAGCAGCTCGACATGGAATCAAACGGCAAGCACGTCAACCGCTCCGGCGGGCCGCTCAGCTACCCCACCGGCCCCCTCATCTTCGGCGAACCGGGAACCAACGGCCAGCACTCCTTCTACCAGCTCCTCCACCAGGGAACGGACACCATCCCCCTGCAGTTTGTAGGCTTCGGCGAATCCCAGCGAAAAGACGACATGGATTTCGACGGCTCCACCAGCCAGAAAAAACTAAACGCCAACCTCGCCGCCCAGATCATCGCCTTTGCCAAAGGCAGGGACAACGCGAACCCCAACAAAAGTTTCGCGGGTGGCCGTCCCTCCAGCCTCCTCTGGGCCAAACGCCTGGACCCCGCCGTCCTCGGATCGCTTCTTGCCCATTTCGAGAACAAAGTCATGTTTCAGGGCTTCCTCTGGAACATCAACAGCTTTGACCAGGAAGGCGTGCAGCTCGGCAAAATCCTTACCACAGAGCTTTTAGCCGGATCATCCGCGGACAAGGAACTTGCCGCCTACGCGGGACTGCTGGGACTGTAGAGCACCATAGGCGTATACTTAAGAGTTTTCACCACGGAGGGCACGGAGTTTCACGGAGAAAGATGAAGAATTCATAGCAAAACTCCGTGTTACTCCGCATACTCCGTGGTTATCTGTTTCTTTGGTAGCTCCAGTTGTAGGATTCTATTTCCATGAGATTAAGTGTTAATAGAGAATTTTTTCTTTCGAAAATAATTGTATTCTTGACCCCCGATTCATTTCACAAAAATTGATGTAAATTTTCGTAAGAACTGAATCCCTAATCATGGTTTTCAAATACACAATATCATCCATATTGGTATCAAGCAGTATAGTCATGTTTCTTGAGCCGTTCGGCACGGATTTCACCGATACTCATTTCGGTATGCAAAAGACCGGTAAGATAACGCAGATTCTCCCCCTGCAACAATTCATCTATCATCGGTTTGGTAAGACGGATTTTCTCCCTGCTTCTTTCGTGCCGGGTTTCGGCTGCCGGGGTAAAGGTGAGTATCACTTTTCCCGCCGGAATCTCCGGAGGAACTTCAAGCGTAATGCGGCGGCTGGCCGGCACCTCTACTGTTCGTTCAATGGTCATAGACTAAATATAGCATGAAAACGCGCAACACGCAACGCAAAGCGGATTTCTTTAATCGTCAATGAACAGCGGATGTTCTCAGAGATCAAATACTACAGCTTGTCTATCGCCAGTAGTACCCCGCCGCCCAACTTGCTCTTTTTCGAATTCAAATAAAATCCCGTTCTTGACATTGTTGTAGGTTTTAACCTACGGTGAAAAAATGGAAAAGATTAAAACAAGAAAATACGACCCCGCCGAGGACATTGAGACCAAGGAAGATGTCATTGCATATCTGGAAGCAGCCCTTGAGGAGAACGACCCCGAATTTCTTTTCAAGACGATTGGATACATAGCCCGTTCAAAAGGCATGGCTCAGATAGCCAGGGAACTGAACCTTAACAGGGAAGGGTTGTACACCGCTCTATCTCCGCAAGGCAATCCCTCCTTTGTAACGATTGCGCGAGTTCTGGACAATCTGGGCTTTCAGTTAAGTATCAAACAGAAAGTTTCGGCATAAGGGCTTTTCATTCATAACTCTTTGGCGGCATTCACGCCGGCAGAACATCATCCCACACTATGCCCTCTCCGCCGGGAATACGGCGCGCCGCGGGGCGCTTCAGAATGAGGTCCCAAAACTCCGGGGACAGGCCGGGGCGCAGATTTTTTTCGCTGCGAAGGAGAGCCGTGTTCTCTTCGGTAAAGGGTTCTCCCGCGGCGATTTCCCGCACAGCGTGGATGCTGCGCCGCGTTGTTGCGTAGTTGGCGGCTTCCGCGGGGGCAAGGGCTTTGACGCCGTTTCCCAGAACGCGGCGTACCCTGTCCCGGCCGTAGGCGGCCTCCAATGCCTCACGCGCCTCGGCCGCGCGGCCTGCGGCGGCTTCGGTTTCCGCGGCGCGTACTTCCCGCACCATAGCCGCGAAAGCGCGGGGAACAAGCGCGATGGGATCATCGAGGCCCTCTCCCCCCGCGTCGAGGGTAAAATGCTTTTCGATAACAACGGCTCCGTACAGGGCGGCGAGCGCGGGAACAAGAACAGGATCCGCCGAATGGTCCGACACGCCCGCGGGAACGCCGAACATCGCGGCGAGGTTGGGGATAAGCCGTATGTTGTACTCCTCTTCGGGAGCCGGATACGCGGTAACGCAGTGCAGCAGCGTAAGCGGGGCGAAGCCATTCGGCGAAAGGCCAACGCCGCCGGAAGAACCCTGTGGCGGCGAAGCCTGGCGTATAAGGCAGACCGCCGTCTCTATGTCGCCGAGGGTGCACACGCCGGTGGACAGGATAAGCGGCCGGCCTTCGCGCGCGAGTTCCCGCACCAGGGGAAAGTGATTCGCTTCCGGCGAGGCGATTTTGAAAACCGGAGTTCCTATATCGCGGAGTATGCGCGCGCTTTTTATGCCGAATGGCGAGCACATAAAAACAAGCCCCGCCTCTTCGGTCATGGTTTTCAACCGCGCGTAAAAGTCCGCGTCCCTTTCGAGGCCGCGGAAGCGTTCATACAGGGGGATGCTCCCGCCGGGAAGCTGCACAGCGCCGCAGAGGGGGTGGAGTATCTCATCCGCGTAGACAAGCTGGAATTTCGCGGCGTCCGCGCCGGAGGCGGCCGCGGCGGCGATAAGCTCACAGGCTGTGTCTATGTCCCCGTTGTGGGCGGTCCCGATTTCAGCGACGATGAGAGCGCGCGGCCGCGTTTCGTCTCCGGAAAGGCCGCCGTCCGCGGAACCAAGGAAGCTACTCATGCGCGCGGGCCTATTCTGTCAAAACCCGTGTAGGGAACAAGGCCGGGCGGAATTTTTACAGAGCCGTCCTCCTCCTGAAAATTTTCGAGGATGGCGATGATGCCGCGCGAGAGGGCGATTGCCGTACCGTTGAGCATGTGAACGTAGCGCGTCTTGCCGTCGTCCCTGTAGCGCACTCCGAGGCGGCGGGACTGGTAATCGGTGCAGTTGGAAGTACTGGTTACCTCGCCCCATTCGCCGGCCTCGCCCCGGCCGGGCATCCAGGCCTCGATGTCGAACTTGCGGTAGGCCGGAGCGCCGAGGTCTCCGGTGCAGGTGTCCACAACGCGGTAGGGAATACCGAGGCCGGAGAAAATCTCCTCCTCTATCGCGAGGAGTTCGCCGTGCAGCTCTTCGGACTGCTCCGGCGTACAGTACGCGAACATCTCCACCTTGGAAAACTGATGCACGCGGTACAGGCCCCGGGAAAACTGGCCCGCGGCCCCGGCCTCGCGGCGGAAGCAGTGGGAAAGCCCCGCCATTTTTATGGGCAGCAGGTCTTTTTCGAGAATGCTGTCGGCGTGGTAGCCGCCCAAAGTTATTTCGGCGGTTCCCACAAGGCAGGTTCCGGTTCCTTCAATCGTATAGATATTGCTTTCCTCGCCGCGGGGGTTAAAGCCTATGCCTTCCAGAATTTCTTCCTTCGCGATGTCCGGGGTAATCATGGGAGTAAACCCATGCCGCGCAAGAACGTCCAGAGCATAGCGCGTAAGGGCCAGTTCCAGAAAAACAGCCTCGTTTTTGAGGTAGTAGAATTTTGTGCCTGAAACTTTTGTCGCCGCGTCAAAGTCAACAAGACCGAGCCTCTCCCCTATCTCCACATGGTCGCTGGGCTTGAATCCGAAAACAGCGGGAGAGCCGCAGCGTTTTATTTCGCGGTTATCCGTGTCCTCCCTGCCGATGGGAGCGTCCGGATGCGCCATGTTGGGAATACGCGCGGCGGAAACCGCAAGCTCTTTTTCCGCTACGACAAGAAGGTCTTCCTGCGCGGCGATTTGTTCTTTTAAACGCTTGCCTTCTTCAACGAGGACGGCCCTCTCTTCCGCGGAGAGTTTCGCCTTCATTTTTGCGGCGTTGTCGTTGCGGCTCTTTCGCAGGCCTTCAATTTCCTGGATAAGAGAGGCCCGTCTGTCGGCGAGCCGCACAACGCCGGCGGCGTCGGCCTGCATATTGCGGTTCAGAATATTTTTTTCCATCGCCGCGAGGTTGTCTTTCAGAAACTTCAAATCGATCACGCTATGCTCCTTCCAGTTCTTCGGCGCGGCAGGTGGCCTCTTCCACGGCCCGCATCACGGCGGCGGTAAAGGCGGATTCTTCCAGGGCCTGAATCCCCGCGATGGTCGTGCCCGCGGGGGAACACACCTTCGTGATAAGGTCTGCCGGACTCAGGCCTGTTCCGCGCAGCACCGCCGCCGCTCCCTCGGCTACCTGCGCGGCAACACCAAGAGCTTTATCGTAGCCCAGTCCGCCCTTGACCCCGCCCAGGGCAAGCGCGTGGATAAAAGAAAACGCGAAAGCTATGCCCGACCCGGACATGCCCGTTATGACAGCCATAAGTTTTTCGGGAATCTCCAGCGCCTCTCCCGCGGCGGCGGCAAGCTCCAGGGCCTCCGCGCGGAAAGCGGCGAAACCCGCGTCCGCGGGATCCCCGGCGTGGAAAGCGACGCCCACCGCCGCCTTTTGGTACATGGCGGCGATGCTCGGCATAAACCGCGCGATGTAAGGCGTTTTCAGGCTCGCCGCGTAAAACTCAAGCGGTTTTCCCGCGATAAGGGCGGCGAATTTTTTACCCGCGGAGTGCGGCGCGAGTTCCCGCAAAATCTCCGCGGCGTCCTGGGGCTTTACCGCGATAATCGTAATGTCCGCAAAATCAAGCAAAGCGCCGGGCTTGCCGGTAAAATCCACTGCCCCGTAATTCTTATTGGCAATCTCCACGCGGGCGGCAGCCTTGTCCGCGACGCCGAAGCTGATCCCCGTCAGCTTGTTTTTCAGCCCGGACGCAAAGGCCTCGCCCATATTTCCGAACCCGATTATCCCGATATTTTTCATGGTTTAATTGTATCCGGCCCGAGGGGAATTGGCAAGAAGGGCCTTTTGCCCAACGGCAGAAAAGGCGACAAGGTCTCTGCTGAGGCATAATCTTTTACCAGCGAATTCCGCAGGTTCATTCAGTTCCCATTCCCGGATAAGCTCTTAGTTTGTGCGAAAACCTATTGTTTTTGTTTTTGGGGGCTGTTCTATGAGATTATTCAGGGCAACTATGATTTCATTTACCCGTTTGTCATTTTTTTCGATATAGAGCATGAGGAGTTTCCGGAGATCCCCTATTTGTTCGTATAATGTATCATTGGAGAGTACATAATTTCGCAATTGAATAAAGGCTCTCATAATTTGGATATTGATATCTATTGCTCTTCGTTTTCGTACACTAATATCCACCTTGCTTTAATTGAGCGCTGGGGAGCGGCATATAAAGTAAAGCTCAGTGCTTACCAAGCAGAGCAGTCGATTAAAAGTTCAGCATGGAAGCAGGGTGTTATATGAACGAAGCGGCAAAATTTGTTGAGATGGCTACCTCAGAGATGCAGCTCTATGAAGCAAGCTATCCGAAGCTTATCCGCAAGCTGGAGTTAGATGCCAGAGCGGCAATCGAAGACTTGAATATGGTAGTCGAGCGCACCCGCATGCAGTTCTACTACGCTCAGGTTCGAGAAATCATCGAAAGACACTACAGCATCGGCAAGCTCCAGGAAATGCATCAGATCTTTGGAGGGTATGTCAACACCACATTTGGCATATACACAGAGAAAAATGGCGAGAAGT
>Ga0082212_10013907_pt1 | contig 10048 bp, 6 predicted proteins | sample TergutNt197P3_FD_71548 | JGI IMG/M metagenome (GOLD analysis project Ga0082212, IMG submission 71548) | Neocapritermes taracua P3 segment gut microbial communities from Petit-Saut dam, French Guiana - Nt197 P3 | ecosystem: Host-associated > Arthropoda: Insects > Digestive system > Gut ... | reverse complement strand
GGTGACGCTTTATGGTGCCGTGCCGCTGGGCGAAAAAACGCCGGAGCGATTGCAAAGTCGTTACGTTGCGCGAATGCCGGAAGACAAAGCGACAACGTTGAAACTGCAATTGCAAGCGGAGGTAGAATCGACGTTGAGTCGTCTTCCGCCGGACGTGGTGAGGATTTTTCTTTCGGATGCAGCGCAGGGCATTCGCAAGGAAGTCGATACGAATCCTTTGTTTGCGGACTTTGAGAAGATCATCGATTTTTTTCACGCAAGCGATCACTTGTCGAATGCGGCGGAGGCGATCTTCGGCAAAGGAAGTCCTGACGGTGAGGAGTGGTACGAATCGAAGCGAGCTTTGTTACTGGAAGATGAAGATGGTGCGGAACTGGTTTATCGTTCGATGTTGTATTATCAGCAGAACTACAAGTACCCGAAGGATCGCAGAGATGCGTTGAAGCGTGAGGTTGTGTTTTTCAAAAACAACAAGGATCGGATGGAGTACAAGCGGTTCCGCGACAACGGCTGGCCGATTGGCAGCGGCGTGATTGAGGCGGCGTGCAAGAGCGTGGTGAAATCGCGCATGTGTGTTCCGTGTGCCGGATGGTCGCCGCAAGGTTGCGGAATCGTCTTAACTCTTCGCTCGCTCCACCTCACCGAAACCACCTGGAATTCCTTCTGGGCAAAAATCAACCGTTATGGACTACCGGAAATGAAATACTTCGGAAACACACCAATGAAAAAAATAACAGTATTATGTGGCCGCACCCGTGCCATTCCTTCAACTGCTTGAGCAATTCGGGGTGTTACGGTAGTTTGGCTGCCAAACGGGATTTTTCGCTATCCGCCTTCAGAGAGAAGTGTGGAAAATTGCCGTCCCAATCAACATGACCGAATGTCATTGAGGCCGGTTCATTTTTGCGAAGTCCGGTGTAGAGCAAGGTCGCGTAGATGAGTTTTCGTTCCAAGCCCAGGCGTTATGCTTCCTGTTTTGTCAGATTATGTATCTTGGCTTTGGCCGTATCTTTACGGGGGCCTCCGCGGAACATGACAAACTCATAAAATCATCACGGCGAATCGGGATAAAATCACATGTCGCAATTTGACAATTTTTTGTCGCAATTTGGCCTTGTACAATCATTGTTCAAAGAAGATAATGAATCATTGTTTGCGGTCACAATGAATAAAAAAAGCAAAAATGTGTTATACACTCCGGGAGCCAAACCATGAAATCATTCTCCTTTCACATGAGTTCCATGATTACCGTCTTGATTCTTATACTTATCGGATGGCAGACGAAGTATGTGCAGAATAGTCATGCCGGGGATTTATCTGCGGTAACATTCAAAGCGGGTGAAGATTGCAGATGGGTCTCTTCGGCTGCTATGGAGCTTCGCTTTCCGGCAGGTGATCTTTATATTGCGAGGCCGGATGCGTCGGAAAAACGCGAAACATGGCTCAACGCATTACGTCATTACAGGCAGTCCATTCGCGGGGAACTGGACACCGCACCCGACCAGTGGGTCGATATGAATTTCCAGGGGGTTCGTGCCTGGCTTCGCATGGAAAACGATTGGGCGAAAACACACGGTCTTTTGCCAGGTCAGGAAATCGTCTGGCAACTTGAGGCACGCTGGGTTTCCGGTAACAACGAACTTTGTGCGGCATTCGATTTTCCAATGCGGGAGACAAACGTTTGGAATTCGTGGTCAACGGTCTGCGGTACGGGTAAGATTCCCACGGACGGCCAATGGCATTCGCTGGAAATTCGCGTGAAAGTTTCCGATTTCGATGCCGGGAAGTTATACGCACGTCCGATGCTCGGGATGGACGCCACACATAACCCGCAGAGAGGGAATATTCAAATTCGAAACGTGAAACCGTCGATCATCAACCCGACAAGTGAGCAAAACACATCATTGGCTGGTTTCCGTCCATCACAACCGGACAAGCAGGGAATCGACCGAAGTCTTTATGATGAGCCGTCTCAGCATTGGCTCACCGGGGCATATACGTGCCATTTCACGTTTATGTACGACCGGTCGTTTTACGATCCGGAATCGGGAAAATACACGATGGATTCCTTTCTCGACGACGGCGAGAAGGAATTCGGCGGATATGATGTTCTTTTGCTTTGGCACGCTTACCCGCGAATCGGTGTGGATCGCCGCAACCAGTTGGACTTTTACCGCGACATGCCCGGCGGAATCGCCGGTCTTCGCGATATGGTGCAACAGTGTCATGCGAGAAATGTTCGCGTGTTCATCAATTACAATCCCTGGGACGTGGGAACGCATCGGGAAGGTAAATCCGACGAGGACTTTCTGACGGAATTGGTTGCGGAAACCCAGGTGGACGGCATTTTCCTCGACACCATGGTAGGCGACTCGCCGGTTCTGCGTGAGAAGCTCAATGCCGTCCGACCGGGAATCGTCCTTTCCCCGGAAGGCAACCCGGCCATCAATGATTTGGGGATATGCAACTCGTCTTGGGCCCAGTGGTGTGGCGATCCCGAACCGCCGTCATTGGAACACCGCAAGTGGCTCGAACCACGTCATATGCGATGGCAAATATGGCGATGGGATACTTCTCATCGGGAGGAAATCCGCAGGGCGTTCTTCGGCGGCGGCGGGATGATCGTCTGGGAAAACGTTTTCGGGACATATAATCCCTGGAGTGCCGAGGATAGAAACGTTTGGCGAAATGCCGTTTCCATTCTCAAAGAATACCGCCGGTTGTTTTCAAGTGATGCCTGGGAACCGTATTATCCGGCATGTTGTGATTCCTCCGATGCGACCATGAAGGCAGACGCTCAGCCGGGATTGTTCGTTCATCATTGGCCGGGTGATAAAGGGGAATCTCTTTTTACGATCTGGGCAAGCGAGCCGGCCACTGTTGATAACCCAACGGATTGTGCCCTTTTTGACATTCCCTGGAACGGTGAAATGCGATATTTCGATCTTTGGAACGGATGCGAAATCACGCCGGTCAAAAGGGGAGACCGTGCCGTCATTCGCGGGTTCATCGACAGGACGTCCGGCCTGGGCTGCTTTTTTGAAATTCCGAAAAACGAAGTCAACGACGCATTGATGCAATTTGTTGACGGGCGAAACAAAATGATCCGTGAGCCGCTTCCGAAAACTGACAAGCGAAATTTTGCGTACTCGCTCACGCAACTTTTACCTGTTGATCAAACGCCGAAAACGAATCGCAACGCGGTTCCGGACGGCATGGCATTCGTGCCCGGACGACTCGTCGGTATGAAATTGGAACATCAGCGACGCGAGTGCGGTTGTTATCCCGACCCGGGAACGTCGGCGGACTTGGAGGTCAAGTTTACCTGGGGCAATCCCTTTTCCGGCAAACTGGAGCATGATTACCAGGTTGAAGTCGCTTCGTTTCTCATGGACGAAACGGCGGTGACCAATGCCCAATTCCGGCAGTTTCTCATGGCGACCAGTTACCGTCCGAACCATGCTGAAAATTTTCTCGCACACTGGCCGAAGGGTCAAATGCCGGAGGAACTGGCCGATCATCCCGTGGTTTACGTCGATCTGGACGATGCGAGGGCTTACGCAAAATGGGCAGGTAAGCGGCTTCCAACGGAACCCGAATGGCACTTGGCGGCTCAGGGAACCGACGATCGCCTTTGGCCGTGGGGCGGTGACATGGACATTAATAAACCGGATCCCACTCGTGTCAATACGACCGGAAACACGCTGTCGGTGAAATCGCTCCCGGAAGGCCGAAGTCCTTACGGTTGTTATCAGATGAGCGGGAACGTCTATGAATGGACGGAAAGTCAGCGCGACGACGGCCACACCCGGTTTGCGATCATTCGGGGCGGGAGTTTTTTCCGCGCCATGGGAAGCGGTTGGTATGTCGATGGCGGCCCAAGACCGTGCAATCATCACGCGAAATTCCTGCTGATGTGGCCGGGGTTGGATCGTTGCGATACCATCGGTTTCCGATGCGTCAAAGACGTCGAATGAGTATCCGATGCTCTGTTTCGGTGAGAAAATATTTGTTTGTTGCAAAAAAGGTTGAGTGAATCATGGAATCATTGACATCAGGATTGGGGATTATACTGCTTGCCGCACTGTTTCAAGGCAGTTTCGTCGTTCCAATGGCTTATGCCCGCAGTTGGAAGTGGGAAAACTCCTGGCTTGTTTTTTCCATTTTGGGAATGCTGGTTTTCAACGGCGTCTTTGCCTGGAGTACGGTTTCCGGACTGGCTTCCGTCTATTCGGAGGCCACACCCGTGCAACTGTTGATTCCGATTGTTTTTGGGGCACTTTGGGGTATCGGTGCCATTTGTTTCGGGCTCGGCATGGCTGCCGTGGGCTTGGCACTCGGTTATGCGATTATCATGGGCCTGGTTCTCAGCATGGGGGCTTTTCTTCCGATGATATGCCTTCACCCTGCGGATGTTTTTACGGCCAAAGGGCAGGTGGTGATGTTTGGTTTTGTTGTCATGCTTTTTGGAATCCTGATGAGCGGACTGGCTGGCAAACTGAAAGAGACCGAGCAGGGAACACGTGCCGGGGAAATCACCAAAACAACCGATATTTCCCTAGGGGTGGGACTTCTGATCTGTATTGTTGCGGGAATTTTTTCCTCTTTAAATAATGTCGGGTACGCTTTGAGTGAACCGTTGATCAAGTTGGCTGAATCTCAGGGAACGTCGCCCTTCTGGGCGGGAAATGCCGTTTGGTTGTTGATTTTTTCATCGGGCGGTGTGGTCAATATCACTTACAGCCTTGTCTTATTAAAGCGGCGGAAAACATTCGGATTGTATAAAAACCCGGATATTTTGAAAAACATGGGGCTTGTTGCCGCCATGGCATTGATGTGGATCGGGAGTTTCGTACTCTACGGATTGGGAGCAAGCAAGATGGGGAATTGGGGGACCGTCATCGGATGGTCGGTTTTTATCGCGATTTCCATCGCCTTGGGCAATGTCTGGGGGATAATGCAAGGCGAATGGAAAGGCACCAAACCAAAAAGTCGCCGCATCATGGGCATCAGCATGGCAATCCAGGTTCTCGCCATTCTGATTTTCGCTTGGGGGGCGCAATTGTAATCATTATGGCGGGCAAACTCCGCATAGAAACAATATGCCTAGTACAAAGTTTGCTAATTAGCCTTCGTAAAAATATATAAAATACACGATTTGTAAAAACAAAATACACGTATGAGGAGTACGCAGAAATGATTCCGAAACCGTATTCCACCATGCAATCACCCCTGACTGCCGAAGTAACGGCCGGCAAAAACGTCGTTGATTTCGAAATCAAATCGAAATGATCGGCCAAACACTCTTTTTTTGAAAAACCATGAACACTACACGCACAATCTTTTTGGGACTGTTGGCCTGTTTCTTCCTTTCGACCGGTATTTACGGCGAGGAATTCCAGGGAAAAAAAGTTTCCCTGATTGACACAACAGACCTGTATTTTCCCGGCCAAGACATCGGCGACAACTTCGACATCATTGCACTGTATGCCTTGGAGGAAATTGACCTCCGTGCCGTGATTCTCGACGTGACGGAGCGATACCGCTTGGAAAACGGTCTCGGGCGCGATCTTGGAATCATCCCCGTGACGCAGTTGAACTACATCTTCGACCGTTCGGTTCCGGCGGCACCGTCGCCGTTTACTGCCATGCGTTCGACGACGGACAAGATGGAAGACGTTCCGAAATTTCAACAGGCCGGCGTCGAGCTTCTCCTGCAAACGTTGCGGGAATCAAAAGAAAAGATTGACATCACGGTGTTCGGGTCGGCGCGAACCGTTACCGTGGCGTTCAATCGCGAACCTGATCTGCTGCGTGAAAAAGTCAATCTGCTACACCTTAGCATCGGATCGTCGGCACCGGTTGACGTCGAATGGAATGTCGCCTTGGACCCGCACGCTTTTGTCACCGTGTTGCGCAGCGGTTTGCCGATAGCACTGTATCCTTGCGGTGCCGGAAACACAGACGGAGGAGCCGCCGCGTTCAGTTACGATTCGAACAACGGATATTGGCAACTGGCAACTTTAGACTTCGTTCCGCAATTGGACCCGCCGATTCGTCGTTATCTTGAATTTATGTTTTCCCGGTCGGCGCGGTCTGACTTTCTCCGTGCCATGGATGCGGACGCTGACCCGCCTTTCGATGCCAATCGATGGAATCATGCGCACAAGGTCTGGGAAACTTGCGTCTGGATTTGCATGACCGACCGCGTTCTTGTCCGCCGTCAGGACGGTTCCCATCGAATTGTGCGCCGCAGTGATCTCAAGCCGACGGACACGATTTTGCCCAACGAACTGCGTCCTTGTACTCTTGACGTACCCGACAACGGATTGTTCACCTATCAGTACACCGATCAACCGACCAACATACGGATTTATTATCGCGGCGACCCCAAGGAAAATGAGAAGGCACTCAACGAGGCGTTGCCGGCTCTGTATCTCGAATTCAAAACCCCAATGATGACTGACCTAAAATAGAATCCCTCAACGGTATCTGCCGTATGTATAACTCACCTTCAACATCGTGAATTATTTCAGATGTTGAAGGTGAGTTATACAAGGAAAAAGTCGGTAGATTAACGGTTAAAGGAAAATCACCAACAACTGAAACACTTGCAAAGACAAAGGCTATGAAAAAAATTCTTGTGATCGGCAGTTATAATGTGGGTTTGACCGTTATTGTTCCACGGGTTCCCAAGCCTGGAGAAACCATCATGGGAACCCATTTCGACATGGGACCGGGCGGAAAAGGTTCCAATCAAGCGATCGCCATTGCCAGGCTTGGCGGCGACGTTCGTTTTATGGCAAGGCTGGGAGATGATATTTTCGGACAACAGGCACTCGAACTTTTTAAGCGGGAAAAAATGGACATGGGATTGATCCGAACTGTTCCCGGAGTTCATTCGGGAGTTGGTCTCATTTTCCTGGACGATCATGCTCAAAATATGATCGGCGTGGCGGGTGGGGCAAATCTTCGCCTCGGAGTCGAAGACATTGAAGAAGCGTCGGGGGTTTTTTCGGAAATCGATTTTTTGTTGATGCAACTGGAAACCCCGGTTCCGACGGTTTTGGCCGCCGCCCAAAAAGCGAAAGAATCCGGAGTGACAACGATCCTGAATCCTGCCCCCGCCTGTCCTCTGGACGATGATCTCCTGAAATATATTGATTTGCTGACACCGAATGAAACGGAAGCGGAAACATTGACCGGCTTGCCCGTTCGCAATGTCGATGATGCCGTTCAGGCGGGACTTGCTCTTCGACAACGCGGCGTTCGCCAAGTGATCGTGACGCTGGGGGAGCAGGGTTCTGTCTTGATTGACGATGGGGAAGCACTTCACGTTCCCGCCTTTGCCGTCAATGCCGTCGATACCACCGGGGCGGGCGATGCCTACAACGGTGCCTTGGCGACCGCACTCGGCGACGGGCTTCCGATCCAAGAGGCCATGGTTTTTGCAACTCGGGCCGCCGCATACTCCGTCATGCACTTGGGAGTCGTTCCCGGTTTGCCGGCGCGAGACAATTTGAAACTCTTCTCGCAATCATAGTGACGCGATCCTGAAACCTATTGAGTTTATGACGCCGAAAGAACGAGTGAATGCCGCCATTCGACACCGGGAACCTGACAGGGTTCCCCGGGATTTTTCCGCTGAACCTGCTATCTGGTCCAAGCTGTTGCAGACCTTGCAAACAAACGACCGGGAAGCCGTATTACGTCGCTTTGAAATCGATTGCCGCGTGATGTCTTACGACGCCGAAATCTTCTGCCGACACCCGAACGACGAAAATTTCGGGACGCACTCCGACACCAAAGCCTGGAAACGCGAAATCGCCCCTGATGTGTTCGTCGATATTTGGGGAGCCAAACGGAACCGGGTAAAAAATGATTGGGGGGAATATGAAGAACTTTGCGAATACCCTTTGGCTAGTGCCCAATCCCCAGACGATCTCCAACAATTCCATTGGCCTTCCCCGGATTGGTGGGATTTCAGCGAAGTTGCCCGTGTCGCGGATGAAATCGGCCATTGCGGATATTACCACCTTCGTTACCGTGTGGGATCCATTTTTGAAACGGCGTGGTCTCTTCGGGGGTTCGACCGTTTTCTGATGGATTTGGTGCTGAATCCGGAAATCGCACAATATATGATGGAACGAATCCTGGAGGTTCATCTGGAAAATCTCAGACAAGTCATGTCACTTGCAGGCAATGCCATCGATATGGTCTACACTTACGATGATGTTGCTCATCAAAACGGTTTGCTCATTTCCCCGGCACTTTGGCGCAAGACCATCCGTCCGTTCCAGCTCCGCTTATTTGAAAAGGCCAAAGAATACGGCAAATCGATCATGCTTCACTGTTGCGGAGCGGTTCGACCGCTCTTGCCGGAGTGGATCGACATGGGATTGGATGTGATCAATCCGGTTCAACCTCTTGCGGTAAACATGAATTTTTCGGAACTGAAAGAAGAATTCGGCAACCGTTTGTCTTTTCACGGTGGAATCGACATCCAGGAGCTTCTTCCAAAAGGAACGCCGCAGGAAGTTTCCGAGACTGTTGGAGTAACGTGTCAAATCCTCGGACAGCAAGGAGGTTACATCCTTGCACCGGCACACCATATCCAGGCAGACACGCCGCTTGAAAACATTTTCGCTTTGTATGACGGGGCACCTGCATGAAAAAACGAATCCTGCTCTTGATCGAAACGTCGCGCGGTTATGGTCGCGGCATCGTGGAAGGAGTGGCGCGTTATGCCCAGGAGCACAACGAATGGTCGATTTTCTTCGAGGATTCCGGCCTTGACGCTTTTCAGGTTCTGGACGACTTTATGCTCCAGAAAGGGAATTGGGACGGCATTATTGTTCGCAGCCCGAACCTCGAAATCGCGCAACAGATTCACAAGACGCACATTCCTTCCGTGGAACTCCTCACACCGCGACGTACCGGTGATATTTTTCCCGATGTGATGACCGATTATGTCAAAGTGAGTCAATTGGCGGCCGACCATCTTATGGAGTGCGAATTGAAACAATTCGCCTATTTTTCGGTGGTTGATACCGCGTGGTCCAACTTCCGGCGGCAGGAATTTTGCCGTTCGCTCGAGCAACACGGGTTTCCCTGCACTATTTTCCCGGTCGAACAAAGCAAGGCCAATTTTTATCCCCATTCGTTGAAAAGTTGGGACATTGAATTTCAAAACCGATTGATCCAATGGCTGAAAAAACTTCCCAAGCCGGTTGGGCTTTTCGTGGCAACGGATTCCTACGCGATTTACGTCCTTCAGGCATGTATGATCGCGAACATCGCGATTCCCAATGAAATTTCCGTCCTGTCGTGCGACAACGATTTGCTGATTTGCAGAACTGTTTTCCCGCCTTTGTCGAGCATAGATCATAATACTCGTGCGGTGGGGTATCAGGCAGCCGAGCTGTTGGATCGGAAAATCCAGAAAAAACCCTGTCCTCAAAAGACGATTTTCGTGCCGCCGGGAATCGTTGCCAAACGTCAATCGACCAGCATGATCGCCGTGGAAGATGAACACCTGGCGATGGCGCTTGCCTTCATCCACGATCATATCTCGAAACCGATCGGCATTGCTCACGTTGCCGATGCCGTTTGCGTAGCGAGAAAAACGCTGGAACGGCGTTTCAAGGAGATTCTCGGGCGAACACCCAGGGAAGAAATTTTACGTTTCCGCATGGAAAAAGCGAAAATGCTACTTCAGGAAACCTTGTTGCCTGTTGAAAACATTGCACAGCAAGTAGGGTATCCTTCGGTGGAGTATTTTTTTCGCGTCTTCAAGAAAGTTTTCAAGACGACACCCAATCTGTACAGGCAATTGTTGCGTTTCAGCGACAGCATCGGTAGTGAATTGACGGAGGAAACCATGAATTATGACTCAATTTGACTTTTTTTTGTCGCAATTTGGCCTTGTACTTTTTTTTCCAACAATGATAATTAATAATGGTATGTAACCTATAATATAATATTATTATAATAAAAATATAGACACTGTATCATGAAAATGGTGAATAGGATTTTCACACAAAGGCAC
>Ga0082212_10013906_pt1 | contig 10048 bp, 11 predicted proteins | sample TergutNt197P3_FD_71548 | JGI IMG/M metagenome (GOLD analysis project Ga0082212, IMG submission 71548) | Neocapritermes taracua P3 segment gut microbial communities from Petit-Saut dam, French Guiana - Nt197 P3 | ecosystem: Host-associated > Arthropoda: Insects > Digestive system > Gut ... | reverse complement strand
TTGGTACCCGAATGTTGATGCGTGGAATCGGTGCAGAAAGCGTTGTGAGAAAAATTTAATTGTCTTAAAATGATCTTATTCCGTTCAAAAAAACTTTTAGCCTCTCTTACGGTAAAGATGTCGTTTCCTTGAGGGTGAAACCATTTATCACCCATGCAGGAAAAAAGCATCAATCCAAAACTGAATACAAACAAACTTGTTGTCCGTGCAATTTTTCTCTTCATGGAGTATCCGGTATCAATTGTAGCTACCGCAAAGGTACTAAAAATCTTGACTTACCAAAATTTATTTTGAAAACGTTGTTAGTTTTACCACTGGGGAATCTATTTTGGGTTGCAAAGGTACCTCCAGCAAAAATCGGTCAAGATGCAAATTATCTAAGGCTTCCGCAGTGTTGTAAAAATCATTCAACCTTATGTGTCAATATTGAACCGCTTTGAAGGTGCTTTATTTTTAGTGTCGTCTCTGTTATTTCCAGAATTTCATACATTGAAATGGACTCTTTCCCAATCTTTGGTTTAAGAAACACTACTATGTACCTCCCGCTTTTGCCTTTGCCAACTAAATCGTCTTGAAACGTGTCAACTATTTTATCAGACAGATAATAAGGAAATTCAGCCTCCCCGTCTGCTTTTTTTTCATCGGATATATACATTTTCTGGATAACTATTTTATCCGTATAGGAGACGGTTACACGGTACGGATTACCTGGTATTTGACCCACCCATTCTTTATTGATAAGTTGTGATTGCTGATAGGATTGACTGTAGGCACAAACTGTTCCCATAAAAACAAATAAGAAAGTACTGATAGTGCAATTAAACTGTTTTTTTTGTATGGAAAACAGCATCAATCCAAAGTTGAATACAAACAAACTTGCCCGTGTAATTTTTCTCTTCATCGATTATCCGGTATCAAATGAACTGTTTTTTCAAGACAAATTACTCAACTTTATATTCCACCGCATTTGCTGATTTGTTTCGCAAAGATTTAATTTTTAATGTAGTATCGGTTAATTCCAGAATTTCAAAAATCGAAATAAACTCCTCTCCGGATTTCGGTTTACGAAGTTCCACAATGTACTTCCCGCATTCACCCTTCCCAACCAAGTCATTTTGAAATGTATCTACTATTCTATCAGCCAAGTAATAAGGAAATTCCGCCTCTGCATCTGCTGTTTCACCACCATAAATAAAATATTTCTCTATAATTATCTTATCCGTAAATATCTTTGTTCCATAATACGACTTTTGTGGTATACGACCCACCCATTTTTTGTCGGTAAGTTGTGATGGATGATAGGATTGACTGTAGGCGCAAACTATTCCCATAAAAACAAATAAGAAAGTACTGATAATGCAATTAAACTGTTTTTTTTGTATGGTTTTCATAATCATAATTATTTTGTTCCTGTTATATAGATTATTCAACTTTCGCAAGTTTCTCAACGTGCTGATTATTATTTAAAAATGTAGCATTTTTCTTGTTAAGATCACTGAGATTCAGTATCTTTGTGTTGTAATACAAAAAACAATAAAAATGCTACACGACAAAAGTACAAAACTTATTTCTGAACTCAAAACTTATTTCAGTTCAACCGACAAATCTATCCAAACTCTTTTTACGGTTCTGCGTTCTTTGAATCTGTTAAACAAGGTGTTCCAGTCTGTTGATAAAATAAACAGCCAATACTCCGGCCTGCAAAAACTGATGCTTCTATTGCTCTTTCCCCTGTTTGACGTCAAAGACATCTCTCATTTTAAAGAGAGTGCTTTACATAAACTGCTTCATTGCGGCAAAGATGCTTTTTACCGATTTATAGACAACCCTGCTTTCTCGTGGCGAACATTGACGTATCACATTAATTTGCGCCTGTTCAAGCAAGTCGAAAAATCAAGTCATCTTAATGAAACCAAGCCCGTGAAATGCCTGATTGCCGATGATACCGATTTGCCAAAACATGGACGTTGCTTTGAACTTTTGAGCCGCATCTATTCACACGTAACCAACTCATTTAACTACGGCTTTAAGGGCTTATTTCTCGGGTATCACGATGGCACAAGTTTCTTTGGACTGGATTTCTCCCTTCACGGCGAAAAAGGCGACGAAAAGAAGCAAAACTACAAGCCATACGGATTAACCAACAAACAACAACAGGCTCGCTACCGTAAGGAGCGCGACGTGGCATCAGCAGGAAAGCAGCGTGTAAATGAGTATTTTAAAACAAAGACAGAGATGTTGATTGAGATGATAAAAACCGCTATTATGCAGGGTATTCGTTTTGATTACCTGCTCACAGACAGTTGGTTTACCAATTTTGAACTTGTCAGATTCATCGCTTCCAGGCGCATAAAGTGTCATTTCCTCGGAATGGTAAAACGCGGTAAAATGCAATACCTTTACAAGGGGCTGTCGTTAAACTTCAGTGAGATATTAAACCGGTTGAAGCGTTCAAAGATGAAATACCACAAAAGGATCAACTGCTATTCATATGAGGCAACGGTCGATCTCAAAGGTATTGAAGTAAAACTCTTCTTCTGCAGAATGGGCAAGCACGGTTCCTGGCACGGCTTGTTGACCACAAATACGAAACTGACCTTTGAGGAAGCGTTTAGGATTTACTCAACACGCTGGACTATCGAGGTTTATTTCAAGGAAAGCAAACAATATCTGGGACTTGGCAAGTGCCAGTCACAGGATTTTGATGCACAAATTGCCGCCACAACCATCGCCATGCTGCAATATAACCTGTTTTCGGTGGCCAAACGATTTGAATGCTACGAAAGTTTTGGCGCCCTGTTCAGGGCCGCAAAATCAGAAATACTTGAACTGAATGTCAAATAACGTATATGGTTGGTTATACAAGAAATCTTACGGATAACTCATCACATATTTGCTGATAATAAACAACTTACAAATTTGCTGAACTTCGAACACATTGCTAATGTGGCCTAAAAGGGACTTGCGAAAGTTGAATTATTAAATGTTAAATTACTTAATATTTTATAGATTATTTAGGACAAATATGCTCCCATTTTTGCATAGGGAGCCTAGTTAGAGGCCATCTCTTGGCATTCGAAGATACATGTCAATATGTCGCATGATTTAGGGTGTTCCAGAACAACAATTTTAACAAACGCAAAGGTAATAAAAGTTTTTTTAAAAAAAAATAGGTTTTTATACCTATTTAATGTTTTTCTTTCCATTCATTATATCCACCATTTACATTAATAACATCAATACCTTTATTATTTAAAATAGTACACACTTTTTTACTATTAATTCCAGAATTACAATAAATATAATATCTTTCATGCTCATGTAAAAGTTCTTTATAATTATTTAATAACTCACTCATTGGAATATTTTTAGCATTTCTAATATGACCAAGATCAAATATTTCTTTATCTCTAATATCAATTAAATTAATATTACTAATAATCTTTCTTAATTCTTGGACTTCAATATTATCCATATAAACCCCTAATATATAATATGCTTTTATTTTATTAATGCTAATTAATCATCTAAGAAGAAATCATCAAAGAATTGATCATCAGTAATATCTTCTTCACCTTTGTCTTTTGTTTCTTCTTGTTCTTTAATAAATGGTTTTTCTCCAACTGTAGCTTCTATTATAGGTTTATCTATTTGTGGCTTTTTACCATCTAAATTAGATAAAAATGGTTTAACATTATTATCTATTTTAGGTTTTTTCATTTGTTCTTGTTCTAGTTTTTCTTCTTCTTCAAGTTTAGCTATCTTAGCATCTATTCTTTTAATTAAATCATCAACATTAATATCTAAATCACCATTAGCCATTGGTGGTTTCATACCTTGAGGCATTGAAGGCATTATCTCTTGTTCAAAAGGTGGCATAGGAGGTCTCATTTGAGAGTTTGTATCAAAAGGAAAACCTGGTAAAGGTGGTCTTGGAGATGTTTCTTTTATGTCACCAAACATTTCAGCTAAACCTTTATTTCTTTGATGTTTAACAAATTCTTTTAAATCAAATAAGAATACTTCTCTTGGTGTTCTAAGAGGGAAAGGTTCTTTGTCATATTTTTTAATAGCAAAATTATATTCACTTATATCTGGATACTTAGTTTTAAATGGATATCTTCTATCTTTTACTACTATTATATCTCCCATTTTAAGACGTTGTAAATCACTTACTGATATTAAAGGTTTAGTAGCTTGTTTAGCATCTTTACCTGATACTTCAACTTCACCACATAATTTACTTACTTCTTCTAAAGCTTTTAATTCTTTAGATAATAAATATATTAAATTAGCACAATTACCTTTAATTGTTTCCCCATTTTGTTCTCCATATACTTCATATAATTGAGCAAAATTTTGGATAATTAAATTAAATCTTATTTGTCTTGATCTAGCTGCTGTTATCATTGTTGTAACATCTTTAAGTGGTGGCATATTAGCAAATTCATCTAAAATAAAATTAGTTCTAATAGGAAGTTTACCTCCACTTTGATGTGCTACATCAATTAAAGTTTCATAACATTGTTTAACAAAAATAGTAGCTAGCGAATGATATGTTTTCTTTTCATCTTGAATAACAATAAAGACAGCTGTTTTTTCTCTTCCAATATCTTTAAGATCAAAATCACTATAACTTAACATTTCAGATAAATTTTGTTTTGATGAAAATAATTTAATTTTTTGTTTAAATACTGATAAAATACTTCCCTTGGTTTCACTTGGAGCATTTATAGTACTAGCTGCATTAATATAGGCTGGTTTAGATGGATCTTTTAAACCAAAATATTCTTTTATATAAGTAGATGCTCCACATCTGTCTTCACCAACTGTAGTCATTAAATTAATACTATTTAAGTTTATTTTATCTTCATCAGTATCTTCAAATAAACCTAAAGCAAGACCTGCAAAATAATCAGCTGATGTTTTCTCCCAAAAAGGATCAGCATTTTTACTAGATTCATCATATAAAATATTTATAGCAAGATCATCTAATAATTCTGTAGCTTTATCTGGATTACCTTGTTGATATAATTGATATGGTAGATGAAGCGGATTCCAAGCATTACCCTTTTGAGGATCTCTTAGATTTATAACAACTATTTTATAACCTCTGTCTTTTAAGAATGAACTTGTTCCTTCATATAACTCACCCTTAGGATCAGTAATAATCATCGATTCACCCTTTTTGCCTAAAATATAAATCATTGGTTCTACTAAACGTCTTGTTTTACCACTACCTGTTGTTCCTAAAATTAGACTATGAGCTTCGCCATCATCTACCCATAATTCATTACCATCAGTAATAAGAGGTATTCCTGCTGCTTTAAATTCATGACTTGGTGCCATTTCTCTTTTTAACACTTTTTTCATTTCATCTTTTTTAGCCCATCTAGAAAATCCTTTAGATTTTTTATCAGTTAAAATACCAAATCCTTTTTCTCTATCAAAAAAGTATGAATTAACACTTACTATAATAGCGATTAAAGCAATTAAATATAAAATTACTGTTGGAACTAAAAACTCAGGAGTAAAAGCTGGAAAGGGATTTAATCCCCAAAATATTCCTTCATCAGCAAAATATCTAACATTTAATATAGCTATTGCTATTAAATAAAGTAAAAACAAACAAAAAGCTACAAATATAATAATATCTTTTGGTTCTGCTCTAAATTTCATGTCAAACCCTCCCAATAACTAAATTAATTTTACCATAAATAATATTGGTAAGCAACTTTTTAGTAGATAGGGGGTGTAGTTTTTTTTAGGGAGTTGGAACATAGTTCATAACCAATAGTTTAACTTCACTCCAAAGACCACTCTCAACCTTAGCTCTTAATGTAAGCAATGGTTGAGCAGTTTCTGGTGACCATCTCATACCTGCTTGTTTTAATCTTCTTTGTAAAATAGTCTTGTTACCACTCTCAATTGCTCCGCTCCCCACAAAATAACCAAGTTCTTTATATAATTTATAATTAATTTTATCAATATTATTATTAATATATGTTTCTAGATTTACTGTTCCTTTAGGTACTTTAACATTAGAACATTTTTTAATTTCTAATAATGCTTTATTCACTTCTTCTTCCATAATATAATTAATTATCATTTTAGCCCATGGTCTATATTTATCCTCATTATTTTTAAATATAGCCTTAGCATAATCATAGATATTTTCTGACCATTCGCTACTTTGTGGGGGTAATTTGAATTAATATATTATATAATGTTTTCTTGTTGGTTAGCTATTAACTATTTAAAATCAAAAATATTGTCAAGGTCAATGTAATTGTGTATTTTAACCTTGATAATATTTTTTAATTTTAAATATAATCATCAGCTAACAAGAAAATCATTTATTATCAAATACTTTTACTTCAAAATCTCCTCTATGTAAATATATAATTGCTTTAAAATATTCTATATTCCTAAATCCTCTAGCATTACCTTTAATATTTTGTATTATATTATTTGTACCTTCTAATATTGCATTAGTTAATCTATTATCAAAATAATTAAGTATATTATCTAAGTTCTCTTCTATTGTTTTGCCTACTTTTATCATTGGTTGTAATCTAGATAATTTCATCCATTTTATTAGTCTTTTAAATTGAATTCTTGCTTCTTGTTTATCTGTTAATGTATATATTTCTTGAGCTGTTTCTCTCATTATATATGCTCTTGCTGTTTTAATCCTTTTTTTACTTAAACTATCATATTTTATTCTTTGTTTATCAGTAAAGTTTTCTTGATTTTTTAACCATAAATATTTAGTTTTTTTAAAAGTGGATTATCTATTACTTCTATTTTTCTAACATCATCAATTGCATCATTAATAAGTTGTATTACATGAAATTTATCAATTGTTATTATAGCATTAGGAAAGTTTTCTTTAATACCTTTTTTAAATGCTTTAGACATATCACAAGTTGTATCTGTTACATCCTCTGGTATTCCTCCATGAGCTTTAAAATCTTCTATAAATCTGTCTACTGTAGTATGATCTTTACCTTCAGTACAATATATAACTTTTCTAGTATCTAAATTAATAAAATTAGTTATATATCTATGCCCTCTTTTACTGGTTTCATCCATACCTATTTTAGTAATATTAGAGAAATCAGCATTATTACGAGCTTTATCAACATAATAAATAATTACTCTCCAAAGTCTTGTATCGTGTTCTTTTATATATTCTGATTCTTTAGTTATTGTAGTCATCTTAGCTATTTTAAGGATATTATCCTCCATTAGTTGTGTAAAGTGTGAGTTTTCTCTTGCCCATGGTGGAATAATAGTAGTTTTATTACAACATTTGATTCTTGGTATTCTTGCATGAATATAAGTCTTATAAGTATGTATATCTAAATCTCTCCAAATTCTCCAAGATGAATCAAATGTTGTACATCTCTTCCCACAACTTATACATTTAAATTTTGATTTTGGTTTATAATTTAAATAAATATGAATTTCTTTACTATCTAATTTATCTTCTGTTTTTTCAATAAACCAAGGCTTAGAAATGCCTAATATTCTTTGTATAAATTTATCTACTGCTTTCAATCTTACATCACCCTATATAAATACTAGCATATTTATATCTTTTTAACTATATTTTACCCCCACTAAACAGCGAAGCTCCATATTTCTTTATCTGACAAATCAAATGTCCAATCATTTTCTGTATCATTTTTTCGTTGAATTTTAACAATTTCCTCATCAGTTGCTTTAGGATAACCAAAAACTAATATAATTAGATCTTCTTGGTTAAATAATGGAATATGTTGTGGAAGAATATCAACAGTATCTAAAATATATTTTAAATCAGCATTATATTTAATGAATCGATTAAATACTTCTCTAATAAAATTACGATATTCATCAGTTTCTCCTACCTCATGAGAAGTAAGGTTAGCATCTTTATTAATTGTTCTCTTATATGCACCTCTAATTGAATCGCTACAAATAATTTGATATATGGGATATTGTTCTCTTAGCATTCTTGAAAATGTCGTTTTTCCAGATCGTGAAGCTCCTAATAATAAAATGTTTTTCATATAATCCTCCTTTTATATAAGTCTATTTTATCACAATTTCAAGTTTTCAGTTTTTAATAAAATAATTTTATTTTCATTTATTAATCTCAATAATTCTTTAGCTTTAGGAATATCATTTAGATATTTAACTTGATAAATTTCATCATTTGTCTCAATTCTAGCATCCTTTGTTTCACAAAGAATTATACCAATTGTATTATTAAATCTATCTTTTTTCATATATTTATTAAAATAATCAATATACATTCGCATCTGAAAAAAATCTCGATTAGTTACTTTGTTTATTTTCAAATCAACTAAAATATAAGAATTAATATCATTATCGAAAAATACCAAATCGACCTTATGAATAAGACCTTTAATATTGATTTTATATTGAGATTCAAAGAACATAACTTGAGATCCAATTTCTCTTTTAAAATTAGATATATTACTTAATATTTCTTTCTCCAATTCTTTTTCACTTCGTTTTTTATTACCAATGTTCAATATAATAGGATCCTTTAATTTTTGCTCTATTTTATTTTGGGGCTTACTGTTTCTTTGATTAGAAATTGTTCGTTCAAATGATTTAGATTTAATAATATTTATGAGTTCATCTTTAGTTAGATTTTTATTTTCGACTTCATTCAAATAAAAATTGATTGTTATAATATCTTTAAACTTTAATAACTCTCTTATGTGCGACCAACCGACATTATTGAAATTGGCACCTAGGTTCCAATTCTCAAATATCTTATTAAATAAGCACATATTATTGATGTTTCTTCTTGTAAAACCTTTACCATATTTAATTCTCAATTCTTCGGCAAACATTAAATAAACACTATTTCCATAACTAGAATTATTCTGTGCCCTATAGTCGTTTACTAATTTTCCTATATACCAATAAAGTTTTATTAATTCATAATTAATTTTAGAGATAGTATTATTTATTAATACATCTGCTGAAGAAACTAGCTTATCTGCATCTTTTTCAATTGTTTCTTCTTTATTTAATAAAATAGTTGTCATTTTTAAAACCCTCCTAACTTTTTCATATTCGACACACTTCGACAATTTTCGAAAGTGTGGGTGTTATTTCATCTCCACACATATTGTCGAGAATTGTCGAAAGTACATAAATTTTGCCTAAACTATGGACTTTTTGATAATTAAATGCTATAGTATAAAACGAATTCTTAACAAAGGGGGAAATAATATAATGGAATCTGCCGAAAATAAAGAGACTGTATTAAAAGCATTAAGTGAATTTACTTTGAATGAGCTTGTAGAATTATTTATATTTACTTGGACCAACAATTTCAAAGGACAAACTGATGTAAGAAAATTAGCAAATCTTGATCTTCTTAATATCTTATTAGGAATGTTTGGTGATAGAGCTGAAGAATTTGAAAGATTGCCTGAAGAATTAAAAACTAGATTTCGTGATACTGGGGTAAATATGGCTCGCCATACACAATTTCAAAAAATCTTCAGTCAAATTGTAGATGAACAAATAAAACAGAGCAACCATCAATTAATATATCCAGATGAAGTATATACTAATTCGATAGTACAAAGTCACAAATTTTAATAACCCCAAAAGACCCAACGGAACTTGATAAATAAATTGAAATAGCCAATATGGTTATTTTTTCTTTTATTTTAATTGTTTATCAATTGGTAATATGGTCTGTGTATATATTCCGTATTGGTCATGTTATTACGTAAACTCTCTTTTCTTAAACCCTTGAACTGTTTGTATTGCTTAGCTGTCATCCCTAACCATGCTTTGTATATTTCATTAGTGAGAATTGCATATTCTAATCCTTTTTGAACACCAGTATCTTTCCAAACATCAGTTAGCTGTTTTCTTTCTTGTATAGCCTTTATTCGCTTAGCTATCCATGTTTCGTCATTACTTTTGGCTCAATATAAATCTATTGCTCTTTGCATTGCTATTGAAGGGTCAAAAGTTTCATCTATTCTTTCACTTTCTAATCTTACTA
>Ga0082212_10013905_pt1 | contig 10048 bp, 6 predicted proteins | sample TergutNt197P3_FD_71548 | JGI IMG/M metagenome (GOLD analysis project Ga0082212, IMG submission 71548) | Neocapritermes taracua P3 segment gut microbial communities from Petit-Saut dam, French Guiana - Nt197 P3 | ecosystem: Host-associated > Arthropoda: Insects > Digestive system > Gut ... | reverse complement strand
CTGATTCTCATAAATACGTTTTCACTGCCGCACCGCACCATGGGGAAACTTTCGGTTCACTCTGCATCCTGGATTTACGGGAAAAAAATGATCACCACATGAATCAGGTACGGCGTATCACTCCATACGTTCCCTTCCCGGAAAGCGAGTGTTCCGGCCGCAGTCAGTACCGTTACGGTTCTCCTTGGGCACTTAACGAGGATACGTTTTTGTGCAATTCGTGGGAAGAACTTGTCGTTCTCGACCGCTTCGGCAATGAGGAATTGATTTGCGAGCGGGAACTATTGCCCATTGGATACGATCCGCGACTGAGACTCACGGAGCCGGTTCCGGCGGTGTCCCGAAAGGTGCCGCCCGTAATTCCCCAACAAACGACGCAAGGAATAGAGAACATTCATGCAGATCAATCAGCAATGGTTGGAATCATCAACGTCAATGTCGCCGACCTTCCTGTGCCGAAGGATCGTCCTGTTAAACAACTTCGGGTGTTGCAAGTTCTTCCGAAACCTAATCCGTGGATGAACAAGCCGGACATTGGTTATGCCCCGGAAAACACGCCTCGAATTCCGCTCGGAATTGTTCCGGTGGAAGACGACGGCAGCGTATTTTTTGAAGTGCCGCCGAACAAACAGTTGGCTTTTCAAACGCTGGATGACACCGGCAGGGCAATCCAAACGATGCGTGCCGTTGCCTTTGTACATCCCGGCGAACGGTTGATTTGTACTGGTTGCCATGAACCGGTCAATGAAGCGGCTCCGAATATTCAGAGTGCCAAAGCGTTTCGTCGTCCGCCGTCGAAATTGCAGCCGGAGATTGGAGCAGTGGAGCCAATCAGTTTTTATCGCACGGTCAAACCGATCTTTGAGAACACTTGTGTCGCTTGCCATCAAGAGCATCAGCCAGGGTCAGGACCGATAAAAATGGATTTTGAGGACTTGCGACCTTACGTTTTTTATTTTGCAGGAGGGATGCTGGGAACCATGATGACATCCGGCGAAGGAGGCGGTTCGCGTTCGATGCCGGGTTATTTTGGAGCGGCGAACTCCCTTTTGGGACAGACTTTATTGGACGAGAACCATCAGGAGCATGTTTCTGCGAGCGACCGTCGCCGCATTTTCCTCTGGCTTGATGCCAATGCACCGCGACTGGGCGCGTTTGTCGATGAAGAAGCCCAAAAGCGGGGCGAACTCGTCTCTCCGGTCATGGATCATGAATGATGAGTGGAGAATCCCCAAGTTAGCGTTTCTTGATCGGCATCTCCGGCAGACTCGGCATCAACTTTCCTTTGATAGCGGCATCGACTTTTTCCTGCATGATCATCGCCGCAAGTGCCTGAAATGCACCAAACCAAACCCAAGGAAAACGATACCCATTGTGTAATCCTATTCCTTGAAACAAGATCATGATAACGGCATACATGACTGCAATCGACACCCGCCAACAGTACAGTCCCTCCTTTCCAAGATTTTTTTCTTGAAGATACTTGTAGTTCCCCCAAATGCTCATGTGATTGATGCCAAAACACGAAAGCATAAATAAAAATGTCATGACTCCCAGTGTGCCGGTCTCACCGGCAACCTGACCGGGCAAGTTGTGCGCTTGAAAACGTCCGCCGATAGCCGTTCCATGTTGCCCTGGTCCCACTCCGAAAAGCGGGTAGTTTGCCCAGTTATTCATTCCGTCATAAAAACCAGCCGTTCGTCCACGCATGTTTGCATTTGCCTGCTCGCTGATGGTCGGATCCCAGATCGTGCGGTAACGGTCTTGAAGTGACTCCGGCATGACCATCCAGCCTGCCGGACCAACGATGAGCATCACGGGAATCAATTTGAAACGATGCCGAGAAAACAGCACTGGCAGTATCATGATGGCAACCATCATAATAAAACCGGTTCGCGAGCCCGTCAGCATGACGCTGCGCAACGTCAGAAGGATATAACCTAAAATGAATAGATAGTGCCAGTACCTTTTACACAACGTTACCATGGGAAAAATCAGCGGTAACATGCAGACAATGGTTGTTCCATAGTCATTGAATTCGCTGAATGTGACACCGACTCCGATTAGCCGGGCAGCCCCTGCCGCATAGTCAATCCGTCCGCCGAGATACTCTCTGTATGAATGTCCAATGAAAAGGAAACAAGCGATGATAAAACCGGTAACAACGATTTTCAAATCCTTGTCAGTTTTAACGCTTGTCATGAGGATTACGTAGAAAACAATATATTTGAGCCAATCTTGAAAGCCTGGCTCAAAAAAATCTGCGAAGCCGCCAAACATTGCAGCGGCGGTGAGCGCAAAGGTAAACGCAAAAACTCCCGCCGTAAAAACATTTCCCAACTGCCGTTTTTCACCGGAACCGGCAAGCCAAACGAGAATAAGAAAGAGCATGTACACACGCTCGATACGCAACGTTCCGAGAAACGTCCATATTTCAAAGGGACGATGGACAAAGAGCCACATGTAGCCGACGAGAAGCCAGTTGAGCATAGCCGCGAATCATTAACGTAACGACAGTGTACCTCAAAACTAGAAAATTTCAACACTTTATTCCGGTTTCCGCCCTATCTTCAAAAATTGCTCTTGGCAACTTTTGGAATTTTCCGTACAATCCCCCGTCCTAATAGACCGCCTGAGGGTTCGGAAATGATGAATTGGCTCAAATCTATCACTTTGTTTGCTGTCCTCTTGACCGCTACGCCTCTCTTCGGAGACGATGCGACCAATCAATACAACGCGGCAAAAACAGCGTTTGATAACCAGCAGTACGACTCCTCCAAAACCGGTTTCGCAGGTTTTCTCGACAAATACCCAACCCATGCACAAGCCACGGCGGCAACATTTTACCTTGCCGAATCACTGATCTATCTGCGGCAGTATTCGCTTGCGGAAAATCAGTACAACCGGCTTGTTGCCCTCGGATTGAACGACCAATATGCCCGCGCCGCCCTGTTCCGGCTCGCAGAAATTCCGTACATGCAAGGGCAATTCGACATCGCCAAACCGCTACTCGAAGATTTCGTCGAAAAACTTTCACAGGACGTTAATTTGCAGTTCGTCCTGTACTATCTCGGCGATATAGCCATGCGGAGCAATGATTCCTACGCCGCCCTCGAAGCCGAACACTATTTTGGAACGGCAGTCAGTATGTATCCTGAAGGGGAAAAAGTCCTCGAAAGCAGACTCGGACTGGCTTGGGCAAAGAACAAACTCAATAAAGTTACCGATGCCGATGCGATTTACGCACAACTGATGCAAAGTAGTAAGCCCGCCGTTGTGGAACAGGCAACGTATCAATACGGCACCGCACTTTTTGAGCGGGGAACGTTTCAGAATGCGATCAACATACTCAACGATTTCCAACGCCGGTATCCGACGAGTGCCTATTTTGCCGACTCCCAGCGGGTTGTTGCCCGATGTCAAGGTCGGCTCAACAATTTTGATGGAGCATTGCAGACGCTCTCACAAATTGCCCAAGCAACTCCAGAAGATATGCTCCTGAAAGTCCGGTGTCTTTATGGACTCAACCGGATGCAGGAAGCCAAAAATGCTCTCGACGAAACCAAGCGGTCTTCAGCGGGAGCGACCTATCGAGACGAAATTGCTCTGCTTGAATCCGTCTTTCTGTCCAACCAGAAGGATTGGGGCGGAGCCATTGCTCTGTTAGAAACGGTGTTGCGTCCGCAGTTCGATGCCGCCACGAGCCGGATGAGCGTGCCTTATCTTTCGACCCCATTGGCATCGGGAAAGAAGTTGAGCGAAGAGAACTTTTTCAGGGCTTGTTCCATGTTGGCAGTGGCTTATGCCAATAACAGGCAATCGGACAAGGCAAACGCTTTGCTTACCGAAATGCAGGGACAGGCATCTCTTTCAGGGAATCTCAACCTTACGGCAATCTGCGCCGACACTGCGAATAAGTTGGCGAACGTTGGAACGACCCCCAATCGCGGTAGCGGCGGTTCGTATGCGGCGCGTAGTGATCAACAGTGGAGTCCCGCGACAGGACAGGGTTCCGGCAACAGAAATCAAAACCAATCGGTACTGACGACAGGTACGGATTTGGACAAATTCTGGCGTGCCGACCAACTGTACCGAGGGAAAAACTATGACGGAACGATTCTTCAACTCGAACAGATATTGTCGGTGTTTTATAACCAAAGTGCGGCACCGCCGCAGTACACCATTTTTTATAACATTACCGGTACAACCGGCACGTTGGATGAGACCACATTTGCCAAATCCTGCTCCATGCTGGCTCTCTCGACTGCCCAGTTGGGGGACTTTGAAAAGGCACATGCGATTCTGGCGACGTTTGCAACAAGAATTAGGCACACCGATTCTGTCCAGAAAACACTATTGCAGGAAACTTCCGATCAACTAACCCTGTTGGCAAAGGGAGGCGGTTCGACCACCGGAACGACCGGCTTGGCATCGCTTCTCTCTGATACTGAACAACGCCGATTGCTTCGGGAAGTCAACTCGTTCTTTCGGGCGCAGCGGTACGATCAGGCGGATACAAAATTGACGGAGTTGGTTTCTTCGAATCCTCCCGAAGCGGTGCTTGCCGAAGCATTGCTTCTTCAAGGGAAAGTTGCGTATAAACTGGGCAGAGAACAAGAGAGCACCAAGATTTTGGAACGCATCACGGATGAGTTTCCTGCATCGAAGGAATATCCCGAAGCATTGTGGTATCTCGGTTTGTATTATGTATCCGGCGGCGACTCGTTTCAGGCAGTTGAATACTTCCAAATCCTTGCGGACAAGTTTCCGAACTTCAAAAATATTGATGGGGCATTATATTTTCTGGCAGTGGATGACTTGACGAGCGGCAATGGACGCAAGGCAACCACGTATTTAACCCGGGTGCATCGCAACCATCGTAATGGTCAGTATTGGTCCCATGCGGTTTGGACGCTGGCTTATGAGGCGTACAAGAAAAAGCAGTATTCGCAGGCGGAGACCTATATCCAAGAGGTTCTTCGGAATTCGCCTGACCTTGCCGTTTTGGACAGGGTGTTGTATTTGAAGGGAGAACTCTCCTCTCGCCGGGACGACTACCAGACGGCATTTTTGGCATACAAGGAGGTCACTACTCTCTGTAAGGACAGTCCGCTCGCCTCTTATGCCGTCAAAAACGCCCAGATGGCTGCTGCGAAGGCAGTCGATGTGAAATAAGGGTTAGGAGAGGAGCGCAAGTCTCTCGGTTTAATCGCGTTGGCATACTTGCGTATGCCGCTCTTGAACCCGTTATTTTGCTTTGTTTCATTCCGGTTTTTGTGGACTGCGTGTCGCGGGGCGACCAAATGTTATGAACAATTTTCTCGAACTCAATCCTGCCGAACTTGCAAAGGTTTTTTGCGATTGGGAATTTCCTGCCTATCGGGTTGGTCAGGTTCGTCGATGGATTTTCGCCCGAAAAACCACCGAGTTTGAGCAAATGACCGACCTGCCGAAAGGTGTCCGTTCCTTGCTTGCCGAGCGATTTGGCACGATTTTACGAGGAAAAGAACGAACTCGTCTCCAATCTGATGATTCTTCACAAAAACTGCTTATCGAACTTGAAGACGGCGAGCGAATTGAATGTGTGCTACTCCAAAATGACCGACACCATCGAACCGCCTGCGTGAGTACCCAAGTCGGCTGCGCCATGAAATGTACCTTCTGTGCGAGCGGGATGGATGGCTTCGTCCGTAATCTGACTCGAAGCGAAATTCTGGAACAGTTGCTTCGACTCAATGCGCTGCTGCCCGATCATGAGCGGTTGACTCATATTGTCGTGATGGGAATCGGCGAACCCATGTTGAATCTCGATGCACTGCTTTCCGCTCTTGATGAAGCAACAACAATGGACGGACTTGATATCAGCGTTCGTCGAGTAACAATTTCAACCGTAGGAATTCCTGCCGGGATTCGGAAACTGGGCGACTCGGTCGTGCAAGGAGGGAAAGGATACAAATTGGCGGTCTCGTTGCATGCGCCCAATGATGCGTTGCGTACGCAACTCCTTCCGCAGAATCACCATTCGGGCATTGCCGCCGTTTTGTCGGCAACGGATGAATACTTTCAGAAGACGGGACGGCGCGTCACGTTTGAATATACGTTGATCGAAGGAGTGAACGATCAGCCGGAACACGTTGTACAATTAGCCGATTTGCTCCGAAATCGGACGGCAATCGTGAACGTGATCCCGTTGAATCCTGTGCCGGAGTTAGGGTTTCGTTCCCCTTCGAGTAAGTCGGTGCAACATTTTGTGGAACAGTTAGAACGTCGCGGCATTCAGGTCAAGATTCGCTTTCGCAAAGGAGACAAAATATCTGCCGCCTGTGGGCAACTTCGCCGAATCTGAAAAGAAGTACGATAAAAATGAATACTGGAAACTTCAAGGGACACAAGGTTTCTCTATATGCCCTATTTTAACATCTCAAGGTAAAAAGTACAAAAATCATCTCGCAAGCAAGAAGACATCTTGTAATGTTTTCATGACTTCTTGGGGGCGATTCTTGCATTTTTCAACAATTTTTTAGAAAAGTCAAGAATTTTTCGATACATTTCTCCCTTGTTTTCGTAGTCTCTACGGGGTGATTCTCCTGCCGATCCCAAAATTTTTTTCGTTTTTCGGTATCATTGGCACAAAATGTGATACTAATCTCTTTCAGTGAAAAACTTTACTTGCATTGTTTGCAAAAAATTACTATACTTCAAAGAGAGAGAGGTGGATTATGTTCCGCGTAGCCAATGAAACGACAAATCAAACAGTAACCCTAACCACAGGAGGACAATGGTCAAACTGGACCGATGAAGAACTTTTACTGGAATACCGATGTACCGGTATCCGAGAGACGTTTGACGAACTTGTTTATCGATATGAACGGGAACTGTACAACTACCTGTACCGCTATCTCGGGCATTCCGCCAACGCTGAAGACGTTTTTCAAAAAACATTTTTGGCGGTACTGGAAAAGTGCAACAAGTTCGATGCAGACCGAAAATTTCGCCCCTGGTTATATACCATTGCGACCAACGAAGCGATTAACCATCTGCGAAAGGAAAAACGTTTTTCGGTAGTGAGCATCGACGCACCTGCGGGGGAAGGTCGTTATCCCCTTGCAGATATTGTGGAGGGAAACGCCCCGGCACCGTTTGAAGAACCAATGGACAGAGAAATAGCCCAAAAAGTTCGGGAAGCAGTGGATTCGTTACCGGAAAAGATGAAACGGGCAGTGTACTTGGTTTATTTTCAAGGTTTGAATTACCGGGAAGCCGCCGATGAGGTGGGTGTCCACTTTATGACACTCTCGCAACGATTGAAAGGTGCAGTCGGAAAATTGAACTATATGTTAAAGAACGTGGGGTAAGGCTCCCACCCGAAAATGTCATGCCGCTTTCGTCATTCCCGCGAAGCCTAGCGTGGAAACACAAAAACTGGAATGGATAAGGAACTTTTACTAGGATACCTACTAAACGCCCTGGACGACCGCGACACTGCCAACGTGGAGCGGGAATTGGAGCGGAATCCATCCCTGCGCACTGAGTTGGCAACGCTACAACAAGAAATTGATCCGCTGGATTACATTGCCGATGATGTCGAACCGCCGTCCAACCTGGCAACGCGGACGTGTGATCAGATTTGGACAACGTTCGACGGTAAAAATCGAGGTAGTGCGCCCAATTCAGGCATATTTTTGGATTCCGCCTGTTATTCTCCCGAATCCATACTGCCAGCGGGCTTTCTTTTGCAAAATTCGGAGCCTCACGATATTGAACGTGAGATTCCAAGAGCAAAACGTATCGAAATAGACGAAGAAGAGGAGGTTGTTTCTCGATCAACCCCCTGGCTGGGACTGATCGCCTCGGTTTCGGTAGGAATTGTGGTCGCCGTCTTTTTGTTTCCCATGATCCAATACGTAAAGCGAGGAGCGCGGTCACTCGTCACCGAAAGTTGGGTGAGCGAAATCAATCGTCGGGTCGATCAGTATGAGCAAATCAATCAAGGCGATGCTCCAAATAGCGAGGAAACGCAACCCATTAACTTGGCATTGTACGGCTGGCTAGGGTTACAACCGGAAATACTGGTGTACTCGCCTCTGCAACAGAAAACGAGTGAGTGGGCAGTTCATGAATGGGAACTGGATAGAACACATGCCAAAAATGAAGTAATTCGGGGACAACAGCCCTCTTTTGCACCGCGCGTTAGTGGATGGGACGAACCGATCTCACTGGACACGGGTAGTCTCTCGGATCATGTGTTGATCATTATTCCGGGGCAGGATAATTTAATTCGTTTGGCATACGGTCAATACATTCTTTTCAAAGATACCCGAATTTTTTTCCGTGAACTGCCGAATAAATAGCGTCATTCTGGCGCAAGCTGGTATGACAAAAATGACCATTTTCATGCCGTTTTCAGTATAAACTCGAGCGAGGAGTACCGCACGTTGGAATGGGCGATTACCTATCTTGAACCATGCCCTCGTTTCTGCCCGTCTTGCAAGTCCGACGGATTACGTTAGAATGTCCCCCGTGAATCACTCTTTGAACTATTCATGACTATCGAAATTTCAAAAGTTGTGCAGGCATTGGAACCATCCGCCACGATGGCGATGTCCGCAAAGGCGAAAGAACTCTCGGCACAGGGTAAAACTGTCTATGATCTCGGACTCGGCGAACCGGATTTCGTCACGCCGCAACACATCTGCGATGCCGCCGCCGCCGCCATGAAAGCGGGACACACAAAATATACCATTGCCAGTGGTATTCCTGAACTCAAAAAAGCCGTCGTCAGCAAATATAAAGCCGAATATGGACTTCAGTACGAACCCACACAGGTCATCGTTGCCAATGGGGCGAAACATGCACTTCACAACGCCTTTTTCACGACGTTGAATCCGGGAGATGAAGTCATCATTCCTGCCCCCTACTGGGTTTCCTACGCCGAGTTGGTAAAACTGTCCAGCGCAGTGCCCATCATCGTGCAGACCGAGGAATCGACAGGTTTCAAAATGACTGCCGAACAGTTTGAAAAGGCAATTACGTCGAAAACCAAAATGTTGTTGCTGTGCAGTCCCTCCAATCCGACGGGTACCATGTACAGCCGTAGCGAGCTCGAAGCGATTGCCGACATTGTTCTCAAACGCAATCTGTTTGTGGTTGCCGACGAAATTTACGACAAATTGGTCTATCCCGGCAATGAATTTGTCAGTTTTCCGACGTTGCGACCTGGTTTGCAGGACCGAACGATTGTTGTCAATGGAGTGAGCAAGACGTATGCCATGACCGGTTGGCGGATCGGATGGACGATGAGTCCGCTCAATGTTGCCAAAAAGATGGGAGAATTGCAGAGTCAGGAAACGTCGAACCCGTGTAGTATCAGTCAATATGCGGCGGTGGCGGCTCTGACAGGACCGCAAGATTGCGTGAAAATGATGTTGTCCGCCTTTTTGGAGCGACGTGATTATGTTGCCAAACGGATCTCTGCGATTGACGAACTGAGTTGCCCCAATATGGAAGGAGCGTTCTATGCGTTCTTCAATGTTAAAAAATTTCTGGGGAAAAAACTGGGCGGGGCGCAGATCGACAATTCGGAACAGTTTTGTCTAGAATTGCTTGCACAGAAGCAAGTGGTGACGGTCATGGGATCGGCATTTGGTTGTGAGGGTTACGTCCGTGCGTCCTTTGCGGCAGGCATGGATGTACTCAAAGAAGCCTTTGACAGAATCGAAGCCTTCGTTCGGGGTTAAAAGCGTGGTAGGACACACAAGATATCCGGCGCAGGAGCGGCGGACGCAAGTCCGCCGGTGGATGTGTGTTGGTTCGAACTTACCGGCATACTTGCGTATGCCGCTCTTGCAATGAATCGCAATCTTACGATTGCGGCTCCGTTAACGTTACGCTTTGATCGAACGCACCATTTCCTCCGCCGTTACCTCCCACATCGGTGCATCTTCCGAACGTTCACCTACCAGACTCTCGGTTTTCCTTTGGGCGGAATGACTTCGACGTTTTCGCCGGACTGCTGTACCACGAACATTCCTTGTTTCTGGGCAAACTC